>Ga0307513_10004245_pt1 | contig 19168 bp, 11 predicted proteins | sample 15_EM_MG_FD_202174 | JGI IMG/M metagenome (GOLD analysis project Ga0307513, IMG submission 202174) | Populus trichocarpa ectomycorrhiza microbial communities from riparian zone in the Pacific Northwest, United States - 15_EM | ecosystem: Host-associated > Plants > Roots > Unclassified | place...
TTTTTTGTTATTAGTGTTAATGAGTTTCATTCGACGAGAGGAGTTTTATTGAGATTTTTTTATCCTTAATCTTGCTGGAAAAAGTAAATCAAGGTTAAACGTAGAAGATTGGGTTCAGACAACTACAACAATCGCAAAACAAGTCTCTTTTATGGATTTAGAAGACCTTTAAATGCTTAAGTTAGCATATGACGAAGGAAATAAGCCTTAAGAGGTTGTGTTGTATGTGTTTGTGAAGTAAAGCTTAGAGAGAAAAAAGATGAAGTTTTTATTTATTAAGGAGTTGATTGTTTACCTTGGGGTTCAAGGCTATTTAAATAGCCTTGAACCCAGGTGAGTGTGTCCATACAAGAATGAGATCGTCAAAGTCCTTTCCATTTACAATTTTAAACTACATGGAGACAAAGATCCAAAGTGATAACCAGCCATTACAAATTAAAATTGTCATTGTTCTGGATTTTATGTGTTGTGTATTGTTGATGACAATAATATGATTCATCTCTATAAGACACATTGTTAAGAGGCGTGCCTTCATTAAGTGCATGTAAATTGATTGTAAGTTGACTATATTTGACCATGGGGTGGTACATTCGAATGTAGTAGTTTGATTGAAAGTACTCGTCTCATTCAGGGATGGCATGGATGGGATTTTAATGACTTAGATATTCAAGAGTATTGTCTTATTGGGCTTTATAAACACCCTAGTTCTAGTTTGATGGTAGATATTTTTGCTTTGTTGAGTCATTAAAGCTTTAGGACCTCAAATTAATGATGTAAAAACCAAAATAAGTAAATTGTATAGGCTGACCTATTCTAGGTGGGAATTGTGAGGGGAAAACCAGCCTTAAAAATAACCAAAGAGAGGAATAAGAATAAGGATGACCAACACCCAAACACCCCCATCCCATTTAAAAGGGGTATAAATACAAAGGGAGGAAAAAAAGATGACTTTTCCTCTTTCTCAAAACCAGCAGCAGCCCTTCCCTTTCCAAGAAAAACCTACCAAAATCAACTTGCATGTCATCTTTCTTGAATGTTTGAGTGAATTGAGAGTTATAGAAAGGAGTGATGACAAAAAACATGAAAGAAGAAGGAGCCTAAAGGGCTGGCTGGAATAGCAGAAGAAGGCGAGAAAAACCAAGAGGAAGAGAAAACGAAAATCATCAAAACCTTTCCTAAAGTTGATTAAAATCGCGTGGTAAGAGTAATATCACTTCCTTGTTTGTTACTTCATGATTTTGGGACAAAGGAGAGGGATAAAACTCAAATGAAAGTTTTAGGGTTCTCACACTTGTTAATTCAAAAAAAAAAAAAAAACAGCTAAATGAGAAGATTTAAGAAGAGTATGGATTCATAAAGGACACAAGTGCAGAATCTTTACTAAAAACATTGATGAATATGGATAATTATAATTTATAGATGTATAAACCCCGAGGGCTAGCTAGATTGAAAGGATAAAAAGAAAGTGAAATAAAGTGATGGAATGTGTAGATTGTGATCTTGTAAAGCCTTTAGAGACATGTTTTGAGTTGAAACAGAAACCATTCTATGTTAATACTTTGATTTTGTTTTTGTGATTGATGAACCTGCATGATTATGAACCAAGTGAATGAATGTGATAACATGTTGTTGTTAACATACTTATGATATAAATGATGAATTGTATGCGTAAATTAGGAAGAAAATGGATAACAATGTCCTGCTAAAAAGGGAAAAACCATGAAGAAAACTTTACATGATGAACATCCTTAGAGAAACAAGATTTAGGACAGAAATGAAACTCTTGTGTAATGTGAATTTACTATTGATTTGTGTTGATGAATTGGGATAATACAATTGAGAACATGGAATGAATGATTGTTGAAAACATTATGTTCGGTCATGGAATAATGGTTAGGAGAACCTTTGGAAAATGTACATCTTGAGACTTGATTGTGTATTGTTTGACAACCTTGTGATGAACTTGATGAGATTGTGGAATGTATATGGTTCTTGCTCTTGTCCGTGTTAGGTAGTACATAGTAAACTAAAGTGTCTAGAACACATTTTACCATGCTACGATGAATGAGAATTGATAATATGCCAAAAAAGGAAGTAATAAGGGTTACAACCATTTTATTAAGTGATGATGGTTAATAGGTTGTCTTTATTAATGTTGATGAATACAAGCCATCGTCATGGGATAAAAACATTACTTATCACTTTTACTTCGTAAATTTAGATGTGGCTTGGTTACGGTCTATGTCCAAACTTGGTTGAAGTATGCTATAAGGGAAAAGTTTGGTATAGACCTTATGCGTAACCTAGGGACAGGTGGTGTAAAAAATGGCTTAGTTTTCGTTTATGATTTCTGGGTCAGTAGTGACTTAGTTGTCGCTAATGATTTTCTAGGTCGGTAGAAATGACTTAGTTTTTGTTGATGATTTCTAGGTCGGCAGAAATGACTTAGTTTTTGTTGATGATTTTCTGTGCCAGAAATGACTTAGTTTTTGTTGATGATTTTCTATGTCTGTAGTGACTTAGTTTCACTAATGATTTTTCGTGTTGGCAGTGATATAGTTTTCACTAATGATTTTTCTGTATCGGTAGTAACTTAGTTTTCGTTGAAGATTTTCTCATACCAGAAATGATATAATTCTCGTTAATGATTCCAGTATCAGCTTGGCCTAACCCCACCATGAGACTCAAGAATTAAACCATAGGATTTCCATGAGTAACATACATTTAAAATTAAGAAAAATGTTTGGATATGATGACTTTCATTGTATGATTATATGATATGAGGGCCATTTAAATGTGAACATGTGTATTCTTAGGATATGTATGGTATTAGTTTATGCAATTACTAAATGTGAATATACTGATTGGTGATCATTTAATGTATCAGGCGGTGCAACCGGGATCAAACCTTCGACCTGACAAGGACACCCCACAGGAGGAGCAGGTAAGTGGCCTCCACCGTTTTCTATAATAATATTGGATCCTTGAAATGATTTCTTTATAAAATTGTTGCTATTTGGTTATGATTACTAAAAGTCGCTCATGAAATAGTTGATTGAATATTGTGATTAGCTTTAGCTAATGGTATCAGTATTAGATGACCAGGTTTGAATATTATAAATATCTTCGGCTAATGGTATCCATAATGGATGATCGAGTTTGACTATTATGATTAGCCTCGGCTAATGGTATCCGTAATGGATAACCGAGATTGAGTATTGTGATTAGCTATGACTAATAGTATCCGTAAGGGATGACCGAGATTGAATAAAGTAATTAGCCTCGGCTAATGATGCATTTATTGGATGATTAGGGTTAACTGACGAAATTACATTTGGGTAATGACACTTGGGTTACGGATCAAGAGAAACCGGGAGTTAACTTTTGTCTCTAAAACTCAAATAGAGTGAATGGGACGTGCGAATAAGATTAACATAGTTGACGAAATTATAGGGATTGTATTATATATATATATGAAGTAACGAAAAGAATTTACTTACCTAAGTTAATAACAAAAATTTCAATAACATTCTTCTATTCATTATTGTTATGTTAGAGATTATTCTTATTTCTTATAATCACTTTTTTTGATATAAACTATCTAATCGCATGTTTTGATATAAACTATGTAATCGCATGTTTAAGATGTTATGCATTTTGTATAAACAAATGTATTGGTCATGAATTTATCAATCAGCACTTTTGTAAAGACTTGTAATGAATAGAAACAGGGATGTGGACTTATAAGTAAGTAGATATAATGATATGAATGCATTGTATTATGTATTCTTTTTTATTAAGATGTTGAATTATGTGATTATATGAATATTGTGCTATATCAATTAATGATATCTATATGATAGATCCATTGATATCGTTATGAAAAATATTGAGGTGTGTTATGATATAAAAAAAATTACCATTCATTTTCATGTCATGTCGTTGTAAATAAACTATGGGATGATGAAATGATGTGAAATTTCATGCCACTACAAACGACCGTGATTTTAGAAAAGTATTGGGCAATATAATATGCTAAAATATAAATTAATCCAAACTTTATTTGGGACTTGGAATGTCAAAGCAACTTTTTGGTCCGTCATATCTTTGGGCCCTTGTTTCTTATAAACAGCACAGAAGATGTAGAGGTCGGGCCATCAATAATTAATAGCAACATCAATTTTTAACTGTGTATTTTTTAAATATTAAAAAGATTATTTTTGAAAAGTAATTTTTAATTAAAAATATATTAAAATAATTTTTTATTTTTTTATTTTTAACATTGACATATTTTAAAATAATAAAAAAATAAATATATTAATTTAATATTTTTCCAAAAAAATAATAATTTAATAAACCATTCGTGCTGGTGAAGGGCGCATGATTGAAACGTGCGGAACACGGAAGTTGTCAGTGGGGTTGCGTTGCATCTCGTCGACTCATCGCATGATGAGAATTGAGAACAAAAGGGGGATTTGAATGGTAGACAGCTGCCTTCAATGTATTGAGACTCATTTAATTTGAACTGACAAGTTTTAATACATTTAATTTGAACCTCAATTATTTGATGGAAATGTTAACATCTTTTTTTCGATTATTAAAAAAAAAAAACTCATGAATATTCAATTAATTATGTTTTATAATATTTTTTATATAATTTTATCACTCTTTTTTGTATACAATATATTAGAAGTTTATTTTAATATATATTAAAAAATTTTACTTTCATGAACACCATGGATTTTTGTTTAACAATGCTTGTAATTTATAAAACATCCTAGCATCGGGTTACTATTTATTTTTATACGTAATTTGTTTTATATTATTAAATAAAAAAACACAAAAATATTAAACTTAATTAAATTTAAGATTTGAATTCTGAATTTAATAAGTTAACTAAAGTTATTAATAGTATGCTTGATACGTGTTTAATATATATACATTCAACGAGAGTTTTTAAACCCGGCCCGCTTTCAGTCCCGAGTTAGCTGGATCCCAAATCGATTTATCGGGCCGGATTTTAAAACTATGCATTCAATGGCTGACCCCACCCCCCTAAATTGATTATTAAATTTTATTTGTCCGAGCCAAAAATATCTTCTTATATATTGGAGTGCTCCTGTGACATGGGATACAATCACTGCTTCTACAAGTTTTGTTTAATTTCTTGATTTATAGTTTTGAGCTTCTCTTGACATATAAAAACTATGGTAACTGATCTTAAATTAATTTGATGCTTATGAAATGGCCTTTGGACATCATTTCGGACAACCCATATATCTTAGAACAACATCAAAGCATAATTAAGACATATCCTTTCTGTTTTCTTTCCTAGCTTGAAAGTTGGAATTTTAAACATATATATGTCTCCTCTCTTTTCTTGGGGTCACTATCAATAGCAGCAATAGTCCCTCAAGTCCGTGAAGCAATGTCTCATAGGATAAGACTAACTAACACATCATACAATACTGAGGTGAGATTTTTTAGTTTAACATGAGTGTTCGGGCTAGCTTGTGCGCACCTCGACTAATCCCATTGGTCCTGAAGTTAACGACCATGTAAGCCTCCAGTGGCCATCATATGAGCAACCACAGGGCTTGAACCTGAGACCACAGAGGGAGCAAACCTCTTGGTCCCAAGCTCTTACCACTGGACCACCGCCTAGATGGTTAATACTAAGGTGAGATTTGATCGGTTGTTACGTGATGATAATTGTTATTAAAAGTATTTTTTATTTAAAAATATATTAAATTAATATTTTTTTATTTTTTAAAATTTATTTTTAATATTAATACATCAAAACAATTAAAAAATAATAATTTTGTATATCTTACCTGCTTCCTACCCAGAGAGGATAGAAAAACTTGAAATAGCACCTTATGGTCCAATTAAAACCTTCTGAAATCCTATTGTCCAAAACCGCGGGCGAGAAACGTGTTCGTGTTCTTCTTTTTCCTCTCTCTCTAGGCAGGGCACATCAACTTGTGCTTCTATAACTACATATTAAGGACGGGACGGGCTGCATTCTTATATATCTAGGCAACAAAGCGAAGGGAACAAATTGCAGAGAGATCAGGAGCCATGGAACCAGCAACACTTGGGAAGTCTCTCTTGGTGCCCTGCGTTCAGGAGCTGGCAAAGGAGTCACCGGCCACTGTCCCAACAAGATACTTGCGTCTTGATCAAGACCCTCCAATAATAAACAACAATGAGGTGGCTTCCTTGCCCCAAATCCCAGTAATTGACATGCGAAGATTAGTTTCTGAAGAACAAATGGATTTAGAGCTGGATAAAATGGACCGTGCATGCAAGGAATGGGGTTTCTTCCAGGTTATTAACTTTATTTGTGTTTGTTTCTGTAATTAACCAACATGTTAGCCACAACTCAAGATCATTAAGGTGTTCTTTCAAATCGATAGATGCTGCTCCCTTATGTTTCAGCTGATAAATCATGGAGTGGATGATTCATTGGTTAACAAAGTGAAGGAAGGGATTCAAGAGCTGTTCAACCTACCAATGGAGGAGAAGAGCAAGTATTGGCAAAGACCAGAAGAAATGGAGGGATTTGGACAAGCTTTTGTTGTGTCTGAGGAGCAGAAGCTTGATTGGGGAGATATTTTCTACATGATCACTCTTCCAAAGCATGCGAGGAAACCCCATTTATTCCCCATGCTTCCTCAACCACTCAGGTCCTCTCTCTCTCTCTCTCTCTCTCTCTCCCTGGTTTTCACAATTCCTTGTCTAAGAGAAATTAAATAAAAAATAAAAAAGTAAACACAATTTCTCTTTTTTTTTTATTAAAAACCTATAAATTTACTAAAATCTTCTTATCATGTGAGTTCTATGTGATTCGAAGTGAGAATTAAAATTTCAGGAAATTGGATGGTTGTATTTGATTAACAGCTTTGTTAGATGAAATTGATGGACTAAATGATTGATTAAGGGATACTTGGGAATTTATCAACGTTGTTTTTTAAAGGTTTTTTTATTATTATTTTAGAATTGATATATTAATAATTTAATTAAAAACAAAAAAATATATTAGAATGCATATTCAATTATTGAGTTTGTGCTCCTCGCCGAAATCTATATTCAATTATTTAAATGACCTTTTTATTAAAAGACATACTTAATTAATACTTTTGACGTGGTTTTTGTTTTTTCAATAAAAATGATTAATTTTGTTTTGGATTTTTTTAATATATATGAAATAGACTACACAAATTATGATGAGAAAAGAAAAAATAAAATAAAAAAAGAGACATAAGATGAGTTAAGAAACTGATATGAATGCAAAAAAGTTGAATGGTTTATCAACTTAGTATTTATTATATTTATAGGTAGCATACAACCATTTGAATTTTAAAAGAGAAATACAATGAGATAAGAAGTGATTTATATAACTTTGAATATAGATAAACATGATATTATATGTTATTAATAGAGCTTACAGAAAGTTTATCGATAACAGCCTCCTTCAAGCTAATGGGAAGATAATAAACCATTAGTTTATCTCTAAGAGAAAGGAAACGTGATGAAGAGAGTCCTTTAGTGAAGATGTCTGAATATTATGCTGAGATGGAGATGTATTTAGTTTGTATATCTTCGATAAAGATCTTCTCACGAATAAAATAATAATTCACCTCTATATATTTTGTTCTAGCATGGAAGATAGGGTTAGAAGATAGTGCTAAAGCACTAATATTATCAACCCAAATACAACGAGTTGTAAGTAAAGATATATGAAGTTCTTTGAGTAACATTCTCAACCAGTAAAGTTCAGCTACTGTATGTGCCATTGATCGATATTCAACTTTAGTACTTGATCTTGCCACCACGGATTGTTTCTTGGCAGTCCAAGAAATCAAACATGAGCCTAGATAAATGCAATATCCTGAGGTAGATTTTCGATCATCCGGATTACCAGCCCAATTAGAATCACAGAAACCATTGAGTTGAAGTGATCCCTTGTTAAACTGAAGTCCAAATTGTAGAGTACCTTTAAGATATCTTAACACCTTTTTGGCAGCTGTGAGATGAGTATTTGTAGAACAATGAAGAAATTGACATAATTGATTGACACTATAAGATATATCAAGTTTGGTTAGTGTCAAATACTGAAAAGCTTCCATCATGCTTCTATATTCAGTAGGGTCAGTAAGGGGATCACCTAAGAATTTTGAGAGTTTGACACCTGATATGCATAATGTTGGTGCAGGTTTAGCACGAGTCATTTTCATGTGATGCAGAAGATCAGCAGTATATTTTTCTTGTAGAATATTAGTGAAAAGTTTGTTGGTTCAGATGGTAAAATATCAGTAAAAATAGTTTGTAAAGGATGTTTGGTGGAATGATAAAGATGATAATCTAGAAAGTGCTTTGGTTTAGAAGAGTTTGTTTGAAATCTGGTTATAATTTATGATGAAGAGGTCAGGGTAGAAGTGAGGGTTGCTTGTTGGTTAGGATAAACAGGAACTGAGGTTGGATCTAGGTTAGAATCTATATATATATGGTCAGGTATAAGTGTAGTATTGATATAATGAGGTGATGTAAAGTGTGAAGGTTCAGAATGAAGGGTTGGTTATTGGTTAGGACAAACAAGAACTGTGGTTAGCCATAGGTTAGAGTTTGCGGGTATATAAACAGGTATAAGTGTAGTGTTAATATGATGAGGTGAGGTAAGATATGAGGGTTCATAATGAATTTCTGAAACAGAAAGGTCAAGAGGTGTGTCAATATTTGGTGAAGTTATGGCAACAAGAGGAGATAAAAAAAAATCATGATCTAAAATAAGAGATAAGGAATTATGATCTAAAGTGGATGAGTTGGAAGTAGGAAAAGTGGGTAAAATAGCTAAAAAAAGGCAGAGCATTAGAGGTGGTACCTGATTGAGTGGAAACTAAAGACTTATGAGAATTTTTCTGCAAGGAATGAGCATTGCCAGTTGTAATCAATGCATCCTAAGCAAGGAAACTCAACTCATCAAAGACAACATGTCTGGATATATAAGCTTTGTAGATTATTGATCAAGATATCAATACCCTTAATGATTAGAACTATATCCAAGAAATACACATTTTTTACTTCTGAAAGCAAGTTTATGTGCATTATAAAACTTAAATAAGGGAAAACACAAACACTTAAATGTTTTAAGTAGTGAATAATCTGGCTATTTGTTTAATAGAGAGAAATATAGAGATTTGTTGGACATGATAGGTGTAAAGAGTCTGTTTATAAGGTAAGTAGCTGTGAAGAATGCGTCTACCCAATAATTGAAAGACAGAAGTGACTGAGCCAAAAGAGTAAGACCAGTATTGGTGATATATCTATACTATTTTTCAGAGATTCTATTTTGTTCTGAAGTGTAAGGACATATGAGTTTATGAAGAATTCCATTTTGTGAGAGGTATTCCTGGAAAACAATAGATAAATACTTAACACCATTGTCAGTTAATAGTTGTTTGATAGTACTTAAAAATTGGTTTTCAACTAAGCTTGGAAAACGAACAAAATAGGTAAACACCTCTTATTTTTGTTTCAATGGGAACAACCATGTAAATCTGGAAAAGTCATCAATAAATAAGACATAAAATTTACAACCATCAACTAACGTAATATGAGAAGTTCATATATCTGAATGAATCAATTCAAGGGGACGACTGGACTTATTATTGGACTCAAGAAAATGAAGTTTATGGCTTTTAAGCTACCTGACATGACTCATACAAGCTCTTAGATTGTTTTGATCCAGAAACAGGTAATAGCAAGTTCTTGACTAAACTAGAAACAATGGTGTTTGACGAATGACCCAACCATGAATGCCAGACTTGAAAAAGAGTAATAACACCTAGGAGTGCAGTAAAAGGAGAAAGCATATCAGTCTTAGTAGATGACTTATTGAATTATAGTTACTACATGAACATTGGATATAAACCGGCTTTATTCAGCCCTTGAAGGAGAATTTCCATAGTTTGCAAATCCTTCACAAAGAAATGAGTTACTGTGAGTATAAAATAACAGTTGTTATCAAGGCAAAAATATTGAATAAATAATAGGTAAGGTAGATGGACCGTAAAGAATATTGGTTAAGAGAAATTTTGATTTAGGTGTAGCAAGCATAGAGGAACCATTATTGGTGATATATATAAACCTCCTATATTGCCAACTGTTACTTTGTCATTTCCATGATATGGTTGCTGGTGCAAGATTAAATTTTGAAGTTTAAAAGTGATATGATTGTTTGCACCACTGTCAAGGTACCATGGCTATTCAGGTTCTTGTTCCTCATGAATATGAACTGCCATTGCTACCAACTGAGCATGAGGATGCCTACATTAATAAAAAAAATTCATGTGGTGATAACAATCAAGAGCCTGATGATTTGACTTTCCACAAATCTGATAAGAAGAAAATTTGTTTGGAAATCTAATGGACTGTGGTTTAGAGTTAGGAGCAAAATAGGTTGAATTAGGATTGGATCTTGAGAATTAATGATTTTTCTTAGTAGGAAATCTTGGTTTCTTATTGACTGGTTTTTGCTTAAGAGTGAAGAAAGCCAACTAAGTAATATTAGATGACTTCGATTTGTTTTTTGCTTCAAGTAGTTGCTTATAGTTAAGTAGTTTAGCTTAAAAGGCATCAAAGGTGATTGGTTGGTCTCGGGTAACAAAGCTAAGGGATGTGATAAAAAAGGTGAAGATGAGATTTAATCCACTAACAATATATGAGATAAGGTCTTCATTGTCAACTGATTTTGCTATGGCCGAGAGTTGATCAGATAAATTTTTTGTTGTGAGTAAATGATCAGAACAATATTTGTTACCTTGTTGTAGAGTTTGGAGTTGTCTTTTAAGATGAATGATACTTGAACGAGATTGAGGAGCAAATCTGGTAGCAAGAGCATTTCAAACCTGTGTAAATACAGTGAGTCCATACACAGTGGAAAGAACTTTTTCATCTAGGGTGGCATTTAACCATGCCAAAATAAATTGATCCTTCTTCTACCAAACTAGATATGTTGGATTAACATCAAAGGTTGTTTTGCCGGTTGAATCAACAAGGAATTGAGAAGGGTATGCCTTAGAGCCGTCAATAATACTTAGGAGGTCGTGACTTTTCAAGGCTGGTATGAACTGAGTTGTCCAATTCAGATAATTATGTGCTTCAAGTTTGACAGACACTACAGAGGTGATATTTTGGATGATAAATGAAGGTGATGCAGAGGAAGAGGCCATAATGGATCGAGAAAAAAAAAAAGAGCGTAAGCTTTAAATCTCTGATACCAAGTTAAGAAACTTATATGAATGCGAAAATACTGAATGGTTTATCAGCTTAGTATTCATTATATTTATTGGTAGTATACAGCCATTTGAATTAAAAAAAAAAAAAGATACAATGAGATAAGAAGTGATATGTACAACTTTGAATAGAGATAAACATGATATTATTTGTTACTAACATAACTAACAGAAAGTTTATCGCTAACAGAATGTACATCGAAGTTCCAATTATGATACAACTAGTATCATTAAAAAGATCTCGATAAGATTAATTCAACGATACCAAAGAAGATCACCGACGATGACCAAGTGTGCCACACTTGTCACCCAAAAGTTGTAGATATCTCATTTGCCTTTAGCGGCAAGTGTAACCCACTTTAATCATTATTGGTCATTGATTTTGTCTCGTCAAGATTTTTTTATGGTATTGATGTTTTCATAATCAAAGCTTTGTTGTGTCTTCAAAACCTCTTCCTTTTTTTTCTCTCTTCTCTTCTCATTGTAATTTGTGAAGAGATAGGAGAGATAAAAAGAAAGAAAAAACAACATTGAAGGCACATTGAAGCTCTGATTATAACACTATCAGTACAATCAAAAAGATCTCGACTTGACAAATCCAACGACACCGAAAAAATCACCAACGATGATTGGAGTGGACCACACTTGCTGCCAAAGGTAACTGAGACACTGTCACCTTTTTGCAGCGAGTGTGGCACACTTCGGTCACCGTTAATAACCTTTTTTGGTGTCGTTGAATTCATTTCGTCGAAATCTTTTTTTATGATACTTTGTGTCATAATTGGAGCTTCAATGTGGTTCTATTATTATTTTATTATTATTATTATTCTTTTCTCTATCCTCTCTCCTTTCTTCACATCATAATATATATAATTCATTTCATAATTTATTTAAAATATCACATTTCTGATAGCAATAAGTTTTACTGTTGTGTTTCTCAATATATACACTATTTCACCAATTTTTTTAAGCTGTTATATTTATTTATTTATTTTTAAAAAAAAGAGCTAATAAGCAAAATTACCCCTTGTTTTGTTGATGCGAAACGTAACGTACACTGACACAAAAATATTTCTACAGTACTTTAGGTAATAACTAAGGCAATGTGTACTTTATATTATCCTCTTTCGCATGCATGCAGAGATACTTTGGAATCATACTCGGCGGAATTAAAAAATCTTGCCATGAAAATCCTCTATCTCATGGCTAAAGCTCTAAGAATGAAACCTGACGAGATAAAAGACATGTTCGAAGAAGGATCTCAGATGATGAGGATGAACTATTACCCACCATGCCCACAACCAGAGCTTGTCATGGGCCTGAACTCTCACTCTGATGCTATTGGCCTCACAATCCTCCTCCAAGTCAGTGAGGTGGAAGGGTTACAGATAAGGAAATCTGGGAAGTGGATTCCTGTTCAACCACTTCCCAATGCGTTCGTGATCAACATTGGAGACATGTTGGAGGTAATAATGCATGCTTGGGCTTAGCTGATCCATATCATCCCCTTCTAACATTAGTAAAAAAAAAAAAATTGCTCTGTAGATAGTTGTTAAGAATAACAATTTTTTTTTTTTTTTTGGGTAGATTGTGACTAATGGGATTTACCGTAGCACTGAGCATCGAGCAACTGTTAACTCAGAGAAAGAGCGAATTTCTGTGGCCACCTTTTACAGCCTCAATCTGGATGGAGAACTGGGTCCTGCGCCAAGCCTTGTTACTCCAGAGACTCCAGCAGCATATAGGAGAATGATAGTGGCGGATTTCCTGAAAGGATTTTTATCACGTAAACTCGTTGGAAAATCATATGTTGATGTCATGAGGATTCAAAATGGAGGTGACAAAGACAATTGATCTCTTCCCACTTCACCTTGTCCAATTTCAAGAAACCAGATGATTGAATAAGTTGAGTCTATCTCCATGTCTAATGTGATGCGCATACTGATATAATTGCGCACTACTTCTGATACAGTGAACGGCAAACGCCGCCTATTATTACTAGACCAAAAGTTTGAAACAACCTCCGTAATTTATTCCACTTGTCACTGGAGTTGACAGCAGTGGAAGACAATGGCTTGAATTTTGTAAGACATTTCTCGCTCTGTTGTAGATGCATCTGCATTTCATTCAAGTTGCGAGAGGCCACAGCAGAATAACGGAACACCTATTCTAGAATTTCTTTTTCCCCTTTTGTAGCTCAGGAAACCTCTAATTTCCATAAAGGCGGAAACTGAGAGCCTATTTCTCTCCATGCAGTATTCCCCATCCCACCAGCTAATACATGAACTCGACCATTGACAAAATACAAGTCATTAATAGGATCTTCCAAAAAGAACCGACAGTCTCGTCCTTCAGTATATCTTTACATGAGCTGACAGCTATTGAAATTTGAAAATGCACCTAGTACTTGCAAGCAGGAGATTATCATCATCGCATCAAGCAATGGGCTCAATGGAATTAGTAACAAAACAGGTAATAAAAAATAGTAATATGCTCTGTTCTGCCAAATAACAAGCCAACTAACATTAGCCCTGCAACAAAATTTATCTATCAGACCTAAGAATCATGCTATTAGAGAGAGAATAATCTAAAGAAACTCCCTGTGCCTGTGTGCGTGTGAGAGAGAGAGAGAAAGAGTATTAATAGATAACGGCACAGGAGTGAAAAGAGAAAGAAAAAATACAAATTTTATATCATCTCTATCAGCTAAAGACTTTCAGAATCCATTAACAATTTACAGAAACTGTCAAATATAATACATCTACCCTGTGATACACGGACCGATGGCTTCATTCCCCACTCCAAATCTCAATTATATTAATCCATTATTTCTCCAGTGCCTTGTAGCAAGTAATCTTTCATGTTCAATGCTCGAAGAGATCATAATCCTTACAGCTGGCATCAACTAGATCACTATTGTCTTCGAACCTAAAAGAATAAAACAAAAGGAATTAACAAAGAGAGCACTGAACAACATAACAAGATACAAGAACCTTTTGACAACCAAAAAAAAAGAGGAAATCAGCAGGCAAATACGATTAACATATCTGAAAACAGTTATCTCAACAGTAGAATGTTAGGAAAATTAGAACTTGCAGATTTCATTTGCCCCCATCTACAACTACAGATACCAATATAAGCATCTCAGGAAACATTTCTTGTATTTGATTAAAATCCCAAAATGACATTTTGGTGGTACACAAAACTGAGCATACCAAAGTCTCTTATGGAAGATTAAAGGGAGGGTGATAAACAGGATACTAGAAGGCAGATCATTGATGAAGAAAGAGTTAAAAGTGGTGTTGTTGTCATGCTTTTTGACTCGCATATTTCCCCGTTAATTGAACAAAGCCTAAAATGAGTTTGGAAAAAACAAGAGATTTCACTTTTGAGCACTTAACAAACAGAATTTGCAATTGCAAAACACCATATGAAACTGAGTAGAAAAACACCAAAATCAAATGTCCATGCCAACAACTACAAGAGTAAATCCCCAGGTGGGAAGCAAATAAAACATGCAAATATATCCAAGAAGGCCTGATCTCTAATGAACATAAATCCTCACAAAAACCATACCAAGTTCCCTGTAAGACTAAAGCCTTAAATTCCAGAAATCAATACCTGCATTTCACTTTCCCTAATATTTGCATGAGAAAAAAAATGAATACCTTAACATTGATAAAATCAGCAGGAAATACACAGGGCAACAAGTCTTAGACACCACATATGTTATTTGGATGAATATATAGATGTGTACAATTCACCTTCATTATTAATTTAGAGTTAAATGACTCCACAATCATAGCCCACTGTAGAGCCTAGATGTTGAAAATATCAAATATTGTGCAGAAAAGGTTTTAAACTCATGTTTACTCAATACGAATCTTTGATTAGCAAATTAGCAGTTAAAACCAGAAGCAAAGGAAATCTACTAAAATCGCCATCCTGATTGTGAGCGGTGCTAACAGTGAAGATAAAAAAACATATATTTTAGTCAGATACAATCTTCTTCTCTGCAGAGCCACAATATATATGAGCCCTAAAGTTCTGAAATCCATGACTATGGAACCGATAGAGCAAATTTCATAAAAAACACACACACACACACACAAAACACAATTTAGAGAACCCCAAGGAATTTCCAACACAATCACAAAACCCATAAGATTAAAAACAAATGCTCATTCAAAGCATAGAAACCTCACACTCACCCCTCCTTTTTTTTTTAAATAGTAACTCACTCACCCCCTCATTAAAGAACCATAATTCAACATAAACATGTAAAAGGAAAACAATTACAGCAAACTAGCCTCAAAAAAAAAAATTCAAGATTTAACGATAAACCCAGCAGGAACTCAAAAGGGGTCGAACACAGAAGGACAAAAAACAAGGTCACGAAATCTCACCTTTTAACACTCTGAACCTTCATAATAAATAAAAAAAAAAACCCTAACTAAAGGAAGAAACGAACAATATATTTCTTTTATCTGCAAATGAAAAGGGAATTACTTAGTGGGGTAAGTAACCAGCTCTCTGGGAACTGAAGCAGCATGAGAGAAACACCATGAAAGGCACGGCCTTGGAACTTCAAAAAAAAAAAAAAGAGTGTTTTTGCCTTTTTTGGAGAGAGAAAAATATAATAGAAGAGAAAAATAGTTTGTGCACGAAATCCAAGATACACGAAAGGAACCTTTTCTTTTTTTTTTTTGGTTGTCGGTTTGAAAATGAAACGCCCTGTCCCTGCCTCCCGCTCCCGCCCCCGCCCATGATTTTTAATCTTCCTGACACGTTGCTTTGACAGTGAATTACACGCAAAGCTGTAAAAAAATATTTTTTTTTACACGAAATAAAAAATATAATATAAACTTTGATGGTAAAATTATAAAATTATAAATAATTTTTTTAATTAATTATATATTAATAATTATAGTCAAGAAATTAAATTACATTAAAATCTCAGTTAACAATATTATAATCAATAAGTAATATAAATAAAATGAGAGATATGGATAATATGAATCAATAAATTAATAACATGAAGAAATAGAAAGTTTCACAACAAAACTTCTCAATAAAAAGAAATCACTGAATGATAGGAAGTACACATGAACTCACATGAACTTGGTGACAACATGGTTGTTCCCATAACAATAAGTCCTAATGGACCCATTTTGGGTTGCAAGCTAATAAACATAAACTAGTAATTAACTAACATAAATTCAATAATAAAATAAACTCCTAAACAATGAAAAATTTAAAATTTAAAATAATTATTTAAAATCAAATAAATGAATAATAAAAAAAAAGTTTTCATGTTAAAATTCCTTCACGTAGACCGAATTTTCAATTTTCGTATATTCTTGGTAGATTTGAATCTTGATTTCAGACATGTTGATCTATCTCGTCTAGATGAATTACTGGGCCCACAATATATGGTTGGAAAGCTTTGGATGTCTAGTTTTCATCTCAACTTTAATCGTAGCAAAATTCCACTAGTAGCTTAATATATATCTCAAACAGTACATGAAGGTCTGGTTTGACATATTTGACAGAATTCATCTCCTAATTTTGACTCTCTGAAATATTATGTTTCCAAACTTCATTTTAGTTGAAAATTTACCACAATATATTTTCATATGTCTAATATTTTCCTATAAAATTTCAGATCTATCCAATATACGGTTTGAAAGATATGTTCAATCTCGCAAGACTGGTCAGCAAAGATTTTAAGGCCAAATTTGAACATAACTTAGTTCATATCACTAATTTAGTAAACTCGTAAAATTGGATCGAGTTTACTAATTTTGCACGAGTTAAGTCTGATTTTCCTAGTTTTCAAGTCCGATTTTGCACGTTAGATATATGTTGACTCGTAAAATCATATAATTTTACGAGTTAACTCACGATTTTAACAACAATGATTACACGAACCAATTAGAATGATTGGTTTTTTATCCTCTATATTCATATTACTTTCTACTTTAGTCCTATTTTTTAAAGTCTTTTGATATTAAGAACATTTTCAATTATTTTCAATACTTGTAATTTTTCTCTCTCATTTCCTTTTGATTGTCCAAGAACCACTACTTAGTTTAATTGTAATGACTTTCAATCATTTTTGTTTTAAATAATTGTTGAATTCAAACATTTTTCCATTGAACCCAAAGTAATTTAACAATTGGATTTTTACTTATTTATCAAAACTTCATTTATTGATTTGTCTTAAAACAAGCCTTAAAAGTCCATATATTCTTAGGATATCTATCAATATATCTTTATATATTACATCATTTATCAATCAAACCTTTAAATAAAAATAATAATAAATATTCTCTAATATATCTCTAAGCCAAAGTAACTTTTGTTAAATTTCACAATCATGTATATAGCATGTGGTTGATTCCAATATAAATTAATAAAAGTACTTACTCATATCAATAAAACAAACACACATACATTATTACAAGGATTCAAAATAAGAGTTAAATCACTTATATATATATATATATATATATATATATATATATATATATATATATATATATATATATATATCAAAACAATAGTTAAATCTCTTATATACCATCATATGCATTGCATGTAAATGTTTTTTTTACCAAAAAGGAAATTTTCTATATACTTAAATGGATATTTTTGTAAATTCATTTATGTGAATCAATGAACATCACCAAATGATCCATTAGATGTACTAATTTGGTCTATTATAACGTATGAAACTAACAGGATCCAAGAGGAATTGATTGAGTTGGTTCTAGATATTTAGGTTAACAAGTTAAAAATCTGTCAGACTAGACTTTTGTGTATTGTTTGGTTCATATTTGGAACTACAGTTAGAGTTTTACTTCAATTCAAACTAGGCTAGAAACTAGACATCTCAAAATTCTCATCGATATATGGTTGACCTAGTAATTCATATAAACGAGAGATAACGACTTATTTGAAGTTAGACTGAAAATTGTTGTATGAGTTTTGTTATTTTTTTCTTATAATTTATAGACTTTTTATATAGCAAAGATTCATTTTCTACTAAGAAAGCTTAGGTAGCAATAATTGAAATTATTTTAGAAAGGTTTTTCATGTCAGCAACTTGTGTTTTCTTTTGTTTTGTGGATTTTCTCATTGATAAAGTTTATTTATCATTCAAGGACACTAGAGGTGATTTTAGGCTTATTTTTTCAAATATATAGTTTTATGCTATCAAGCATAATTTTCAATTCGACTGTTGTATTTGGCTAGATTTTACCATAAGCTTCTAAAGTCTTTGTTTTATATACGGATAAAATTTCATAACGATTGGAAGGCATTGTGATAAGGTTTAGACGTTAGTATGTGGTAATTATATTAGTTTCCTTGTTAATATAAGATTATATTTCCTATTTTATCTAGAACTCTTTTTATTATTTTTCCAGTATTGTTTTGGATGTTTTACCTTGTATAAATAAGGCTATTTAGCTTGTATTTGAGTTTTTTCAAAGAAAAAAAATTAATAAAAGATGGATTGATTATTTAGAAAGGTTAACTAGTTGATGATTTCTTGATGGTTGACTGTTATATCTTAATTAGAGAATCGACTGGTCACTCATGCTTGAAAGAAAAAGAATAAGTGATGCCATTGAATCTGTTAGGGGAAGGCGAGAAGAGAGTAGCTCATGACCTCGGGGGAGAAGGAAAGGAGCTCTTGTCTCTTCTTTCATAAGCTCCTCTTCCTCTCCGCGACTCGTAATGAATGCTTTAATGTGAATGGTATCGTTATCGTATATAAAGTAGTTGATCCCGGCGAAAGGGAAATTATGTTCAAAAACAGGGATCCTTAGTCTTGAATATGACTGCATGGGTTTACTTTCTTTCTA
>Ga0307513_10004246_pt1 | contig 19168 bp, 11 predicted proteins | sample 15_EM_MG_FD_202174 | JGI IMG/M metagenome (GOLD analysis project Ga0307513, IMG submission 202174) | Populus trichocarpa ectomycorrhiza microbial communities from riparian zone in the Pacific Northwest, United States - 15_EM | ecosystem: Host-associated > Plants > Roots > Unclassified | place...
TGGCCCGCCCGCTGAGCGTGCCGGCGCGGACGATCACATGGCTCGCCGGCGGCGAGGAGCCAGACGGCGACATGCTCGGCGCCGGCCAGGTCGCCAGCGTCGCGCCCGACGCCGAGCTCGACGACCCGCAGCGCGAGGCCGCGGCGCGGCTGCCCGCCATGCTGGCGACCGCGCCGGCGCCGCTGGTCGTGATCGAGGGGGCGGTCGGCAGCGGGCGGCGCACCGCGATCGCGGCGGTGGCCGAGGCGTTCGGGATCGCCGTCGTCGTGCTCGACCTCCGCAAGGTGCCGCACAGCCTCGCCGAGCTCGCCACCGCGCTGGTCGGGCTGCGCCGCGAGTGCCGGCTGCGCGACGCGATCCCGCTGATCGCCGAGCTCGACGAGCTCGCCGGCGGCGAGGCCGAGGTCGCGAGCGCGCTGCGGATGATCGCGCGCGTCATCGACGAGCTGCCGGGCCCCGTCGCGATCACCACCAGCCGGCCCGGCTTCGAGATCCCGGTGGCGCGCTCGCTGGTCCGCGTGCACTGGAGCACGCCGGCGACCGCGACGCGCCGGACGCTGTGGCTGCGCGCGCTCGGCGCCGATGCGCCCGCGCTGGCCGGCGAGCTCGACGACATCGCGATGCGCTATCAGCTCGGCGCCGGCGGCATCGCCCGCGCGGTCGAGTCGGCGCGGCTGTGCGCCGGCGACGCGGCGCTGTCGGCGAGCCACGTCGTCGCGGGCGTGCGCACCAACATCGCCGAGCGGCTCGGCGAGCTCGCGACGCGGCAAGACGTCCGCCAGAGCTGGGACGACCTCGTGCTCGCGCCCGACATCCTCGATCAGGTCAAGATGCTCACCGCCCGCGTGCGCCACGCCCACCTCGTCCTCGAGGACTGGGGGTTCGCGGCGAAGCTCCCCAGAGGCGCCGGCGTCGCGGCGCTGTTCAGCGGGCCGCCCGGCACCGGCAAGACCATGGTCGCCGGCCTGATCGCAGGCGCGCTCGATCTCGAGCTCTACCAGGTCGATCTCTCGAAGGTGGTGTCGAAGTGGGTCGGCGAGACCGAGAAGCAGCTCGCCAAGATCTTCGAGGGCGCCGAGGCCGGCCACGCCCTGCTGCTGTTCGACGAGGCCGACGCGCTGTTCGCCAAGCGCACCGAGGTCAAGTCCGCGACCGATCGCTACGCGAACCTCGAGGTCAACTACCTGCTGCAGCGCATCGAGAGCTTCGGCGGCGTCTCGATCCTCACGACCAACCTCGAGGCCAGCATCGACCCGGCGCTGCGCCGGCGGCTCGCGGCCAACATCGTGTTCTGGCCGCCCGACGTCGAGGAGCGCGAGCGCCTGTGGCAGCGCATGCTGGTGTCGCGCGCGCCGATGGCCGACCGCATCGACACCCGCGCGCTGGCCGCCGAGTTCAACGAGATGACCGGCGCCAACATCCGCAACGCGGTGCTGTCCGCCGCGTTCCTCGCGGCCGCCGAGGGCGCCTCGATCACCCAGGCGCGGCTCGATCGCGCCGCGCGGGGCGAATACCTTTCGATGGGACGCGTCCTCGGCAAAGGCCGGGGCTCACCAGCCTGACCACGGAGTTGTTCATGGGCACCGAGAAGCAAGAGCGCCACGGCCACGACCACGACCACCGCAACGATCGCGAGCGCCCCGCGTCGACCGATCTCGCGGACGTCATCACCGACGAGAAAGCGGCGCACGCCGCGTCGGCGCACCAGCGCAAGCACGCCGGCAAGGACGGCAAGGACGGCGGCAAGGGCGCCGCGATCGACGAGCGCTTCGGCGAAGGCGCGAAGAGCGACGCCCAGGGCCGGATCCTCAGGGTCTCCGTCGTCGACGGCCGAACCCAGATCGCGATCGGCCTCGGCCGCGATCAGGGCGTGCGCGCCGGCATGGAGGGCTACATCAAGTCCGGGGACGGCATGCTCGCCGAGTTCCAGATCGAATCGGCGACCGAGCGCCTGTCGATCGCGACGGTCGACGTGACCCCCGCGGCGATCCAGGAGAGCCCGTACGTCGTGGTGAACCCGTCGTCGAAGCCAGCGGCAGGCAAGGACATCAAGGGCCGCGTCCTCGCCAACTCGATCGAGGGCGACTTCGTGCGGCTGACGATCGGCCTGGGCGCGAGCAACGGCGTGCGCGTCGGCATGACCGGCTACATGCACAACGGTGACGGTCGGCCGTACCAGGACTTCACGGTCGCCGAGGTCACCGGCCGGACCTGCATCGTGCACGTCAAGCTCCACAACCTCGACGAGGTGCACCAGAACATGGAGGTCGTGCTCAACGCGAGCGCCAAGGCGGGCGGCGGCAAGGCGGCCCCGGCGGACAAGGCGCCCAAGCACAACTGACCGAAGCGCCGTGGACCTCAGGCTCCCGGATTCGCCGCCGCGCGGGCGGCTGGCGGCTCACCGATCCAGACGTCGATCCGGCCACCCGGCGTGGCGCGCGCGAGAACCGCACCGTCGGGCCCGAGCACGCACGAGCCGCCCTGGCCGGGGACGCGGACCACGCCTTCGCCCCAGTTCGCGTTGACGATGGCGACGCCGAACCGCCGCGCGATCTGCGCGAGGTGCGCCGCGCGGGTGTCCGGCTGCTCGACCCACGCGCTCGGGAACAGCAGCACGCTCGCCGCCTCGAGCTCGGGCACCGCGTCGAGCGTCAGGAAGTGGACGTCGTAGCACACGGCGATGGTGACGCGCTCGCCGCACAGCTCGACGACCGGCGGGCGCCAGGGCCCCGGCGTGGCCCAGACCTCGGGGAACCACGGGTGGCGCTTGCGATAGACGAACGCGAGCTCGCCGCGCGGATCGAAGCACGTCATCGCGTTGTACAGCGCGTCGGCCTCGCGCAGCACGAGCGACGCCACGAGGTGGACGCCATGCGCCGCCGCGAGCTCGGCGCAGCGCCGCGCCGTCGGCCCGTCGATCGCTTCGCCGAACCGCGCGAGATCGAAGTCACCCGCGGGCGAGACGTAGCCATGCAGCGCCGCCTCGGGCAGGACGACCAGATCGGTCGCCGGGCCGGCCGCGAGCCGCGCGTCGACCTCGGCGAGCACGGCCGCCGGCGCGCCCCACGAGGCCGCGAGCTCGAGCACCGTCACGCGCATCCTGCCAGCCTACTCCACGCGTCGCGCCCGACGGTGACTCAGATCAGAGGTCAGGCTCAGATCAGCGCGAGCAGCTCGTCGGTCGTGAGGATCGTCGCGAACTCGCCGTTCAGCTCGGCCAGGCCGACCTCGTGCATCTCCGCGGCCGGGATCAGCCGGCCGTTCGGCCCCGGCGAGCGCATCGCGAAGGCCACCGTGCTGTCGGACAGCACGAACGTCCGGAACCCGAGGTTGCCGGACATCCGCGCGGTCGTCGAGACGCAGTGATTGGTGGTGAAGCCGCACAGCACCACGGTGTCGCTCGCGTGCGCCTTGAGGCGCGCCTCGAGGTCCGTGCCGATGAACGCCGAGTTGACGTGCTTGCCGACGACCGGCTCGCCGGACTTCGGGGTCGCCTCGCCCTTGATCGCGTTGCCCGGCGCGTCGGGCCGGAGCGCCGAGCCGGGCTCCACCGAGTCGTGGCGCACGTGGATCACCGGCCGGCCGCTGTCGCGCCACCGCGCGAGCAGCCGCTCGATGTTGCGCTCGGCGCCCGGGTTGTTGCGCTCGCCCCAGTACGGCTCGGCGAAGCCCTCCTGGACATCGATCAGGATCAGCGTGGCGCTGGCTGGCAGGCTCTCCGTCTTCGTCGTCGTCATGGCGGCTATTGGCCACTCAGAAGCGCGTGAAGTCCAGCTCGATCACCGGCGTCTCGGCCTCGATGTCTCGCCGGAATCGCGACCACCGGTCGAGCACATCGTCGTCCACGATGGCCGGATCGCGATACTGGTGGAACAGCGCGTAGTTCATCGAGCGCTGGAGCGCGAGCATGTCCGGAATCGCCGCCAGCCACGGGCGATCGCAGGCCCGCAGCTCGCGGTAGCCCTCGAGGAACGGCGCGAAGAACGCCTCGACCGCTTCTTCACGCCGGCCGCGCGGCTCGCCCCTCGCCACGTAGAACAGGATCACCGCGATGTCCTTGACGAACCACGCGTACTCGCAGTTGTCGAAGTCGAACGCCGTGACCCTCCCTTCGGCGAAGCAGAAGTTGTGCGGGTGAAGATCGGCGTGGATCACGCCGTAGTCCTCCGTCGCGCGCGGCAGCCGGTTCAGCCGCTCGATGATCTGCGCGGTCCGCTCGCGCACGAGCACCTCCTCGGGCGGCGCGAACCGATTGATATCGACGACGTCGTACTCGTACCACTCCTGGCGCTTGAACCGCGGGTTCGACAACTTGTAGGTCTGCGCGCGGTTGTGGAGGCGCGCGAAGATCCGACCCAGCTCGCGGAACAGCTCCGGCTTCCAGTAGCGCTCCTTGAGCGGCGGCGCGTCGTCGAACACGACGCCCTCGGCGCGCTCGAACGCGGTGACGACGAAGTAGTGCTCGGGATCGCTGTCGGCGATGCGCTCCACGAACTGCCCCGTGTCCGACAGGATCGGCTGCGAGATCGGGAGCCGCGCCGCGCCCAGATACCGCACGAACTCGACCTCGCCCAGCGTGTAGTCGACGGTGCGCCGCGTGCTGTGCGAGATCCGCAGGATCAGCGAGACGCCGTCCTGGTTCTCGGCTTCGTAGACGAAGTTTTCGAACGCGTTCAGCTCGGTGAGATCGGACGACTCCAGGCCATAGCGGCGGGCGGCTTCATCGCGGATGCGGGGGTGAAAGCGGCGAACGAGCTCTGGGTGCATCGAGACTTCTTTCCGCCTCAGTCGGTGAATGTGAGGCTGCGATCGCCGTAGCGAACCACAGTTTCCGCGGCGGTGCTGGACACCGAGACGCCCAGGGCTTCGGCGAGCGTCGTGAACAGCTGCGGCCCGCAGCGCGGACGGTTGTAGGTCCCGACATCGGCGCTGGTGAGCCGGGGCCCCGGCTTGCGCCGCAGCCGCTCGTTGAGCTTGTCCTGCTCGCGCTGGACAATGCGTAGGCAGCGGCGCTCGAGCGCGAAGACGTCGGCGGCGACGGCCGCCAGCTCGCTGCAGATCGGCTCGCTGACTGCTTTGTCGGCGGGCAACCCGTGCGCGAACAGCTCGGCCCAGCGGCGCTGGCTCGCGGCCTGCGCGACGGGGTCGAGCCGCATGAGCTCGTCGAGCGAGCCGGGCTCGATCAACCCGGGCAACGCCTCGGTCGCGCGGTCGAACAGCCAGCAGCTCACCTCGAGCTCGAGCTTGAACGTCTCCACCAGCGGGTGGTCGCGGCGCAGCAGCGGGTAGTGCTCGACGTCGAGCGGCGCCTCGACCCGCTCCTGCAGCTCGCTGCGCGGCGCGTCAGCGCCCCCGGATGGGGGCGCGGTTCCGGCGAACGCCACCCGCAGCCGCTCGTGGAGCAGGCCCTGTGACGATCCGAGGTACCGCACCACCGACTCGATGCGCTGGCCGAGCAGGCCGTAGTCGATCGCGGCCTCGATATCGCCGAGGCGCGCCGCGACGTCGGGCTCGACCTGGATCGGCGCGGCCTCCTCGCCGAACAGCACGCGGAGGTACTCGTCGATCAGCGCCGGCGGTCCGGCGCACACGCCGAAGTTGCCGCGATACACCGCGTAGCGATCGGCGTAGTCGGCGATGAACTTGGCGTTGACCGGTGTCTCGCAACCGTGTGCGTCGGGCGAGAGCCGCAGCAGGTCGTTGGTGACCAGCCGGACGCCGTCGATCAGCCGGAACACCGCGGCCAGGCCGCCCTCGAGCTTCCCGTTGTCCACCGGATCCTCGCCGCGCACCATGACGTAGCCGACCGAGGCCAACGTGCACACCGAGAGGTAGTGCAGCTCGCCGGCGCGGAACGCCCCGGGCTCGCGGAGCGGCAGCCGCTTGTGCAGCGCCAGGCGGAACTGCTCGGTCAGCGACATCAGCTCCGGCCACCGCTTGGCCATGTGCTTGAGCGCGGTGACGTTCATCGGGAGCTCGTCCTGATAGCGGCTCCCCGCGTAGTTGCAGATCCGGCGCTGCGCCGGCAGATCGAGGAACATCGTGCGCGGCACGACGTTGTTCTCGCCGACCTGGCGACCGTCGGTGTCCATCGCCGGGTGGGCGACCCGGTAGATCGGGATCAGCACCTCGAGGTTGGACAGCTCGAACGCCCGCCCGAAGCCCTCCTGGGTGAGCACCGGGCAGCGCTGGTCGGCGTTGGTGAAGGTCGCGGCCTGGCGGTCCTCGGGCGCGAGGCCGAGCCGCGGCGGGTAGGTCTCCGCGGTGCTCGCGGACGACTCCGAGATCCGCTTCAGCACCTGCTGATCGAGCAGCGCCTGGAGCAGGTCGCGGATCTTCTCCCAGTCATGCGGCGCGGCGTTCGACCACGACATCGCCTCTTCGGCGCGAAACTTCTCGACCTCGATCAGCTTCTCGCCGACGGGGGCGATGTCCGGCTCGTCGAAGATCAGCTCCACTTCGCCGTAGAACAGGTGCAGGATCTCCTGGCCATCCTCGTTCTTGAACCGGCTGTGCGTCAGCCGTCGCCGCTTGGGGATGCCAAGGACCTCGCTCGGTTGAAGTTCCGACATAGCCATTGTCCTCTTTCAGTTCGGGAGCTTGGTCGCTGCGTTGGCCCAGGTACCGCCCAGCGCGCGGTAGAGCTGGACTCGATAGGAAAGCAATAGCCGCTGCGCCCGCAGGCCATCGCGCTCGAGCGAGGCCAGGCTGGCGAGGGCGGTGAGCACGGGCAGATAGTCCGACTGGCCCTGTTCGAATAACCGGCGCGCTTCCTCGAGGAGCCGCCGGCCGAGCTCGATCTGGCCGCGCAGGCTGTTCAGGCTGTCGGCCTGGGCCTTCTCCTGGATCAGCGCATCTTGCACGCGCCCGATCGCCGTCTTGAGCGCGAGATCGTATTGCCACTTCCGCCGCTTGAGCGTCAGCTCGAGCTGCTTGGACTCGGTGATGCGGCGCCCGCCGTCGAACAGCGGCCAGGTCAAGCGGACACCCGCGAACGACTCGCGGATCGGATCGCTGAACCCGAACGCCACCACACCGGCGCTGCCCACGAGCTCGATCGTCGGGAGCCAGCTCGACAGGTTCTGGTTCACGCGATTCTCGATCTCGGTCACGCGCAGCCGCGCAAACCGCATCTCCGAGGTGGTCTCGGTCAAGTCGCCCGGCGCGCCGAGCGCGGGCGGCGGCGGGAGATCCGGGAGCCGGCGATCCGCCGGGATGAGATCGTCGGTCGGCCTCGGCAGGCGGCCGAGCAGCGCCGTCAGCTGGGAATTCAGCATCGCGATCCGGGCGGAGATCAACGGCACTTGCGATTGAATACTGAGCAGCTGCTGCTCCTGCTGGAGGACCACGAGCCGGGACGACAGGTGTTGATCGAACCGCGCCTTGACGAGGTCAAACAGCTCTTGATTGTAGCGGACCTCGCCTTCGGTCAGGACCTTGAGGGCGCGCTCCACCAGGATATCGAACCACAGCTGCGCCACCTGCTCGGCGATGTTCTGGATCGCGCCTTCGGTGCTCTGGCGCTGCTGCTCGGCGAGGTCGACGCCGACCCGGCGCCGCGCGTCGAGGTTTCCCCACACGTCGACCTGGTAGGTCGCGGTGACGCCGATGTTCGCCGAGCTGTACTTCAGCTGGAGCGGGTCGCTCGTCGTCCCGTCCTGCTGCCTGACCGGCGCGGAGCCGACGGCGACGTTCTGGATGCCCGCCGGCGCCGTGCCCGGAATCCCGATCTGCAGCGGCGACAGCCAATTCCACGGCACCGCCGGATCGAGCATGTTCTCGTAGATCAGCGTCCGCACGTCGCGAATGAAGTAGTTGTTGCGGAGCGCCTCCTGGATGACGCCGTCGAGCGCGGGATCGGCGAACGCGTTCCACCACACCTCGCCCTCGGTCGCGCGCGGTCCCGGGCCCTGCGTGCCGCCCGGCGGATCGACGGCCGGGGCATGCCCCCGGCCGTCAGCGCCCCCGAATGGGGGCGCGGTTCTATCGACCGCGGTGCCGGACGGGCTCGCCTCGAGCGCCGAGATGAACGCCTTGGGCGCCGCCGGCGGCGCGACGTTGACCGGCCGGACCAGCGAGCACGCCGCGACGACGACGGCCAGCAAGAGCGCTGCGAGCGAACGGGTCAAGCTCATGGATGGCTCACGACGACCACGGACGGCGCGTGCGCGAGGACGCAGCGCACCGCCACGCGCATCGTCTCGGGATCGAGCGAGGCGAAGCTCTCGTCGAGGATGACGAGCTCGACGCCCTGCAGCAGGGTGCGGGCGATGTAGAGCCGGCTCTTCTCGCCGTGCGAGAGCTGCCAGCCGGTCTCGCCGATCAGCTCGTCGAGCCCGGACGGCATCTTCGCGACCAGCTCGCCGAGGCCGAGCTCGTTGCACAGCGCGCGGGCCTTGTCCCGCATCGCCGTGGAGGTCGGCCACTCGCGCCCGAGCAGCAGGTTGTACGCGAGGCTGCCCGACAGCACGTGGTTCTCGTGGAACTGCGGCGCGGCGGTGACGCGCCGGCGCCAGCCCGACATGCCGAACGTCGAGCGGTCGAGGCCGCGCAGCAGCAGCACGCCCGCCTCGGGCGTCCGCAGCCCGGTCAGCAGCGAGACCAGCGTCGACTTGCCGCCGCCCGACGGCCCCTCGAGCAGGATGCGATCGCCGCGCGAGATCTGGAGCGAGCAGTTCTCCAGCACCGGCCGGGTCCGCGCGTGGTGGCGGAAGGTCAAGCCGCGCGCGTCGATCAGCGTCCCGCCGACCTCCTCGGCGAGCTGGCCGGCCTCCATCTCGAGCGGGACCCGCGACTCGAGCTCGGGCCGAACCACGGCGCGCAGCAGGTCCCGGATCTGCTCGAACGAGGCCGCGGCCAGCGAGATCTGCTGGAAGAAGACCGAGATCTCGTCGAACGCGCGCAGCGCCAGCAGGATGCCGCCGGCGGAGACCGCCAGCGCGCCGGCCGGCGCCGTCCCGCCGGCAAAGGCCGGGAGCAGCGTCAGGAGCGCGAGGACCAGCCAGCCCGCCGGCAGGATCGCCGACAGGTTCATGGTCCGGTGGTCCATGACCTTCGAGGTGTCGCTGTAGTCGCTCAGCCGGCGGTCCTCGCCGTCGTGCCAGCGCTCGAGCGGGAGCTGGGCGAGCCGGGTCCGGTGGCCGAGCATGCGCTCCAGCAGATCGTGCGTGATGTCGATGCGCGCGGACGACCACCGGCGCTGGACCTTGTAGTGCCGCCACGCGAGGCCGAACGCGACCAGCATCCAGCCGACGAGCGCGATGACGTGGAGCCAGCCGCCGGCGCCGAGCAGCAGGATGATCGCGGCCAGGACGAGATCGACCAGCGAGAGGATCGCGAGCAGCGCGCCGCCGAGCGAGAGCAGCTCGACCACCTCGGACTCCGCGACGCGCCCGAAGTGCCGGCCGATGCCGTCGAGGCGGATCTCGTCCGGTGTCAGCTTGAGGATGCCCACCAGCAGCTGCTGCTTGAGCAGCGTGCCGACGCGGATCGAGAACAGGCCTTGCCACCACACCTCGATCAGGCGCAGCGGCACCGCGCAGGCGACGACCGCGATCCAGCCCTCGAACCAGCCAGCCTCGAGGTGCGCCTCGAGCGCGGCGCGGCCGAGGATCCAGAACGACGCCGCCAGCACCAGCGAGAGCAGCATGTGGTTGACGAGGATCCCGCCCACCAGCGCCGGCATGTCGCCGAGCAGCGTCGCGGCGCGCGCGGTGCGCTGCGGCCGCATGATCCAGCAGGTCCGCAGCTCCTGCTGCCCCAGCCGCTGGAGCAGCAGCTTGCCGCGGACGACCTCGCGCGCCCGCCCGGAGGTCTCGATGCCCGACAGCAGCTGATCGACCTCGGCGGCGACGCCGGCCTGCTTCTCCTGGCGCACCAGCGCGAGCACGTGGCTGGTCTCGATCGAGACGACCGAGGAGTCGCACGCGAGCACGCGGACCTTGCGCCAGCGCGTCCCGAGCAGGACCAGGTAGTACGGCCGACCGTTGCGGCGGACCTGCAGGACCGCCGGCGCGGCGCGCTCGATGACGGCCGGCAGCTCGCGGTAGAGCGGCGTGATCGGCTCGAGCTCGACGCCCAGCCGGCCGGCGAGCGCGAACATCCAGATCCGGCTCGGCTCGACCCCGGAGTCGTGCGTGCTGAGATCGCCGGGCGACGCCCCGTAGCCCGCCCGCTGCGCCATCTGCTCGAGGGCGTCGGGCAAGCGATCGACGGGCCACAGCAGATCTGTCGGATCGTACGTCATGGCCTCGACTTCTCCACGAGCTTGCCGTCGGCGAGCCACCAGTGCCGCCACTCGCCGTTGGCCCACAGCAGCTTGTGGTTCTCCTGATCGGCGCGCAGCAGCTCGCCATAGCGGGACTGCGGCTTCGCCATCAGCTCCTTCGGCGAGCCGTTCTCGACGATCCGCCCGTTCTCGACCACGAGGACGCGGTCGAACTCCTGGGTCTGCGCGACGTCGTGCGTCACGCACAGCAGCGTGACGTTGGCCCACAGCCGCCGGGACTCGGCGAGCAGGCGCGCGCGGCGATCGCGATCGAGCCCGCGAAACGGCTCGTCGAGGATCGCGAGCCGCACGCCCGAGCGGAGCATCGCGCGCGCCAGCCGTACGCGCTGGCCCTGCCCGCCGGACACCAGCCCGCCGCCTTCGCCCAGCGAGGTCTGCAAGCCCGCGGGGAGCGCCTCGAGGATGTCGAGCATCTCGGCGCCCTTGAGCGCCGCGTCGAGCGCCCAGCCGTGGGCCGAGTCGTTGCCGTACCGCAGGTTGTCGAGCAGGCTCTGGTTCCAGATGCTGATCGCCGGATCGACCCAGGCGGTCGTCCGGCGCAGGCGCTCGATCGCGTCCTGCTCGAGCAGCTCGCCATCGACGCGGATCTCGCCGCGCGCCGGGCGGAGCCAGCCGAGGAGGAGGCCGACCAGCGTCGACTTGCCGGCGCCCGAGACGCCGACCAGCGCGACGTGCTCGCCGGGCGCGATGTTCAGCGAGACCTTGTCGAGGATGATGTGGCCGCCGCCTTTGACGCGGACGCGCTCCATCGTGATCGCCACGCCGTTCGCCGCGACCGCCGCGACCGCCGCCGGGGCTTCGTCGTCCGGCGTCTCGTCGGGCGGCGGTGACAGCAGCGCGAGCGCGGGCGCGGCCGCCAGGCTCCGGACCGGCTCGGGCGCGGCGCTCTGGGCCGGCTCCGGCTCGATCTCGCCGATGATGTCCATCAGGCGGCGGACGCGATTCATCGCGCTCGGAAAGGTCCGCGTCAGGACCAGCAGGCGCTGGCCGAGGATCGGGAAGCGCAGCGCCCAGAACACGACCAGCAGCACCAGCGAGGCGCGCTCGCTGCTCTCGAGGTACGAGTAGACCAGCAGCATCACGAGCACGTAGCTCGCCACCATCAGCGCGCCTTCGAAGCCCACGGTGAGCGACTGGAGCCAGTAGCGCGCCTTGGTCCACTCGACGAGCAGCGCCTCCTGACCGCGGCGCAGCGAGCGCTCGGCGCCGTGGATCCGGATCGGCGTCAGGCCGAGCAGCGCATTCAGGATGAAGCCGCTCAGCGCGCCGGCGTGCGTCTGCACGCGCATGTCGGGCTCGAAGAACAGGCCCTGCGCGACCAGCGGCAAGATCAGCGTCGCCGCCATCAGGCCGAGCGCGATGGGCCAGGCGCCGGGGGCGGCCCAGATCAGCGCGGCGGTCGTGCTCAGCACCTCCAGCGAGATCGTGATGCTCTGTGCGATCAGCACAGGCAGTGTCCGCATCGCCTGGATGTTGTGGCAGCGCGACGCCATATCGGACGCGAGCCGACTCTGAAAATACCGATCTTCCGTCTTTGGCAGCTTCTCGAAATATGCTTTACGGAGGCGGACCTCCAGCCGACGGCCGATCCCCAGCAAGCCCAGCGAGATCGGGATTTGGATCGAGAGCAGCGCCAGTCCGACGCCGACCAGCACGAGCATGCCCGTGGCGCGCTGCTCCACGGTGCCGAGGTCGCGCCCGAGATCGAGCACCGCGCGCAGCATCAGCGCCTGGACGATCCGGCCGAACGTCGCGATCACGAGCCCGGCCGTGATGAGGAGTGGGATGCTCCGCGGATCGCCCGCGATCAGGCGGCGCAGCGTCTGCGCCGGGCTGATCTGCTTCGAGACCAGCTCCTTCGCGAGGTCGGCGGCCATGCCTCCCGGCGATGCGGCCGCCACGCCTTCGGTCTTGGGCGCCTCGCCGTGCCAGCCGCGGAAGCGCAGCAGGACCGCGCCGATCATCAGGAGCTCGCCCTCCGCCTCGGGGTTGGGGCGGACGGTCCAGTACGCCTCCGGGATGGGCACGTCGCCGGACTCGGCCTTGGCGATCATCGACGTCACCAGGCCGGCCGCCGTACGCCCACGCCCCACCGCGCCGGCGCGGACCACGGACTCGACCGCGCGGGTCGCCGCGTCGAGCATGGCGATCGACTGATAGCTCGGATCCTCGAGCGCCGTCGTGATGAGCGCCTTCGCGCCGACCGCGCCCAGCCGCAGCAGGCGGCGCTCGAACGTGGCCACCGCTTCCTCCGAGCCGGCCCACTCGCGCCAGGCCGCCGCGGGGACGGAGGTCGTGTGCTGGTAGAACGTGCTGACCAGCGTGTCGATGCGGGTCCAGTGGCGGCCCGCCGCCGGATCCATCACCTGGATGAACGGTCCGACGCGCCGCCACAGGACCACGAAGTGCGGCCGCCCTCCGGCCGTCAGCGTGACGATGATGGCCGGAAGCACGTGCGCCTCCGGGACAAACACGTGGTCCATCGGGAGCATGACCTGCTCGGCGTCGAGGCCGAGCTGGCGCGAGAGCTCCTCCAGCGTGTCGATCGAGGTCCCGTCGACGTCGGTCTGACACGCCTCGCGCAGGATGCGATAGTTGAGATCAATCCCCATCCCCGCGAACACGCTCTTGATGGAGGCGGGGCCGCAGTCCGTGGCCGAGATCTGGATCACCTCGGGGATGATCGTGCGTCGTTGCGAACGAGCGCTCATGGCGGCTCAGCGGGCCTCGGCCTCGGACTGGAACTCGCGAACCGGCTTGTCCTCGACTGCCGGCGCGACGTCCCATTCACCGATCGCTCGCATCAACAGCGCGACCGGCGAGACCCGCGCGACCTCGACCTCGACCGAGGCCGTGAGGCCGTGGCGAAGCTTGATCCGGGGGTCGGCCGGCGTCTCGATGTCGAGCTCGACGCGCACGGTGCCAGGGATGGCCTCGGGGGTGGCGGTGATGCCAGGCTCCGTACCGACGCGAGTGACGCGGGCCGGCACGGTGCCGTAGATGGTCCACGGATAGCCGTCGAGCTTCAGCTGGGCGGTCTGGCCCGCCTGGATCATGCCGACCACCTCCTTGGGGAAGCGCGCGCGCACGCGCATCTCGGCATCGCTCGCGAGGATGGTGCCGAGCCGCTGGCCCTCGGCGATGAAGGCGCCCGCGCCGAGCTCGACCACGTCGACGAGCCGCCCCGAGACCGGCGCGCGGTAGTGCTTTCGCTCGATCTGATACTCGAGCCGATCAGTCGCGACCTTGATCTCGCGCAGCTGACCCTCGATGCGGAGCTCCTCGCGCTTGAGCCCGAGGACCTGTGCTGTCGCGGTCTGACGCCGCACGGCCTGCTCGCGCCGCAGCCGGACGATCGCCAGGCTTTGCGCGCGGCTGGCGAAGCCGAGCGCGTCGACCTCGGTGGAGCGCTCGAGCTTCTCGAGCTCGGAGATGGAGCCCGACGGGCTCTTCTGGGCGAGCTCGGCGCGCTGCTCGGCGAGCCGGTGCCGCGGCGCGATCTCGCCTTCTTTCTCCATCGCCTCGCGGATCGCCACTTCATCGACCAGGCCGCTCGCGGCGAGCTCGTCCTTCTTGTTGGTCACCTGCTCGCGGATGACGCCGAGCTCCTGCTCGAGCGCGACCGCCGTCGCCTTGCTCTGCTCGAGCTCGAGCCGCTCGGACCGCGTGTCGAACTCGATCAGCAGGTCCCCCTGCTTGACCTCCTCGTCGAGGTTGAGCAGCGAGCGCACCACGCGTCCGGCGCCGGGCGGCTCGAGGCGATGGATCGCGTTGTGCGGCTCGATCCGGCCGGTCGAGCTGACCTTCATCACGGGGACCCGCGCGCCCACAGCCCAGGTCACCAGGCCCGCGAGGCCGGCCGTGACGAGGATGACCAGCAGGATCCGGGTACCGGACTCGTATCCGTTCAAGGACCGCAACGTCCGCGCGAATGGGTATGCCATTGGGGTCCTCGAAGAAAAAAGGTTGACCGGATGGGATGGTATCCCGCCCGGTCAAGTCTTTGAGAAATGACCGAGGCCGGTAGATGGTGGATCCCGGGATCCAGCCCCCAGCCTGTCGGCTTAGCGGGCCTTGGCGCCAGCGCGGAGGGCGAGCTTGATCTTCATTTGTTCCCTCCTTTCTACTTCTTTATAGGCAAGACGGAAACACGCCGCAAACAAGAATGGAGAAAAGTTCCGCGACGGGGGTCACTGATCGATCTCGCAGGGATGCTCTGGGCGCGGGTGTCCGGATTGGATGTTAGCGGTGGCGCTTGCCACGTTGTGCGGTAGCGTTGGCCAGGTCGTACGCGCATCGAAAGGCGCGTGGTCGATCGCCAGCGCTCGCGCTTCGCCCGAGCGCGCCGAGCTGAAAAGCTCGAGAGCGAGTGCAGCAATACGCTGCATCAATGACACACGTCGTCATTGGCCAGCTACCGGGGATCGTGCGCTCGCGCTCACCCGCATCCGCATCCGCATCCGCATCCGCCCACTAGGCGCACGATCGGCGAGGCAGCGTCAGCGGGCCAGACGTCGAGCGAATCGAGGCCGGCGATTCAGATCAAGCTTGCCAGCGATGGGCGAATCGATCCAGGCGGCTCGGAGCGTGCGCTTCGCGAGCGTCCCACTCTGATCGATAAACTGACCTGGCGGTCGGTCAGCGTAATATGAAGAAGTAAGAAGTGCCGGGACCGGATCGTTTCGATCCGGTCCCAGCGAGTAACCGCAATTAGCGGTTCTTGACTTGGCCGGCGCGGACGTTAACCTTGATCTTCATTTGTTCACCTCCTTTCTCCTTCGTTATAGGCAAGAAGGATTCAAGCCGCAACCGGAAGAGAGGATTTTTCCGCGAGTGGCCAAACGGGATCGACGCTGTCGCGTTGTCCGGATTGGGTGTTAGCAGACGCGTTGCAACATGACGTGTGATGTCAATCGTACACACATCACCGAATCGCAATACGCGCTTGGCTGGCGTCACCCCACGTGTGAATCCGGTATTGTGACGAAAGCAATGCGCGAATCGCGACTGGGCGGAACATGCGCAGTGGTGCAGTGAAAAACTGAGTCGTGCGGTATCGCGCGCTGTCGCGCGGCGATCTGCTCCATGTAGGACTCGCCCCTGCCCGCGCGCCGACGCCGCATCGTGCGGCGGGATCGCACGGTGACCGCGGTGACCGCGCGGATGCATCGCCGTTCGCGGCCGGTCAGGCGTTCCACTCGAGGGATCGCCGCGCCTGCGATTGATCGGGGCTTGCGCTCCTGCGAATCTCCGCGTGCTCGCGCCGATGCCCGGCACGTTGCAACTGGAGGGAAGCCGATGCGAACCAATTCGTCGATCCGGACCGCGGCGCTCGACGTCGCGCTCGTGGTGACAGCCTATAGCCAGCGCGCCCAGCCGTGCTCCGCAGCGCTCGACGGGAGGCCGTCATGAACGCGCGGATCATCGCGAGCGCGGCGGTGCTGGCGGCGGCGTGCGGAGCGCCGCCGCCCAAGTCCGCCAACGTGGCGACGACGTCGAGCGAGGCCGATCGCGCGTCCAGCGGTGCGCTCGCGAGCGCGCCGGCGCAGAAGGGCATCGAGGCGGGCGACGTCAATCGCAGCGTCGATCCGTGCACCGACTTCTTCGAGTACGCCAACGGCACGTGGCGCGCGCAGAACGCGATCCCCGCGGGCAAGCCGAAGTGGAGCCGCCGCACCCTGGGGCGCGACGCGAACCGACAGCAGGTGAGCGCGCTCATCCAGGAGCTCGGGGCCAAGCCGGGCGCGCCGGCGGGCAGCGCCGAGCAGCTGGTCGGCGACCTCTATGGGTCGTGCATGGACGAGGCAGCGATCGACGCCGCGGGGCTCTCGCCGATCGCGCCGCTGCTCGCCGACATCGACGCGGCGAAGACCAAGGCCGACGTGCAGCGCGTCATCCGGCGGCTCCACGATGTGAGCATCTCGGCGCCGTTCGGCGAGACCGGCGCGTTCGACAACCACGAGCCGACCTACTTCCAGCTCAACCTGGTCGCCGGCGGCCTCGGCATCGCCGACCGCGACGCCTATCTGAAGACCGAGCCGCCGTTCGTCGAGCTGCGCGGCAAGTACCGGCAGCACATCGCGCGCGTGCTCGCCCTCGGCGGCATGCCGGAGAAAGCGACGCTCGCGGCGGCCGATGGCGTGATCGCGCTCGAGAAGCGCCTGGCCGCGGTGACGCTCGACGCCAAGACCGCCGCCGATCCGGCGGCCACCGAGCACAAGATGACGTTCGCGCAGCTCACCCAGCTGGCGCCCAACGTCGAATGGGACAAGTACTTCGAAGAGGCGGGGATCCCGCGCGAGCCGGTCAACGTCGCCGAGCCGAAGTTCCTCCAGCAGGTCGACAAGGAGCTCAAGACCACGCCGGTCGCCGCGTGGAAGATCTACCTGCGATGGCACCTGCTCGACGCGACGTCGCCCTGGCTGTCCAAGGCGTTCGCCGAGGAGGCGTTCGCGTTCAAGGACAAGACGCTCGGCGGCGCCACCGAGGTGGCGCCGCGCGCGCCGCGCTGCGTGGAGTGGACCGAGATGCTGCTCGGCGAGCCGGTCGGCAAGACCTACGCCGACAAGTACTTCCCCCCGGCGGCCAAGGCCAAGGCGCGCGAGATCGCGAATGGCCTCGTCGCGGTCTTGAAGGAGAATGTCGCGGGATTGTCGTGGATGGCGGCGGACACCAAGAAGAAGGCACTCGAGAAACTCGAGTTGATGAGCGTCCAGGTTGGATATCCCGATGTCTGGAAGGACGTCTCGAAGATCCAGATTCGGCGAGACACGTTCTGGGCGAACATCGCCCAGGCGCGCAAGTTCAATGTCGACGACGTGCGGCGCCAGATGGGCAAGCCGACCGATCGCAACGGCTGGCAGCTCCCGCCGTCGTCGCCCGGCGCGTACCTCGATCCGCAGCTCAACGAGCTCGTCCTCCCCGCCGGCTTCCTGCAGCCGCCGTACTTCAACGTCGCGGCGACCGACGCGGTGAACTACGGCGCGCTCGGCTCGGGCCTGGCGCACGACATGACGCACGCGTTCGACGCGACCGGCGCGGCGCTCGACGCGGCGGGCCGCGCGCAGAGCTGGTGGACCGACGCGGATCAGCGAGAGTTCCAGAAGCGCGCGCAGTGCATCGTCGATCAGTACGAGGGCTACGAGATCGAGCCCGGCGTCCACCACCAGGGCAAGCTGGTGCTCCCCGAGGCGCTCGGCGACCAGGCCGGCATCCACTTCGCGTACCTCGCGCTCACGAAGTCGATGGCGAGCCACCCGGTGGTCACCGTCGACGGCTTCACGCCGGAGCAGCAGTTCTTCCTCGCCTGGGCCCAGTTCCGCGGCGAGGCGGTGCGGATCGAGACCCAGCGCGAGCTGGTCAAGGGCGACACGCACGCCATGCCGAAGTTCCGCGTGATCGGCCCGCTGTCCAACTTGCCGGAGTTCGAGCGGGCGTTCTCGTGCAAGGCCGGCGCGGCGATGGTGCGACCGTCGGCGCAGCGCTGCGTCGTGTGGTAGCGGGCATCGGGTAGCGCGAGCTATGGCGTGAGCGCGACCAGGTACGGCCAGCTCGGGAACAGCGGCCACAGCGTCTCGAGGTTCCACCACACGCGGCCCGCGTCGTCGATCGCGATCCTGCCACCGACGCCATGCTCGCCCAGGCCGAGCTCGAACGCCGTCGCGACCGGGTTGCCCCTCGGGTCGAAGCGCTGCAGGTGGTGATAGCGGAACTGCGTGCGCTCGGTGCTCGAGACCACGATCGTCGACGCGTTCGCGGCGACGCCGCCGACCAGCGTGAATTCGGTGCGGCGCGAGAACACGTGCGCGCCCGTCGCGTCGAGCCTGACCACGTAGCCGTTGAACGGCCCGTTGTCGCTCCGCCGCGTCGGCAGCGTGCCGCCGCCGAAGTCGATCGGCGTGAACAGCTCGCCGCCGAAGATCACGGCGTGGTCGGGATCGATCGTCAGCGCGGTCACCGCCGCGCTGCCGGCGAACGCGCGCGTCCACTGCACGGCGCCGTCTGCGGTGAACCGCGTGAGCTGCAGGGTGTCGCTGGTGCTCGACGCGACGATCGGCGCGCCGCCGTCGAGCGCGACGGCCTGGCCGGTCGCCGACCACGATGGCAGCGCCGCGCCGGCGGAGGTCACGCGCACGACCGTCACGACCGGGCCTTGCAGCGTCGCGAGCCCGACGTGGACCACGCCGGCGGCGTCCGCGGTGATCGCCTGGACCACGGAGCCGGGCGGCACCGCTCGCGTGGCTTGCCACAGCAGCGCGGTGCCGTCGTAGGCCGAGACGGTGACGGCGTCGTTGGCCTGCTTCGCGACGAGCACGTGGCCGGCGGCGTCGACCGCGAGCTCGCCTCCGTTCGCGAGCTGCGCGACGGTGCGGCCGGCGGCGTCGAGCCGGCGCGTGACCGTCCCGTCGCTGATCAGCGCCCCGCCGCCGGCCTGCGGCAGCACGGCGAACCGGCCCTCGTGGCTGTAGACCACGCCGCTCGACGGCGTCGCGCGGGGCTGGCACACGGTCACGCTGCCCTGCGTACCGTCGACGATCACCGCGAGCTGATCGAGGTGCGTCACCGCCTGCTGCCCGGTGCGGAACCGGTAGCCGCGCGCGATCTCCTGCGCGAGCATCGGCGTGCCCTCGAACACCGAGTAGGTGTGCGACGGCAGGTCGGCGATCACCCGCACGTCGATCGGGTTCGTCGCGTAGGCCTGCGCGACGTCCGCGCGATAGCCATCGCCGTCGCGCGCGTCGAGCGTACCGCCGGGCGCGAGCCGCACGCTGGTCGCGAGGCTCGCGAAGCTCGTGGCCGGCCCCGCCGACAGGCCGATCACCGCGTCGATCGCCGGCGCGCTCGCCGTCACGGTGAACGTCAAGGTGTCGAGCGCGGTCG
>Ga0307513_10004247_pt1 | contig 19164 bp, 17 predicted proteins | sample 15_EM_MG_FD_202174 | JGI IMG/M metagenome (GOLD analysis project Ga0307513, IMG submission 202174) | Populus trichocarpa ectomycorrhiza microbial communities from riparian zone in the Pacific Northwest, United States - 15_EM | ecosystem: Host-associated > Plants > Roots > Unclassified | place...
GGGCTTGCGCGTCGCTGGCCACGCCGATGTGCGGACGTCCGTGGGCAAGCCGCTCGCTCGGCTAGCTGCCGCGCCCGCGTGCGCACGCGTCCCCGTGTCCGCGTCCGGGGTGCCGGGTATGCGCGGGCACAAGCGCGCGAGGGTTTGCCGGCGCAAGCGTGCCGCCGGGGCGTGCCCGTTGCGTGCTAGCGCGCGTGCGCGATGCGCGGGCGCACGTGTTGTGCGCTTACGCGTAGTTCACCCCGGATTTGACATGGCTGGGTGGGTTGTGATTTGATCCGCAACCCAATTGCTGTCCGGATTTTCCGGACAGGAGCTATGCGGTACGCGGCACAAGCCCACGCGGCGACCCGTCGCTGAAACCCCAGCTCTCACACACACGAACGCCCTCCGGACAACCGCGTCCGGGGGGCGTCGTGCATCTCACGGAGGTTCACCATGACAAGCGCGACCGAGTATGACCCCGCGATCACCGCGACCCTGGTCACGCCGCACACGCAGCCGATGTTGTGGATCACGATCGGCGGCGCCACGGTCAGCATTCCCATCGACCTGTCCAGCGTGATGGCCCGTACGCGTGGCCCGCTGCTGCCCGCCGTCGCTCGCGAAGGTGCGCGGTTGATGCGCCGGAAGCTGGCCTGCGCGCCGGTCGGCGAGTGGCGGCGCGATGGCACGGATGCCTTCACGGTCGAGGTCCATGAGCTGCCCGGCCGGTGCGAGACGTGCGTGCACGGCTGCGAGTGCTCGCCCCGCCGTGACGGCTGCGAGCACCTCGGCTGCCGGGGCGTGCGGACGCGAGCGCTGGCGGATTCCTGCCCCGGCGCGGAGCTGATGACCGCTTCGGCGCGGCAGCTGGCTGCGAAGGGTGACCGCTGACCGGCGCCGCCCGGCGACAACCGGCCACCGCGAGCGGGTGGTCCGGCGGTCGTCGAGTGGTGCCGGACAGCGCGGTCCGACATCCGATCATGCCCGGTCAGATACGGCCGGGCACGACCACACGGAGGTTTCCCATGTCCGACAACGCCGAGCAGGCAAGCAAGCAGGTGCTCGCGTTCACGGTCGCACAGCCCGATCTGCTGGCCGCGTTGAAGTTCGTCGAGAAGTCCCTCCCGAAGCGCCCGGGCGTGCCCGTGCTGACCGGCGTGGTGCTGGCCAGCGACGGCGCAATCGTCACGGTCGAGACGTTCGACCACGACCAGGCCCGTCGGGTGGTGCTGCCGGGCGCGGAGAGCAGCTGTGCGGGCACCGCGCTCGTGGCCGCGTCGAAGCTGATGGCGATGGTGAAAGCGCTGCCGAAGGACCGGCGGATCACGCTGACCGGAGAAGGCACGAGGGTGCGGCTGTTCAACGGCAAGACCACGTACACGGTGCCGACGATGCCGATCGAGGACTACCCGGCACGGCCGATCATGCCGCCGACGGTCGGCATGATCGACGCCTCGGTACTGGCGGCCGCAGCCGCGCACGCCAGGAAGTTCGCGGGCACCGACGAAACGCTGCCGAGGTTGACCGGTGTCCGGGTGTCGTCCGAGGAGGCGCGGCTGTCGCTGGAGGCCACCGACCGGTACCGGCTGACCATGCGCGACCTGGAGTGGGCGAACGAGGTCGAGAAGTTCGCCGCGCTCGTGCCGGCAAAGCTGTTCGCGGAGGCGACTGGCGCGCTCGGCAAGACCGTCGGCGCGGTGGCCACGCTCGGGTACGAGCAGACCGCACCCGGCAGTGGGTGGTTCGGCGTCGAAACCGACTATGGCCGGATGATCACGCGGACGCTCGATGAAGGGAACTACCCGCCGGTCCGGTCGCTGGTGCCCAAGCGTGCCGTGTGCGAGGCCGACGTGGACGTGGCCGAGCTGGTCGCCGTGATCAAGCGGGCCGAGGTGGCACTGGAACGTTCGCAGCCAGTGATCCTCCGATTCGGCGACGACGCGTTCACCGTGCAGTCGGGCACCGAGGCCGACGGCGGCGCGAGCGAGACCGTCGAGGACTGCACGATCCACGCGACCGCGGCGTCGGAACGCGCGGCAGTGATGCAGGCCGCCGTCCGGGAGGCCCAGAGCCTGGCGCGCAGGAAGTACCAACTTCAAGAGACGACGCTGCGCGAAAGGCAGGTCGCGGAGGCGGGCGCAAAGGCCAAAGCAGCGTTCGAGCGGGCCGCTGCGGGTTTGGCCGTGGGGGCGAACCCGTCGTACCTGATCGACGTCCTCACCACCACCGGAGCGAGCCGGGCGCGGATGCGCCTGGTCGACCCATTCAAGCCATTCACGGTCGTGCCGTTGGACGGCGACGGCAATCCGGTGCCGGGCCTGACGAACCTGCTCATGCCGATCCGGTTCACGGCGGCGGAGGAACCGGTGAAGGCCGCACCGGTGCAGAGTGCGCCAGTCGAACCGGTCGCCGATCCCGAGCCGGCGGTCGTGGCGGTCGAAGCGAAGCCCGCCGAACCGGTCGCGGCCAACCCGGCGCAGCAGCCGGTCAGCGACGCCGGTGCGGGCGGTCCTACGGGCGTCCTGAACGCGGCATCCGTCGAGTCGGTGGCGGTCAGTGCAGCGGCGGGCGACAGCACGGACGCGGCGGGGAACAGTGATCTCGGCGAGCCTCCGGCTCAAATGGCGGGCATCGTGTGGTCGGTTGGCATGCGGATCCGGTTGCGCCGCGCGACCAAGAAGCTCACGCGGAGCCATGTCGGTATCGAGTACCTGTCCGGTGGCCTGATCATCATCAACTCGGTTCGGGTCGACGCGGACAGGCTCACGGAGATCGCCGGTGTGCAGTACGCGCTGATCGAGTCGCAGGTCGGGCGCTCGCTGAAGTACACCTACGCGCCGAAACGGCCTGTGCGAGTGCCCGCTGAGGTGAGCCTTACGGTGCGGTGCCCTGCTAGCGCGCACCGATTCGACGGCGAGCCGCAGGCGCCGTTCGTTCCGGTCACCACCACGGGAACGATCGGTGTCCACAAGTATGCGAACGGCAGGGTGTGCGGGGCGTCCGGGCGGGCGCTGACCGCCGCCGCGATCGACCGGTTGATGCGCCAGCACGAGGTCTTCGCCGAACAGGCTGCGAGCGCGCCTACCGCGCTCGCAGGTGAAGGGGCTGGTCACGCCGCCGCCCCGGCGCGATCCGCGGCCGAGCCCGACGCGGCGGCTGGGGGAGACGGCTGCGCGATCAGGTACGACCAGTCGGTGCCGCACCCGTTCAAGCAGGCGATCGACGACGGCAAGAAGCCGAACGCATGCACCAGATGCCTGTGCGGCACGACGCTGCGGGCAAAGGTGCACCGCGGTCAAGGCGCGCCCGCCGCTCAGCCGGCGGCGAAACCCGAGCCGGTCGCGCCGACCGGGCCGATCTGGATCGCGGTGCTCCAGCTGGCCGCGCGGGTCGGTGGGCAGATGGTCACCGAGGCGACCGAGGAAGGCGCGCAGAAAGCGGTCGAGCAGTTCGGCACCAACCGGGCCGTGGGCGTGCTGGTCGTCGAGGACACCAACGGCAAGCGGATGTACGTCGGTGCCTGGTCCCGCAAGGACGCCGAGGTGATGCAGCAGACCGCGTGCGCGTTCGGGATTCCGGCGCACACGGTGCAGGGCGAATGGCCGCCGCAAGGCGCGGCGGCCGGGAACACGCAGGAGGACGCGAAGGTGAAGGTTCAGCAGCAGTCGCCGGTGATCGTGGACGGCGAGCCGAAGTTCGACCCGGCGCGGGCGGCGAAGGAAGCCTTTCTCAAGTTCGGCACCGGCGACTACGCCGGGGCGATGGAGCTCATTGAGGAGGGCCTGCGCGTCGCCCCGAACCACATGTTCCGCGACGGGAACGGCGGTACGTACGGGTGGGAGCGTATCCGTGACGGCATCGAAGCCAAGCAGGTCGAGGCGGAGATCCAGGCCGAGGCCGAGCGGGACGCGCTCGCCGGCATCGCCGCCGAGACCGCTGCGGCGACGGTCGCCGTCGATGCGGACAGCCCGGACGACGATGTCGAGGGCCGCGCGGAGTCCGGCGTGGTCCTGGCCGTGGACGACGGCCCGGCCACCGTGGGCGCAGAGGTCGACGAGGAACCGATGGTGCAGCGGCTGCGGGCTGCGCTGGCCGGGCAACCGGCGGAGGTGATCGAGGCGGCTGTGGCGGCGGCGAAGGCGGCGGTGCAGGCGAAGACCGGCCTGGCGGCGGTGCGGGCGAAGACCCGCCCAGCGGCTCAGACGAGGACCGGCCCGGTGGTGAAGCCGAGCACGCAGCCCGCCGCGGCGGTGCGGGAGCCGGTCGCCGTACCGGTCCAGCGGTCGGCGGCGACGCAGGCGGCCGTGGCCGCCGACGTCGAGCGGTGGAAGCCGTTCGGCATGACGCCGCCGGTCAACCTGAGCGGGGAGCGGGTGTTCGTGCTCCCGGTCGGTACCCGAGTACGGGCGCTGCGTACGGCCGTGAAGGAGACGCTGAGCGCCGCCAAGCGCGACGGCACGATCGCGCAGGTGCCGACCATCGATGCAGACAAGAGCACCCGCCCGTTCCGGCTGCGGGTCCGGTTCACCGAGGCCGGCGCGCTCACGGCGGCCACCGAGACGGTCAACCAGGCCGTCATCGCGGCGCTGCCGGACGTGCTCCCGGAGCGCGTCAACGCCTGACGAGCAACGACCAGCAGCCCGGGGGCCGCGTTCGACAGCGGGCGCGCCTCCCGGGCCTCACCAGGTATCACACGAACACGGAGGAAGGTCATGGCTGAGGGCAAGCAGGATCGGGTCAAGCTCACGGTCAACGAGCAGGTCAACAGGGCGAACGAGCAGGTGCGGTGGAGGGTCCTGGATCGAGGTTCCGTCGTCGTGGACCTGCGTCAGACATTGGTCGACGGGGCCGCCGACACGAAGGAGCTCAACCGTCAGATCGCGACGCATTTCGGGGTCGCCGAGGACGCGGTGGAATACGCACAAGGGTCTAAGAGGACGGCCGTCCGGGAGCGGTTCGTGCCCTACACGGTATTCGTGAACCTGGCGGCGAAACCGAAGCAGGACGAGCCGCAGAGGTGCGATCACCTTCCAGTCGAGCAGGCGTGCGAACAGGCCGACTGCAACGGCACGCCGCCGGTCACCACGCCGATGGACCGCGACCGCACGCCGATCCCCGATGAGCCCAGCACCGGATACGAGTCCGGTGACGTGACCGGCGGCCGGGAGATCATCCGGGCGGTGGCGCGCTCGACCGGGCTGCCGGTCACGGACGCCGAGGTCGCCAACAACGGCTGGTCGGACATCCGGTGGGGCGTGCGCAAGGTGCACGGGGTGCTGTTCACGGTCGACGGCATCGACGTGCGGGTGCTGTCGTACGACGGACGGCCGTCGCGGCTGGTGAGTCACCGGACCTGTTTCGCGGCCGTCTACGTCGCCGACACGTGCGTGGCCGCCGCCATCAACCAGGAGCGCCCGGAGCAGATGTGGAGGGTGTCGGTCGTTCAGGCGATCGTGGACGCCGTCGAGCCGCGGCATGACGAGCGGGCACTGGCCAAGCCGACCGGGAGCGGCTGGTGGCTGCTGAAGAACCCGCCGGTCGGATTCAATGTGGACGCTCCGGGGCACGACATCGTCGAGGTTGTCGAGCCGTCCACCAACGGCGGTGCGACGCTGCGGGTGGCCGACGCGTCCGGGACGTTCCGGTTCATCGACCGGGCGATCAGTGAGCGGTGGCCGGCCGCGTACGGCGGTGCGGTTATCGACGGCAAGGACAGCTGGGCGCGGTACGAACGGCGGGCGGAGTTCTCCCGCCAGGTGCTCACGTTCCGGCACCAGGCGTACGGCCACGACGGCCCGGCCAGTGAATGCGACGGGTGCTGCGGTGAGGTGGCCGGTGGATTCCGGGGCGGTGAGCATCGGTTCGGCCGGTACGTGAAGCTGCCGTGCTGCGCGTTGTGCGGGCTGCCGCGCCGTCCGTGGGAGGCCGCAGGTCAGGACGTGTGGGGATGCCCGGGAACGCCGCGCTACCCGGACGGCGACGCCACCTCGGTCGAGGGTGCCGCGTTCACCGTGCCGTCGCAGGTGCTCGAAGAGCCGACGCCCGCCAGCCGGGTGCACGTCCGGTCGTCGTCGCCGGTCACCGTCGACGCCGGCCAAGGGCGGCAGGGGCTGGCCAACCCGACCTGGTGCGGAAGGATCAACGACGAGAAGGCGTGGCACGTGCACGGGCTGAAGGCGGCCATGGTCACCTGCCCGGTGTGCTTCCACCTGTTCACCTGCCCGTGGGCGCGGCTGGAGGAGGACCGTGGCGGGCATTGCGAGGTGTGCGCACACATCGACTTCTTCGAGGTGGAGCATTGCCGCACGGCCGACCACCCGGGAATCGTGCCCGCACCTGACCCGAACGTCGACCGGTCGGCCCGGACCGACGCGGTGGTGCAGCGCTTCCACGAGGCCCTGCACGACGGTGACCTCGATCTGGCCGACCAGCTGATCGACGCGGGCGAGGACTACGAGCCGCGCCACGACATCGCCGGTCACGACGGCTGGGAGGGCTTGCGGGTGCTGGTGGGTCGGGCGCGGCGGCAGGCGAACGAGCGCGCCGTCGCACTCGCCGGCGCGGCGACGATCGCTGGTGACACCGAGGTCGACGGTAACAGCGTCACGCGGCTCGACCCGCGGCCGCTGCCGACAGCCGCTCGGGGCCACAGCGGCGACCACCCGGACGACGAATCGGGCGCGCTGTGGGGCGCCGCTCTGGACGACCTCGGCCTGTAGGCCCGCCAGCGCGCATCTGCCGGTGCGCACACCTGCAACACGTACCCGTGCACGCCACGTGCGCAACGCAAGGAAACCCCATCCGACCTGGTCATTTGATCAGGGGAGCAGCTCACCATAGCCTTGTCCGGAAAACCCGGACAGGACCGGCTAAGTAGGTCCTGCGGCGTATGTGCGCCAACCACCCATGCACACCCCACCGGCCCACCAAGCCGGGGACCAAGCACACCCACGTACGAAAGGACAGTCCAATGTCGATCACTGCTTCCACCACCTGCACCCCGCTCGACGTCACGGCCGCCATCGAGGTCACCCGGCTCGGCACGGCCTACCTGCGGGTCACCGTGGACGGCGAGCCGATTGCCTTCGAGATCAGCCCGCACACGCTGCGGCTGCGCAAGATGACGGTTACCGCCGAGGCCGCGCGGCTCCTCCAGCGGCACGCCGGATATCAGCCCTCCAGCGAGTGGACGCCGGACGACCACGGCCATCTGACCGCGACCGTCGCCCAGATGACCGGTCGCTGCATCACCTGCGTACACGGCTGCGGCTGCGAGATCGGCAGCACCGGCTGCGGCCACTACCAGTGCCCGGCCGCAAGCGCCGCAGTCGCCAACACCTGCGACGGCGCTGCGCTGGCCCTCGACGCCAAGCGGACCTACCCCCGCACCCTGCGCCCGAACCGCCGCCGCTCCACCCGCTGAAACCCCTGCACGAAGCCCGGCAACCGGCCGCGACCTCACCCGAGGCCGCGGCCGGGCCCGTTCCCACCCCTCGCACGACAGGACCCCAGCATGGCGGACACCTACCCGACCGAGGCGACCCTCGACAGCACCCAGATCACCGTGGAGGTCGACTGGCTCGACCGCGAAGTCATCCTCGTCCCGGACGAGGTCGCGCTGCGCATCGAGGCGGAGCGTAAGAACGGCTGGCAAGAGTTCCTCGGATTCGCCTGGGGCCAATCCCGCCCCTTCCCGCCCGGCACATGGATGCACCAGGTCCTCACGACCCTGATGGCCGCCTACGCCGCCAGCCCGATCTCCGAGAAACTCACCGGCCGCGACCGCGAGAGCGCCGTCGGCCACCGAGCCCTTGCCCAGGTCGGCTGGGAGTTGCGCCTGCGCATCGCCGGCGCCAGCGACTGGAACCCCGAGACACGCGGCTGGCGCGACTTCCCCCGTACCCGCGACATGCACCCGCTCGGCTGGGCGGGGACGGACGACACAGACGGCGGCGCGTACCAAATCTGCGGCTGACATGCTCCGCCGCCGCACCTGTCCTGACCAGCGCTAACGCCTGTCGGCCTCGGTGCTGGCACAGACCCGCCCACTGACGAACGTACGAATGGAGACATCGATGTCGACTCACGAGATTCTCGTCGACGCCACGCGGGTTGAGCGCCTAGTGGTGGCTCTACCCGATGACGCCGAGTTCTGGGCGCAGGTCTGCGGTGCCGAGACCGCCGACGCCGCCGTACTTTCGGGCGGCTTGCACGCCCTGGTGCTCGGAAAGCTGGACGCCGTGCTGGTCGTGCAGGGGACGTTGCCGCAGTTGGAGGAAGTCGCGCTGCGGGTGCTGCTGTGGGTGCGGGAGGAACTCGCGGCCGCCGGTCAGGCCGGGCCCCACGGGGAGCTGACAGCCCGGTTCCGGGCGGCCGTCGCCGTGGCCGAGAGTCTCCAGGCCGCGGCCGATCGGCTGTGTGACCAGGCGAATGATAGCGGCGAGCAGAACGAGGAGTTCGAGGTACGGCAGCAGGCCGATGACGCACGGCATGAAGCGCTGTGCTTGGCCGTGGAGATCATCGACCGCTGCCACCCGGACGGTGAGCCGGGCGCCGGTCGGCTCCCGGAGTCACCGGCGGTGAGGTTCGACTCTGACGCGGCGCGGGAGTGGCTGCTGGAGCCGCTTGACGGTGGCATGACCCGGGCCGAGCGCTACGACATCGGCCCGGACCGGACGTACTCCCTACCTGCGAGACCGGACTTCGACGTCAACGTCATCGGGGAATGGCTCGAGAGTTTGTTCGCCGAACTAGGCCACGCGCCTGTGCCGCACGTGTGGCACACGGCGCCGGGCGTGACGGTCGACATCACCGTTCAGGTGACCATCGAGGGTTCCGACGGTGGAGGCTACCTGTTCGCCGAGACGGGCGGCGTGCGCCTGGCATCACGGGAGCTGTTCAACGCCGACTTCGCCAAGACCGGCAGCACATGGCCCGAGGCGGTGGCAAAGACGGAGCTGGACGTCGCGGTCGAGGCCCTCACCACCTGCGCGGCGACGATCAACACGATCGTGGAATCCCACCGGCTCGCCGTGACCGCCCTCGCCGCCGCCGCGGCTGGCGCCGGCGCGCAGTGAAGCTTCCTCAGATCCTGGGCCGACTCCTGCGCCGGACCGTCCACAGTGCTCAAACCTCTGATGAGCTGCCTGGACCCGCACCGCGCGGCACGATTCAGATCGACTACGGCCGCGCCGACCGGCTCATCGCCGAAGGCGCGGTGCTGTACCGCGACGGCGGCTGGCGCAAGGTCGCCACGCACTCGGACACGACCGTCGACCCGATCACCGTCACCGACACCCACGGCCATCGGCTCAGCCCGCTCAAGCGCGGCGACATCGTGGCCGTCGCGCTTCACCCCCGATAACCCGGCGCCGCACGACCGTCTCGGTCCTGCGCCGTCGACCGGTGCTGCCCTTCGGCCGCCGCCACAGCGTGTCAGCCCGGGGCGGCGGTCGTCGAGTGGCCCCGGCAAGCCCGCCCGCCACTGATCCACCAACCACGAGGAGACCCCATCGTGTCAGCCACCACCAAGCCGCCGATCGGATCCCTGGTCATCATCAACCCGGCAATCGACGCCGACCAACGCTACGTAGGCATGGTATTCAAGGTCATCCAGCACCTGCGGACGAACGTCGTAGTAGAGGACGTCAACCCCGCCAGCAAACGGAAGCTCAAGGCCAAGCCGGAGCAACTCCAGCCCGCCCCGGCCGCCGGCGAGATCCCGGCCGTGGCGACCGTCCAGGAGTACCAGCCGCCACTGCCGATCGGGACGGTGTTCACCGTGACCGGCGGCGCGCTGGACGGCGCCGACGAAACCACGCTGCTGGTCGTCATCGGCCTCAACGGTCCGGCCTACAAAGCTGCGCGGCTCGGCGGCAACAGCAACCGGTACTGGCCAAAGGTCGCCCGCGCCGCCATGCGCCCAGTCGACATGACCACGGTGCTGCCCCACCTCAAGGCGCTACTCGCCGACTGACAGAACCATGCACCGGCCGCCGCCCCGCGCGATCCACGGGGCGGCGGCACCCCGCCTCGCGAACAGCCCGACCACATGACGGAAGGACCCGCATTGACCGACGAGATCATCGACTTCCTGCGCCAACTAGACAAGCACGAAAGCGGCCCCACCAGAACCGACAAGGATGCGACCGCTCGCGTCAACTGGCATGACCGGCTTCGCTCCGCGGCTGAGCAGGCCGGATGGACGTACGCCGAGGAGTGCATGCGGATTGTGTTCGAGGTCCTCCGGGACACGTACCCGACCGCGGCCTGGCTGCTGCTCAACCGGGGTGCCGATGACGACGGTGACACCGCGATGACGCTGATGGCGGTGCGCGACCACGACGGTGCGCTGGTGTGGTGGAACACCTGGTACAACAGCCACCCAGACGCGGAAGCCAGCGGCCGTGAACGCCCGGAGCGTGAGCTGGACGACGACGAGGTCGTCGATCTGGAAGGCCACCTGCGTGACGCCTACGACCAGCCCGGCCCGTCGATGTTCGACCCCGCCGGCGAGAGCGACTACCGCGGGCTGTCGACGTGGTCGTCGTGGACGCTGCTGGAGGTCGGCGACCCAGGGCCGGCCCGCGTGCCGGTGCGGGAGACCCTGCAGCGCACTGTGCACGTGCTGCAGATGAGCGAGGAGCAGTTCTACGGCGTCAGTGCCCGGCTGGACCTGCCGAAGTCCTGGTTCGGCCGGTTCAAGGGCGCACCCGGCGAGGTGCGCGACCCCACCTTCAGCGACACCTCCGACGAGTGCGGCGACAAGTTCGACCTGCTGCTCGACTACGTCCGCGAGCTGGGCCTGGCGCACGCGGTGAGCGTCACGACCACAGTCGGGTACCGGGCGGTGAGCCGTTGATCACGGCTGCACCGACGCCCGCGTTCTTCGTAGTCCGCGCTGGCCAGGGCCCCTTCGGCAGCGCCGAGTGGGCGAGCCTGCGCTATTGGAACGCGGCGACCTGCGAGTGGGGCGACTACGACAGCGCCACCCGCTACGGCTTCCCGAATCCGGCCACGCCGCAGGGCCCGCTGCCGACCAGCACGACCGAGGCCGTACCGGCGTACCCGCAGGACGCTGAGGGTTTCCCGTACCACGTCGACGAGCACATCGGCGCGATCCGCAAGACGCACTGCTGCGGCGCGGCGACCTCCTGCAACGACATGGGCTTCTACTGCAAGTCCTGCTTTCACGAGACCAGCTTCGTCTACGAGCTGCCCGCCCGGCTGGATCTCGTCGACCAGGCCACCGCTGCCGGGCGCGCCACCATCGCCTGCCGCTGACCACCCGCCAAACGCGACACGCGCGTCCGGGCCGTTCGGCAGGCGACCCCTGGGGCCTGGCCGCGCGATTCCCAGAAATGGTTCTCCACCACCTCCTGGAGGTTTCATTCGTGCACGCGGTAGACGAGCAGACACGAGCGGCGCTCGCCAAGACCGAGATGACCGCCGACCAGGTGCGCATCACCGAGCGGCTCGACCCGGTCCTGTGGCAGGCCGTGGCCACGGTGCTCGCCCGGATGGGCGGCCGATACCAAACCAGCAGAAGCGCATTCGGGTTCGGGTTCGACCCGCGCCCGGCGGTCCGCGAGCTGATCGCCAGCGGGAAATGCCGGACGGTGGCACAGACCGAGGGGTTCGTGGCCACCTCGGGCGACCTCGCCGAAGAGCTGACCACGCGGCCGTACAGCGACCTGGAACGGATGCCGCGCGGGTCGCGGGTGCTGGAACCGTCCGCCGGGTACGGCGCGATCGCCGCAGCGGTCCTGGAGGCCAACGACGAAATCGAGGTGGTCGCCGTCGAGCCGAACACCGACCGGGCCGCCATGCTGCACGCCCTCGGCGAGCGGGTCAAGGTGGTCGCGGCAACGTTCGAGGAGTACGCGGCCGGCCGTGGCAACGGTGAGCTGTTCGACGCCGTTGTGATGAACCCGCCGTTCGCGGTGCCAGGCAAGCCAACACTGTGGATCGACCACGTGATGCTGGCGTGGAACATGCTGGAGCCGGGCGGGCGCCTGGTCGCCGTGGTCCCGAACGGGCTCACCTTCCGAGGCGACCGGCAGCACCGGGACATCCGGCAGCTGGCCGAGGACTTCGGCGGGTGGCTGAAGCTGCCGAACGACACCTTCCCGAACGGTCTGAGCACGTGCGTGCTGTGGCTAGCCCGGCCGGTGCCCGGACAGGACGGGCGACCGCCGTACCTGTTCCGGCACTACCCGGAGGCGATCCAGCCGGTCCGGGTCACCTACCCGTGGCTGGCCGCTCGGGCCGTGCAGGAAGCGCCGGTGCAGGTCTGGACCGACCGGGCGTGGGACGGCCGGGACCGGGTGCTGCGGTACCGGGCCCAGTGTTGGCGGTGCGGGTGGCTGCTGTGGGAGTTCGACGAGACCAACGACCAAGCTCTCGGCAACCACGCGACCCACAACAGCCTGTACGCGGAGGAGGACGGCGCCGTCGGCCTGGCGCTGGGACTGTGCCCCACCTGCGGCGACGACCGCAAGACGTGCGAGGCCGCGATCGAGGTCGCCCGCGACATCTGGCGACGCCCGCCGACGAAAGCGGCACCGGTGTCGGTGTGGAGCATGCTGCTCAACCAGGGCGGAATGATCCCCGTCGGCGACCTGGAACGCGAGCGCCACGCCAGGGTGCAGGCCGCCCTGCGGCTGGCGTTCGGTGTCGGCGAGCACGCTCCCGAGGACAAGCTGATCGAGGCGCGGCAGGCCAAACCGTGGCGGGACGGCCCGGACCGGCTGGCCGCGAAGTACCTGCAGGCGTACGCCGACCGGCTCGACCCGGACGCCGACCTCGACGACGCCGACCGGGCCGCCCTGCTGTGGCGCGGCCACCCGGATGCCCCGGCGATCACGCTGGCCGTCGAACCCGACCCGTGGGGGCCAGTGCTCCACCAGCTGGAGCAGGAGCTGGGCCTAATCGCCCGATAACCGCCCCCACATCCCGCGCCCCAGCCTGTGCCCAAAACCAACGTCGATTCCTCATGGAGGACCCGTCATGACCGTGCCCAGCAACGACATCACGCCCACGCTCGCCGTCAGCCATCGGCGGCGCCCGCCACGCGCCCTTCTCCCGCAGATTTACGACATTCACGACCCCGGTCAGATCGTCACGATCACGATCGCCGCGAACCACGGGGCGATCTCCACCGATGGCTGGCCTACACACCTCCGTCGGATCACGCCGACCCATGTGATGAACTTCCCGCACAACCGCCCCAAGATCGTCCCGGCTCAGCTCGCCCCGAACGGCTGGCGGAACGTCGCCTACCGCCGCGCCGACAGCATCCAGGCCCGCGTCGAGCGGTGGACCACGGACAACCGCGACCGGTTCCCGGCCAACGCGCCCAACGTCGCGCCGCTGGACACCAGGAACTACGGCCGCGATGCTCGTCTGGCCGACTGGCTCAGCGCCGTCGAGCGGCTCGGCTACACCCGGCCGGCCTTCGAGCGCCCGACGCCGCGGCCCATCGGCGATCGCCCGAGGCCGTTCCCACCGGCTCTCGCCGCGCGCATCAGGCAAGGCTTTTGGCGCCACCTGGACCAGGTCCGCAGGCACGGAAACACCGGTCCCGGCAACACGCCGCCGAGGGCGCCGAGCCAACTGGATGAGCTGCTGAAGGTCCTCCGCGAGCGCTTCGAGGGATGCGCTTGCCACGACGGCGACCGACGTCCCAGCGTCGAACAGCAGCACGATGGCGACGCCTGACGGGATCGCGAGACCAAGCGGGTTCCAGCCGACTTCATCCCGACCGGGCGGACGCCGGCCTTCCTGCGCCCGACGACTACCGGCCGACATCGACCGGTTCAGCGTGGCCGCTCGGCCACCTACATCGAGGAGCCCTCATCGGACTGGACGTCACGGCCTACAGCAACCTGACCTATCTCGGTCATCACCCGGACGACGGCGACCAGGAACACCCGCGGTCGTTCTGCCTCTTGCACGTCAAGGCTTTCGCGTACGGCGACTACCCGCACGCCCTCAATGGCGTGCCCGACCTGCGTAGCGGGCGGCCCCACGCTGGCAAAGAGGTCCTGATCGGCGGGTGCTTCGCGATCACCGAGCAGACCGATACCCACGCCTTCAGCGCGTTGAAGAGCTACGTCGAGCACAACCAATGGCGTGCTGACCTGGCCCGGCGCTACAACGGGCGTGGGCCGGGCGAGGGGACCGAGCGGGCCGGAGACTTCAGCGCACCGGAGCCGGGCGGGCCGTTCTACGAGTTGCTCTGGTTTGCCGACAACGAGGGCACCCTCTGCCAACTCGCGGCCACCAGCCTGCTCGACGACTTCCGCCGGTTCGAGAAGGAGTACGCCGCCGAGCACGACGACAACGCCGTCCGGGTCTATCGCCACTGGATGCGGGCCTGCGAACTCGCCGCCGACGGCGGCCTTATCGACTTGCACTGAACGGCGATCGCGTCCCAGGATTCGTCGCCACGACATCATGAAGCTGACCGGCCACCTGCGTGTTGGCCACCTGAGACGGGGATCGCGCGTGCGGTAGTCGCCCACCCCTGCAACGCCCGCCTGCGGGTGCCTGCCAGCACCCATCCGCAGGCACACCCGCACCGCCTGCACACCTGCCGCGCAAGGCAAACCCTTCTGACCTGGACGTTTGATCCAAAGAAGGACCGTGACCTATTGTTGTCCGGATTTTCCGGACAGCTTGGTTGCCCCGAGAACCCTGGCGCAGGCGCGCCACACGATCACACGCACTTCCCACGCCGTCCGGATTATCCGGACGGCATGTTTGTCTGGAGGTATCTACCGCTTGACCGCGACACTCGCCGCCCCGTCTGCCAGCAAGACTGCCGCCCGCCGCGCCGAGATCAACGAGGTTAACCCCCGCGTCGCCACCGAGAAGTACCGCAACGCCGCAGCGAAGGCCCGCCGCGAGCAGCAGCGACTGACCTACATCGCCAACGGCGGCCAACTGTGGACCCCGCGACGCTCCAACGGCCTGAAGTTCGTCGACATATTTTGCGGCGCGGGCGGCTCTTCCATCGGCCTGACCGCCGCCGGGTACGAGTTGCTGCTCGCCGCGAACCACTGGCCCACCGCGATCGACACGCACGCCGCGAACTTCACCAAAGCCGAACACCTGTGCGCCGACGTCAACAACTACGACTTCCGCTACCTGCCCCGCGGCGCCGACGTGCTGTGGGCGTCCCCGATCTGCACGGAACTCAGCCCGGCAGGCGGCACCGGCGGCCCCAAACGCTCTGACGATGACTTCGACATGGTCCGAGAGCTCGGCCACGTCTCCGACAAGGGAAAGGAACGGACCCGAGCCACGTTCATGGACGTCATCCGCGCCACCGAAGTGTGGCGTTTCAAGGCCGTCCTGCTCGAAAACGTGCCCGATGTCGAGCGGTGGGAGCTGTTCGACTGGTGGCTGTCGGGCATGGAGCGCCTCGGCTACCCCAACCCTTACCTGGTCAACGTGAACACCGCCCACGTCGGCGGCGACGGCATCCCGCACGGCCCCCAATGGCGCGACCGCCTCTACATCGTGTTCATCCGCAAGGACATCGGCCGCACCCCCGATCTCGAGCCTCGCCCGATCGCCCGCTGCTTCACCTGCGAGAAGGATGTCCCCGGCGTCCAGACCTGGATACCGCAGATGGAGAACCGCAAGTTCAAGATCGGCCGCTACCGGCGCAACCCCAACTCGTCATACGGCCAATATTGGTACAGCTGCCCGAACAGCGGCTGCGGCCAGCGCGTCGAGCCGTACGTGGCTCCGGCGGCCTCGGTCATCGACTGGTCTGACCTAGGCGTGCGCATCGGTGATCTGCCCAAGACCGCTCGCAAGCCGGAGGGGCTCGCCCCGAAGACCATGGTGCGCATCCGGGCCGGCATCGAGAAGTTCGGCTACCGGCGGATGGTCGCCGCCGTCGCCGGGAACACCCACGAGCGCGCCGGAGCCCTGCGGGCGTGGCCCGCCGACCACGCGGCGATGCCCACCCTCCAGACCACCCAGACCCTCGGCGCGGTGGTCCCACCGGGCGCGTTCTACGTCAAGAACTTCACCGACGACCAAGACCCCGGCCGCATGTGCAAGGACATCACCGACGAGCCGTTCGGCACGGTGACGACCATCGACCACCACGGCATCGTCTCCCCGCCGGGCGCGTTCCGGGTCGCCCTGAACCATGACAACCTGCGGCTGCACACCCTCGACGACGAGCCGCTGGCCGCCTGTACCACCAAGCAGGGCGACGCCATCGTGATCCCCCCGATGTCCGTGCCCGTCGGCGGGACCTGGGCGAACGACGCGATCGACCTGACCGCAGGCCCTGGCCGCACGGTGATGGCCAACGAGAAGGGGTGCGAAGCCCTGGTCACCCCGCACGGGGCGTTCCTCGACGTGCAGCGCAACCACGCCGCAGCGGTCGGCCTGCACGAGCCGGTCCCCACGATCACCACCGCCCGGCACAGCGCCCTGGTCATCCCGTACTACTCCAACGGCGCCGCCACCCGCACCGGCGAGCCCTTCGGCACCGTGTCCACTCGCGACCGATACGCCATGATCTCCGCCGAGGAACTGGCCCAGCGCGCCCACCTCGACGCCATGGACGCCTTCTACCGGATGCTCAAGCCCCGCGAGAGCCTGCGCGCCCAGACCTTCCCCGACGACTACCTCGTCCTCGGTGGCAGCGGCGAGCAGACCATGCAGGCCGGGAACGCGGTCAGCTGCAACGTCGCCCAGTGGCTCGGCGAGCGTGTCGCCGAGGTCCTCATCCCGCACCCGGTGTTCTGAACTGTCGCCGCCCTGATGCGCGGCCCCGCGTTCAGCGGAGTCCCTGACCCCATCGAACAGAAGGAGAAACCCAGGCTTGGCCAACACGACGCCCACCCTGCCGGACCTCAGCCACCAAACCCCCACAGCGGACGTCAGCACCATCCGCGTCGGCGACCGCATCACCCTGCTCGGCGAGCCCACCGAATCCGCTATCCAGGTCACCAGCGTCAAGCCGCCGTCGCCGGACGGCGCGGTCTACCTGGGCGGCGCGACGCTGAGCCCGCGCGGCAAGCCGTACGTCCGCGGCGGTCGCGGCCTCTACGTGAGCGGCACCGCCGGCGGCACCTGGGACTGGTACCGGATCCGCAAACCCCTCCGGCCCGCCAGCACCGGCCGGTACCGGCTGATCCAGGTCGAGGGCGACAACGCCCCCATTTGGCGGGTTGCCCGCGACTACAGCGCCGTCGCACGGATCACCGTCGCCCCGGACCCCGCCTTCCGACTCGACATGCACACGTATCCGTCGATCGAACTCATCGTCAATCCGGACGGGACGTGGACGCTGCGGCGCTGGCCGGGCGCCGCTGCCACCGCGCAGCAGGTACTGCTGGCGTCGGGCCACATCGCGGACGAGGAACCCCAGCCGCTCGGCTAACCCCATCTCAACCCCACGCCGACGGCGAACACGCGGCGGCCAGCCCTCACCGGCTGGCCGCCGTCTGCTCGTCACCCCCGACGAGAGGACGGTCGATGTTCCTCACCCTGCCCGCCGCCTACCGCGACCAGCTCGACGCCGTGCAGAAGATCCGCGGCCAGCACGAGGCGCTCAGCCTGGACCTGGCTCGCGCGGAGTTCGCCATCACCGCCGCCATCGTGCGCAGCCTGTTCGGCACGCTCGCCGCTCGGCTGCTGGTCGACTTCCGCGAGGACGTCCACGGCAATCACACCATCGAGGCGCTCGGGCTGCTGGACGACAGCGCCAACCCGCTGTGGTTCAACAGCGAGTCCCGCTACGACTGCTGGGACTACCCCGGCGCGGACGCGGTCAGCGACGACCGGGGACGCCCGCTGGTGACGCTGGACGGCCCCGTCGTCGACAAGATCACCGGTCACCTGGAGGACGGCTACGAGGCGTACGGCGGCGTCTCGGGGCCGCTGGACGCCACCAGCGACAAGTACTTCCCCGACGCGGAGAACCTGCTGGTGCTGGACATCGCTGCGGCGCTCGACCAGCCCGCGACGACCGCCACCGATCCGCCGGCCGCAGACAGCGCCCACCCGGTCACGGTCTCGGTGGCGCGTACCGACACCCCCACGTTCCAGCTGACCGCCATCGGACGCACCCCCGAGCAGGCCCGGGAGGCGCTCATCGCCGCCTGGCGCAAACACGCCGCCGCCACCGGCGAAGACCCCGACTACGTGAGCTGGGACTACCTCCGCGTGATCACCGGACCGATCGGCGCGGCGTTCCGCGACGACGACCCCATGACCTGACAAGCCAGCCGCAGGTACCCGAAACTACGCGGAACCACATCCAAGCCGCTGCCCCGACACGAGCAGGGCAACCCTGAGCTCCGGCCGACCGGCCGGGGCTCTTCGCGTTCACCGCCAAGGAGAGACACCATGCTCTACTTCGACCTGACGGAGATCACCCACATCATCCGGCTGATGGGCGTCAACGCCGAACTCGGCGAGGCTGGAGGCGTCTTCACCATTCACGTCGGTGAACTCGCCGACGACCTCGACGGCACCCCGCGCCACACCGTGGCCGCCGGCCCGGGCTGGCGGACGACCACCAAGAACGGCTGGCGCCCGATCGGAAAGCCCGGCGAGTTCGGCTTCAACCAGGACACCCCTGACCACCCGACCGCCTACGTCGTCCGGCCGCAAGAGACGTCGATCACGATCGCCGAGCGAATCGTGCGGCTGCACCATGTAGTCCAAGCGCGGCGTGACGAGCGGAACCGGCTCGCTACCGAACTGGCCGAACTGCCGACCGTCGTGGCGGCGATTCCCGGCGAGGACGTCGGCGGGCGCGTCTACACCTCCTCCGACCCGGCGGACTGGGACGCCGTCTTTCGCGCGGCACCCGGCGCCGTCAACCTGATCTGCGACCAGGAGACGTACCCGGACCTGTTCCAGAAGCTCGTCTTCACCGCCTTGTCGGACGTGCTGGAAGACGGCCCGGTCGAGGACGCCGTCGTGTCTGACGACGGCGGCCGCACCGCCGGAAAACTCACCATGCACCAAGGCACGGTCGACCGCGTCGACCAGCAGGACGGCGTCGTGTTCCACGACGGCTTCTGTGTACCGCTCTCCCACGTGGTCGCGCTGAAGTTCTAGCGCGACCCCCGCGCCCGGCGCGCCGAGGGCAGCGAGGCCCCGGCGCGCCAGACACAGCCCAGCCTGAGGGCACCCACG
>Ga0307513_10004248_pt1 | contig 19162 bp, 13 predicted proteins | sample 15_EM_MG_FD_202174 | JGI IMG/M metagenome (GOLD analysis project Ga0307513, IMG submission 202174) | Populus trichocarpa ectomycorrhiza microbial communities from riparian zone in the Pacific Northwest, United States - 15_EM | ecosystem: Host-associated > Plants > Roots > Unclassified | place...
GGAAGCCAGGGAACGGATCGCGGCAGTGCTGGGCGCCCGCCCGTCGGAGATCGTGTTCACCACGGGTGGCACGGAGGGCGACAACCTCGCCCTCAAGGGCATGTACTGGTCGCGCCGCGCCGAGGACACGGCCCGCACGCGGGTGCTGGTGTCGACGGCCGAGCACCACGCGGTCCTCGACACGGCGGAATGGCTGGCCGCCCACGAGCACGCCGACGTCGAGCTGATCCCCGTCGACGCCGAGGGCCGGGTCCAGCCGCAGGCGCTCGCCGAGGCGATCGACCGCGCGCCCGAGCGGGTGGCGCTGGTGTCGGTGATGTGGGCCAACAACGAGGTCGGCACCGTGAACCCGGTGCGTGAGCTGGCCGCGGTCGCGCACGCCTCCGGCATCCCGTTCCACACCGACGCGGTGCAGGCCACCGGCCTCCTGCCCGTCGACTTCGCCGCCTCGGGCGCCGACGCGCTGGTGTTCACCGGCCACAAGCTCGGCGGCCCATACGGGGTCGGCGCGCTGCTGGTGGGCCGCGAGATCGAGCTCACCCCGCTGCTGCACGGCGGCGGCCAGGAGCGCGACGTGCGCTCCGGCACCCTCGACACACCCGGCATCGTCGGGCTCGCCACCGCGGTGGAGATGGCCGTCTCGGACGCGCGGCGGCGCACCGAGCAGCTCACCGCGCTGCGCGACGACCTGGTGGCCCGCGTGCTGGCCGCCGTCCCCGAGGTGCGGCTCAACGGCGATCCGGGCACCGGGGAGATCGACGGCGGCCCGTCTCGGCTGCCCGGCAACGCGCACCTGTCGTTCCCCGGCTGTGAAGGCGACAGCCTGCTCATGCTGCTCGACGCGCAGGGCATCGAGTGCTCGACGGGCTCGGCGTGCACCGCGGGGGTGGCGCAGCCCAGCCACGTGCTGATCGCGATGGGGGCCGAGGAGGCCGTCGCGCGCGGCTCGCTGCGGTTCTCGCTGGGGCACACGTCCACGCAGGCCGACGTCGACGCCGTCGTGTCGGTCATCGGGCAGGTCGTGGAGCGGGCGCGGCGCGCCGGCACCGCGGCCGGGCTGGCCCTCTGATGCGGGTGCTGGCCGCGATGAGCGGCGGGGTGGACTCGGCGGTGGCGGCGGCCCGCGCGGTCGCTGCTGGCCATGACGTGGTGGGCGTGCACCTGGCGCTGTCGGAGGTGCCGCTGACCCTGCGCACGGGGGCGCGCGGCTGCTGCTCGAAGGAGGACGCCGCCGACGCCCGCCGCGCCGCCGACGTGCTCGACATCCCGTTCTACGTGTGGGACTTCGCCGCCCGGTTCGCCGAGGACGTCATCGACGAGTTCGTGGCGGCCTACGCCGCCGGGCAGACGCCGAACCCGTGCCTCAACTGCAACCAGAAGATCAAGTTCGCGGCGCTGCTCGACCGGGCGCTCGCGCTGGACTTCGACGCGGTCTGCACCGGCCACTACGCGCAGCTGCAGCAGGGCGAGCTGCGCCGGGCCGTCGACGCCGACAAGGACCAGTCCTACGTGCTCGCGGTGCTCGACCAGCACCAGCTCGCGCACTCCATGTTCCCGATCGGCGACACCCCGAAGCCGCAGGTCCGGGCAGAAGCCGCCGAGCGGGGGCTGCGGGTGGCCGACAAGCCCGACAGCCACGACATCTGCTTCATCCCCTCCGGCGACACCCGCCGCTTCCTCACCGAGCGCATCGGCGTGCGCCCCGGCGCGATCGTCGACAACACGACCGGCGAGCAGCTGGCCGAGCACGGCGGCGTGCACGGATTCACCGTCGGGCAGCGCAAGGGCCTCGGCGTCGCCGCGCCCGCCGCCGACGGCCGCCCCCGCTACGTCACGGCGATCGAGCCCGCCACCGGCACTGTCCGCGTCGGGCCGGCCACGGCGCTGGACGTGCGGTCGATCGACGGCATCGCACCCGTGTGGGCCTTCGGCTCGGCGCCGGGGGAGTCGTTCGACTGCACGGTGCAGGTGCGTGCCCACGGCGGGCTCGCGCCGGCCACCGTCCACGTCACGCCCGAGGGGGTGGCGATCGAGCTGGCCGAGTCGCTGCGCGGGGTCGCCCCGGGCCAGACGGCCGCGTTCTACCGCGGTGACGTGGTGCTGGGCAGCGCGCGGATCTCCGCTACAGGTGCCTGAACCGCTCGTCGTCGTTCCGGGCACGCTGTGCAGCCCGGCAGTGGCCGATCGGCTCGCCGCCGCGCTGGGCGCGGATGTCGCCGTCGACGGCATCTCGTGGATGAACGGGCCCGGCCCGTGGACCGTCGACGCGGTGGCGGATGCGGTCGCCACGCGCATCCGCGCGGTGCACGGGCGCCCGGTGCTCGTGCTCGGGCACTCCAGCGGCGGCGCGGTCGCGCTGCGGCTCGCGATCGATCATCCCGACGTCGTGGCCGGGCTCATGGTGATGAACTCCGGCCCGTCCATGGCCGGGCACGGCGACGTCGACGCGGTCGTGGCTGCACTGGAGGGGGCCGATCCCACGCCCGTCCACGCGGCGGTGATCGATCGCTCGTTCCACGTGCCGCCCGCCCCCGACGTGCGGGCGGCACTGCTCGCCTACGCCGCGACGGCGCCCGCCGCGGCGGCGATCGACATGCTGCGCAGCCAGCGCGCGCTCGATCTCACCCCCGAGCTGGTCGGGGTGGCGTGCCCGGCCGTCGTCGTGCACGGGGTGCACGACCGGGTCCGGTCGGTGGCCGGCGCGCGCGAGCTGGCTGCCGCGCTGCCGGACGCCGAGTTGCTGCTCGTCGCGGCCGGGCACACACCGCTGTACGAGCGGCCGTCCGTCGTGGCGGCGGCGGTGCACCGACTCGCGGCCCGCGCGTGACCGCCGACGGTGCTCCCCCTCCCGGGAGCGCCGGCGGCACCGGTCAGGACACGGTGAACTGGGCCAACATCCCCTGCTGGTAGGCCGACGGCCCGCCCTCGTCGCCGACGGGGTTCAGCAGGAACCAGGTGCCGGGCGTGAGCTCCACGATCGCGCCGCTGGTCTCGCCCTGTGGCGCCGCCGGGGCGGCCGGAGCCGTGTCCACCACGCCGAACAGCTGCTCGGCCGGCAGTGCCTGCACGGCGGCCGCGGTGAGGGTCTGGTCCTTCGGCCGCACGACGAGCCCGACGACGAGCGGCCCGGGCCCGCTGCGGTTGGTCAGCGCGATGCTGGTGGTGCCTGCCTTCAACGTCGTCGGCATGCCCTCGAACTTCGTGCCGACGACCGTCACGTCGACGTTCTGGAAGCCGCAGTTCGTGTGCGCCCACGCCTCCGACGCGTTGATCGGCGCGACGACCGCGGGATCGGAGAAGTCGGGCAGCTTGCCGGTCGACCGCATGCCGTCGAGGAGCTTCGCCAGCTGGTCGAGCGTCGGGGCCAGGTCGGCCGGCGCGCCGACCCTGGCCTGCTCGACGAACGGACCGATCTTCGCGGCGAAGGCCGTGACGTCGGCCGGCGCGGGCTCCTGGCCGGGCCCGGACTCGGGAGTGGGGACGAGGTCGATCCCGCGCAGCTGCGCGCAGGCGGCCGGCGGGCTCGGGGCGGCTGCCGGCGCGGGTGCGGCCGGCGCGGGTGCAGCCGCGCCGCCGCATCCGACGAGCACCGCGGCCGCGAGCGGCGCGAGCAGGGCCGCCACGGCGACGCGGGTGCGGGTGTGCGTGGTCATCGGTCCTCCTGGTGGGGCGTTCGCCCGAATCGTCACCGGGCGCGGCACTGCCGTCTCGCGTAGTCGGCTACCCGAATTCCTGCGTTACGCCGGGTCGGAGCAGCCCGGCGCCCGGCGGTTCGGCGCGACATCTCGTCCGAACGGCACACCACGGTCGTCCGAAGGGCCCTGAACAGCGCTGGTGTGCCGTTCGCGCGTGGTGGGCCACCCGATTCCCTGCGATGCTCCGGCGCGTGCCCGACGAGCTGCCCGAGACGCCGTCCCTGGTGGTGCGCCTCGTCGGCCGCCTCGGACTGGTCGCGTACGGGCTGGTCCACGCACTGGTGGCCGTGCTCGCCGTGCGCATCGCGGTCGACGAGCCGGCCGAGGCGGCGGACAAGAAGGGGGCGGTCACGGCCGTCGCCGGCAACGGGTTCGGCCTGGCGCTGCTGTGGTTGGTGACGGTCGGGCTCGCCGCGCTGGTCCTGTGGAAGGTGGCGGACGCGGTGCTCGGGCACCGCGGGGTACCGGTGCGGCAACGGATCCTGCGGGTCGCCGTCGATCTCGGGGAGGCCGCGCTGTTCGCCGTGCTGGGCTGGTCGACCGCGAAGATCGCGGCGCAGGGTGGCGAGCCGTCGCCGGAACCGTCGTTCGCCTCGACGGTGCTCGGGCTGCCCGGCGGACCGATCCTCGTCGCGCTGGCCGGGGCGGGTCTCGTCATCGGCGGCGCGTACGCGGTGCACCGCGGGATCACCCACGCGTTCCTGCGCGAGCTGGACCTGCGCGGCGCCGGCCTGCGGCGCTCCACCCTCGTCACGCGCATCGGCCAGATCGGGTGGGCCGCACTCGGCGTCGCCTACGTGGTGCCCGGGGTGCTGCTGGTCGTCGCCGCAGCCCGCTACGACCCCGCGCAGCCGACCGGGCTGGACGCCGGGCTGCGCGCGGTCGCCGACGAGCCGTACGGGCCGCCGCTGCTGGTGGCGCTCGCCGTCGGGTTGCTGGCGTTCGCGCTGCACTGCCTGTTCGACGCCCGGTACCGCAAGGCCTGAACCGCGCTGGTAGACCTGCGACATGCCCGACCCCGACGATCTCATCGCCAAGGCCCTCGCCGAGGCCGGGCTCTCTGCCGAGCTGCCGGGCGGTGGCGTCGACGATCCGTTGGCGCGGGCGTTCGCGGCGGCCGGGCTCACCGCCCCCGAACCGGAGCCCGACACCGCCGATCAGGTCGAGGAGGCCCTCGCCGATCTCGCGGCGCACAGGCCCGCCGTGGTCACCGAGCGGGTCGAGAGCGGGGACGGGGTGATCCCGGTGCCGCGCTGGCCCGCCGGCACCGCGACGGGCGTCGGCTCGATGCCCGGCACCGACCCGCGGGAGGCGGCCGCGATCGTCACCGGCGAGATCCCCGGCATGCCCGCACTGCCGGAGCTACCGGCCCGCGGCGCCGGTGCCGACATGATCGGCCGCACCGCCGCCCTGCTCGTCGACATCCCGGTGGAGCTGAAGGCCGGCCGCTGGACGGTGGCGGGCCGGCCCGGCGCTGATCGCCGCCGCGCCATCGACATGCTGCACGCCGATCTGGACGCGTTCGACGAGGCGTGCGACCCGATCCGGCCGGACTTCGTGAAGATCTCCGCGACCGGCCCGTGGACGCTGGCCGCCGCGATCGAGCTGAGCAGCGGGCACCGGGTGCTCACCGATCGCGGAGCCGTGCGCGAGTTCGCCGCGAGCCTGGCCGACGGGCTGCGCCAGCACGTCGCCGAGGTGGCCGCGCGCACCGGCGCCGCCGTCGTCGTCCAGTTCGACGAGCCGGGGCTGCCGGCGGTGCTGGCCGGGGTGTTGCCGACCCCGTCGAAGCTGGGCACGGTGCGTCCGGTCCCGGAGCCGGACGCGCAGGACCTGCTGCGGGAGGTCGTGGGGGCGCTGACCGCGATCGGTTCGCCGGTGGTGGTGCATTGCTGCGCCGAGCGCCCGCCGCTGGCGCTGCTGCGCGGCATCGGTGCGACGGCGCTGAGCGTCGACGCCACCCTGGGCTCAATCACCGGCACGACCGCGCAGGTCGCGGCGCTGGACGCCGTCGGAGAGGTCTGGGACGCCGGGATGCCGCTGATGCTCGGGATCGTCCCCAACCGCGATCCCGGCCGGCCCGTCACCTCCCGTCGGCTCGCCGACACCGCCTTCGAGCTGGCCGGCCGGCTGGGCTTCGCGCGGGAGCGGCTGGCCGAGCTCGCCGTCCCGACCCCGGCGTGCGGGCTGGCCGGCGCGGACCCGGCGTGGGCGCGGCAGGCGCTGAAGCTGTGCCGGGAGATCGGCGAGGGCTTCGTCGACCCGCCGGACACCGATCCCGACGAGGTGTGAGCCGGGCAGGGAAGGGGATCACACCGTGCACCCGGGCCGTGGTTCGTCGATCAAGGGCAGATGGTCGTTGTTGGATCTTGGTCAGCGACCTTTTGCCCTTGATCACCGCAACGGGAACGGCTCGATCCCGGCTGCCCCGCAGCATTGTCGTCACTCTGACGAGTGATGGAACGGCTGTTCGCGGGCCTGCGGGCCGATCACCTCGCTGCGGGTCGAGTCGCTGACGACACTGCCGGGATCGTGGAAGAACATCGCTGGAACTGTCGGCGCGGCTGGATAGTCTGCCCCCGTGAGTGAACCGACGCCGGCGATCCGCGAGCGCTACGCCGCGCTCTCGACAGAGGTGGCCGATCACCTCTTCCGCTACCACGTGCTCGATGCGCCGATCATCACCGACGGCGAGTTCGACGAGCTGTGGCGCGAGCTGCTGGGCATCGAGGAGGCGCACCCGGAGCTGGTCACTCCGGATTCGCCCACCCAGAAGGTCGGCGGTCGCTTCGCCACGGAGTTCGCGGCGTACGACCACCTCGAGCGCATGATGAGCCTCGACAACGCCTTCTCGGCCGACGATCTGCGCGGCTGGGCGGAGCGGGTCGCGCGCGATCTGGGCAGCGGTGTCGATCCCAGCGAGGTCCACTACCTGTGCGAGCTGAAGATCGACGGGCTGGCCGTCAACCTGCTCTACGAGAACGGCCGGCTCACCAGGGCGCTCACCCGCGGCGACGGCCGCACGGGCGAGGACATCACGCTCAACATCCGCACGCTCGAGGAGGTGCCCGAGCAGCTCACGGGCACCGATGAGTTCCCGGTGCCGGCGCTGGTGGAGGTGCGCGGCGAGGTCTACTTCCGGCTGGCGGATTTCCAGGCGCTCAACGCGTTGATGGTGGAGGCCGGCAAGCCCGTCTACGCCAACCCGCGCAACACCGCGGCGGGCTCCTTGCGGCAGAAGGATCCGCGGGTCACCGCCGCACGCAACCTGCGCCTGATCTGCCACGGGTTCGGCAAGCGCGAGGGCTTCGCGCTGGAGCGCCAGTCGCAGGGCTACGACGCGCTGCGGGCGTGGGGGCTGCCCGTCTCCACGCGCTCCACGGTGCTCACGGGCATCGACGACGTCATCGCCCACACCGTGTACTGGGGCGAGCACCGCCACGACATCGAGCACGAGATCGACGGCGTGGTCGTCAAGGTCGACGAGGTGGCGCTGCAGCGCCGGCTGGGCTCCACGTCCCGGGCGCCGCGCTGGGCGATCGCGTTCAAGTACCCGCCGGAAGAGGCCACCACCACACTCCTCGACATCCAGGTCAATGTGGGCCGCACCGGCCGGGTCACCCCGTTCGCGGTGATGGAGCCGGTGGTCGTGGCGGGGTCCACGGTCGCGATGGCCACCCTCCACAACGCCAGCGAGGTCAAGCGCAAGGGCGTGCTGATCGGCGACCGCGTGGTGATCCGCAAGGCGGGCGACGTGATCCCCGAGGTGCTCGGGCCGGTCATCGAGGTGCGGCCGGCCGACGCGCGCGAGTTCGTCATGCCCACGCACTGCCCCGAGTGCGGCACCGAGCTGGCCCAGCAGAAGGCCGGCGATGCCGACCTGCGCTGCCCCAACTCCCGCTCCTGCCCCGCGCAGCTGCGGGAGCGGCTGTACCACGTGGCCGGTCGCGGCGCGTTCGACATCGAGGGCATGGGCTACGAGGCCGCCACGGCCCTGCTCGCGTCCGGGGTGATCCGCGACGAGGGCGACGTCTTCGGCCTCACCGCCGAGCAGCTCCTGCAGGTGGAGTTGTTCACCAAGAAGGACGGCGCGCTGTCGGCCAACGGCCAGCGGCTGCTCGACAACCTCGACGCCGCCAAGGACCGCCCGCTGTGGCGGGTGCTGGTGGGGCTGTCGGTCCGGCACGTCGGGCCCACTGCCGCGCAGGCGCTGGCGCGGGAGTTCCGCTCGATGGAGGCCATCGAGAAGGCCGCCGATCGGGTGCGGGTCGCCACCGAGGCGGCCGGCCTGGCCATCACCTCCGACGGTTCGGAAGACGACGGCCCCGACGACGGTGCTGACCCGCTGCAGGAGCAGGTCGAGGAGGCCGCCGAGGAGGCGGGCGCGGAAGCCGCCGAGGCGGCGGAAGGCGATGCGGAGGCGCGTGCCGCGGCCGCCGACAAGGCCGCCCGGGCCGCGGCCCGTGTGCAGGCGAAGGTGCTGCGCGAGGCGCTCGCCCCGATCGCCGACGTCGAGGGGGTCGGGCCGACGATCGCGGCGGCCCTGCGCGACTGGCTCTCGGTCGACTGGCACCGCGAGGTCGTCGAGAAGTGGCGGGCCGCGGGTGTCCGCATGGTCGACGAGGTCGACGAGTCGGTGCCCCGCACGTTGGAGGGTCTGTCGATCGTCGTCACCGGCTCGATGGACTCCTACTCCCGCGACGAGGCCAAGGAGGCCATCACCTCGCGCGGCGGCCGGGCAGCGAGCTCGGTGTCGAAGAAGACCGCGTTCGTCGTGGCCGGCGAGGCACCGGGCTCGAAGTACGACAAGGCGTTGGAGGTCGGGGTGCCGATCCTCGACGAGAACGGCTTCCGGGTGCTGCTCGAAAAGGGCCCCGACGCTGCGCGGGAGGTTGCCACCGTCGAGGCGTGAATACCGAAAGGTATGATCAAGGGCGGTCGGGGGACCGCCGACGACGGCGCAGTTCAGGCACCGACTACTCTCGTCCGCCATGGGGGTGGCCCGGTGCTCCAAGCAGTTCTGAACGGGTCGCGCCCGGCTGACGCCCACCCCGCACTGCCGGTGTTGGCCCGCCATCTCGCGCGCGACGCCCGCGATGTCGCCCGTTTGGGCATCTCGTCGGTCCACGTGCACCCGCGCGACCCGCACCAGCAGGAGACGCTCGACCCGATGTACGTCGGCGACGTGGTCGCCGCGATCCGGGCCGAGGTGCCCGGCATGGAGATCGGCGTGACCACCGGCCGCTGGATCGAGCCCGACCCGGCGCGCCGCGTGCAGGCCGTCCAGGCGTGGGGACATCTCGGTGTGGGCAAGCCGGACGTGTGCTCGGTGAACGTGCACGAGCGCGGCTGGGTGGAGGTCTGCAAGGCCGCCACGTCCGTCGGCATCGGGGTCGAGCTGGGCGTCTGGACGATGGGCGACGCCGTCACCCTCCGCACCAACGGGGTGCCGCCGGGCACCACCCGGGTGCTCGCGGAGTCCACCGTGTCGGATCCCGAGACCGCCACGGCCGAGGCCGTGCGGATCATGCGCGCCCTCGGGCCCGTCGAGGTGCCGATCCTGCTGCACGGCGAGGAGGACGGCTGCTGGCCCGTCCTCGAGTACGCCCTGCGCCACCACCTCGACACCCGCATCGGGTTCGAGGACGTGCTGGTCCGGCCCACCGGGTGGCTGGCCACCGGCAATGACGACCTCGTGCGCGAGGCGCTGCGGATCAAGAAGGAACTGGGCGCCGAGCGGCGCTGAAGCGTCCTGCGGCGGCTGAACGGCGCGTGCCATCTGTGTGACGCCTGTGCGTCACCTGAGCCCGATATCGGCCTTTAGACCCAGTCTGTTGGTTCCGCAACAGATTTTCCTTCCCGACCGTGGTCGTGGCCGTGGCTGGTTGTGGGATGTGCGCAATACCGTTGAGACCCATGGGTGTACTGGCTGCTTTCGGCCGCCGCGCGCGCGACGCCGCCGGCTGGCTCACCACTCCGTTGCTTCCCGACGATCTTCTCGGCACCGTGAATCCGGTGTGGTCCCGTTCCGAGCCGCACGCACGAGTGGTGGCGCTGCGACGGGAAACCGCCGACACCACCACGCTCGTGCTGCGCACCGGCCGCGTGCATCCCCGGCACCGGCCGGGCCAGTTCATCGGCATCGGCCTGCAAGTCGACGGGATCTGGCAGTGGCGCACGTACTCGGTCACGTCCCGCCCGGAGGACACGCTCGTCGCTGTCACGGTGACGGAGGTGCCGGGTGGGTTGGTGTCCGGGCGGCTCGCCCACGCCACGCCCGTCGGCACGGTGCTGCGCATCGGTCCGCCCGCCGGCGACTTCGTGCTCGCCGAGCAGACCCCCGAGAAACTGCTGATGGTGGCTGCCGGCAGCGGCATCACCCCGATCATGGGCATCGTGCGCGACCTCGCGGCACGGCGGCCCGATGCGCTCGACGGCGCGGTGCTGGTGCATTCCGACCGCACGTCCGCCGATCTCGTCTTCGGCGCGGAGCTGCGCCGCATCGCCGCCGCGACGGGCATGCGGCTCGTGCCGTGGCTGTCCGGCTCGACCGGCCGGCTCACCGCCGACAGCCTCACCGACGTGGTGCCCGACTGGGCGGCCCGCGAGGCCTACGCCTGCGGCCCGGCCGGCCTGCTCGACGCGCTCACAGCGCTGTGGGAGCGCTCGGCTGATCCGGCCACCCTCCACATCGAACGTTTCGTCCCACCGCCCGTCGCCGCCGAAGGCGTGCCCGGCGGGCAGGTGCGGTTCACCACGAGTGGCATCACCGCCGAGGCCGCTCCCGGGCAGGGGCTCATGGCGGCCGGCGAGGCCGCCGGGGTCCTGCTGCCCAGCGGCTGCCGCATGGGCATCTGTCACACCTGCGTAGGCACCCTGCGCTCCGGCGCCGTGCGCGACCTGCGCACCGGCGACCTCCGCGACACCCCTGGCCAGTTCGTCCAGACCTGCGTCTCCGGCGCGGTGGGCGACATCGAGATCGACCTTTAGGGAACACAATGACTCTGCCGAACACGGCGACAACGCTCGCTCCCGTAGCCCTCCTGGACTCCGGCACCTCCACCCAGATCAGCTCGTCCGCGCACCTCACCCCCGAGCAGATCGAGGCCATCGGCGTCGAGCTCGACGCGATCCGCGCCGAGGTGATGGGCTCCCTCGGGGAGGCCGACGCCAAGTACATCCGCCGGGTGATCGCCGTGCAGCGCGGTCTCGAGGTCGGCGGCCGCGCAGCGCTGCTGTTCTCCCGGTTCCCGCCGGCCTGGCTGCTGGGCACGGCCGCGCTGTCGATCGCGAAGATCCTCGACAACATGGAGATCGGGCACAACGTCCTGCACGGGCAGTGGGACTGGATGCGTGACCCGAAGATCCACTCCACGACGTGGGAGTGGGACCACGCCACGCCGGCCAAGGCATGGCAGAAGACCCACAACTACGAGCACCACACGTTCACCAACATCCGGGGCAAGGACCGCGACCTCGGCTACACGGTCCTGCGCATCACGCCCGAGCAGGAGTGGAAGCCGATCGCGCTGATCCAGCCGCTCACCAACCTCGGCCTGTCGCTGATCTTCGAGTGGGGCATCGCGCTCTACGACCTCGAGTGGGACCGCCGCCTCGCGGGCGAGATGCCCGAGGAGGAGGCCAAGACCCAGATGAAGGCGTTCCGCCGCAAGGCGCTGCGCCAGTTCTCCAAGGACTTCGTCGTGTTCCCCGCCCTGTCGATGGTGCAGGGCCCGCGTGGGTTCCTCGCGACGGCCGCGGCGAACCTCGTCGCGAACCTGGTGCGCAACGTGTGGTCGCACGCCGTGATCTTCTGCGGGCACTTCCCCGAGCCCACGGAGACCTTCGAGGAGGAGCGGCTCGAGGGCGAGACCCGTGGCGAGTGGTACGTGCGTCAGATGCTGGGCTCGGCCAACCTGTCGGGCAGCCCGGTCTTCCACATCATGACCGGCAACCTGTCCCACCAGATCGAGCACCACTGCTTCCCGGACATGCCGAGCAACCGCTACCGCAAGATCGCGCCGAAGGTGCGGGAGATCTGCCAGCGCAACGGGCTGAACTACACCACCGGCCCGCTGCCCAAGCAGTACTTCAAGGTGCTCCGCAAGATCGCCCGCCTCGCGCTGCCCGGCGGCCGGTAGGCGGTCCGGCCGGGCCCCTCACCGGGCCTGTGCCAGCAATACCTGTGTGGCATCGCGCTCGGCCGTCGCGCCGAGGCGATCCCACGCGGCGACCGCGCGGGCGAACTCCGCGCGGTCGTCATGGAGGCGCCCTCGGGCGCGGGTGAGACAGGCCCGCGCCCAGGCGTTCTCCTCGGCGTACGGCGCGGCGGCCGCCAGCAGCGCTTCGGCGTCGGGCAGGCGTGCCGCGACGGCCAGTTCCGCACCCGCCGCCCGCGCGTAGGCCAGGTACGGATCGAGCGGGGCGTCGACGGTGAAGGCCCTGCGGACGAGCGGTTCGGCGTCGGCCAGTGCGTCGTCCTGGACGGCCAGGCGGGCGTCCACGAACGCGGCGACGGCCGCCGCGCCGAGCGCGCAGCCGGCCGCCGTGCTGAGCGCGTTGCCGGCCACCTGCGCGGCGCGGGCCCGCCACAGCGCCACTGCCTCCGGGTCCGCGCGCATACCGCCGGCCAGCACGGACGTGCACACCGCGGGCAGCATCCACAGCGGCGCCGGCCGCCCGGCCCGTTCCCACCGGTCCCACATCTGCTCGGCGTGTCCGATCGCGTCGGCGAACCGCCCGGTCAGCGCGAGGGGCACGACCATGCGACTGGCCGTGATGTGGGTGTTGCGCAGCAGGTCGTCATCGATGCCCGCCTGCGCTGCGGCCACCGCGCTGTGCAGGTCGCCGGCCATGATGGCGTAGAGGCAGGCCCGGCCGTAGGTGTTGCAGATCTCGGGCGCGCAGTAGGGATCGTTGCGGTCCATGGCCGCCAGCAGCTGCAGGCGTTCGCCGGTGATGCGATGGGCCTCGCGCAGCCGCCCGTCGAGCAGCGCGGCGGTCGCCACCGCACACAGCGCGGAGCTGAGGAGCACCGGATCGCCGGTCGCCCGAGCGGCGGGGACGGCGGCCGCTGCGAGCTCGGTGTCGGGTGCGCCCGGATGCGGGCCGGCCAACCACGCTCGGGCCACGGCGATGCATGCGGAGACCGCGGGGTCGCTGCCGGCGGCATCGGCGAGGAGGCCGTTCAGGTGCTCGTGCGAGACGGGCGTCTCGAACGCCTCGGGGAACCGGCAGGCCGTCTCGACCGCGCGTGCCAGGTCCATGGCCCGGCAGCGGTTGTCGCCTGCTCGCCGCGCCTGCTCGGCGGCCTCCAGCAGCAGCTCGTAGACGTGCTGGTTGGAGGTGGTGCTCACGTGCGCGCACCCGGCGCCCGCCCGCAGATCGCGCGCCGCCGCAGCGGCGCTGGTCGCGACGGTGGCGGCAGTGCGGTGATGCGCGAAGGACTCCAGGAGGTGCCGCCGCGCGAAGGTCAGGTGCGCCAGCGCGCTCGCCAACCGGTGCGTCTCCGCGCCCGGCCCGCCGGCCGCCGCGAGCGCGGCCCGCAGGTCCGCCGCGACGGCATCGAACTCCGCGCGCCATCCGGGCTCGTCGAGCCGGCTCTCCACAGCGCTCGCCGCGTCGGCGGCCCAGCGGAGGTGCCGGGCCTGCGTCTTGTCCTCCTCGCCGGCGGCGGACAGCTGCGCGAGCGCGAACGCGCGGACCGTCTCCAGCATGCGCCAGCGGCTCACCGGGCCGCGCACGTGCACCACGAGGCTCTTGTCGACCAGCCGACCCAGTTGATCGGCCACCCGGGCGCGGTCCCCGCCGACGGCGGCAGCAGCGTCGATGTCGAGGGCTCCGACGAACACCCCGAGGCGGCGGAACAGCGCCTGCTCGTCGTCGTCGAGCAGGTCGTAGCTCCAGGACATCACCGCGTGCAGGGATCGGTGCCGCTTCTGCCCGCCCCGCCCACCTGACAGCAGCCGCAGCGCGTCGTCGAGCGCGGCGAGCAGGCCCGTGGGGCCCAGCGACGCGCCCCGTGCCGCGGCCAGCTCGATCGCCAGCGGCAGGCCGTCGAGGCGCGCGCACAGCTCCGCGACCCCGGCGGGTTCGGCGACGAACTGGGGATCGGCCGCCAGTGCCCGCTCGGAGAAGAGCTGCTCCGCGTCCGAGCCGAGCGGTAGCGAGCCGATCGACACGATGTGCTCGGTCGGGAGGTCGAGCCGCTCCCGGCTGGTCACCAGCACACGCACGTTCGGGCAGGCGGCGAGGACGCCGTCGACGAGCTCGGCGGCCTCGTCGATCACGTGCTCGCAGTTGTCCAGCACGAGCAGGAACCGCCCGCTGCCCAGGTGTGCGGCGATCGCCTCGTCCAACTGCTGGTGCGAGCCCTCGGTGACCCCGAGCGCGGTGGCGACAGCCCTGGCCACGAACCCGGCCCGCGCCGGCACCAGATCCACGAACGCCTCACCGGACGGGAACAGCGCGGCGGCGTCCTCCGCGGCCACGGCGGCCAGACGGGTCTTGCCGACCCCGCCCGGGCCCTGCAGCGTGACCAGCCGGGAACGCCCGATCGCGGTGGCCACCGCGGCCCGCTCGGCGGCGCGGCCGATCAACGTGGTGGCGAACGCGGGCAGCCCGATGAACCGGCCCGGCTCGCCCACCCCGGAGCGGGCCAGCTCCGCCAGTGCCCACCGGTCGGCCGCACCGTACTTGCGCAGCAGCGATGACACGTGGCTCTCCACCGTGCGCACGGAGATGTGGAACCGGTGCGCGATCTGCGCGTTCGACATCCGTGCGCCGAGCGCGGTGAGCACCTCGGACTCGCGCTCGGAGATCCGCTCCGCCGGCATCGGCACCCCCCCGGTCCGTGGCGTCATCCGTGGTGGTCTGCGGGCACCACGGATGTGGGCGACCCGCCTCCCCGCAGAAGCTGAACGCACCCCGCCGGAGGTGCGGACACCGTGAGCACCCTAAACACCAGATCCGAGGAGATCGACACCGTGCGCAAGCTCATCGTCCAGCAGTGGGTCACCGTCGACAACATCGCCGCAGAGGAGGACGGCGGCCTGGGCTTCGTGTCCGCGGAGCCGTTCGACGACGACGTGACCGACAACCCGTTCCAGAACAGCGTGATGGGGTTCATCGACTCGGTCGACACGTTGATCCTCGGCGCGAACACCTACGACCAGTCGAAGGGCTACTGGCCCTACGCCGCGGACCAGGGCGAGTACGGCAGGAAGCTCAACGAGCTCACCAAGTTCGTCGCCTCGTCGAAGCTGGACGAGGCCCCCTGGGGCGACTTCCCCGCCGCGACCGTGACGCGCGACGCGGTCGCCACCGTCCGGGACCTCAAGGAGCAGAGCGGCAAGGACATCTGGTTGTTCGGGAGCCTGACGCTCATGCGCTCCCTCATGGACGCCGGCGCCGTCGACGAGGTGCGGATGATGGTCAGCCCGGCGGCCCGCGGCAGGGGAACGCGCGTCTTCGCGGATCGGCAGGACCTGACGCTGGTCGAGGCCACCGGGTTCGCCAACGGCCTGGCCATCCTGCAGTACGCGATCACCACATAGTCAGCGGCGGCGGGGTTCGAGCCTGCGCAGCAGGAGCACCGTGAGGACCACGAAGAGCACGGCCACCGCGCCGAGCGCGCCCATGTCGAACAGCCAGGCCTGGGCGTCGTGGTCCCACAACGGGTCGTTCTCGCTGTACGGGACGAACGCCGGCCCGCTCGGGATCGCCATGGTCGACGCGCCCATCGCGAACCCCCACCGGGCGGGGATCAGCCAGGCCAGCTGCCCCAGCCCGGGCACGGTCTGCACCTGGATGATCGCGCTCGACAGCATGAACTGCAGCATCGCGAGCAGCACCAGCAGCGGCATGCCGCGGTCCTCGTTGGAGATCGCGGCCGACACCAGCAGGCCCAGCGTCATGCTGGCGACGGTCATCGCGATCATCGCCAGGACGATCTCCACCATCGGTTGCTGGACGAGCAGCGGATCGTCGGGGCTGGGGCGGCCGAGGTTGCCGAGCATGCCGAGCGCGACCGCCTGCGCCCCGGTGATGATCCCGAGCACCACGAGCTTCGACGCCAGGTATGCCGCCCGGGACAGCCCGATCGCCCGTTCCCGCCGGTAGATCTCGCGTTCCTTGACCAGCTCCCGGATCGACGCGTTCGTGCCCATCAGCGCGCAACCCACGACCAGGACCAGCAACAGGCTGTTGGGCAGGCCCTTCGCGCCGGTCAGTGCCGCGCGCATCGACAGTCCGGCATCGCCGGGCAGCGCGTGCATCAGCAATGTGAGGACCAGCGGCAGGCCGGCCATGAACAGCATGAACTGCCGGTCCGCGGCGATCACCCGGAGATAGCGCTGGCAGAGGATGGCGAACTGCGACAGCCCCGACTGGCGCCGCGGCGCCGGCGCCGGCGCGGGCGGGGCCGGTGGCCGGCGTGACGGGGCGGACGCGCGGCCGAGGTACCGCGCGTACTGCGGCGACCGACGGAACCGCTCGGCCCAGTCGGTCTGCCGGTCGCGCTCGAGCAACAGGAACAGGTCGGCGAAGTCGCGCTGGCCGAAGTAGGTCAGTGCCTCCGCCGGCGGGCCGAAGTAGGCCACCGTCCCGCCGGGGGCGAGCAGCAGCAGCCGGTCGCAGACGTCGAGGTGGGCGACGCTGTGGGTCACGACGACGACCGTGCGGCTGTCGTCCGCGAGCCGGCGCAGCGTCTCCATCACCGACTTGTCGAGCCCCGGGTCCAGCCCGGACGTCGGCTCGTCGAGGAACAGCAGCGACGGGCGCGTGAGCAGCTCCAGCGCGACGCTGGTGCGCTTGCGCTGCCCGCCGGACAGGGTGGAGATCCGCTGGTTGCGCTGCTCCTGCAGGCCGAGCTCGCCCAGCACCTCGTCGATGCGCCGGTTGCGGTCGGCCCGGCTGACGTCGGACGGGAACCGCAGCCGTGCCGCGTACCCGAGCGCGCGGCGCACGGTCAGCTCCTTGTGCAGGATGTCGTCCTGCGGCACGAGCCCGATCCGCTCGCGCAGCTCGTCGTACTCGGCGTACAGGTCGCGGTCGGCGTAGCTCACGCTGCCCTCGTCGGCGGGCCGGAACCCGGTGAGCGCGCGCAGCAGCGTCGACTTGCCCGCGCCGCTGGGCCCGACCACCGCGAGCAGGCTGCGCTCCTCGAGCGCGAACCCGACGTCGCGGAGCAGCACCTTGTCGCCGGCACGCACCGTCAGACCGTCGGCCCGGAAGTTGATCTGGCCGACGTCGGCGTACTCGACGACCCGGTCGCCGTCGAGCTGCAGCAGCGCGTGCCCGATGCCGATCACGTCGCCGAGGCCGATCGGGGCCTGCGAGACCACGCGGCCGTTGACGAACGTGCCGTTGCGCCGCCCGACGTCGACCAGCAGCCAGCCGCCCGGGCCGCGGCGCAGTTCGGCGTGGTAGCGCGAGACCAGCAGGTCGTCGATGACGACGTCGTTGTCGGGCGCGCGCCCGATGCGCAGGCGCCGCGCCGCGCCGCCGGCGTCGTGCAGCCCGGTCAGCACGCCCTGGGAGAGCGCCTTCGTCGGGGGCGGGCCCTGCGGGCCGGGTGGCGGGGCCGGCAGCCGCGCGGTCTGGTGCTCCCGCGCGCCCGCCGCCCGGATCACGACGCGCGGTGCCTGCGGGCCGCAGCCGAGCGTCACCGACAGCTCACCGGACACCGGCATCGACGTGACCCGCCGTCCGCCGACGAACGTGCCGTTGCTGCTGGTGTCGCGCAGCTCCCAGCCGGAACCGATCGGGACGACGGCGACGTGGCGCCGCGACACGTCGGGATCGTCGATCTGCAACTGCGCTTCCGGTGCCCGGCCGATCACGAACGGCTGTCCGGCCCGGGCCTCGTACCACCGGCCGGCCCACAGCACCTGCATCGGTGGCGCCGCTGCGTGCCGTCTGTCCATGCCCCACCGCTCGGTTGTTCGATCGTGCGGAGACTCGCGATCCGGCGCAGATCGTTACCCGCGCGCCTCAGCCGTCCGGCACCGATCCGACCTGCTCCACCCGGCGGAACGGGCGGCCCGCGTCCGGCAGCAGGTACCCGGCGGCGACCAGTACGTGCAGGTAGTCCGGGTTGGTCAGCGTCGTCGGGCTCGGCAGGCCCAGCCGTATCGCCTTCTCCATCGCGCTGCGCAGCCGGTCCTGCACCCCCGAGAGGCTCTTCCCCGATCGGGTCGCCACCTGCTTGAGCTGCTGCGCCTGCGGCGGGGTGGTCGGCGGCGGCCAGACGAGGAAGTCCCGGAAGGTCAGCTGCAACGCCTGCAGCTCCGCGGGCGCGAGCGGCGGCGGCAGGTTGCGTTGCCGGGTGACGGCTGTCGGCACCTCACCGGACAGACCGTCGTCGCTCGTGTAGGCGTCGTTCTCCAGCAGCAGGAAGTGCTGCTGGTCGTGCTCCGTCCCGTTGATCCGCACCGCCACCAGCGGCCACCGCACCGTCTGGGTCGCGAGGGCGCGCTGCGGCGCCAGGCCCCACGGGTGCAGCACCGCCCCGTTGCGGTTGCCGATCTCGATCAGCCAACCGCTGCGGCCCGCGGTGAGCGTGACCGCGATGCGGGAGATGCCCTCGTCGACCAGGTGGACCCCCAGCGGCACCGTCCCGGCGCGGCCGGCCGTGACCGGCTCGGGCCCGAGCGCAACACCCGTCGGGACCAGCGAGAACGTCGGGCCGCTCTCCCGCGCGAGCACCCAGGCACCGGTCTCGGACATCCCTACGGTGCTCCTTGCTCCGGATCCGACTACGGGCCGACAGCGTAGAGGCGATCGGGTGTGCTGCCGAGGTGCCCGCAGCCGGGATCAGGCATCTTCACGTTCCGTCGGCCGCCGGAGATCGGAACCCGATGGGCTCAACGGCCGATCTCGACCGTCTGCAGCTCCACGAGCGCCTTCGTGAACGTGCCGACGCTGTTGTGGCCCGTCACCTGGCAGCCGCCGGCCATCCGGCCCCGCACCGACTGCCCGTCCGTCAGCGTGATCGCGACCGCGAACTCCTGCGCCTCGGGCTCGGTGACCTCGATCCGGCTGATCTGCCGCGTCGGGACCTCCTGGCCGGTCGTGAGTGTCGGCCCGTCGGAGCTGCAGACCGCGAGCGAATCGGTCTGCAGCTCGGTCGTGATGCCGTTCAGGTCGGTCACCGTCGTCGTGCCCGCGGTCGGGGCGGTCTGGGAGTCCCCGGCCGCGCTCGACGATGTGGACGGTGTATCCGCCGCCGACGTCGGGTCTGCGCCGGTACCCGTGCCGAGTCCGGTCACGGTTCCGGTGCCGGGCAGGTTGAGCAGCAGCACCGCGCCGAGCCCGCCGAGCACGAGGACGGCGGCCAGCACGAGGTAGAGGGTGCGGCGCGAGCGCGCGGGTGGCTCCGGGGCCCGCTGAGGTCCCTGCGGGGGCGCACTCGGCCGGTGCTGGATCGGCGTACCCGGGTTGCCGGGGAACGCGATCCGGGGGCCGGC
>Ga0307513_10004249_pt1 | contig 19162 bp, 15 predicted proteins | sample 15_EM_MG_FD_202174 | JGI IMG/M metagenome (GOLD analysis project Ga0307513, IMG submission 202174) | Populus trichocarpa ectomycorrhiza microbial communities from riparian zone in the Pacific Northwest, United States - 15_EM | ecosystem: Host-associated > Plants > Roots > Unclassified | place...
TTAATGTAAGTGCCTAAGTCTATATAAATAGTTTGAAGCTAAGAAGATATGTTTTTCCTACTTTGAAAATAGATTAATTGAAAGAGTAATTGTTGATTATAAAGCTTTAAATAGTTTTGCCCATATGAGATATACTAGTCTAACGAGGCTAGAGACTAGAACCTGAAATTTACTAATACTAGCAAAAGTATCCACTAAATTCTATTTCATATAATGATTTAGTTGTGATACTTTTAAAATTACAAATTACTTGGAAGAAAGGATTTGTATTTTCCAACCATAATTACAAGACAGAATAAGAAAAACATCAGCATTTGTCTTCAAACTTTGTATACTTGCCTGGTTCATTATTGTAAAGTTGATTACAAATAATTGAATTTATTAGCCAATCTAGTACCTAGATATTGTATTATCAAATTTGTTAAATTTGTCTAAAGTCAAGGTACTTTATACTCGCTACTGTAACTTTGAAAAATAATCAGGAATTAATAAATAAATACTTGTATATTGATATAAAGGACCTGTGAACTCTCTCTATTGCCTTATGGAAGAACTTCTTATATGTTTTTGCCATTTTTTACCATTTAGAATAATTGTGGTCTTGTTCCCATAGCTAATCTTGAAAGCATCATCTATGAAGGGCAATTTCATATTATGGAATAATAACTCTATATTCTAATTCTCCATATTTCAAAGTACCCACTGACAAACCTTTAAAGTGGTATTTCTATTATTTATAGAGATAATAAAATGTGGGTTTGATTTTACACTGGTTGCTACAGGTGATTGGTTTCCATGTGATGATTGGTTTCCCGGTAAATTACGTTAGAGGAGAGGATAATATGGCAAGGGGGAGGAAGGGGTGAGAGAGGATGCTGCATGACGAGAAATAGTTACATCTCGCAAATAACGAGATCAATTTGAATCTTATAATACCACCAATACTATACTCGCACACAAATTAAGTCTTGATGCAACCAGACTCAGATTTCGGTGTGCTTTCATTTTTGTTAATCAACACCATAGCTTACTTTACGCCCAAGTATAAAATTATCATAATATTGTGCTTACCCCAGTTACAATGGATCCGGGTAGTGAAGTGATAGACTCGGTCGCCTCAGGGCCTATTCATCCATCTCCAATAAACCAACCGCCATCCTATACGCCCTAAGGTATGAGGCACTATGAAGCCCTATAAATCCCCTGTCAGGACTACCCTCCCATCAAAAGGTTCGTCCCAAAAGCCCTTCCTATGGAATAACAGTACCTTTGGAAATATATATTTATCATCTATTGAGTAGTTTCAGTGCCAGCTTATTCCACACTTTCTATAGCTTCACGCCTAGAGTGCGCGCCGGAGTGACGAGAGGTATATGTAATTGAAGGTGCGGTTGGTGGGACGGAGCAAAGAGCATAAATATCCTTGAGCTTCCGAATGTTGAGGTAGGTCAAATAGACCTTAGCAACATGGAGTGGGCTTTGCAGAACCGGTTTTGGTTAGAGGCAAGGTACTCTTGCAGGATTTGGCGGACGATAGGCGAGGGCTTCCTCGATCGTGATATATAATCCCCGGAGGACATGCTGGCAGTGCTTCTATCGCAGGAATATTCTGAGTATTCAGGTCGGTAGGTCCTTCTTCGATCCTCAGGACGGACATAGCCCCGGTAGGAAATGGCCGCTCCGAATACAGCACCCACACGGAACTTGCATGCCCGGTTTTGATCTAATACTGTCCTGCTCGTGCTGCTCCTTCATTCGCGATAAAGTTACCTCATAGGCATCGCCCAGGCCCCCCCCCCTTTGGTTATCTCGTCCAGCTCTTTTCTTTTTTGATCGAGAGCCAGCTCGCTCGGGGTTGCGTTAATGTTCAGAGAAACGAGGAGGAAGCCGAACATCATTGTTAGTGAATAATAACTCATTTGTGTTGTGAATGTGCTTGATATTCTTGCTTGCGGCTCTGAGCTCTTTTCTATAATTGCTCTCCGGATATCCGCTGGAAATTCGTCGTCCATTACACCGGGATTAGTGCCGTTGCCCAGCCCCACCTCTATTGCCCCACAATATCGCCCTAGGTAGGACTAACAGGCATTCCTAAACGCCTTTCTCAACGTTTCGTAATTCCGTCCTCTATGTTTGGCCTCCCGGTAAGGGGTGCTCAGACATTTGGTGAAGCCAGAACAACTTCTGGCAGTGACTTGAAGGCCTCCAAGCTGTGGTTCGGAACGGACTTTACCAAAGTATCGGTGAATGTGGATACCTGTGCTAGCGACGTAATAGTCCCCTTTGTAGTTTCTATCAGATCATTAAACCGGGGACCTCGGGCGACAAACCTCTTTTCGGCATTTTGAAACGACTCTCGTATCTGTTGTGGGATTCCTCCTCTACTGACAGGTTGTTTGAGGTTGGAGTCCAACATGGCGGGCTATTCTGCTGGGCAAGGAAATCGCTGTAGAGCACTATCCCTAATGGTCTGGGGGCCGCGCCGGGGACTGCGGGGGGGGACTAATCCTCGTAGTCTATCCAAAGCAGCTAAATCCTAGAACGGCCATCTTTGACAAGGATGGTGAGACATGTGGAGTGGGCAGTGCTTTTCGGCGGTAGGAGTAGGATTACAGATTATAGGCGACCTCAGGGGACGGCCCGGAAAGATGAAGGATAAAAGAGACGGCCCGGGAATCATGAGTGATGTTTCGTGATTTTCCTCTCTTCCTATATCCATTCCGAAATTTAGTCATACAAATGGCGTGAATGGCCTGGATAGGGATCCCAGAGTTTGAAAATGTGGTTTCATTTGTGTTGAAAATAATACTTGTGCTCTTGGCTGCATGCGTCACCCACCTACGATATGTCTACACCAATTTCTAGGCCTCGCATTACTCCACCTCTTTTCCTCCTCTTCTTCTTTTTTCCTTCTATTCTCTCTTTAAACTCTTTGTCATCTTTCTATATGCAATACAAATTACTGGCTCGCTTTGGTCGCCGCTCACCACTCGCTCACCCGTGATACAATCCAATGATCTGCCACCTTAATTAGTGGCAAGTCCAGGCACATTCCATAATCCAAGGGAACGTTTGGCAGCAAGCATATCCCTAACCCTACAGGATGGCGAAGCACCCACCGCGAGAGGCATGATATGGGGACCCTAGCTAAGTTAGGTGGGTTTACAGTCTCAATCTGAGTTCCGGACGATGGACAAGTGGCGTGCTACTGTGGGGTAGATCTTGTCGTGTAATATATGAAATAATAAAGCCATCTCAATCATTCCATCGCTCCCCACACCTGGTGATTTTTCTCTATGCATGGCCCCATCTGACTGCTTACTTTCGTAATGGTAATAAAGGAAAGACATAACCATAAACCCTTTCGTCAATCCTTTCAACTCCAAACAGGTGAAATCAGTAAAGCAAATATCTATCCTTGTTCGTCAATTATCCGTATTCCTTACCTCTGATAACTATCCACTTCCGTCAACTCTGGCAAGATAATAGGTTGCTCCCTAGGGCATAACATCTGCTAACTAATGTATCTCAAGAGACGCCCCCCTGTGGCGGGAGATAAATAGCGTAACGGTCGAACGGCCGAACTAGACTAGGGCTAAACTATAGGGTAGGTATAATAGGAAACCTCATTCGCTCATAATCATTGTGAAACTGACTAACCAAACACAAGCCTGTATCGCTATAATAAAACCATATCAGTCATTCTATCGCTTCCCACACCTATCTATTTCTCTCCATGAATGACCCCATTTACCTGCATACCTCCATGATAATAATAGAGGAAAAACATAAACATAAACCTTTCCGCCAAACCTTTCATCTCCAGAACAATTGAAACCGCTAATGCTATTATGCCTCCTTGTCCCTCATCTATCCGCTTTCCTTATCTCTTAAAGCTATCCGCTTCTGTCAAATTTGACACCTCCAACACTCGTGATTACTCGAGAGAGGCGCGTTGAGAAATAATGCACCTAGCACACAATATGAGATTTTGATATCACTCCAACCAACCCATTAAACTGTGGAGGAAAGGAAGGGAAACCCCTGAAGCGTAACACTGATCGTCCAAGCCAAGCGATGGAGTTTGCCACTCGCTACGGTATGCCAAAAGAGCAGATCAACGAATTCTACCCTTCAGACTTTCAAATTATCTTAGCGGGTTCCCTTATTAAGCTTCTTCCTCATATATGAGTAGCTGTACTCCTGAGCCTCTGTATATTGTCGTAGACTGATAGGAGAATAGAATAAGGGAGATAGACCCAGGCGGCTGAGGAGTTGGTGGAACAATCGCGCCGGGAGAGCAGGACCATGAAAAAGGTGAGAAAATATGGCCTGATGGGTTCAGGGAGATATTATAGGAATAGTAAACATCATGCTATAGCACAGTATTGTACCAGTACAGGCCATGGGGACCGTTCGAGATACGGTCTCCAACAGGGGCATAACGGATGCCCACCAGTGGCAAACAGGAGTGTTTAGCAAGCAAGAAGTTTTCGTTAACAAAATATACTACAAACCCCTATTCGTCACCCGCTCGTTTTCATCAGCCAGTTGATGGCTCCGTGTCGCACAAACGTCGCAACAAAACCTCCCCACCAGTATAATACTTGGGCAGTGAGCAAGGCTGGGAGGCAGCCCCGCTTTTCTTCAACTTTCAGGAATATCACCAACACCCCCAACGAAGGAATCTGTGCCCCCAGCGCCAGAATCAACGAAAAGAACGAAAATGTCTATGTCAGTCACAGATAATATCAACTCTTTCAATGTGTCTAATCACTATACCCTTACCGAAGATCGGTCCGAAATCTTAACGTGGCTTTCACCACTTGAGCCCCGCATCCGACACCAGGACCTTCGAACCCGCCGGGCGGATAACGTCGGGGAATGGCTGCTGAAAACAGACGAATTTAAAAGGTGGTGCGATGGTGCTCAAAGGAAGGGACCTGATGATGCGATTTTACTTTGCTGCGGTGGTCCTGGTGTCGGCAAGACCTATTTGAGGTGAGAGATGATCTACAGTGGAATAAGCTAAAATATGGTGGTACTGACGTGCAGAGATACTAGCTCACTGGTGATAGATAAGTTGTGCGATACAGCTGGAGAACGAAATGTTGCTGTTTCATGCTTCTACGTTGATTTTGCTGCGCGAGAAGAGCAGACCCCAACAAACATACTCGGTTCACTACTGAAACAGATTGTCGGTGGATTGGAGAAGGTCCCGGATGAGATAAGTCAGACATTTCAAGATTACAAAAAGATGATCGGCGGAAGGGGGCTACGGGTGGCCGAAATTGTGAAGATGCTGCAGACTGTCACATCTTTAGGGCCGACATTTATATGTGTTGATGCTCTAGATGAATGCGCGGAAAGGCACCGACCGGAGGTTCTAGATTCGTTGAGACAAATACTCGAGAAGTCCCCAAAAACGCGAATATTCTTAACCGGGAGGCAGCACATCTGCGGCGAGATTGAGACTCATCTTGGAGGGAGAGCGGCAGTTTTGTCCATAAAACCCAAGGGTGATGATATCGTGGGATACGTCCGGATGAGATTGAGTAAGGACACCTCTCTAAGGGCGAACGATAGTGGCCTAGAGGACGAAATCATCAAAAGCGTTACCGAGAATATTCCCGAAACGTAAGTGAGCAACATGATGGAAAAGCACACCCATTCACCACTAATAGATACATCTAGATTTCTGCTGATTTCAATAACTATGGATACAATCCTTGGGGAAACCACGGCCGGTAGCAGACGACAAAGATTGAGGGCAATCACCGAGGGTTTGGATTTGAGAGATGTTTATGGCGCGACGATTGATCGGATAAGGGAGCAAGGTGGGGAGAAAGCGAGGCTGGGGATGTCAGCACTAATGTGGATCTCGCATGCGGAGCGGCTATTGCAACTCGATGAGCTTCTCCACGCTCTAGCGGTCGAGATAGGATCTACAGATCTCGATGCTGAAATGATTCCTTCGGTGGAGACATTGTTAAGCTGCTGTTTGGGACTCGTCGTCGTCGATAGGGAGGCTTCAACTATTCGCTTGATCCACTTCACCCTCCATGACTATCTTCACACTTGCCCCAACCTCTTTGGCGCAACTTACTCGATAATGGCTAAAGCCTGCCTGACTTACCTCAACTCTCAGACCATTAAGGATATTCCGCCTACACTCTTTCCTCTACCTCCGTCAACACCCTTCCTCAAATATTCTTCATTATTTTGGGGTGTTCATGCCAAGAGAGAGGCCACAAGAGATGTGGTATCACTTGCGCTTCAACTTTTCAGTCAAATTGAAAGCCATATATCAACTAGGATACTTCTAGTGGATCTCATATCGAAGACCGGTCGATATAGCCGTGATATCCCGACCAACGGCCCCCTGGTTGGGTTTACCGGACTGCATTGTGCATCAGTTTTCGGCATTTCTGAAATCGCAACTTCTCTGATAGGTCAGCCAAATTATGATCTCGATGGAAGGGATTTTCTTGGGATTACACCACTCATATGGGCAACCATATGTGGACAAGAGGGGGTAGCAAGGCTGCTGTTAGAGCAGCAGACTGTCAACCCCGACAAACCAGATGGATACTTTTGTCGGGCAGCATTATCATGGGCTGCTGGGAAGGGGCATGAGGGAATTATGGGACTACTTCTTAGGTGGGCAACTGCGAAACCTGATGGAACAGATGGTTGGTGGGGAAGGACGCCTCGAGTGGTGAATATTGTCCGGAGAAGGCGATATGTCAACCCCAACAGGCAAGACAAATATGGCCAAACGGCAATCTCGCTCGCTGCTGAAGAGGGGCACGAAGGGGTGGTGAGGCTACTATTGGGAAGGAAGGACGTCAAACCCGATACGGTGGACGGGTATGGCCGGACGCCTCTCTTGTGCGCTTCCCGTATAGGGCACGAGGGAGTAGTGAATTTGCTGATTGAACAGGAAAATTTCAACATCAATAGGCAGAATGGTCAGACGCTGCTCCTGTCAGCTGCTGAAGATGGGTCTGAGGCGGTTGTAAGGCTGCTATTGATGCAGAAAGATATCAACCCCAACACACGCAATAAAGCCGGCCGCACGCCACTCTCGTTGGCTTCCGAGAAAGGGCATGATGAGGTAGTGAATTTACTGTTAGGACAGGAAGATGTCAGCCCCGATATGCTAGACAATGACGGCCGAGCACCATTCATGTGGGCTGCCAGATATGGCCATGAGGGAGTGGTGGAGCTACTGCTGGGGCGGGAAGATGTTAACCCCGATTTGCCGGACAATGACGGCGGAACACCGTTCTCGTGGGCTGCCGTATATGGCCATGAGGGAGTGGTAAAGCTACTGCTGAGGCGGGAAGATGTTAACCCCAATACGCCAGACAATGACGGCCGAACACCATTCTTGCATGCTGCCAGATACGGCCATGAAGGAGTGGTGAAGCTACTGCTGAGGCGGGAAGACGTTAACCTTGATTTGCCAGACAATGATGGCCGAACACCGCTCTCGTGGGCTGCAAGATACGGCCGTGAGGGAGTGGTGGAGCTACTGTTGTGGCGGGAAGATGTTAACCCCGATTTGCCAGACAATGGCGGCGGAACACCGCTCTCGTGGGCTGCCGTATATGGCCATGAGGGAGTGGTGAAGCTACTGTTGGGGCGGGAAGATGCTAACCCCGATATTCCAGACAATGACGGCCGAACACCGTTCTGGTGGGCTGTCAGATATGGCCATGAAGGAGTGGTGAAGCTACTGTTGGGGCGGGGAGATGTTAACCCCGATTTGCCAGACAATGGCGGCGGAACACCGCTCTCGTGGGCTGCCACATATGGCCATGAGGGAGTGGTGAAGCTACTGTTGGGGCGGGAAGATGTTAACCCCGATATTCCAGACAATGACGGCGTAACACCCCTCTCGTGGGCTGCCATGAATAGCCATATGGGAGTGGTGAAGCTACTGCAAGCCCGCAAATCCGCAAACCCCAACACTCATTAACCTCAATAATGCACAATCTTTCCTATCGCCCTCAAAAATCACCAGTCGCCGCTTTCTCCATATCCCACTGACACGCTTATATGCTCCGCCTGCCGCTTCCCCCTCCTCAATACCACTTTCACTTCCACTTCCCTCCCTAGAATGCACGACCAGCTTGTAGCACCGCTGCCCCTCCCCCGGTTCCATCCTAGCACAGTCCGGCGTCGGATGTGGATGTGCTATTCTTGCAGTTCCAACGGGAATGTTCAGTCTGCATTTTTATTTTCGCTTCCTTCCGCATAAAAATACTGGGTTTAGGTTTAGTTTGGTCTCTGCTTCCTGCTTATAGACTCCGAATTTTGTTCATTCTTCATTGTTCTTACTATAGTTAGAAATTTCCATTCAAAGACGGGAGGTGCGTAGTCGCGGAAAAATGTATAGCAATGGTTTGAGGATAGGGTCTCGGATTCTGTGGAGGAAAATATAAAAATTCCTAGTATGATATAGAGGAGAAGATAATATGACAAGTGGAGGAGGAAGGGGCGAGAGAGGATGCTGCATGGGGAGAGGTGGTTACGTCTCGCACAAAGAAAATAACGGGGGAGAGTAATTTGAATCTTATAATACCATCAATGTCATATCGTACTCGCACACAAACTAAGTCTTGATGCAACCAGACTCAGATTTCGGTGTGTTTTCATTTTTGTTAATCAGCACCATAGCTTACTTTAGGCCCAGGTATAAAATTATCATAATATTTTGATAACCCCGGTTACAATAGATCCGGATAACGAGGTAATAGACTCGGCCGCTTCAGAGTCTATCAGCGCCATGCCCGTTGGAACCATTCCGTCTGGAGCTCCATCCTACAACTGCTCAACCCTCTGCTGACCTGCAGCATCCTGCTCTGGCAATGATTTCCCGTCCCTCTCTTTTTCCCTTCACCCGTCCTCCTCTTCTGCCTCCGCCGCTTCCCCCCCCCCCCCACCGAACCACTTGGCACCTGTGGTGAGTTTCCCACACCCTACGATTCAGATGCTGAGTCTTCGGCATCTGCGAAGTACCTGGATGGGTGGGTATTCGGTGACTGTGCATCCAACGCATCATCGGCTTGTGGTGATATCCCGATGGATCACTCTAACAACGGCGCTTTTGCAGTCCGTCGGAATCTGGATGCTTCACTCTCCTTCGGCCATTTTGGTTGGTTAGAAGATCTCCCGCATAGAGCCAGGTAGAGATTCGAATGCTTCCGACGCCTCGCCCGAATACGGACTGGTCCCTCGGGGCCTCAATTTTGACGGGCACGAGGTCGTTCACAGGATGGTTTGAAGGAAGATTTTTTTCCTAGACACGCTTGGAGAGGAACCCGGTGTCTTTGGGAGATGGGTTTAAAAGGAGGACTACGGAGGTAAGATCAGAGAGTATTAATGTTCCATTATAATGTGTGCTAACCTTTAATCTAAGGATTTCCGGTGAGGGATATGGTGCCTCGATGAGTTGGGGGGTAATGGTGAGGCACCATTGATATAATATGGTGATAGTGGGTGAGAGGTTAACTACCGGTAGGTAAGGCACTATAGGTGGCATAAAACCCAGACAATCTCTGCGATTGATACTGCCATTTTCCATCACAATCAAAGTTGCTGCTAGCCGACAACTCAGAACATAGATGCATAGCGTAACCCAGTGGATAACGCAGGAGGCTCCGCATTGTTGGAAATTAGTTGACGTTGCTCAGCATGCTCCGGCTATGTTTTCTTTTGTCTCATGAGCTCGGAAGTTCGGAAAGATGTTTTAGTTGGTGGACAGGGAGAAGTATGGACAGTCAAAGGGAAGCGATGTCTGTGGAGACGAAGGCAAAACAAAGGTCCGGCATGTCAATGTGGAGGACGTGAGGGTCGTGCGCAGGTAGCCGATGGAGTGGGGGAATTCAAGTGGAACTTAAGCACTTTGTAGGAGATACGATATGTAAATTCCACTACTCGCTCTTCACTCTTTCGCTCGTTCACACCCCCCCCGAAACTAAACTGATGGTGAAGATAGATGTATAAGTTGATAGTGTAATAATCCCAGTAGTGGCACGATGTATTATGAGCAGAGAGGAGTGCAGGCAATAGGAAGCGCACATGTGATGGGGAAACACCGAAGTGTGGACAGGTGAACGTTCCAGGGCACGAACGGATGTATAGGGTTATGCATGTAGAGTTTTCGCTATCATACTTAAGGTGAACCGTAGCTAGCAACCCCCATAGAGAATACGCAACACAACATCTTTCTCCTATCAGCTTCGCCTACACGATCGTGCCATCACCCCCACCATAAGTAAAACATAAATACCACGTCCCAAAGCTTCCATGGATCACCACGCTTATCTCTGTGTTTCCCCACATTCCCTTATTCCTCCATACACTCCCGTGATAACAAAGGAAAGGCATGTCAGTATAATCTATTATTAAAAGATCTCCAGTATCCGAACCATCTGCGAATCTCCTGAAAGTCTTTCCCATCCTTCCCACTCCCGCAACCAACAAAGACAAGCACATCCGTCCAACACAGCATTGTACTAAAGGGGCGGGAGAGGGGGAGTCCTTGTGAAGCGTTTATTTTGTTAAGGGATTGCACTGAATTTTTCTTTCTCTTGTCAAGGGGGTAAACAAGCGATGGGGCACATGGGTAGAAGAAAGGGGATAAGAATGGTGGTCGATGGAAAGGCTAGGACTACTGCTTATGTATCCATATATACTCCTGTCTCTATTGTTGGTTTAGCAAACAAGAAGAAGCGAAAACAGTTGCGCGCCAGCCATCTACGTTGCTATTTAGTGGAGTATTTCATTCTCTCCAATACCTATGATAGCAAACTCGTGCTCGATAAGCAATTTGGCAGATTTACCTTTCCTACACCTGCTAAAGAACCCTATTGTAGGTAACTCCGGACAGCTCGGAAGTCTAATATTCTCGTAGGTTTCTCAGTGCATGGAAGGATATTTGAGGTGTATCCATTGGAAATAAAAAAAATTCACAAAGAGGAAATATCTGACCTGGGGATGACTAAGATGGGCTAAGCTGTTTTCTGCAATCGCGGGGTAAACTGTCACAAAGTTAAAGGCAGGCACAAAGATATATTCCTAAAGGTAAAGTAGATTAAACGAACAGTTGATGTTTCCTTTACCACTGCGGCAACGGCCCCGGCTGCAGCTCAATAAAGTCAATATCGAAGGGGAATTTTCAGGATTAGCTTAAGATGTTGCTCTTATCTCAACCTCCAACACGCGACAGAGCCCGTCGACCAACAGTGGCCATTGTGGATGTCTGACCCCCATCAAAGCCCCAGGCTGATCCCTGCTTTCTACCTACCCTAAGCCACTATATTAATGCATTCTCGTGCCGCACGGTGTGCATCTTACATACAAGCCGGCACCACCACGTATTGAGCTTAGCGTTCGTCGCCTACGATACACCGTCGACTCTCCTAGGATTGCCCCGATACCAAGGAAAACCGACACAGACTTAGAAAAAATAGCATTCGCTAGCACATGATCCAAGGCAGGTCTCCAGTGATTATTTCTCATGTGCAGACTACGGTTCTCGAACTTTCTTCCGGAATCTCCTCGACAATATCCCCCTCACGATAGTCTCCCCTTCCGCCGGAATACGTGTCCTCACCCAGCCTAGTGCGTAGAAACCTGATAACATCACCTCCACTAGGACTCAGGACATAAAAACTGCTCCTCCAGGAAGACACAAACCAGGCAAATCCAAAGAGCAGATTGAAGTTTCAACCAAAGCTGTGAAATACTCGGGGGTTGGGGATACTGATGGGGTGGACAGGGGCTCGAGGTGTCAAAGCTTTTAGCCTCTCCTAGAAATATATCTACCAAATTAAATAATTTTTTACCCCCGACAGTTATGAGCGCTGAAACGGTGACCTTCGGTCCTGTACTGTATGTAATTTTCCCAGCTCCGAGTAGAAAGGTGAAAAGGGTTGAAAGGGCTCGGAGTGCATAGGAAATGATAGAAATGTAGGAAAACAAACCAAGGAACCGGGAGTGGGTAATCACCGCTCGCACAGCAGGAACCAGTAAAGTATCGTCGTAGAATTGAAGGCGGAAGATGGACGAATGATGAAAGAAAAGCAATGGTCGGTAAAGGTAGGGAGAAAAATCTATTCACATGGACGAGTTCACTTCTCGCTGTGGCTGTCCCTCCTATCCTCTCTCTACGGTTGCTCCACTTCAACCTGCTTATGAACCCACCAGTCCCGCTAGCTATGACAAATCAATCCCATGCCGCAGCAACCAACATGACCTAGACCTCCACCACTCTAGCTGCCCAGCCTATTCATCGTGCAATGAAAAAATAAAACAACCGCCAGTGATAAAGCCAATAGTCCAAATTCAAACCTCACAGTACGAGGACTTCGAACCCCTGTTCATCCCATCAATAACCTCCACCCCCGGGTAGGATAATGGAGCCTTTAGCCTGCCACTGCGACAGGCTAGATCCCCATTTAATACCATCAATCTATCGCAGAATATCAAAGTGTTCTATATGAACAAACACGACAACATTACGCTGTCGCACTTCCGTCCCCACAAGTGCATCCGCGCATCTAACCGTACTGCAGGTCATAAAGTATTAGATTTATTATTTTCTCTATTACCAATTCCCCTAACTTGTAACAAAACATTCCAACCTATGACATCGTAAGACTAAGTCAACCCGCAAATCTGCAATTCTGGCTATCATAGTATGCGAATGATACAGCACGTCACAGTATCGCAGGCAACTGATACCGCGCCGCAAACTGCAGCTGCAAGATGTGATACTGGAAAACTGTGTCTCGGGATGTGGGATTTGGTACTGGGTAGTTGTGTCTTTCAAGATAGGAGTTTCAGTTTCAGAAAGTGCTGATAAAGTAAGTTTCCTTATGATACCCGGGGTTAAACCGCTGACCTATAGGGAATATAGGATGGTCAGATGGAAGACTGAAACGTGTAGGTTTGGTAGCATCTGAGGAGCATTGTGCGCACGGGGGTGCAATTGAGGCGGAGCCAAGTTGGATATACGATATCCCGCCGCCGGTGTGGAGGTTAATTGAGTACACAAACAAAAAAAAGGGAAGAATTAATTGTATTTTCTTTTCCTCCTATATGCCTCATGTGTAAAAAAATTCCTCCTGCATCCCCATTGAGGTCTAGGGTGTTTTCTTTGTACCGGCCCCGCTAACCGCGTGGTGAAGTTTGTGCTAAATTGATGTGCTGCATCGGGTTGAATTGTGTCATGCGATACCGGTACTGTAGCCAAACTTGCCGCGTGAACCCCAAACCTAGGTTCCTTAACCAAGTGATAGTCTGTGACGGTGATATAAATCGACCGAGGAAAAAGCGGTGGTAACTAAGCTACCCTCTTAGAGAGAACAATGCTCAAGTATGTATGAACAAGCTGAAGCAAAATTAAGGCTTTTCTACACATACTGTACATAGTAGTTAGACGACGACATCAGCATGCTCGATGCCTCTTTGAATACTCCTCAGTAGCGGTCGAACGGTATATAGTTTCGATGAACATGCTCCCCGGTCTCTAGAAGTATGGTGCGGATTACAGTGAATGCAGGAACCTGCCTTAACACTGCACTGTGCCGCACTGTGCGGGCGAGGTGTTTGGCGGCTTCGACGAATATCAAAAGCCGGATCCCTATCTTCACTGAACCTTGAGCGAGCTTTCCGGCCTGTATCGGCATCACGAAGAAATATCCCGTGGGTTTTGGGTTAGGTGATATATAGGTTCGGCTAATTGACTCATAAGGACTAATGGGCTTGTAAATATTGTAAGTAAACTGATTCTACAGGGGAGGATCGCGGATACGCGTCCATCCCAGTGCAAGATTTTGTTGGAAATTATGCTGCTCATCAGGTGCATATATTCTCATGCGCGCTGGATAAGAAACGCTACTACTATCATCTGTTACACACCGTTGCTTGAAGACTGTTCCACCATCATTGGCTTCAGACGATATCCGACATTGATCCTGCATACTCGACGAAACAAGATCAAACTCGAATCACACCGCACTGAAACAGGAACACTCACGATAACCGAACGTCAGCTTTACCCTCGGTTTCACGCACAACCTATGGCTGGCCACTTTTTCGATACCCTCGGGAAATTCTGATCAAACCTCGGATCTGGTTCGGGAAAGAGGATATCACAACTACTGAGTGGGAGGAACCGAGGAGCAAGATTGTGCATGCGCTGGTAGCATGTTACGGAGGAAGGATAGGATATAAGGAAGCTTGTTTTTCCCTTGATTTGTTTATCATCAGTTCATCATCGTTTGCTTCTCTTTGTCTGTCTTATCTTATTCTTCACTTCCGTTTGATCACTTTCCGATTGTCCATTCCTTTGATAAGTCTTTGTCTGAATCGTATTCTTTTATATCTGCTCTGCTATATACAATCAACTTGCGTCAATCCGTATCTGAACTTCGAATCCGCTGTGCCTGAACCTTGTTGTTGAAAAGATTTATGCTATGCCACACAGGGAATATAGAGGGGCGTGGCATCTCCTGCTACCGATATGGTAGGCGCAAGCTGGGCGCTGCTGGAACAAATTTTGTGGAGGCTGGTAGGGCGGTGCTGAGGTATCCATGAGGTTTCCACAAAGGCCCCGCTTATCCGCACTCGGCTCTTCCATCTACCGCCCAACTCAGTCACCTATCCTTCACCACTTCCAGAACAACAAAGATGGCTCATACTAACTCTTTCAATACTATCGACTCGTATAATAAAGTGTGGAACAATTGTACCATTACCGATGGCCGGTCTCAGCTGTTGACCTGGTTATCGCCACTAGAGCCCAGGCTGCAGCACCAGGATATTCGGGACCGCCGAGTTAAAGATGTGGGGGAATGGGTTCTACAGACAGAGGAATTTAGAAGCTGGGCTGGGAGTGGGGGAGGTGAATTCGACGATGCAGTTTTGTTTTGCTATGGAAATCCGGGGGTCGGCAAGACTTATATTTGATAACAAGGACGAACCTCGAGAAGGGAAGGAAAAGCCCAAATGCTGACAAGCCATGATGTTAGTTCATTAGCGATAGATATCTTGTGCGATCGTGCTAGAGGACAAAATGTCCCCGTTGCGTGCTTTTACTTCGACTTCGCCGCCCAAAAGGAGCAGTCACCGATAAACACGCTAGGCGCTCTTCTTAAACAACTTGTAAGCGGGCTGGAGGAGGTGCCGAGGGAAATAGCGGAAGCATATGAAAACCAGAAAAAGGTCATTGGTGGACGGAGGACACAATGTTCCGATATTGTGGAGATGTTACAGGCCACCTCTTCCGAAAGACGTACATTTATATTCATCGACGCTCTGGATAAATGTGCGGCAGGATGTCGAGTCGAGCTCCTTGATTCGCTGCATCAAATACTCCAAAAGTCTCAAGACACTCGAATATTCCCAACAGGGAGACCTCACATTCAGGCCGAAATCAGGAAACGCCTTTCTGGAAGAGTAACGACTATAGCCATCACCCCCAAAAGAGATGATGTCATCGGATATCTCCGCACTAGGCTGGGCAAGGATACAAACCCTGATGCGATGGACAGTAGTCTAGAGGCAGACATCCTGAAGAAAATTCCTGATATATCTGATATGTATGTGGAAGCAGCCACACCCCGGAAGCTACCTCAAGTTATCCACTGACAGATACACATCCAGATTCCTACTAGTCTCGCTGAATATAGATGCGATCCTGCAAGAAACCACAATCCATCGCAGGCGACAAAATCTCAACGCGATGACCGGTGGGTTGGGGTTGGGGGATGCCTATGGTGCATCTCTGGATCGGATAAAGGAACAGGGTGGAGAAAGAGCAAGGCTTGGCATGGTCATTTTGATGTGGATCTCGCACGCCGAGCGACCCTTCAAAGGCGACGAACTGTGTCATGCCCTAGCGGTCGAGATAGGGTCGCCGAATCTCAATAGCGAGAACGTCCCCACAATAGGGACACTATTAGCCTGCTGCCAAAGACTTGTTGTCATAGACAAGGAGGCTTCCACTGTCCGTCTAATCCACTTTACCCTTCAAGAGCACCTCGGGGCTCATCCCGAGCTTTTCGGGTCAACTCACTCGACAATTGCAGAAATTTGCTTGAGTTACCTGAATTCACAGCAGGTCAAGGCCCTCTCAACCAGTTCGTCCCCCGATCTCCAAGACACGCCCTTCCTCCAATATTCTTCCCTATTTTGGGGAACCCACGCAAAAAGGGGCCTTTCGGAATGCGCGAAACTGCTTGCGCTGAAGTTATTGGACGACTGTAATAATCGCATATCAGCTGAAATCCTCTTGAAAGCACAAGGATCGTATGTTTACGGGATCGGTTTCCACAGGCTTTCCCTATTCAGTGGTCTGCACTACGCATCCATCCTTGGTATTGATGAGATTGTAGCTGGTTTGTTAGAGCTGGAAGGTTGTGATATCAACCAAAAGGACAGCGTTGGTAATACCCCTCTCGTGTGGGCTGCCCGGAATGGGCATGAGGGAGTGGCGGAAATACTACTCGGACGGGACAACATCAACGCCGACGAACCAGGGGGGGACGGCCAAACACCACTCTGTTGTTCTGCCCGCACTGGGCACGAGGGAGCGGTGAAAATACTTCTCGGAAGGAGCGACGTCAATCCCAACCAAGCAAGTGGGTTCGGCCAAACACCACTTTGGTTTGGTGGGCTACTTTGAATGGGCACGAGGGAGTGGTGAAAATACTACTCGGGTGGGACGACATTAGCCCCGATACGCCAGATATGTACGGCCAAACACCAGTCTGGTGTGCTACCAAAAATGGGCACGATGGAGTGGCGAAAATAGTACTCCGACGGGACGACATCAACCCCAACAAACCTAATAGTCTCGGCCAAACACCACTCTGGTGGGCTGCTAAGAAGGAGTACGAGGGTATAGTGAAGGTACTGCTCGGGCGGGACGACACCAACCCCGATAAACCCGATAAGGACGGCCAAACACCACTGTGTCTTGCTACGTCCAATAGGCACGAGGAAATGGTAAAGATACTACTCGGGCGAAGCGACGTCAACCCTGAGAAAATAAATGAGGAGGGTCAAACCCCACTCTGTTGGGCTGCCGAGAATGGGGACGAGGAAATAGTCAAGATACTACTCGGACGGGATGACGTCCATCCTAGCAAACCAGATGAGTATGGCCAAACACCACTGTGTCTTGCTACATCCAATGGGCACGAGGAAGTGGTAAAGATACTGCTCAGACGGAGCGACGTCGTCCCTAACAAACAAGGTGCGGACGGCCAAACACCACTCTGTTGGGCTTCTAAGAATGGGCACGGGGGAGTGGTGAAAATACTGCTCGGACGGGACGACGTCCGTCCTGACAAACTAGATGAGTACGGCCAAACACCACTATACCTTGCTAAGTCCAACGGGCACGAGGGAGTGATGAAAATGCTACTCGGATGAGACGACGCCAGCCCTGATAAACCGGATAAGAACGGTCAAACCCCACTCCAGAGTGCTGCTCTAAATAGACACGAGGGAGTGGTGAACGCCGTTCTCGAACGAGACGGCGTCAACCCCTCCAAGCGGCGCAAACTATCTTAAACACCACCCCGGTAGTCTGCGGAGAGCACCTGCGGGAGTGATCTCTACTCTAGTCCCCGCCACCTCCCACCTAGTATTTCCTAGCCCGGTGAAACATACCTTTTTCCAGCCCCCGAACGCTGATATCCTATGCGCCACTTCTGCGGGGACTGCAATAGTTCCTTAAGCGTGTCCACCCCCGCCATTTGCTCCTTCCACCCATCCCTGCCGAAGCTTCCCTCACAGCCTAAACGCCGCATTGTTGTAATTACTGCCTTCCCTCTCCTTCCCGAGCAAGTCTCCAACAGAAACCTAGCTCAAGCGCCCTTCTCTCGAGCGAAGGAAATGATGCGCGATGTGAATGCGCATATCTATCACATACCCGTCCAAACCTCTGCGGGAATTTTTATATAATATAGTTGATTCAAAATATGTCAGCTTCTGTTACAATCTAGAGTTTCGCATTGGCAGAGGGCTAGTTCTATTATATTAGCACAAATCGATGTAGCTTAAAATTTCTATTATACAATTTACTTTTGTTGTTATTTTCCGACCATGAACCCTCTTGGTACACTTGTTCTCCATTTATCCTTTCTACAATTCCTTCTTTTTCCCCTCCCTCCCCTCTGAATTCTAGAGTGGAGGGTTTAGATGTAGAGCATAAAAAATCCTTCAAGCATCAACAATATCCGCAAAAAGCGACATAACAGCCATCCATTAACCAAGTAAGGCGCGACAGTAATTCTTCCCCACATTCCCAAGGTCCAGCGAGGTCCACGGCTATCTAGAATGTCCCCAGGCGTGACCCCAACGGTGAGGCTGGAAGGCTCTCCGCACTCTTTGTCTTGCCCACCAAGGAAAGCTACTGCAGCAAGGAACCCCTCTATTATAGAATTAGGTCCCATTCCCCTTTCACTGTAGCAACTAGAAAAGCTGACTATGCAACCAAAGCCTCCAGGTGGTGTGCAGCACGAGTGGAATCGAATAGATCTGGAGTCGCTTGTCAAACAAAATCAGGTTCTTTAGGGATAACCCAGTCCAGCGATTGGGGTAATTTCTAATCGGAAAATACACTTAAGTCCAATATAGAAGCATAGAATAAAGGCGTATTTCTGCAGGCTTTGAGAGTCCTCCGTTCATCGAGTGACTAGTTGTGATTGGAGCGCCTGGATAAAAAATCCTGTACAAGTGTATCTTGGAGTAGTCTAATCGGGAACAGTATTTAATACTCTGGGCAACTTGCACGACATTAAGAACTCCTAGGACAAGGGGGCACAATAAACTGAATTTGTGGGAAAGGGTTAGATTCTGGTAGCTAAAGGGCGGTTAATATAGTTGTTGAGTGGTTTGGACACCAAATTGTAGATTAATCAACTCGACTTAAGGGGCTTAACCAAATCAGTCTGATTAAAGAAACCTTAAATCAAGTTGAATCAAGAACAACTTCTCGAATTTTGAGTCAAGTCCTCATAAATTGTATCATGCACTGGCTATCTATCCTACAAGGGGGCCCCCCCCCCCGCCCCGGCGGGGGGGCGGCGGGGCGGGGGGGGGCCGCGGGGAGAGGGGGGGAGGGGGGCGGGGGAGG
>Ga0307513_10004250_pt1 | contig 19160 bp, 13 predicted proteins | sample 15_EM_MG_FD_202174 | JGI IMG/M metagenome (GOLD analysis project Ga0307513, IMG submission 202174) | Populus trichocarpa ectomycorrhiza microbial communities from riparian zone in the Pacific Northwest, United States - 15_EM | ecosystem: Host-associated > Plants > Roots > Unclassified | place...
TAAGGGTAAGAAGTTGGTGTTAGTACCACTACCAATTTCAAACTTTGAAACAACCAGCAAAAAGATTCCAATACTGATCATGCACAAATTTTCCCAAACCTTAAGCAGAGAGCACATGCTGTTATTTATAGTAAGACGGGGAGTGAAACAAGATGATGGCTTAGTCCCCAAAGAGCTGACAACAATACTAGAGAAATTCATCATGCCCGATGAAATGCCACACCAGTTGTCACATATGCGGGACGTCCAACATGCTATTGATCTCATTCCAGGATCATCCTTATCCAATCTACCCCATTACATGATGAGTCTTGTAGAGAATAAGGAACTTAATAGATAGGTTCAACATCTACTAGACAGGGGATTCATCCAGGAGAGCCTTATCCCTTGCGCCATCCCAGTATTACTCACACAAAAAAAAAAGATGGGAGTTGGAGGATGTATGTAGACAACTGAGCAATAATCAAAATCATGATAAAATATCGATTCCCCATTCCGTGACTTGATGACATGTTGGATTTATTAAATGGCGCCTCTGTGTTTACAAAGATTGATCTTCGCAGTGGATATCATCAACTTCGTATCCATCCGGGTGACGAATGGAAGACGACCTTGAAAACAAAGGAAGGCCTATTCGAATGGCTAGTCATGCCCTTCGGATTAACCAATGCACTGAGTATTTTCATGCGTGCTATGACGCAAATTCTCAAACCATTCTTTTTTTTTTTTATCAAATGTAAGAATTGTATAGATCAAAAAGACCTGGAGACCAGCAATACAAGGAAAAGGGAACAAAATCCCTTGACCAAATCAAAAGCGAGACAAGCTTGCTGAACAGGAGGTAAAGGGAACAGACTCCCTTGTACAAACCAAAAACAAGATAGGCTTATTGAATAGACAAAGGGAACAGGCTCCCTGGATCGACCTAGAGTCAAAGGGAACAGGCTCCCTTGAACATGCATCAAAGCCATAAGGCAAAACAAACTAGCATACAATGAAAACAGCAGCTAGGAGACCCAAAAACCAGCAGCAAAACTCCTTCCAGCCGAGCAGACAGCACGCTACAGCAGCAGCTGAGCCGAGGAGCAGAACATCAACAACAAACCCCAGCAGCAGCCTGTTCTAGTACAGCATCAAAGGCCAGCCCTAAGCAACCAAGCAGCAGTAGGCCAACAACGATGCACTATAGAGGCATGGCTTCCAGACACCAATGCCGAAAGGACTGAGCATCTGGGGAGATCAAAGCATTGGGGAGAGAGCCTCACCTAAATTGATCCCCAATACAACAGGGCCTACACATTAGCTCCAACTGCCATCAACCTCTGGCAGATAAAGAGCTTCAAACTTGTCAATAAACCAAAGCCCAGCAGCAGCAAACCTGCAACCAAGGCAACAACAGACCCACACAAGAGCAAGCCACACTGTCATTACATCTCTCATGTAGGACAACATCCATTAAGATCAACCCTCCACCAACCAAAGCTAGCGAAAGGACAAGCAACAAAAATGAGCCAGAGACAATAGCTCTAGCACCCATTAGACCAGCCAGCTTCAAAAAGCAAAGCGTCCAACCAACTTCAAGAAACACAGCATACCAAGCTGCATATAGCAGCAACCAAGCGAACCAGCTGCTCCAGAATGGTAACAGGCTAGAGGACAAAGCATTTGGGGAGAGACCCTCACCCAAACAGAGCTCTTTACCAAGCAACTCAAGAGTAGTGAACCAGCAGCACATCATCTCTAGAAGACCAAGTCTGTACCACAACATTAACTTGGTTGATACTAAAACAGTCTCCATCTAGCACATAGAAGTGAGCTGAAGCATGAAAGATCCCTCAATATCCTTCAATCGAACCAGCATGCTAGCAGAGTTGCGACAGAGAACTCTACATCAGTAGCCTAAGCAATTGGGGAGAGAGCCTCACCCAAACTGATGGGATCCAGAGCATCAACAAAGAGAGCATAGTGGGAGCAGTCTCCATAAGAGCCCAAGAAAAGGGCAGCCAAAACTAAACTGCAGAGTGACCAAGACCCACAGCTGAATTAGCTTGATATGCACACACAAGCCAGCCACTACCAGCAAGGAGGCCCAGGCCAACCAGCCAGAACCCGCAAGAAACTGAGGCAGACTGGAGCAAATAACAAGACCAGCCCCAAGAGGGTTATCAACACATCACAAGCAATCTGCAGAGAACCTGCAGGTCAAGGACATATTCCAGCAAATCTTCAATTGCATATGCAATCAAAGAGAACTTCAAGCTGCATATGGCAGCAACAAAGAAGACCACTCCAGTAAAGAAACCCAAATAAGCAAAACCATTCCAGCAATGAATGTCATCCGCAACCTGCACTCCCATAGGCAAATGCAGAGTCCCTTGAGCGGCAGAACAACAAACAACAAACAGAGCTGTATATAGCAGCAATCCAGGCTGCATAGAGCAGCAACCGAGACCAGCCCAAGAGGGCCAACATATAACACAGAACTGAAGCAAGTAAAAGCTCCAGGAGACAGATAGCTCAAACAACAAGCACAAGCAAGTATACCCAGGGCTAGGGCAGAAGAGCCAATCCAGAGAACCCTGAGAGAGATCCTTCAAACAGCCCACAAGCCAAACGATCATAAGCCAGAAGCAACAGGCAGTCAAGGACCACAAACAGCTCTAGCAATCAGAGAGGATCAAAGCTGCTACTAATTGCATGTATCAGGAGACAACAATAGACCCAAGACAACAAGGCCAGCATAACTTTAGCTAGCCACAAAGAAGAATCCCAACAACAAACATCCAGAACGGGGAGGCACCCCCCGCAGCTAAAAGTAGCCACCGATACCAGATAGCTACACAAACCCAATACATCCAAAATTGCAACACAACATAGCCAAGAAGACCAGCATCACAGGAGACTGGCCTTGGAACCAGAAGAACAACCTCTGGTCCCCCAAACAAACACCACCAGAAAACAGAAGGGAGAGATAGGGCAATACCTACCACTCCTAGATCGGTGAACCCAGTGATGCAAAAGCCCAATCATTGATACAGAGAGAGTACCTGAGTTGGTGGAGAGACTGGGTAGACAAAAGATCCCGCAAATACAAGCAGCGACAAACGCCATGGTAGAGGCCAGGGACGAACCACCGCAGAGGCGCCTACTAGGGTGGAAGGAGTATCAACCAAAAGGCCAATATCCGGACTAGCTGCTACCAGAGCACACTTTTAAGGGTTGGGAGATCGCACAACCCTAGACCGAAGATTTGAATACTGCTTGAGAAAATAGGGATCGAATACAGCGAGAGCTTCAGATGCCACAAACAAAGCCAGATGGCACATAGTCTCTTCATGGGTTCGAATCTATTGAATCGAAGAGGAGAGACGCTGATCGCTTGCCATAGATGGCCACAAAAATGGTCAGGGAAGAAAGAGACGTCAATCGGGACGCAGGAGCTGCAGGGCGCCACCTAGAGGAGAAAAATTTCAAAATGAAGAAGAGCATCTCTCTCTACATTCTCACTCTAGCTGCAGCTCACATTCTCAAACCATTCTTAGGTAAATGTGTTGTTGTGTATTTTGACGACGTCTTAATCTTCAGTAACTGTTTGCAGGATCACCTAGCTCATATTGAACATGTCTTGGCTACCTTGAAGGCATAACAACTCTATATTAATCACACCAAGTGTTCATTCCTGAAGAAGAAAGTCTATTTCTTAGGCTTCATCATCTTTGATAAAGGTATTGGAGTTAATCCCACCAAGGTGCAAGCTATTCAAAATTAACCGACACCTTGCACCGTGTTTGAGGATCATAGCTTTCATGGTCTCGCACCATTTTACTGAAGGTTCATTTGACATTTTAGCACTATCATGGCCCCAATAATTGAGTGTTTAAAAGGCAGAATCTTCACCTGGACAACCACAACCAACAAAGCTTTTGTGGAGGTTAAGGAGAAGTTGGGACAAACACCAGTTTTGAAGCTACCAGACTTCTCTAAAATCTTTGAAGTAGCGTGTGATGCTTCACAAATAGGAATTGGAGGTGTCCTAAGTCAGGACGGTCATCCTATTACCTTTTTTAGGGAGAAGCTTAATAATACTCGGCGGAGGTATCAATATACGACATGGAATTTTATACATTAATTCAAACTATTAAGCATCGACGTCCCTACTTAATCCATAGAGAATTCATCCTTTATACGGATCATGACTCTTTGAAACACCTGAACTCTCAAAGCAAGCTCGATACGAGGCATTCATGCTGGATGAATTATTTGCAACAATTTGATTTTGTTATTAGGCACAAGTCTGGAATAGAGAATAAGGTGGTTGATGCATTAAGTCGACGACCACATTTGCTACATATTTTCTCAGCCCATTCTCCTGGACTTGCAGCGATAACAGACCAGTATACTGATGATGAAGACTTTGGCACAATATGGGATAAATTACAGTCCAAGATTACTGTAACTGGGGGTGATTACTCTGTAAGGGATGGGTATTTATTTTATGGCACTAGGCTATGCATTCCCAAGGGGTCCTTCAGGGAATTCATCATAACAGAACTCCATGGCAGCGGCTTGGCTAGGTATTTTAGCTATGACAAGACTTATGCCATAAATGCCAATCGGTTCTATTGGCCTCGAATGCTTAAAGATGTGCATAAAATGGTAGATCGGTGTATGATTTGCCAACAAAACAAAGGAACTAAACAACAAGCCGGACTCTACACACCCCTTCAAGTTCCTGATCAGTCGTGGCAGCATATTAGCATGGATTTCATGCTAGGACTACCCAGGACTGCTCGACAGCATGATTCAATCATGGTAGTAGTCGATCGATTTTAAAAAATGGCTCACTTTATCCCCTACAACAAGACCTTTGACGCTTCAAAGGTAGCTGTGGTATTTCTACAAGAAGTGATTCGGTTGCATTGGTTACCACTCTCTATTGTATCTGATAGAGATGTCAAATTTGTTAGTTATTTTTGGAAAACCCTATGGACAAAATTGGGGACAAAATTAATGTTTTCTAGTACATTCCACCCCCAAACTGACGGTCAAACTCAAGTACTCAACCGAAGCCTGGGCAATTTACTACGCTGCCTCATCGTTGATCATACCACCAGCTGGGATCTTATACTGCCACAAACAGAATTCACTATCAACAATTCTGTGAATAGATCTACAGGGCACACACCTTTTGAGGTAATATATGGCAAGCGTCCTTATACTCTCCTGGACCTCCAGCCATTACCATTACCTCCTAGACCAAGCGCAACTAGTCTTGACTTTTCAGAATATATGAAAGATGTTCATGCCGAGGTAAGGCGACATTTATCCCTTAGTACCGAATCATATGCAGCCTCTGTAAATGCTAGACGTAAGGACAAACAATTTAACAGTTGTGATATGGTACTTGTTCATCTAAAACCAGAACGTTTTCCTTCAGGAAGTTTCACCAAGTTACATACACGACGTGTTGGTCCCTTTCGAGTTACTAAGAAGTTGGGTAGCAATGCATATGTTATAGACCTACCTTCTGACTTCGGTATTTCACCAATTTTTAATATTGAGGACATTACGATATTTAAAGGTGATGCAATAGATGTGGCTGGAAGTTCACAGACAAAGGGCATGCCAACCTCCATCCCAAAACTTCCAGCAACCACCGCCCCACAAGATGAAGTTGCCGCCATCATTGATCACCAGTTCGTCTCTACACGTCGTGGGGGATACTACAAGTTCTTAGTCCACTGGAAGCATCGATCCACTTCAGACTCAGCTTGGATCAAAGGAACTGCGCTCCAGCAACTACATCCCGAATTATTTACCGCATATGTTAATCATAACTTGCCGGAGTCAAGTTCTTCAAGAGAGACAACAAATGATGCAAATCACAAGGCAGAGGAAGGTGAACTTTAAACCACAAAGTTTACCAGATATAAGAGACTTGCGGAATAAGGAAAACCTGTTATAAACTTATTAGCTGTAGAGTTTATCCTAGTTAGCTGTTAGTTCCTAGACAAATTAGGATTTGATTAGTTTACGTATTGAATTATAATTTCTTAGGTAGAGGGTATTTAGAAAGGAGAACAGAACAAACAAGAGTACATTTTGTTTTTGAAACTATTCTTTCTATTAAATAGAATTCGGAGTGATTACCTTACAGAGAGATTCTATGCTATTAATTATTCTTAGTTCCTGTTCAATTCAACGAGAGGTTGAACTAGGGAGCTTTACATCATGGCCGATCTTCCCCGGGATGGTGAGGCGGCCATGGCTTTGGTGGTCTATGAGGAAATGGAAAAGGAGGATGAGGAATAGGTGGATCAGGAAGTTTCCGTGGAGGAAATGGAACAGCATATCCAAACATCCCATAAACGCAGCGGACCCTTCAGGGGCATCTTTTTCCGCATCTGCCACAATTAAACGGGCTACGATTTGTATCGACACAGAATTCACGGCAACATTGCCAAGTAAAAGGGCATCTAATTCCGCAGAAACCGCAATTATTAACATCCAAAAAGACATCAACTCAATGGTTTCTACAACACCGCATTCGAGCTGGAGGTGGATGTAGTCCCTCTCTACATCTCCACGGCATGCTCCAGCACCCTAGGGGCTGTGGTCGAGGATCATGGTTCATTGCTTTCTTCAGCCACGGTGATAATGATGAGGCAGTTGTGAGATTGTTCAGAACTCCTTAAAGTATTGAATTTCCTTTTGTTAACTTAGATATTATGGATATGAGCAAGATAGCAATTACAGCATTACCTAGCTGCATTATTTAGCTGCACAAGTAGTGCCTAAAAGGAACGCTAAACAAATGAATTCTCGTGTTATGAGAGGTGGAAATTACTAAACTACGTGGTTTGGAGAGGGTTGTTTCCTTTGCTTTGTGCCTTGAGGCTGGTCTTTTACTTTTACAAATCCCTGATTAAAGTAGGTTGTGTGACCAAACCCCTTGTTTTTTTCAGTGTTAATTAAATCTTAGTATTTCAAGATATAGAAGGGCCATTGTTTGTTAGATGAGGTAGAAAGGGCCTTTTTCCTTGGTGTCTACTTCCATATGATAAACATGAGGTTCATCACATTCCATGCAACACCATTCCCCCTAATATTAGCAACCCGGCATGGGCTTCAATGTTGAATGATTAACAAGTCGAGAACCTTTAACCACCAATGGATCACATGCTTAGGCAGCTTCCAGTTTGCCACAATCTTCTACTGCCCATTATGGATCATTAACTGCTCAGCCTATATATATTACAAGAAATATTGGATTAGATGGACTCCCACGGTGAGGCTATTTGAGCACATAACTGCTCAAAATTGCAAACCATAATGGCTCCGAGTGGAACGAAACAACCATCAGTAATGGAATGAGATAGTTTTTAGTACCTCGACTATTTTTTTCATGTCATGAAATATGACAATTCAGTTTCTTGGAATAGCACCTCATATGAGTAGCTCCTTGGATAAAGGCTCATCAGGTTAACCAGTTGTTTGCCGCACAGACAATTAACAAAATGCCTAAAGAGGATCATGGCCTTCAAGGTCATGGCTGGCATAAATATTCTGATCATTTTCACAAGAAATACATAGAGGCCATCATCTATCATGTAAGAGTTAACCTCCAACAAATGTAATCATGAACAGTACAAGTCACTTCAAGTGTTCTAAAGGAAAGGTACGACTGCGCTAAAATGCTACTATTATTAGGGGGCAAATGGCTAATCTTACCAAATATGATTCCAAAAATTCTCTCCTCAAAAGATTTCAACCATTAAATTTATGAGATTCAGATCCACTTAATGCTTTTAGTGAATTCTGCGAGGATATTTGGTAAACTAATCATATGTAGATAAACTGAATAACACCATAACTTCAATTGGCTGTTATATTCTTATTGAAATTGAATTGTCCTTGCAGTTCAAGCACCCATAGACCAGCAAACCACTTGTAGTTCAGAGAACTCAGCACACATTATAAGACTGAAACAAGATTTTAGATCATATAAATTTGGAGATTCACAAATCCACATTAACAGAAGTAAAAAAAAATAGAGAAGATAACTTTAGAATCGGGAGATTTGTATCAGGGACTTTAATCTTCCCCCCTAACTTAGGTTGCTTTAAGTTGACAGAAACACGTAGTTAGTTACCGAAAAATAAGTATTTACTATATAGTATCTAAACTTGCAATTATATTATTCGATAATTTTATCCATATTTACTTAGTATGTTGTTCATGTTTTATATATAAAACACCTTGATAATATTTATTTTATGTTTTGAAGATACTTTTGGATGTGAGATTCAAAAAGAAGTAAATTAGAGATAAAATTCAGACCATATGCCTTGATAATATCTGATTGATGTTTTATGCAGAACTTGAGTTGCAAAGGTCAAAATAAAGTGACTCCAGTAAAGCTAACATCCATTCATTTCTATACATATATGGCAAGAAAAATAAAAAAGAAAAAGGATTGAAATCGTAGCCTTCAAAGTCAAGTCTCGTATTCTGCCAGTTTTGATCATCGTCCATTCTGACTCGAATATCTTGGGTTAGAGACGTCTATTTGATGCAAACTCAATTTTGTTAGATTCCTAACTCAAAGACCTATCAACCTACCAAATTTCAGCAAACAAAGAGCTCATATGAAAGAAATATGATTTTCTAAGACAACCTATAAATTCTACTAGCAGACAGGTTTTGTGAAGAAACAAATCCAACTTACTTAATTGTAGATTATTTACTTTGGAAAGGATTATTTTTATATTTTTTAAGAGAATACAAATGGATTGGACAGATGTGGGAATGAGGGTTTCCTATCAAATAAAAAGAAAGAGAGAAAGAAAAAGGGGAGGCGACCAGAAAAAAGAAGAAAACTCCACCATTTTCTCCTATACCCGAAATTATGCTCTCGTTTGTTCTATTCATTAGTTTTTCAATAGACATGCAAGGATAAGTTATTTTTTTTGTTGAAAGGATACAGAAACCTTCAGATTTTAAAAATTATGAGATCTATTCGATCTTTTCTTTTTAGTTTATATGATGAGTATGGATATTTTCTTATGTTTATTTCCAATTATTGTTTAGTTTGATTGTTGGAGCGAACTCTAATTTATTATTATAAACCAATCTACTGCTAAGTTTGCTATCAAAACCAGAGTTATGATATTTGAACTTGTGAAACGACAAATTTAATAATTATAGCAGATCCATGTTGTTAATTTTAGGGAAAAAATTAAACTAAATCAACAATATATTAATGCAAACAATTATGTTGTTTAAGATTTATCAACCTATCTAGTTCTTATGGTTGCCATTAAATTAAATTACTAGTGCAGACACTATGTTTGTTTAATTTAGGGTTAGTTAAATTGCGGATCAGTTAACTAACTAATGTTAAGGAAATATGAATATTCAGAATATAAAATGATGTATCGTTTCAGTGATCATTTTGATTTTTGTAGGTGGACATTTACTTGAGACCGAGGTTTTTCTCTTGATAAGTTTTGGATTTATTTAATTTAGCTTAATTGTTTTATTTTGTTTACCATAGCATAGCTTTGATAATCTCAAAACCCCCCAACTTTGAATCATCCAGTATAAAGACTTGAACTAGATCTTTCTCGTGGGATCAACCTCTTACTTGCTCTATATTATCTTGTTTGTTTAAGCTAGGGTAATTAATTTGTGTAACCGCGACATTGCAACAAATTTTAGTGTCGTTGCCGGTGAAGTGATTCTAGTTAATTCTTGTGCAATGATTGTTATTTATTTTATTCAAAAGAAAATAGAATAAAAAAACAAAAAACATAAATAGAAATGAAAACAGTGTTGCGATACTGTTCAAATTGAATTTTTTTTATGGAATTAGGCTTCAACATTTCGTTTCCAGAAGCAAAATGACATTCTGAGCAGGACTAGTGGCTTTTAGCCACGAGCCCACCCTCTCGAGGAAAAATTCCATTGTTTTCTAGGGTTTTTATGTTTTAGCGTTGGATTTTCATTTACTTGTACTACTTTAATCTCTCTCGTGGTTGATTTGTTTTAGTTTATTTAAGTTTTCTTGACTATTTATGTCTGTAACTTGATTTACTACCAAAGAACAAGTGCATGTAGATCTCGAAATAGAAAACACTTTACGCAGGTTATGAAAGGAAGCCCGCATCAACACCATGGTTATTGCCCGACAATGGACACTCAAAGAGCTTGTTGTTCCCAACATGGAGAATCAACCATTATGCATAAACATCAACAACAACGCCAACTTAGAATGACATGAAGAAGATTTTCCTGCAGAAGTATTTCTCGGCCTCTTGAGTTGCCAATAAAAGGAAAGAAATATGTAGGATTTAACAATCTCTTGGGGAAACACTTTCCAAGTATTGGGAAATATTTGAGCAGTTGTACATTCAATGTTCTCATCATCAAATACCCGATCAACTACTCATTCAATACTTCCACGAAGGACTGATGTCTACTGATCGCAATATCATTGATGCGACAAGTGGAGGGGCATTGATACATAAAACATCAGAAGCTGTATGCACATTGATCTCAATTATGGCAACCAACTCAAAACAATTTAACACACATGAAGACTTCCCAAGCAAACGAGTAAATGAGGTAGGTATTGCTAACCTTAAGAATAAAGTTAATGATATTACTTCTCTTATGCATTCTTTGGCTTATGAAAATATACAACAAGTAAAAGTTTGTAGCTTATGCTCGTTATAAGGCCATGCTTTGGATATGTGCCCAACAATGCAAGAAGATTACATTGAACAAGCTAATCCAGTTGATGAAGCATTAAATAGCCAGCCCCAGCGTAAGTATAATCCCTTTTCTAACTCGTATAATCCTGGATTGAGGTATCACCTAAACTTATGTTATGGGAACCTACCTCAACAAGGCAATCAAGACAGATAATTTTATCCCCATAGATTTCAGCCTTAACAGAATTATCAAGCAAGACAACCACCTATATTTACAAATTCCAATTTTATAGGGGCATTGAGTGATGATCTTCGTTAGATGATGAAAACCTTAGCTTCTAACATAATGACTTTACATAAAAATGTCATGTTTTTTCAATAGGAAACAAGGTCAAGTATTCACAACTTTGAGAAGTAAATGGGGGAAAATTGTTTCAAGTGTAAAGAAATTGACAGCACAAATCAATGGAAAATTGTCATTCGAAGCATTGAATCCTAAAGAGAATGTAAGTGTGATTAAGCTGCGAAGTGGGAAAGAACTTGAAAAGCAAAGGTCGAAACAAATTAAGATGGAGGAAGAGGAGGAGATAGAAATAAAACTAAGTATAAAAAAGAAACAATCTACTCCTCCACAAATTGAAACAACCACCAATACTCCAAAGGTAAGTCTTAACTTAATGAATTTCAATTTCAGGAAAATCTCTCCATTTCCTTTGAGTTCTTCTAGGTCTAAGAAAGAGGACAAAGAAAAAGAGATTTTAGAGATTTTTAAGAAAATGAAACTCAACATTCCTTTGATTAAAATATGTCAAATTCTTGAAGGAGTTGTATACTACCAAAAGAGCTTTCAAGCTAAAAGTCTATGAAACAATAAGTATGAGTAAAATTGTATCTATTGTTGTTCAAAAGAATATGCCTAAAAAGACCCAGGTGCGTTTACTATCCCATGTGTTATATTGGTAATGCTAGCTTTAAAAGAGCTTTATATAATTTGGGTGCATCCATTAGTGTTATGCCTAAATATATTTATGATTCTCTTAGTCTTGAGCCTTTGTTAAAACTAGTGTTGTGATGCAACTTGCCACTTGGTGTGATAGAAGATGTCCTAGTCAAGATTGATAGTTTGGTTATCCACGCAACTTTTATATTCTTAATATGAAACGTAATTCCTTAAACACCAACACTCCTATTTTGTTTGGAAGACCATTCTTGAAAACTGCAAGCACTAAAATTGATATGCCATGACCAATGGAAGTATCAATTTGTCTATGGAAGTAGGAGATGAAATAATTGAATTTAACTTTCATAATCCAATGAAGTATCCTTACAACAATGTTTATTCTATCATATGCCATGACCAAATTGATGAGTGTGTGCAACAAGTTCGTGATTTTGATTACGAGAACGGATTAAACATGACATTGAGCCATGGCATTGATTTTACAAAAATAGAGGAGATGGAGAGGAACATATATGCTCCCCAAAACGTGCAAGAATTAGCCTTGGCTTTGCAAGCTTTGCAAACCGCCCCCTCTGGTAATTTTTTTGTTGATTTAATACTTTCACATAAAAAACTTTTTCCATCAATTTTACAGTCACCCGAGTTAGAATTGAAACCTTTTCCTGATAATTTGAAGTATGTATTCATTGGTGTCAACAATACACTCCATATTATCACAACAAAATGTTTGACAAGTGTGCAAGAGAAAAAGCTTGTGAAATTGTTGTGCGATCACAAAACAGTCATTGGTTAGACTTTAGCCAACATCAAGGGCATAAGCCCCTCAATGTGTATGCATCACATACTATTGGAGGACAATGCGAGATCAACAAGCGAAATATAAAGGAGGTTGAATCCATCAATGATGGAGGTAGTGAAAGCTAGAATTTTAAAACTATTATATGCGGGAGTCATTTACCCCATCACGGACAGTAAGTGGGTGGCGCCAATCCATGTGGTGCCTAAAAATTCCAAAATCCCATTGGTAAAGAACAAGGATGATGAACTCATTCCTACTCGTATCTTGAGTGGTTAGAGAATACGTGTTAATTATAGAAAGCTTAACCTTTCTACATACAAAGATCACTTTTCATTACCATTCATGGACCAAATGCTTGAACGCCTAGCAGGTAAGTATTTTTATTTCTTTCTTGATGGATATAATGGATATAATCAGATTGTTATTACTCCTGAAGATCAAGAAAAGACTACCTTTACATGCCCATTTGGTACATATGCATATAGGAGAATGCATTTTGGTCTATGTAATGCACCCACAACTTTTTAAAGATGTATGATGAGTATTTTTTTCTGACTATGTAGAAAGAATAATTGAGATTTTCATGGATGATTTCACGGTGTATGATGATTCTTTGGATAAATGTTTAGAAAATTTATCTTTAGTCTTGAAAAGATGCAGTGAAACTAACCTTGTCTTGAACTATGAAAAGTGTTATTTTATGATAGAACAAGGAATAGTTCTTGGGCATGTCATGTCTTCGCGTGGTTTAGAGGTAGATAAAGCTAAAATAGATGTTATTTCATCATTGTCTTCGCGTGGTTTAGAGGTAGATAAAGCTAAAATAGATGTTATTTCATCATTGTCTTACCCCTCGTACGTGAGGGAGGTTTGTTCTATTCTTCCATGCAGGTTTTTATCGACGTTTTGTCAAAGATTTCTCGAAGACTACCACCCTTGTGTAATTTTTTAGCCAAAAAGTGGATTTTATGTGTTGATCAAGCGTGTACAGATGTCCATAATGAGCTTTAAAGGCGTGTCACATCTGCCCCCATCATGCAACTATCAAATTGGGATGAACCTTTCAAGATAATGTATGATGCGAGTGATTATGTGGTGGGGGTTGTACTTTGGCAAAAAATAGAAAAGAATTTGCATGTTATTGCATATGTTTCCCCCATGTTAGATGAAGCACAATGTAACCCATGTTAGATGAAGCACAATGTAATTACCATACAACTGAAAAAACACTTTTTGCAGTGGTGTTTGCTCTAGAAAAATCCAGGTCTTATTTACTTGGGTACAAAAGTTGTTGTTTTTACCAACCATGTAGTTTTGTGATATCTTTTGAAGAAAAAAGAATCCAAACCAAGATTGATTAGGTGGATCTTACTTTCAAGAATTTAATCTTGAGATTAAAGATAAAAAAAAAGGTGTTGAGAATCATGTAGCTGATCATTTATGCTGACTGCGGACAAAGGATATACAAACCGAAAAAGTAAAAGAGACATCTCAGACGAGCAATTGTATATGTTACGTTCCTCTACAAGACCATGGTATGCTGATTTGGTGAGAATTATTTAGTCAACACAGCAATCCCTTTAGGTTTGTCTAAATCCAAAAAAGACAAGTTACGAGCTGATGCTAAATATTATTTTTGGGACACTCCTTATATATGAAAATTTTATGTGGATCAATTAGTTAGAAGATGTGTACCACATGATGAATTTCATTTCATTCTCACTTTTTATCATTCTCATTCTTATGGTGGGCATTTTAGAGAAAACAAAACAATCCACAAGGTACTTGAAAATGGTCTCTATTGGCCTTTTATTCTTAAGAATGCATATCACTTTTACAAATCATGTGAAAAATGCCAAAGAAATGGCAATATCACATATAAAGATCAAATGTCTTTAACTAATATTCTTGTAGGTGAAATTTTTATGTCTGGGGTATCAATTTTATAGGTTCATTTCTTTCTTCTTTTGGTAATCTTTATATCCTTCTTACTGTTGATTATGTGTCCAAATGGATTGAGGTGAAAACCACATGAACTAATGATGCTAAGGTTGATTTAGATTTTATCAGGACTCACATATTTGACAGGTTTGGAATTCTTAAAGCTATTATTAGTGATCGTAGCACTTATTTTTGCAATCATTCAATGGAAGCATTACTACGTAAGTACCATATGACTCATCGGACTTCCACAACTTATCATCCTCAAACAAATGACCAAGCTAAAATTTCAAATTGAGAAATCAAGTCCATTTTGGAGAAGACAGTGCAACCTAACCGACAAGATTGGAGTCTGCGACTTGTGATGTACTTTGGGTTTATTAGATTGCTTATAAATCACCTTTAAAAATGTCACCTTATAAGATGATTTATGGGAAAGTATGTAATTTACTAGTGGAGCTTGAAGACAAAGCTTTTTGGGTCATAAAGCAATGCAACTCGGATAAGGATGCTACTAGGATTGTAAGGAAGTTGCAATTGCAAGAGTTGGAAGAGATACAAAATGATGCTTATGAGAATGCAGGGATTTACAAAGAAAAGACCAAGAGTCTTTATGACCAAATGATTACAAGAAAGGTGTAACATCCCGGCTTTTCAAGCCCAAAACAATGGTATTTTTTTTTGTACTTGACACACATCGTGTCGGTAATCAACGAACCTGTTCCCTCACATCATCAAGATACAATCCATACATCAACAACAATCAACATTGCATTTAAAAGTGAATCTTACATAAACACATAATATTATGTTTGCAAGATTAGAAGATTAAAAATATACCTACATAGATATGAGTTTGCATTCCTATCGTACTAATTGTCATCACGAATTTTAAACAAAAAGGATCTAATAATAGTTATACATTCAGTACATTGATTCATACAAAATACATCATAATTTAGAATGCAACTACATGATTCCTTGCAAAAGTAGGTTCTCGTGTATTGGGTTTTCTAGGCACCTCGTTGGTGTGATGTCCCTGCTGCAGTACAAATCATTTATAAGAATGCAATTACTTAATATCTATAATGATAATAAACGGACTGACAGTTTAATGAAGCACTAACATTATCTCATGTTTGAAACGTGATATTTATAGTTCCTTCATGTACTTGGTATAAACAACTTGTAGTGCATATAGATGCACCAATTCTTGCAATCAGCTATAATCTTAAATCCGGCTATCCTCTAAGGCAACATTTTCTTAGGTTAACCGTTCACTCACCCCGGCCATCCACTTCAGATGCCATCAGCCAAAGCTAATCAATCATTTGTCCGGGTCATTCATTCGGATGCCATTAGCCGAAGCTAGTCATTCATTTGTCCCGGTCATCCTTTGCCATTAGCCGAAGCTAGTCATTCATTTGTCCCGGTCACCCATTCAGATGCCATTAACGGAAGCTAATCGATCATTTATCCCGGTCATCCATTCGAATGCCATTAGCTGGAGCTAATCAATTGTTTGTCCCAGTCATCCATTTAGATGCCATTAGCCGAAACTAATCATTCATTTGTCCCGATCACTCATTCGGATACCATTAGCCGAAGCTAATCAATCGTTTGTCAACATTTAAGCATTTGGCAATCTGATATCTGAACTAACACAATACGGTAACATTCATGATAAAGTATTTCATTATTTGATGTTATTTAAATGGAAGGTGAAAGTCCCCTACCTGCAATGAAAGCTCTACTCGTGCTCCCCTACTGTTGCTGTTGCACCACACCTGTGGTCCCTCTTGCAAATCATAGGTTTATCTCATAAATTTTCCTCACTCAAAGATATGTTTTATAATAACCATATCAACAGCCAATAAGTCTTTCTTTAAGTCATTTCTTTATATTTTATGTTTTTCTCATTACACCCATTAATATTGTCATTCTTTGTCCAACCATAGTTATCATTGTTTTCTTTATATTTGAACTGTTACTGTTTAAATCTTCAACTGTTACTATCTAATAGTTAATGTCTAGACATTGGACTGATACTGTCCAACCTCTCCTCGGAGTTTTAACTATATCTAGAGTTATAGAACTCCATTTCAAGCAGGATTGGTCTTGTTGAAAAGCTAAGACACGAGGCTAGAAGTTCTCTGAAGGAAAGAGAACCTAGTTCTACCTCTAAGACAGTCAAAATTGCTCATCAACAAACATTAGACTGTTACTGTCCAACCGTTATTGTCTTGATATGGAACTGTTACTATCCGACCCCTACTCGGATTTTTAACTATATCTAGAGTTATAGAGCTTCGTGTCAAGCGAAATTGGTCTCGTTGGAAAGCTAAGACACGAGGCTACAGGTTATTTGCAGGAAGGAGAACCCAGTTCTGCCTCTAAGACAGTCACATTTTCTCATTAACAAACATTGAACTGTTACTATTCAACCATTACTGTCTTGACATTGAACTGTTACTGTCCGACCCCTGCTCAGATTTTTAACTATATCTAGAGTTATAGAACTTTGTTTCAAGCCAGATTGGTCTCGTTGGAAAGCTAAGACACGAGGCTACAAGTTTTCTGGAGGAAAGAGAACCCAGTTCTGCCTATAAAATAGTCAAAATTGCTCATCAATAAACATTGGATTGTTATTGTCCAATCTTTACTGTCTTGATATCGAACTGTTACTGTCTGACCCCTCCTCAAATATGTAACTATATCTAGAGTTATAGAACTCTATTTCAAGCGAGATTGGTCTCGTTGAAAAGCTACGACACGAGGCTACAAGTTCTCTGAAGGAAACAAAACCCATTTCTGCTTCTAGGACAATCAGAATTGCTTATAAACAAACATTGGACTGGTACTATCCAACCGTTACTGTCTTGACATTAAACTGTTACTGTCCGACCCCTCCTTAGATTTGTAACTATATCTAGAGTTATAGAACTTCGTTTCAAGCGAGATTGGTCTCGTTGGAAAGCTAAGACATGAGGCAACAAGTACTATGTAGGAAAGAGAACCCAATTCTTCCTTTAAGAGAGTCAAAATTGCTCATCAACAAACATTGGATTGTTACTGTCCAACTTTTACTGTCTTGATATGGAATTGTTACTGTCTGACCTCTCCTCAGATTTTTAACTATATCTAGAGTTATAGAAGTCTATTTCAAGTGATATTAGTCTCATTGGAAAGCTAAGACACGAGGCTATAAGTACTCTGGAGGAAAGAGAACCCAATTCTTCCTCTAAGAGAGTCAAAATTGCTCATCAACAAACATTGGATTGTTACTGTCCAACTTTTACTATCTTGATTCGAACTATTACTGTCCGACCTCTCCTCAGATTTTTAACTATATCTAGACTTATAGAAGTCTATTTCAAGCAAGATTAGTCTCATTAGAAAGCTACGACACGTGGTTACAAGTTCTCTGAAGGAAAGAGAACCTATTTCTGCTTATAAGACAATCAGAATTGCTTATCAACAAACATTGGATTGTTACTGTCCAACCGTTACTGTCTTAACATTGAATTGTTACTATCTGACCCCTTCTCAGATTTTTAACTATATCTAGAGTTATAGAACTCTGTTTCAAGCGAGATTAGTCTTGTTGGAAAGCTAAGACACGAGACTACAAGTTCTCTGAGGGAAGTAGAGCCCAGTTCTACCCCTAAGATAGTCAAAATTGCTCATCAACTAACCAGACCTACTGCCTTATAGAGTCAGTCATAACCTAGTCTCGGTTGGTGACCCATAACTGGAGTTCTACAACTCCAAATTGAGCAAAACTAATTTCTTTAGTTAGCTAACATCCAAAAATACAATTACTATAAAGAAACTTGATCCAAATTTGACTAGTACTTAAAAGTGTATTTTTATCAAGGTTTTCTATCATCATTCTACACTTGAAGTTTTAATAACTCCTTAACTAGAGCATGTTTTATAATAACATGTTTAATAATATAAGATACTTTTAATTTATGTGTTAATGTTTATTTTAAATGTAGGCCTATCACATAAATCAAAGGATTGATTGATGAGTTTAACCACTGAAATTGAGAAGACAAAGAGAGGGCTAAGCTTAGAAAAGAGATACTGGTTGAATTCAAATTGGAACACCATTCGGTTATTAGATCATAACTGGAGCTGTAGAACATGGATTTAGGTCTGGTTTATATGGATAGAAAGCTAAGACATAGGCCTAAAATTTTCATACAGAGCCCAGGATTCAAAAGGACCGTTTTCAAGTGCAAATTGTAGCAACAACGGAGAAGTCAGAATCTGTCCAGCAGCCCAGACATTGTTCAGTGTTCAGCCCATATCTTGAGTTTTAGAAGTCCAAATGTGTCGATTTTTGTTTTGTTGGAAAGCTGAGGCAATTTCCTAGAACTTTTATAAATACTATCTGTTCAAATTCTGATGTTAGCAATGATGTTTTGTTTAGACAAGAAGATAAGGATTGTCACCAAGTCAAGATGTGGCCATCCACTCAACAATTAGTCATCAAATCAATAGTTCCAAATTTTGGCCTATAAAAGGAGGCATTTGCCATGCATTTAGGCATCTTGGTTTTCAGATCAAGATCATGTTCTTACTCTCTCTCTCTTTATATTTTTGTAATGTTTAAGTTTTGTTTATATTAATCTCTTGTTTATGCTTTTCATTTCCTTTCCTTTACTTAGTTAACTTATATCTTATTTATGTTCTTATCTTGTTTATTTATGTTTCTCTCTTTCATTATGTTTAGCTA
>Ga0307513_10004251_pt1 | contig 19159 bp, 16 predicted proteins | sample 15_EM_MG_FD_202174 | JGI IMG/M metagenome (GOLD analysis project Ga0307513, IMG submission 202174) | Populus trichocarpa ectomycorrhiza microbial communities from riparian zone in the Pacific Northwest, United States - 15_EM | ecosystem: Host-associated > Plants > Roots > Unclassified | place...
TCGACAACCTCCCTGCTTCCATGACTTCGATATCTACGGTTAAGACATTTACGGTTGAGACCTCTACGGTTAAGGTTCCTGGCCCGACTCCGCACTGACTGATTCGTCAGCTGAGCCCTTGAAGACGGCTTGCATTCTACGTATATTGACCGGTGATGTTTATGATTTGTTAAACGCACGGTGGAACCCTTGAAAGTATAATCAAATTGATCATTAAAATGTCGATTTTAGTCTAAAAAACCAATTTTATGAATATTGCCTCTTCTAGGGAAACTGTAAAGTATTAACTTGTGTTGCCGAATGACTCTCCCCGATTATGGCCCGGCGTGTTATTTATACCTTGCTTAAGCAGTCTAAACGTTGATAGTATGCGGCTCATGGCCATATTACAACCACTATTATATCGACGCAGGAACCGCTCAAGAAGACCCTATCCCTATCGCTGCCAACGAAGACTATCATCGGCACCCTCACACTTAACGTTTCTTCAAACCACGCCACAATCGTTAGCCTTTGGTCACCTTTGTGTGTTAGCTATTACCACGCGGGTTTTGTTCCTCCCTTTTTCTGAGGTGGCCTCCAGTAATAATATTTTACAGTCAGCTACAGTCTAAGAGACTGAGTACCAGAATGTGGGCGCGGTAAAAACAGGACTACGTCTTGGGTGAGAGAAGCGAGGCCACCATCATCAGCATCGTCATCGTCCTGGGGTACAGGGCCAGCTGAACCGAGAGTCCTGGTGTGGACAACAATGCAAAGGGCTACCACGCCTGGAGGTTTACTGAAGAAACCATCTTTTCATGGGGGAAGGCCAATTCAGCGATGTTCAGCGCAAAGGGGTTGTTTTCCCCTACCTTTGAAGTGGAAGCGTAGAGGGTGTGGTTGCGTTAGTTAGCCACTCACAGTGGGATGTTTATACTACAAAATGGCTTGCGCCTGGTCTTCTTGACAATGTATCAATCCAGAAATTAGCTCTAGCTCGTTCTTCAACCCCCCCTAACATGCAGTAGCTACTAAATAAAGGAGCCAGATGTCAAGGGCGATGTGGGCGTATCCTTGGTGATAAGCGCTCAATCAATGTGGGCACAGGAAATTGCCGTGGCGCAAGCGTGTCAAGCGTGCAGTAGCGTTCCACAGCTTAGCGTGCAATGGTTAGAAGCGTGCGTGTGTGAGACAGTTGCGTGCATAGCCAAGGAGGAATTCAAGATGACAGGATGAACAGAATCCAACCAACTGGATATTAATCAATCAACAGGGAAGTCGACACTAAGGAATGTGGTACGAGTTGGACAATTACAATCGATCTCACATAGCGAGGGAATCAGTGTAAGGAAAGAGCTAGACACAGATGAATAAAGACTATGAGGTGTCTGGGAGATGCCAATACATGAAATGCTCCCTCGACTGAACCCTAGAGTGAGGAGATAGCGGATCTTTGAATACTATCATCAGCTGGAGGTCCTTGCGCACGACCAATCGACGGAACTCACGACTCTTCACCCCCCCCCAAAGATTTTACAGCTGGATCGAGAAGGCCGTTGTTATCTTGGACTGCGTCACTTGAAAGGATGAATTAGATGCGTTTGATGAAGTTCTTTAGGACTGGACGTACGCAACGGCCGGGCCCGCGTCAACGCCACCCACGAGAGTGGGTTGGACGGCAGCAGGGAGGCCATTATCACCGTCGGGTACAGGGGAAGCTGAACCGAGAGTCCTGGCGAGAACAACAATGGAGAGGGCGACCACGCCTGAAATTTTACTGAAAGAAACTATCTTTTTTCATTGGCAAGACCAGTCAGCGATATCCAACGCAAAAAGGTTTTTTCTCTCTTACCTTTGAACCTGAAGCCTGCAGGGTGTGAATGTGTTGGTTAGCTACTCATGTTGGGATATTTATACCACAAAAATGGCTTGGCCCCGGTCTCCTTGCCAATGTACTAGTTGAGAAATTAGGGACGGTCAGAATAGGCGATTCATGGGTAATCGGTGCCCATCCCCCAAGTAGAAGTATTGTCAGTGATAAGCACGCAATGGCAATCTATGTGTGGATCACTTCCTCTTGCGACGATGTCTATCGAGAACTTGTTCGTATCCAACTTCGTCGAATAAAACAAGAGGCACACTAACTTTCCCATTTTCTGGTTTTGGTAGGTTGGATGCTTTATTTGGAAATTTCCCTGAGCTTTAGTGTATAAATGGAGAACCGAACGATGGCGTGTGGGCTAGAGGCTATGTTATGATGGATCGAGATAGTTCGGCTCTCCAGGCCAGACCAAGAAGTCGATTATATACCATGTCCTTCATGCCTACAGGAAAGGGTAGTCCATATTCGGAGATGGCACAGGGGTAAGTCATCAGCATCAACATCGAGCCAGTAAACCCTGTTTTATACCCCGTTATGGTATCGTTACTAGCTTGTAGCATATTATAATGGTGTGATACAGGAACACAACGATCGAAGAGACGAGTTCGTAACGTTTTTAGGGAGCATAGCGCGGTTTTCCAGATAGAAGGTAAAATCCTTGCGGTTCACAGAAGGTGGAAATACGGAGCTTCTACTGCCAAGGGTATTATGATATGTAGTACAAAGGCCAGTGATTGAAGAGTAGATCTTACGAGACGTCGAATATCAATATTGGTAGAGGGGCCTTACGGGTGGAAGGTGTGGAGCCTGTTCAACGTTCATCCGCCCATCGGCCGGGAGATTAATGGACAGCTCATTCCTCGCATCCATCTCTCCAAGAACACCCCCCATGATCCAATTTAATGTATCCTCATCACCTGTTAAACAACGAAACCGTGTTGGAAAACGAACGAGAACCAGATAACATAACATGACGCGACCACCACTCCAATTCCACGAGTTGATAGACTAAATCCGGATACGGTCGAGGTTTACCTCCGAGCCGAGGACATCTGGGACCTGGAAATCTCGGCGGTTCGTCGATAGGGCGAATGATTGAACTTCCCTAAGTGGTAAAAGGCTACCGCCAAATAGGCTTGCGTACAACAGTACTTAATATCTCCCCTTCCACCCAGATACTCCTACATGCCTTGGGCATTCCAGTGCCGTATTACTGCGATTGTTTACGGCGGTAATTCCCCAACAATTCGCACTGTCACCACACTCACACTGATAATCAACCCATAATTATCATTTATGTAGCACAAAGTCCGCACTCGTCCTTTATCACTATTTCCCAAGCGATACCTGTAGCACCTTATTTTGCATCTACACTTTCACTCAAATAATTCACAATTTCAAAGGTTACGATTCTCGGGCCAGAGGCCCCTTGCGCGAAGGCTCTGTTTTTATTTTGTTAACTGTAGTATTCAGACATAAATGGAGTTACACTATATTCTTTTGATTGAAGAATCATCGTGTGCATCATAAAAACCACAATACTTAGACGTCCTCATCACACGGCAAAGCAAAACTCTCACAGAATAAAGCTATTATTCACGGCGGGATGTCACCGCCGGCTATCGGATGTGCCTCCCGCAGTCTCGAGCTTCTCAGCCATTTCATTTTGAGCTAGGCCTCGGTGGCTGGCGGGACCGTCGAAGTGCGCTCACGGAAATCGCCGCCATGAAGTCCGAGCTGGAGAGGAGGCGGATCAACACTGGAAATTTGTCATGATCGCCAGTTACGAATTTAAATAAAGCGGGCTGTTTAGCGCGTAAGTATTCTCCGCGCTTTCTCCTTGGTTCAACACCCTCTTCTCTTAATCTCACTCGCACATGGTACGACGACGCGTCTGAATAAATCCCGGCTGACACTCCATTCTGGTACATTTCCTCACTTCGAGATCGATTGTGTTGATTGGGTTTTTCACCACCAGGTTTGGGGGTAGGTCGTATAGGTTCAACTAGCAATAAAGCCGGTGGATAACGAAAATACATAAATAGGAGTTGCTGGAACCTCTTCTCATCCGATATCCGACCTTCTGACTTGCACTCTCACTCTCACACTTTCGACCCTCGGAGTGGCTAGATGTTTCACCTATCCTTTAAACGTCACCAAAGTGTCCGTCCGTCCGTTCTTTCTTATCTCCTGCTGACAACACTGCTGGAAATGAGGCGTGTTTTCTGGGATAAAGGGAGTGGCAAACATGTAAAGGCCCTGTTTTCCTGGAAAACAGACGGCTATTCCGGTCTGTTTCCTAGGTAAACAGGACCTTTACATGTTTTCCAGGGCCTTTATCCTAGAAAACAGACTTTATTTCCAGCAGTGCAAGGTTTTTTTTTTTTTTTTTTTTTTTTTTTTTTTTTTTTTTTCGTTTTCCCAACACGCCTTTACCGAGGGTTCTTTTCTCATGTTAGTCGACAGTCGCGTTAAATTTTTATGTTTTAGGCATCGCAAGTAGGATCGTACGTCCTTTTTCTTCTAGAATCCTTTCAGGGACAGTTTACCTGATCGGATTGTAACAGACACGAGGTCGTTAGTGGGGAGTATTCGCTACAAGTCAAGCCGTTCCATACCATACCACACACAGAACGCTTCGCTTCAGAAATAGCGATTTCTTCGCCCGCGAACGCTTTAAGGTCAAGAATCATGGCACCCGTGAGTCGTGCTTTGCGCGTGCGTATGTATAACAGTTGAACGTAATCTCGATTCTTGTTTGTAGTTAGGAAAAGGCACCTTAACCCATATCCTCACCCAATCGCCCCGCGAAGAGGGCCCGAGATTTTTCTTCGAGGGGTGGACTCCGACGTTTATCAGGCTGGGTCCGAATACACTGTTGTTGTTTGTGTTTTATGAGGTGCAGTTGTCGTTCATTTGTCAAGGGAATTTTTATTTTATTTTTAATGATGATTTCGTTGTGTTTTCATAGCAATTGAAGCAGGCGTGGAAGGCGGCGGTTTAGGGCTCGTTTACGGGCATTCTTCGGTTAGATTGTAATAAGTGTGCTCGACGTTGGGGTTGGGAGTGGAGTCAGACGATTATGATAACGAAGTGATATAAACTGACACCGTAGACTAGACGCATTGATTAGATAGGATTCGGACATATTTGAATATCATCGAAGACTTACATCTTGAATCCTGAATCCTTGAAGTTTGACATTCATCAAGTCACCGCTTTTCGTACCGGGCATACCGAGTCTGGAGGGTGCAACATCGGATACATTGCTTGGTTGTTCTAGAAAACGTACATAGTCTTCCATGATGAAAGTGTCCTGGTCGTATTGTCTTCCGGTTCGGCGTCGAGGTAGATCCAGTTTTGATTTGACGAGATCTTTTTTTTTTTTTTTTTTTTGTCACATAAAGAAAAGCGAAATAGAATTTTTAATTTCAAAAAAAAGCCTTTAAAGTTCTTTGAATCTATACTTACTACTCTGGCTTATCGTCAACTGAGAATTCTCGCTCTTGTATGCCAACAACGGCCGACACCGCGGAGGACGATACAGCCGAAGTATTGGATATATATCTTTGATGGTAGAGTTGCTTGTCATATCGCGTGATGGGTGCGATGAACGCTCTCGCCATCGGTAAGGGATGGTCCAATAGGTATGCTTTCGATTGACGTTGTAAGTATGTGAGTGAATGAGTGAGCGCGTTTACCGAAGACGTCAGTGATGCTGGCGGCGCAGGTGACAGTGTCGGATGAAGACTTTTGCTGACCATGAGTATCTACAACGATTCACGTCGAAATGGGAAGCCGGAACAGGAACAGGGAGAAATAGAGGAGTGCGATCGAATTTTCAGAAGGATGTCACGAAGCGAGGCTTTTATTTGATACCAAGATAGGGCGCACACGCGGAGCCTGCTATCTGGCGTCAGCCGGAAGAAACGGTCACCAGGAATGGGTAGAGAGAGGTCGAAATGCCCTCGGGTATGGTCCATAGAATCAGCCGATTTGAGATGCTGCCAGAGAGAGAGAGAGAATATACCCGTCGTTGTAAGTGTTGCCCCAGCCAGGATCAACCCGCTCTTCAGACTGTCTATTCGTGGTGTTCTTCCACCTTTTATAAATGGTATAAATACAGTACTTGGCGTTGCAGTACGCGAGGAATCGAGCGAGAGGGGGTTACTAGTACCAGAATTTGGAAGTTAGCTTCGTCGTCAGTGTGATGAAAATGTAGCACACGCACCCTGGGTCAATGCTACCGCTCCGTACAGCAGATAAACAGCCATATAAATTAAATCTCTTTCCCCTCTTCCCCTCATCTATAACCCCCAAAAGCGTTGGCGAAGCCCTCTCTCTGTGTGGGTTTATCCCTTCTTCGTCTTTTTACTCTCAACGAAGAGCACACGCTGTTTTACTGGTCAAAGCAATATCAGAGAAAGTTCAGTAAAAATCAAACAAATTGAGACTGCAACAGACCTTTGGGGTCGTATTTGACGGCAGACAGCTTCGGTCCCTGGCGCAGCCGCTGTGTGGTGTAGAAGAAACCGGTTTGTGCGGTTGATATGAGACGGACGATCATTGTTCTGTTTTTGGGGGGCTCAACAACGGTTAAGGTTAGATATAGGTAGAATGAAGCACCTGGCTTTCGCCTTCGCGGCCATGGTCGATAGTCTGCGAGCGCGGCGACGAGATTCAGTGGATGATGAGCTCAAAGAGGAATCGGAAAACTTGTGACGAGTTGTTTGGCAGTGGCGTGGAGAAATAACACCGCGTCGCGTCTTCCTCCAAACCCTCAATATCCTAGTAACTCATTGTTGCACTCATTGTTGCAAATTCGAAAAATGGTTGAAGTAGCCGTTCTGTCTGCCCAGACATACATATTCGACCAAAGGAAGGTCGCTAACTGGTCGACAACCCAGGAGAAACAGATCTCAACGGATTACCCGTTCACAATCACATCGGAACCATTGGAGCAGCACGTCGCGCGGACATATCTCCAGTTTTTGTGGTTGCCAGAGGTCGGTCAGGATTCCGATAAGCTACAAAAAAACGATAATAAAGACTAAAACTAAAACTTCTTACAGTCAATAATGCCACTCCACTTCCTCGTACCCTCACTACGCCGAATCAACGCCCCCTCATCCTCCACCGCCCAAGCAGCACACCCAATGCACGCGTTCCTGGAGCCCCTCCTACTCACACCCCGCCACACGTCGAATAAATACCATACGGAGCTCCCACAGATCCTCGCAGACGGGGGTGGGGTAGGTGAGATGGAAGAAACGATGATGTGGTACGCCGTCACTCACGAGAAGGCCGGGAACGGCGACGGCAATCTCGTGTTGCCTGAGGATGCGGACGGGCCGTGGGTGGATGGGAAGTGGAAGGATGCGTATTTGGACAGGATGGAGAGACGCGAGTGCGTTTTTTTTTCGTTTCTCGTTGTTATTTTGAAGGATTGACGGGATGATGTGAATGTAAGGGTGCAAATTCAGATTTTGCTTTTGATGTATAAGCTTTCGTTGCCTGGGCCTATTCCACCTCCGACCGTCCCTCCAGGAAAGAAAAAGAAGAAGAGACGCCTTGAAATTGAGATGGAGGTGGACCCGGATCCTACAGCGGAAGATTACCTAGAGTCCTACATGGATAAGCTGTCGACCTGGCAGCTGGTGGGCGCTCTCGACCGACCCAAATCCAACCCGAGTGCAGATAAGCAAACAGGAAATCCGAAATCTAAAACGGACGATAGAGATTGGATACAAATGTTCGCGGAGGACATCGTTGACCGCGAGTACGTATCGGGATTCTCCTGCTTTCCCTAGACTTACTTGCCCTCCTTAGATTCAAAACCAACCTCCCAAATCTCTGCGCCACCCTTCGCTCAAAAGTCTTCCCAAGCTCCCCTTTCTCCGACACAGAAGACGACGCCGACGCCGACGCCGACACCCACTCCACCGCACCCCCATCTCCCGAACCACAACCACAGCCCACCACTCGTACCCTATCCCGCGCCCCATCTACGCGTACCCTCTCCCGCGCACCCTCCTCCACAGCCACCTCACCGACCCTCACCACTTCCTCCCGTACCACCACCACCACCACCCGTACCCTTGCCCGATCCCGGTCCCGCTCTCTCTCCGTTTCCCTTGCCCAAGAACAAGAACAACGAGACCGGCTCCTCTACGAAGCTCAGCCCAAAAAACGTATTCTCAACCGCGAGATCAGCATGTCGCGCGTGTTCAAGCCTAAATTTGCCCTTTCGAAACTCGAGGCGAGGAAATCGGAGAAACTCCCGGTGAAAATGGAACCCAGAGCGAAGAAATTGGATCTTGGAGTGACGTTGGTAGAGGGGACCCCGGAGAAGCCTCGGGTGCTTTCTGCGTCTCTATCTGCTACGGGGGGTTCTTTGGCGTTCGGGCAGCCCAAGTTCGGGTTCGGGTTGTTGCCTACGAACGGCAATGGGAAGACGATTGAGAGACTGGAACCTCTGCTGTCGTCGCCGTCGTCGCCTGTGAATGGGAAGGAAGAAGAAGAAGACGATGGTGAGGAAGAGTGGATGATGGATAGCTCGCCGGATGTTGTATTGTTAAACCCTTCGTCGAAAAGACGGGGTGTCAATGATGAGACCGGTGACGAAGAGGAGGACGAGGGGGAGGAGGATGAGTCGATGATGGCGACACCGAGTAAACCTTCGAGGGCTGGTAGGGGCCGAAAGAGGATACGATAGATATCAGGAGACTTGGACTGCAACTTGCTCTGTCATTTTGCATCGTCAATACAGCGACACGGGAGCAATTCTTGGACTGTCTGGTCTTGAAGTGTTTTCCTTCCCAAAATGTCGTATTTGGGCAATTACTTCCACGGAGCCTTCCCAAATCGTTTAGCTTTATTTGAGTGCCCAACGACAAGGAAGGATTGCGGGTGAGATATGGTGAGTCCTCTGTCCTGTGTCAACCTCACATATGGTTTCCGCAACCCATCGCTCTCGGTCTGTATGTCAAATATGAGCACCGAAGAAGTTTCCTTCATCGCTCTGGATCGTGTTAAAAGAATGTGGGCATCGGGAAAATTTCCTCAAAACAAAGAGCTATACCCCCGGAAGAAAAAAAACCACTGCTTGGCCAGGGATAGGATAGCCAACGCGCGTTCATCGGCTTTTGTGATCATGGGGTCAAGTGAGAGATTTATAAGAACCGCTGGGATCGTTCGTTCGTTCTTCACCCCCACCCCAAGTACTACTAGTCCACTACTTGCATCTGCGCCTCTAGATCTCGGCTTTAGAGTAACTCGCACCTTGCTATACAAATGTTACTATATCATTTACCCCGCCTGCTCCCTCGTTATCTCAAACAAACCACCACCGCTGCACCTCTAGCACCTCTCTCTGCTTCGCGACAACCTGCACCACAACATCTATGTCATCTCGTCTGCTCATTTCTCATCTCAAACCTTCAAACCTTGGCTTTCTAGTACTTACTTTTCCTCCTAGGCTTCTTGCTGTCATTATTCATCTGTTGTTCCTGCGCTTCGTTGTTCTGTTTTTGTTGATTCTAAAATCCATGTCGCGTTTGCTTTCGAGGATCTCATATATATATATATATGTATGTAAGGAAGATATGCGTCCCTCTTCTTCTATCTTCTCTTGCGACTTTTTGTTGTTTCTGCATTTTGTTGTTGTCGTGCTCTGGATTGGCTTGGGATTGGCGTCGTACTCTGGATTGGTTTCGTGCTCTGAGTTGGTTTCGTGCTCTGCTCTGCTCTGGCTTCGTGCTCTGGACTGGACCAAATGTCTTCGCAAATCATGCCACCATCCGCTTACTCCAAAAATGTGATGGGGAGTAAGTGATACGGATGAGAGGCCGGATTCAGAACGACGAGAATCCCAGGCAGATGTGAGTGTCCTTTCCCAGGGGATGTGTGCCCACCCACCGCCATCCCACGGTGGCGGTGGCTCCTCCTCGTGCTGTGGGCCCTGGGCTCACGCTTCGGGGTTAGGCCCCGGAGTCCTCCATTTGATTGGGGTCGACGATGGAGCCTGGAGGAGTATCACTGTACTCGAGCCATCATCAACTCATCCGAACGAAGTGTTACAGGTCTACCTCTTAAGGCGGCGCGGATTGACCAAAAGCACGTTTTCAGAAACTGCTCCCTTGCCTTTTGTTTGGACTCTTTTTGGGTATTATATTGTGATACGAATAGAATAATCTAAGATTCGAAAGCTATAAATCCAGAACTTGCTTTGTACCTATGGTCATAGGAGATAGCGACATCGACTTCATCCTGACTATCTACAACGGCGTCACGAGTCCAACAGCGGGCGGTTGCGGCATGGTTACGCTGATATGCCCGACACTAGGTGTAGACTGTAGATGAGGCTCCGGCATTCGTGGGGCCATGATTGAACTTGCAACGGAGTCGCGCTCCTCCATCTGTATCTCGTATGGAACGTAAGTGGGAACCCTTTTCGATGATTCGAATAAAGGCCTCCAGAAAAAGAAGTATGTCGTAGGCAACAGGGTGAATGCAGCGATGAGGCTCATGACAATTTTGGTCGGTTTTGAAGCCACCATAGCCACGTAGGTGAGGACTGCAATAATCAAAGTGAGTATGCCGAGGTAGAAGATGATTAGCCCTAGGAATAAAAGGTAAAAATGCCACGTATTGGGAAGGAATCAAATGCCACTGACAATGGTATTGCATTACTTCCAACTGATTACTGGCACCGAACTTCATGAGCAGCTTTGTTTGAGTTGTACGGATTTGTCCCATTAGCCTGTCGTCTTCGGGATCTCTAATGGCAGCGGCTTCGAAGCCAATCCCTCCAAGATGATCAATAATGACAAATGAACAGATTGTAGCGCCAAGATTGAGCAAGATGGTTGCATAGCATGTCGCGACGAGGAATTCTTTTACGCCTGTTACAGTATCCTCATTCATATCACGGAAGGCGATCAGTAGCTGCGCCCCGACTGCAGCCAATAGACCAGACTATAGGATCGCGTAAGAGCAGATTTTCGATAACAAAAAAAAACGTTGCCCACCACAACAGCTCCGTTTTGACAAGTCCCTTGCCAGCGATCTCTCACAGACGCGACTGTCTTCGGCAACTCGTCTGTGAATGGGGCGAATTTATTTGTGTTTGAACCATTTGAAGAGTCGGAAGACAATAAACGCACATACAGTTTGGAAGGTAAAGTTGCATGCTAATTGATTCGAGAGCAAGAGTACGACCAGGGAAAATTAGCGATGAGTTCAAAGTCAGAGTGTGAGTCCGTTCATTATTTAATAGGATATCGATGTAAGGAAGGCATTTTACGTAAACCAACATTGCAAAAGCCGAGTGGCATTGTGCAAATTAATGTTTCAGGCTAAAATAGACGTGCATTGTTGAACGAAAACCTCGAGGCGGGAATGAGGAGGAGCAACAAGACACGAGGAAAGTGGTATTGAGGGATGGGGCCATTACGTGATCTGATGCACGCAGAAGGTCAGGGCTCTTGCGGTAATCATGGTCCTCATGGAAACCACGTGGAACAGAAAGGATAGTCGACATGAGCAGTAGAATGGATCATAATGAGGAAAGGAAGCGCATACCTGCAATGTGGGTTAAATGTTTCGACACCATCAAATGCACTTGGATAAGTAATCCTGCCACCAGGTACAAGTAGGTAGGGTTGAACAGGTAAAAGCCGTGGCACTGCCTTCCGTGTCATAGGCACGGGAATAAGTAGCACGGCAGTATGGTAGGATAAATTAATGAATATTGAGTTAGTAGAGGAATAGGTAGACTCGCCAGTCCGTAGGTGGTGATCACGTGTGGCAGTGAGATCAACTGAGTGTAAGGAAATCCTAGGTACAGCATATCGCGGCGGCTTGGGTGCAATTGGGGTGTATAGCTCATAACTTTGTTGCACCGGTACTTGGATCGATCAATCGTTCACGATTTTTGGAAACCAGTCACCCGAGATGGCCGATAAATTTTCTTTTGATTTAAGGCGAATAAAGACAAAAAAGGGGTTTGTTTTGGATGTGATGCGTGACGTGAACGATCGAGCGAAATCTACTATTACTACACCTCTGGCGCCTCTAAATCTCGGCTTCACGGTCACTCGCACCATGCTCTATGTAACTATGTCATCTACCCCACCTGCATGCTCCCTCGTCATCTCAAACCAACCACCATGATCGCTGCACCTCTGGCACCTCTCTCTGCTTCGCGGCAACCCGAAGCACATCTTCTATGTCACCTCGCCTGCTCCCTTGTCATCTCAAACCTTCCAACCCTAGTTTTCTAGTTCCCTTTTTGCTGTCATGATTCATTTGTGGTTCCTGTGTTTCGTTGTTCGGTTTTTGTTGTTTCTAAACACATGTTGCATTTTCCTTAAAGGTCAACAGGCCTGGATGAATCAATGCCTTGAATCCCGAAGGGCACACGGTAGCGATATGCAGTTCTAATAATCATATAAACCCCCAGGAAAGATACTTATTACTATTAGCGCGATTCTATCTATTCATAAATTAGGAAAAAGGCCCTCGGCCTCGTGTGCGTAAACTCTAAATTTATATTCATGAAATCGATGGTCTTGATCAAGATATCACCATTCGCCTCACTTTGACCTCGTCAGCGATATCGACAGTGGTTGCTGTGCACCCAGCTTTTAAAGTGATTTCATTGTAATGTTTGGGTAAGGAAAGACTGTTTCTGGAAGCCTCTTACAAGTCACTGACAAATAATTGATCTGATGCAGAGGCCCTCTCAAGCCCAACCCCTCTCCGGCAGATCACACTGGTATACGACGTATGTCCTTTAAAAGTGTACGTTGTCGATGGGCCTTCAATTAGTTTCTCCAGAGAAAGTATCCTTCGAGCCCGCGAGTGATGGTCGAGGTAGGGCATCCAACTTATCTCTACGTTGTAGATGGGCCTTCAATCAGCTCTATTAGAGGAAGACCATGACCCCAATGAACTAGAATGGGAAGCTTCGTTGAGGCGCCACATGGGCAAATTCACAAAGTTCGATTCTATCGCCTCCACTCAACGCATCCAATGGGTGAAAGATAACCTTCCCGAGGAATTGAATGCATATGAAAATAAACGCGCACAACTTGAAGAGGATCGAGAGAAACTGGCAAAGGAAGAGGAAGAGATGAAGGCGCGGCATCTCCTTGAGCTGCGCAAGGAGATTGTGCGCGCGTGGATGCGAATCGAGGAGCGAGAATGGCAGAAAATCAGAGAACAGTGGAAAGAGGAGGCGAGTACATTGGAGGGAGAATTCAAAGATGAGTTAAGGCGGTTGCAAGCGATCACATCGTCGGTACACAATTCCATCAACTCCGAGTTACGATGGCCCCCAGTACCAACCACTAACCCTGGCCCAGTTGCGATCGTCGGCTTTGGTCTCGATGGAGTCGTTATCCTGCGTAATGTCTTCAATGTCCAGTCCATCTTTGTCGTCAAGAACTTTGGACAGAACGCAGGAGGGTGGCTTGCCTCCAAACACCCTCGTCTTGTCGCAGATGTTACAGGGAATAAGAGAGGCGACATCGTTGGGTTTGGCGAGGGCGGCGTGTGGATCTCTAGTAACAACGGCAACAACACCTTCACCGATCCCCCGAAGATGGTCATCGCCGACTTTGCGTACTCTGCAGGTGGTTGGCGCATCGATAAACACATACGATATATGGCTGACATCAGGAACGTTGGCCGAGCTGATATCGTCGGTTTTGGGGACGCGGGAGTCTTTATCTCCCGAAACAACGGTGGCTTAAACTTCAGCCCTGCCACCCTCGTTTTGAACGACTTCGGCTGCAATACTGGTGGTTGGAGCCTCGACCGTCATCCCCGTTTCCTTGCCGACGTTACAGGAGACGGGCGTCTCGATATCGTTGGTTTCGGTGAATACAACGTCTTTATCGGGCGCAACAATGGCAATGGGGCCTTTGCCCCAACGCAAGCCGTCATCAACAACTTCTGCTTTAGCGCTGGAGGATGGCGGGTTGGCATTCACCCCCGCTTTGTAGCAGATTTGACCGGGGACGGAACGGCGGACATTATTGGTTGCGGAGACGCCGGATGCTGGGCGTCTTTGAACAACGGCAGCGGCGCTTTTGGGCCGGTCAACTTGGTCATCAACAACTTCGGAACTGCACAGGGATGGCAGGTTGACAAGCACCCGCGATTCGTCGCCGACCTCACGGGCGACAAGCGCGGCGATGTCATCGGGTTCGCTCACGACGGTGTTTACGTCTCAATCAACAACGGCGATGGTACTTTCCAACCAGCCAAGTTCGTCCTCAACAATTTCGGGGTCCAACAAGGGTGGACGGTTTCGAAGCACCCGCGGTTTGTAGTCGACTTGACGGGAGATGGATGTGCGGACATCATCGGGTTTGGGGAAAGCTCGACTTTCGTCTCGTACAACGACGGGAAGGGTAACTTCGGCCCTGTCCAAGTCCTTACTAACGATTTTTCGTTCAGTGGAGGAAAATGGGCAGTGGACACGACTGTGCGCTTGATGGCCAACTTGGACTAGGCACGTAAGCGTGGTTTTCCCACCTCATTCATCTATAACACGACCTCTCTTTCTGTACTATCTCTTTCATCGAGTACTACTTGCATTTTACAGCACCCACGCTTACGAAATTTTTTGTGTAGAAAGAAATGTGAAATTGTTTGTAGTGTCAATGATGAGATGGGTGACGAAGAGGATGGGGAGGAGGAGGATGAGTTGATGATTACGACACCGAGTAAACCTTCGAAGGCTAGTAGGGGCCGAACGAGGAGACGATAGAAATCAGGATACTTGGGCTGCAACTTTCTTTGTCATTTCGTATCCAGCGACACGGAAACAAATCCCGGACTGTCCGTTCTTGAAGTCTTCTCCTTCCCTTTTGTCGTATCAATGGTCAGAGAACATGTGGGCAATTACTTTCACGGAGCATTCCCAAATCGTTTAGCCTTAATTAAGCGCCCAACGAGTTAGTGAAGGATTGCGGGTGAGATATAGTGTGCATTCGCTCCACACCCAGAAATTTTCGCGGTCCTCGCATCATCACCGACCTCATGTATTGCGCAACCCATCGCTCTGGGTCGGTGTGTTAAAAAACACAAACGAAGTATATTTCCGGAAGACAAAAAATACCACTTGGGGATAGGATAGTAATTAGTAAATGCATGCCGTGTTTTGCCTAAAGATCAACAAGCCTGGATGGATCAATGCCTTGAATCCCGAAGGGCACACGGTGACGGTATGCAGTTCTAACAATCGGATAAGCCTGCAGGAAAGATACTTATTAATATTAACGTGATTCGTGAAATAAGGAGAAGGTCCTCGGCCTCGTGTGCGTAAACTCTAAATTTATACTTCTGAAATCGATGGTCTTGATCAAGATCAAGAGGACATCTGAGTCATGGAAAGTCCGAACGTCCGTACATTGGCGACACAGCTTGTGTTAGTGCCGGGAAATAAGTGGCGTGGTGGTGACCAGAGGTGTATTGGTGACCAGAGTGCTGACAACACGACGCTCGCTGATCACAAAAACCATGGTTAGTATTCGCCGATTGATGAACGCGCCGGGACGCAACGCGTGATGTTTGGAACCGCCGGACACACGGACGCGGCGGACAGCCGGACGTTCGGATTTTCCAAATCTCAGACTTTCTGAGATACTTATCGCCATTCTCCTCATTTTGACCTCGTCAGCGATATCGACAGTGGTTACTGTGCACCCAGCTTTTAAAGTGATTTCACTGTAATGTCCGGGTAAGGAAAGAATGTTTCTGGAAGCCTTTTATAAGTCACTGACAAATACTTGATCTGACACAGACCCCCTCCCAAGTTCAGTTTCTCGCCGGCAGTGAGCACTGGTATACGACGTATGTCTGTTAAAAGTATACATTGTCGATGGCCATTCAATCAGTTTCTTCAGAGCCTCCCAAGTTCAATTTCAATTCCTCGCCGGCAGTGAACACTGGTATACGACGTATGTCTGCTAAAAGTATACGTTGTCGATGGCCATTCAATCAGTGTCTTCAGAGGAAGTATCCTTCGAGCCCGCAAGTGATGGTCGAGGTAGGACATCCAACTTATCTCTACGTTGTGGATGAGCCTTTAATCAGCTCCATTAGAGGAAGACCATGACCCCAATGAACTAGAATGGGAAGCTTCGTTGAGGCGCCACATGGGCACATTCACAAAATTCGATTCCATCGATTCTACTCAACGCGTCCAGTGGGCAAAAGATAACCTTTCCGAGGAATTGAATATGCATGGAAGTAAATGCGCACAACTTGAAGAGGATCTAGAGAAATTGGCAAAGGAGGAGGAAGCGATGAAGGCGCGCAATCTCCTTGAGCTGCGCAAGGCGATTGTGCGTGCGTGGATGCGAATCAAGGAGAGTGAATGGGAGAAAATCAAGGAAAAGCGGAAAAAGGAGGCTAGTACGTTGGAGGAAGAATTCAAAAATGAGTTAAGCCGGTTGGAAGCGATCGCGGCCCTCTATGATCTCCTCTCAAATTTAAACGCTGGTCATTAAATTGCACACTCAAGACCTTGATATATAGACCATACATCAGACATTTGAAACACCAGGTAGTGCGATGGAGCCACTAAAAAATTTTAGAATTTCTAGATAATAGTATATTTGATATCTCTTGAATGACCGCCGGTCCATAATAGGTTTTTGTATAAGGAATGTTCTCAAGTTGACACCCGGGGTTTTTCATTAGAATAATCCATCCGAACATCCGTTTGCCCAGTCGCATGGATGGGTTTTGCTGGACGCATATTCCCCAAACGGCTGCATTTGTATTCTCACTTACACTTCACATGGCATTGCTTTTAGGTCCCCTGTACGGTAAATAGGTTATAGGTGGTGTATTGCGGTCAGCTGTGTTTTCATATGACCATATTTTTTAGCAAGAAATGGTTTATGCACCCTCACTCTCCATTGCCTTGCACCTTTCATCGACGTGTTGTATGTCAATGTATGATTAGATCATATGTAACATGACTAGTTTATAATTTATGTAAAGTCCATTGTTCTAAATATAGGTTTCTAACATCGTTGTTCTACAAATCAATAAAACCGAGAGCTAATTGGCGGCTTGCCATCGACGAGACGTCTATGTACAATATTACTGGTAAACGATGACCACTGCAGGAACATACCAGATTTATCAATTGTTGTGTAGGAAAGAGAAATGAGATGCTGACGTACCCCATTCCCAATGAACACAGCGGCTTTACGTGCGTATTCCATGTCGACCGCCATGCCGACATCCTTTTGTTCTTGATCCAGTTCCAAGTCCTGGGTCGTGACGATAGTGTGCCACCCAGAGGACTGTAGGAAAGGTTTCATAGAATTGACCCACCCAGTTTTGTCGTTGGTCAAGATAAAGAGCGTATCCAGGTATCTTGTCTCGCCTGGTTTCGCGGCTTGGACATAATCGTACCTTGACCCTTCGATCTTGTCCATAATGGCTTCGTCGGTTGGATAGCAACGCTTGGAGTAAAAGTCAACATTTTCCGGTGTATTCTTACCCCATGTATATCCCGGCGGATTGACGAACTTGTCCGGGAGGGATGGATGAAGGTTCCAACTGTAAAAAGTCGAATTCCAATTCGCCAGATCGAGGCAGGCCTCCTTGAAATCTCCTCTTCGAAGGTGAATGGCGAGCATCCGGTCATACACGTTCCGTGGGGCTTTAGGAGGTGGAGAGGGACCTCGAGATTGAAACAGATATTCGTTCTTGTAGATTGCGGATTCGACAACAGGAGATGTGGTGAGCAACCGACTAACGGGTGAGTTTTTGAAGTCTTCCCAGAGCGGCAATATTCGATCCGAGCCCCAAAGGAACAAATCGAAAATCTGTGGGAAGTCGTCGATACTGCGCGACGCCGGTTGTACTTCAATACAGCGCTCGGGGGCATCCCTGAGGAGTTTTTGCCAGTGGTTGAAGATGATATCGCCGGTCTCCCAACGTATTGCTGGCTTCACTTCTTCGGTATTAATAATCCTTCTTTCATGCTTCGGGCAGACGACATCGAACCACTTTTCGGAAATCGAGCGTGGTGCCTCGTCTCCATGATCCCATGGACCTCCAGCTGAAGGGCCCGCAATAAGGGCGTTTACAGGGGTGTGCGGTACGAAAGGCCACGAACGCTCCTTCCACCAGGGCCAAGGGTAGTACCCCCGCTTCCAGATATAATCTTGAAAGACGTAGGCTCGATTCGATTTATACGCCAACCATGTATTCATGAGGCTTCATCTTCATCAGCAATAGAGATGGTGGTCAAAAGATCAAAAACTCACACTTCGTTCAGTTGATTGTTCCATCCTAACTTCTGAATCTGATTTTTGAACAACACGTATCGTCCATGGCGTCCTTCAGGGAAAGGCAAGTCCAAGTTGTGCTGTGGAAGGTCGTCCTCCCATTGTTTGAGCCGTTTCCACGTCGGTGGTTCGTCAGGATGGCCAGCAATTGAGGGGACAAGACACTGGAGATTTTGTCGTGTATGCCCGAATAGCGTGTACAAAACGAAGAATACGATGCCGAAAAGAAGCCAGCGATGTTGATGTAGTATTCGAATGAGAGCACGGCTTCGCCAACGGCGGGTTGGGGAGCGCTTGAAGGTGTGCAAGACTTTGGGCATGATGCCCACCGTTTATGAGGTGGAGGTCGTGGTAGCTGCGCCGGAGGTGCACAGCATTTGGAATGGAAGCAAAATTTCGGGTGACGCGAACCACTAATTACGTCATAGTATATTATCTAACCTCGCTTCAGCCTCGCTTCCATCATTATGATTAGTTAGAAGCCATCCGCCGCAGGTTGTGCATGAGTGAACATAAATCTGGTCTCGCCTTATGGGCGCTACTCAAATAAGTATCGCGAGATTGAACTTACTAGTTCAACCCAATCTGCTCGGCATCAATTATTTCGGATGTATTTCGCTCGCTTGCGCAAACTCAGATTGATGGGAACTCCAAAAAAATAACTGTGAGGACTTTGAAATCGTTCGGTTTATACAGTTGCGGACAACTAAAGCCAACCAATTGAATATCTCGAGAACCAGATTTTTTGGCGAAAATCTGACAACAGATCTGAAACCGGACAGGCAAAAGGAGCTCAAAAATGGTGTTTTCATGTTATTCCCACGCGTTTTGAGCAAAATTTTCGGTTTATATCAAGTCTATAGATAGCAAAATTTCGGGACTTAGGCTTCGGCAACTCCAGCAACCAACCAGCACCTGGCTTGATGATGGCATCATGACCATTCGATTGATTTTTCAGTGCTTGCACACGGCC
>Ga0307513_10004252_pt1 | contig 19159 bp, 26 predicted proteins | sample 15_EM_MG_FD_202174 | JGI IMG/M metagenome (GOLD analysis project Ga0307513, IMG submission 202174) | Populus trichocarpa ectomycorrhiza microbial communities from riparian zone in the Pacific Northwest, United States - 15_EM | ecosystem: Host-associated > Plants > Roots > Unclassified | place...
AGGGGACAGTACTGGAGGAGAGAACGCTTGGGGCCACAGTGGTAGTTACTACAGTTATGGAGACGACAGCAGAGGGGGGACACTCAGGAGCGGGCGACTATGGAGGAACAGGTGACTATGGAGGAGTGAGTGACCATAGAGGGGCGGGTAACTCTGGAGGAGGAGACTCTGGAGGGGGTGACGGCGGCGGAGGGGGTAATGGGGGAGGTGATGGAGGAGGAGGTGGTGGTGGAGATGGCGGAGGAGGAGGAGATGGTAGTGGTAGTGGTAGTGGTAGTGGCGGAGGAGATGGCGGAGGAGGCGATGGAGGAGGAGGTAATGGTAGTGGCGGAGGAGGAGGTGATGAAGGAGGCGGTTAATGGCGTTGGAGGAGTGGTGGTGGTATTCCTGGAGTCAGTTAGTGACCCCCTCGTATGGAGACGGCCTTTTATTTGGAGCCTCGTCCTTGATTATGTAATACAGCTTTTCTTGGACTGATACCCGCTCGCACTGTTCTACATCGAACATGAGTAAACGAACTCTTGGCCGATTCGTCGCGCAGAGCGAGCTTCAGATGCGACGCAGGCAAATGATACAGCCAGTCCCCTGCTGGGAATACAAATGGGTCGCAATCTCTTCTAATTCGACTGTCCGCCTACGACAATGGGTCAAAACGGATAAGAAACAGGTGACTAATATCACCTTATGCCTGTGTGGCGTAGTAGCCATGGGTTTCAAGGGTTTGAACCCTCTGTTGAGTGGCTCGCTTGCCAAAAGTCAACCTGGAGTCACCCATTTATTCTTTACCTTCGTATGTGTGCTTTTGAAACTAACAATTATACGAATCGTTACAGGAATTCTCCGACGACGAAGACCCGACACAGACCACACTCGCTCCTCTGCCAGATGAGCCAGAGCCGGTCGAAGGTGACGAAGAAGAGGAGGATGAGGAAGGAAAGGAGGAAAAGGAAAACTCTGTTGCTCCACGTTCGAGCCAAATGACCCCAATGCCCGCAGAAACCTCTGGGCTGGGCGTTCCTGGGCTTGACACGCCCCGTTCTGCAACACCAGAAACACCACCGCGGGATATTAGGACACGGTCACGACCAACGGGGCCTCATCCGCTGGCCTCGTCCTTTGGTCCGACCGACGCTATGGAAGCGGATGTCGTGTCGCAACCTGATTTCATGAACGGAATGGGTATAGATATGGGACCAGACGAGTCCTATTTGGCGGACATCAGCTTGATGGACGGAAGCAACCTGTTGAATGGTGGTGGGTCACTCGATACATCTGGATTGTAATGTCGTGAGTGGCCTCAACCTCCACAAGTCTCGATGCATTGACAAGAGAAGTGTACTTTGTGTGTTTAGCATTTCCACGTATCAATATAGCAGGGTACCGGGGCCAATGCTTAATGGTGGACCTGCCCTCCGCCCGAGTGTCCACTAATCTCTGGCAATACAGCTCTGTAGTTTCCTTTCCACGCATCCTCCAGAAGTTCCAAGGCCAACGTCACGCTACCCCAGCTACTTTGGTACCCATACCCACCATGTCTGTTCAAAGACAAACTTCAATCAGAACCTTGAGCTCCAATGATATCAATATCCTTACCCATAGTTGAACACCACAGGGACACTAGCACCATTTGCGCCAGATAACGCGGTACTCTCCAGCCGAATACCCCCGGTACGACCAGGACGTAATCCACACCCTTCCTCGACGATCAAAGGGCGGATATCATCAATCGTTGGTTTCCTTTGTAACACAACCCCTGGAGGAGCAATCTCTGGCGCCATTTCTAGGGCTCTTTGTAGAATGTCCTCTGTGATTTCGGGTCGCGGATGAGGGTACCTACGAACAGGTTTTTCAGGTTTACATCAGATTTGATTATTCACGACCTACCAGTCATCAGCGACTTTCGTCCCACCAAGGATAACCTACGATTCTCGTTCAATACGCACCGCTCAAACCCAATAGGGAAATGGCTCACATTCCCGCTTCTTCTAGGAATAATATACGTCCATCGCCCATCCAAGCTACTTGCCGTCATCCCAAACTTGACCCACGGGGCTCTGATCAGGACCGTCTGCCCCCGAATGGGATGCACGTCCTTATCCTCCACACCGCCCAACGTCCTTGCGCCAATTCCCGAACACACAACTATCGCGTCTGGAAGGGCCGACCGTCCGGGGACAAACGCGCCGTCGATGATCTGCTGGATGTGCTGCACCGACGCGCGGATGTACCTCCCACCTGTGGACGTAAAGGTTTCGTAGAGCCAGTTGAGGTAATTGGGCGTGTCGATGCTAACAGTTGTGAACTGCAGTCCGACTTTGAAGGTCGGAGAAGGAAGGAATTCCGGTGGGATGACTTTGAACTAGAGAGGTCATTTCCAAGGCAGTCAAATCGAAGAGACTGGAAGACCCCCATCCCCAGAGGAAAGCTTACATCGGGCATTACTTCAAGGCCTGACGTTCCCATGAGCGGTTCAGTGTAGAATTCTGTCTGAGGGATGCGCATGAACAGATGCTGGGTCGGGGAGTCTGGAGCGGACATCTTCCACATCACATCAAACGTCTCTCGGTCCATCCCTGCGAAGATCAGGGGAAATAAGTACTAGCGTCGACCCTTGAAGAGACGAGGAGGGGCAGTTACTCTGTTGTCTTAAATCATCCCCTGCAAGACTGACATGATGTGCGCCCTACGTTGAATAGATTACCGCGCTATTCAAGGTGCAGGCTGACAACGTACGGCCCATGGACTAGTGTACCTCACGCTCTTCTCGTCACCAGGTCGGCACTCTCCGATGATCGTAACCTTGTACCCCTTTCCTTGCAACTTGAGTGCAGTCGTCAAGCCGATCACGCCTATCCCGCACGCATCACTCTGCTGATCGAGTCTCGCCGGTCAGGCTGTTTGAGTGGCATACCAGCACCAAGTACGGTAACATTCTTCTGTTCATTTCCAGACATCCTATAGGGCGTATAACAGAGAGCGAGACAGGCTTGTAGGACGGATCGTGGCAGGAGTACGAGATGCGAAACGAATCGGATCGAACCGGATTCTCGTCGGCTCGGCCGAGAGATCCAAAGAGGACTAGACTAGACGTACACGAACAAGACCACACGCGATCGCACACATACAATAAGATACATTCCCAACATGAAGTCCCAAAAGAGAGAGGCGGGCGTTCCGGCATAAACACATTAAGCGTAAATGTTGCAATCGTCGGAGAGTCTTCTATGATTAAATCAGCACTGCTGACAGCGTGGAGACGATGAAGGAGGGGAGGGGTCGGTCTTGAATGAGCCTCAAGGATGCGATAGTCGCAGTCCCTGATGAGAGTCGGGCCAATGGAAACGCGGTTGTACCTTGCTAGCACCCTGTAAACGGTGGGAACCCGCTAAGGGAAGTACCTGAGTAGGCCGACCGAGGCAGGTCGAGGCGCCACCCCGCTCCGTCAAGGATCAAGATTCAATTGGGGGTGGGGGCAGGGGCCTCGTCAGGCACAACCAATAGTTGCCGCTCCCACATAGCGGCTCCGAATGGCCAGTCTCGCGTGGACAAGCGCGCGTTTGAGCGAGCGCGTCGTTGGCTCTGTGCCGATCATCAAGATCAACCTCTGCTGCTAGCTAGCCGCCGCCCAGTGGACCATCCGGAGCTCGACCGCGTTCATGATGTCCCCATCGGCATTCATAAAGTGGCCGTGTTCCGACGGGTAATTCTGGAAGTTGGGGTGAAACGTCATGTCGGGCGTGTTCAACACGCGAAATTCGCCTGGGCCGGGGCCAACGCCGATCCACATGTCGCCGCGGCGGTTGTACCAAGGGCCCGTGAAAATGCGCTTCTTGGTGCGGGGTAGGGCCGTGGCTGCGGCTGGAGCGACGGCGGGCGGGACGATGAGGCGTGTGCGAGGCGTGTGCGGGCGGCGGTTGGGGTCGATCGCGCGTGCGCGGTGGTGGACTCTGGGCGCGCGAGGGTCGATAGGGTCGATAGGGTGCTGCTGGTGGGAGAGGGAGACGCGTTCTGATGAGCCGAAGGAGCGGACGCTTTGTGGTGAATGGCTTTGCGGTGAATGGGGCCGTGGCGGGTGATGGTACACGGCGACCTGTTCACTAAGAGTCGGTGAAGGACGCCGATGCGGGTCTGTATAGTCTTCGAAGAATGCCTCGCTTGGCTCTGGGTCGGCGAAGGCCCGAGGGTGTTCGTAGGCCCGGGAGTGTTCGTAAGGTTCGTAAGGAATGTTCACGTCCATGACTTCGCTAGCCTGGACGGTGGGCGTCGGCGACGGGGGTGCGGAATGAATAGCGGGTGTAGATACCTGAAGTTGGTTTGCGTGGTCAAAGGACGGCCCGATGGCAGATAACCGTTTGGTAGTCGGGGGAGGTGCACTTGCGTGCTTGCGGGAAAAGGTGCGGCGGAGTATTTTGCCTACACCCTTGAGACCCAAGGTAGACCTTTTTTGTGGCTTGGAAGGGGGTGGTGCATGTAAAGCCTTGTCCCGGAATTGAGAGGTGGTATGATATCCCCTAGCGGACGGAGCACCGAGATCGCTGACATTGGAAGGGAGAAGATCATCGTAGATTGGGTAATTCCCGGGATGCGGCGAGCGAAGACCCCTACTGATATTAGACGGCGCGACAGAAATTGGACGAAAGTCATCGTCGGGATCGTCCGGGACAAGTGTGGCATTACTAGGGTGCTGATCGGTTATATGGCGTCTGTTACGACGGGCCTGGTGCGGTCTAGAAAGGACGGATGCCGCCATGGATGGAGGGCAAGCTGGCAGGCGGAGAACACGAGGCTGCGGAGGGGTGGAGGGGGTGAGTCGCAGGCTCGGGTGTGAGTAGGTGTTGGGGGCACTGTCTAGCTGGCTTTCATCACTAGTGTGACCTGCTTTGGGGCTGGTAGGCAGGCAGACGAGGGCGGGAGTGGCAAATAGTGGGCGGTGCCCAAACAAAGACAAATAAGAAGGACGCCGAACATGCAGTGCTCCTCGGGAAACTCGGTGGCAGATGAGTTCTGGGTTCTGGTCGGGAATTGGGAGCTGCTAGCAACGACTTCCAGAACCAAATCGGCCAGGAGAGTGCAGCAGGGACCGGGTGTGTCGGGAGATGGAAGGGTGGGGAAGATGGCCGAGAATGGCAAGTGGTCAGGGCTGGTGACACGCGTGGATGCGAGTGATGGCGAGGAAGTCGGGAGCGCGTGGAAAGAAGAGTCGATGACGCCGGATAGAGTCGGGATTTCGAGTGAGAGATGGCTCACGGGGTGAAGAGAAGAAGTGCACCCATTCGACCCATTCGGAACTGTTGGGAGCTCTTTGCTTCTCGCATTGATGGTATTGATTATTATTGAAATATTATTATTACTAATATCCTTTTGTTTACCGACCACTACCTTCCCCTCTCCTCTCGGCCGCCGTCGCCGTCTCCCTCCTCTCTCTCTCTCTTTTACTTTGTCCTTACTTTGTCCTCAGTGCACTCATCCCACCAACGCGCAGTACCACAGCGCACAGCGACAGCGGTGGCCACCTCCATCGAACGGATACCAACTCCTATCCAGCCATATTCCATCGCTGCAGCCACGGCCACAGTGGCTAGCCCTGAGCGCGCAAATGCCGCTCGCTGAGCGTTCTCCATTATCCTCCTCCTCCTCCAGTACCCCCCTTCCCGCCTCGCCAGCGTCCCCGAGCGCACCATTACCCATCGTTTCTTCAGAACGTCCATCACCAGCTGCCGCTGCTACCCCGCTCGCTCTCGTCTCGCCTCTCCAGTCGCCCGTGAGTCTCCCATACAATTCACTCCAGCCGACCCGAACGCTGACCCTCGCCGCTAAAGAACCAGAACCCAGTCGGTCACTCCCTGCAGTCTCTCTCCGGAACCTACCAAAACAATCCTCCCGACTCACACGACCCACACCCCATCGATCTCATCCTTGGCGGTCTCGTAGCTCGAAAACTCCCACCTCCAGAGCCCTATGAATTCCGCGAAATGACTCTCGGATGTCGATTTGGTACGTCTTTCAACGTATGTACTTCCACCAATTTAGTGCTCACAAGATCATCCTCACTTCACCCTCCAGTCACCACCGACCAGTGGCTCACCACCCGCGTGGATACATCATGGACCGTCTCACAGGTGAAGCTCCATATGCTCACAAAGCTCCTTGGTGCACGCAGAGACCAGCTCAAGGTTCTCAGCCACCCCAGCGAATCCCACTCCGAGTCGACCTCCTCCAGCCACCCTGCAAGCAGCCACGACGACAAGACAATAGCCACTTCAAACCAGTCTTCCATCATTTTCGCACTCCACGAGTCCTCTGATCTCGACATGTTGAATCACTCGCCAAATCCTCGCTACCAGCCCCTCCCTCAGCCCGTTGAACGCGAATCCTTCGATACCAAATCCGACATCCGCTCCCTCTCTTCCTTTGCACAGAGCGTCCCCGCGATCTACCAAGCCCATCTCTTTTCCGAGACTGACACTGTCAAAGGCATGACCACCGACCCCTATTTACACCACGGCGGTTTTGGTGCCGCTACTGCTCCTCCTGCGATGATGGACCCTGACACGGATAACGTAAACAAGGAGGACGTCCTCGACGAGCTCCTCGATAAAATCGTAAAAGATGCAAAGGAACGCGTTCACAGGTTTGCTGACAAGTACTGTCTCATGAGCTTCTCATGCGTACGTATTGAAATTATTTTCAACGCCCCGCATCCCTCCCTTCCCCCCTTCCCCTCTCATCAGTGCCTTTAGACTGAATTCACCCACCGCAACAGGGCAATATCCTCGACGACCGCATGACGCTGACGGAGTGTCGTCTACGACCGTTTGAGCTCCTCGAGATGCAAGAAAAGTCTCGGTTCCTGCAAATCCCGCGACGTGTTTACCTCGATACATACTGGGAAAGCCCTGTCGAGGTCCGCATGCGCGGCGGGGGCGAGTTACAAGGCATCGACGGTATTAAGAAGCTTGTCAGGATGGAGCGCGAGGAGAAGACGCTGCAGGAGCTCCAGTGCGACCTTGATGCCGAGTTCGTGAGTAATCCCGTAGACGAGGTGCATGGGGGGTCTAGGGGTGCAGTTGCATCGACGGTCCTTCCGTGGAAGGACACACCCGAAGCGCGTGCGAAGGAACACGAAGAGAAACGGCGGAAGCTGGTGCAGAAGACCGAAAGAGAGGAGATGAAGAGACAGAAGCGGGAAATCAAAGAGGTTGCAATGGAGAGGTGGAAGGAACGCTTGGCGATCGTTGACGGTCATCAGTTGAATCTGTGGAAGAACCGGGACGATGATTACCCCGAACAGAGTTGGGATTTAAGGAGAGTGGTTGAAGTCTCGGGTATGCCAACCCATTCTTACTTACACTATTAATCACTAACTCACCCTCTCTTGTAGTTCCCAAGCGGCGAAAACAGCCCGAGTTTCCACCCGGCTCTGTCACGGCGGCCTATGCTGCCCTCAAGAATTCAAACGCACTCAACGTCATTCGGGTAAAAGAGAAGCAAAAGGGCGACATGGAAGAAGAAGCAAAGGTAAAACAGCCCCACCACGACCTCCATATTCGATTTTCCATCCCGCTGTCGTCGGTACACGAAGCACTCGACCCCGCCGGGGCGGCTGCAAAAGCGGCGGCTAGACTCAAGAGGGAGCTCAAGAAAGCGAGCAAGAACTCGGCTCTCCGCAGCTCTACCTCGTTTTCAAAGCTGCCATTCAACTCGTCAGACCCATTTAATCAAGGAGTTGGGTTTGGCACCGGTACACTAGATGGTGCTGGTTCTGCTACGCTGGTCCTGCGATTGCCAGATGAACGATGTACGTCCCTCTCACCGTGTTCACCATTCCGCTTTTCACACACAAAGACCACGTACTAACGGTTCTTCACCGTTCGGGATACAGCACTGGAAAACTTGTCCAGGATTATACACCGCTCTGCTGGCAAGTATCCACTCAACCAGAAACGCAGGCGCGGAGGTACCCTAAGCGAGGGTGGGCGCAGGGAGGAGGTCATCCACCTAGACGCCGTGGACGCCGCTTCTGCCATGTCCACCAAGCAGGAAACCAAGTTCTATCCGTATCCTGAGTGGCGGGAGAGGATGCTCCAGAAGTGCGTCGCTTCTGGGCGTCACGGGTTCCTCACATCCCCTGCGTGGGGGGCGAAGTTGAACCCTAATACGGGGCTATACGAGCTGCCTCGGAAGCTGCAGAAGTCGCAACAGGATGGGGAAGCGGAAGGCGAGGGAGAGGGGGAGAGAGAGGGAAAGGGAAAGGAGACGCTGGACGAAGAGGAGAGTGAGCCGGAGAGCCTGATGAGTGATGCTGAATGGGAGGGGTGGAGGAAGGAGCTTGAATTGGAAGGACCCACTCGACCCAATTCGCCAGGCTTGAAGATCGCTCAGGACGGTAGTCCATGGACTTCCGAGAGTACGCAACAGTCGTATGGAACCCAGTTGGACGGTCCTCTACGAACTAGGGTACGAAAGAACACGCTCATATCGGGAAGAGACAAGGTGTTGGAAGGAATTGTCAAGCGGACTACGGAGCATTCCGTCCATCCTTATTCGATATACCAGGCTCAGGCATCTAGGGCGTCGACGTTATCATCTCTTTCGGCTTCGGCGAGTGTTGTCTTGGATACGGTGGCCAGTTCTAGTATAGGACTAGGTCTCTCTGCTCGCCACGCGTCCTCGCCCTCCATCTCTGCAGTTATCTCCCCTCGACAATCATTGTCAGCTCCGAATCGTGCAAGATCTGCTACGGTCTCTACCCCTAGCGCTGCGTTTAACCCACCCTCGCATAATAACCACGATCCCAACCACGACCTTGCGATTCCTCTTCCCAGCCTCCCCGACGCACCGGAGAACGGACGGCTACCCGGACTCGGAGGTGGTCTCAGCTCTGCATCTCGATCGCACAACACGGTCACGACCATCTCCGCCCTTCGGAGTACAGGCAACGAGCCCGCTCCCAAGAAGGGCAGGAGTAACAAGGGAAAGCGAAGGGAGAGGACTGAGGATCATTCGGGTGGCGAGGAGGGGAGCGTCGAGAGTACAGCGCTCGCCGTCGAACACCCCAACGACACCTGGACCCGCTCTCACGACGAAGGGCTCAACTGGCTGCGGCACATGCCTTCGTCTAGTCTTCGTCGGTCTAGCTCGAAGCACAGCTTGCTCAAGAACTTTGGCCTGCGGGATCGATGAACATAAGCCTGCCCCTGCTCCCCTGCCCCCTGCCCCCTGCCCCCAACCTCTCGCCTCCGGCTGCCTGGTGCAAGAAGTAAAGACCGGAACTCGGAAATAATTTTATCGTATTTACGTTGCTTAGAGCACCTAACGGAACCGGCGCGTTTTTGGTTTGCTCGCACACCTGTATTTGTGATCGCGTCTACTCCTTGCATAGTCCTCGAGTTTTAAGTGTCTCATCCTTATTCCATTTAATATGCATTTTCCCCGAGTTAGCCATGGTTCGGCGGAACAGTTTACTAGCGAACACCACCTGGCAAATTCATGTGCGAGGAACAGCCTCAAAATTAAGCTTGATAGGTATACGGGGCCTGTGCTCAATCTTGTAGAGCGCAGCAATCCTTTTGTGTACTGTTAAAAGGCACTCTTTGTGACTGACACACATCCTCGCTGGCAATAAAACGCTCTACATCCGCTAGAAAAAATAAGAAGTATCAAAAATATTCTAAAACTAATGTCTGTCCCCCAGGGTTGGGCACTATCCTATTTCTCCGTGATCTATGGTCGCCTACGGCTTCGGAGCCAGCACCAACCACGCATAAATGATCGCAGCACCAGCTATTTCAGGCGTGTGTCTTCCACGTTTCTCGTCCTCTTTTTGGAGAAACATTTATTGTGCAATCCTCCATGTCTCACACACTGTGGTTGGTGGACGGTCGTGATCTTCCATAATTTCTTGCTATCACAGCTACAATTTCAAGTCTACCTAGACGTAGAAATCTGTCTTCTATTTTCTACTAATGGTCGCGAGAAAAGGGGGACATAGATTAGCTAAGTCAGAAAAGTGCACTAGTCACCTTTCGGGCCGAAAATATGACGTATGTGGCCACACTTCGTATTTAGATAGTGAATGGCCGTCTGCAAGAGATTTTTGCTTCAGCGCAACTACCAACATTCAGGTGGGGGTAAACATTGCAGCCTACGGGACAAGCGAGATATTCATTTATGCATTTTGCGTAGTCTGCACTGTCAGGATTTATCATTTCCCTGGGTTTGTTTCCAGCTCGGTGTCCCTTTAGCCAGTCTGTTTCACAGCACACGACGAGTTGGACCTGACCACCTCTGGCTCGTGTCCTGCGGTGCTATTCGCGCGTGGTTCTTTGACATACACCTCAACACATCATCCATATATCATCACCCGACCAGCTCAGCAACGAATGACAGCTGTAATTTTACCTCCTTGCCTAGTAAACAAGAACATCCGTACATAGATATACCTTGGTCCCAATGGGTGCATTTCTGCCTGATAAATGCCGCCTAACCAAAAACACGGGTTTACATGTGCACTTGTACTTTGCTAGCACTTGCTTGCCAGCTTTGTCATAAGCGCCGAGTGTAAAACCGGCAGCAGTGAAGAGTCGGGTTCATTGAATACGCCTCAGGCAGTCGCGCTACGAGCTCAGAAGCGTCCGTACACTAAAATTACCATATCTCCTCCTAGTTCATAACTCGACTCGCCCTGTTGGAACCCTCCACTATCCCCGTTCAGTCTGAGACAGTCATCGGAGGTAATCCACTTAAACCATCATAGACGCCGAATCCTCTCTTCAGTTTAACCAACGATGGATGGAGCGGGCTCAAGGTCCAGCCGTGAGTGAAACACCGCTCGACCCACCTAACTGAATTTCCGAGTTTCGCCTCTAGAACACAGCTTAAGCAACTATCAAGAGAATGGGAATGGTTTTTATCACTCTTTGAACCCCTTATCCTTCATATCACAGGGCCCTGATCAACGTTCTTCTACCGCGCCCCAGAATATTCTTGCTCAGAGTATCAATTCGTACATATTAGCGCCCTATTGATTGTAGCGTCCTACTAAAGTACATATTACAGGATAACTTTGGTTGTAACGCCTGCTTCAGGCACATCTACTGGCAACCTCGATAGCAACACAATAACCCATCGCATCGATAACAAACTCCACTTCGATGTGACCATGTTCGGTTTACCCCTCCAAGGGGGTTTCTTCCGCATTCCTTTGACTAGGTCTGTGAAGCGCCGTGACCCCGCAACGGGTCTTTGTCACTTGAACCTCTCTTTCGAGCTACGAGGCGCCGAAACTCGCAAGATACGCGAGTTTGCTTGTCAACGTTGCAAGAACAAGATTTCTCGGGACCTCGATTCCCTGAGTCGTGTGGATTTTACCGAAAACCAGGACACCATTGCCCTCGAGAATGGAAAGGCCCGGATCTCTCTCAGGTTTACGTGTTACCCCAGTCACGACGATAATGGCACCGGTGTTGGCACCGATAAGGAATATATGTGAGCCGCCCATTGACTAGAATAATGCACTGCTGAACATGTTCCAGTATACAGGCCATTCTTAAAGATGGACTCCAAGTGGAAATCGCACGCTATGAAATTCCCAACCGCTTCAAGGTTGCACGTTACGCGAATGGCCCGACTAAGAACAGGGGAAAGTCCAGGGGATCCAGGTGCTCCCGCTTGTCCCAAGATGGAGTTCGGCAGGCCAATGGATCGCTTGGGTCCACTGGACTTGTATCAGTCACTCCGCCACTTGGTACGCTATCGTTCAAACCACTGAGCCATGGAGGAGGTCAATGGTTGTTCTTTAGACGTCGATCCTTCGACCGTGCAATCTTCCGCTCACGCATTTCTTTTGCGCCCTCTGAATGTCGTGAACAATCCAGCTCCTCTCCCGCCACCTGCAGCTCCGCAAGAACCACATAGCCATATACAAAATCATACACCCGAAGTAACCAGTATTGATGTGAGACCAACTGAGGTGTACGGAAATGGAGCTATTGGTTTGCTGGAAATTTCAAGGCATGTTCCAGGGTCAGACAGTACCTCATACCTATCCCCAGAAATTCTTTTAACCTAGAAACTTGCAGCGCCAACTCTATGGTTCAAAAGGACCTTAGACCCTCGGGAGTGCTCGAAAATGAGAGCAGGGTCAATGAGGCCATCAATCAAAACCATTCTCACGACCTGCATGTCTCCCCCGGAATCTATGACACTCTACAACCCGGCACAGGCCCTTTCACAATGCATCAGCCTCTGGATGTCCCCAATCCCATGGGGGTCGTTTCGAACACATCAACAAGAGGTGGAGAGGATATAATGCTAGGGGTATTTCACCCCGCCGAGGAGCCCCTACAGGTCCTACCTCCGTCCCTACAGCATGAAAGCACCGACTGGATATATCCTTACCAACTGGGGGCTCCAGCACCAATAAGCAACGCGGGAGTGACGTCTGCTACCCATTTCACTGTCCCAACGACGCTGTGCGACTCATTACCTTCCTCGGCTACTACCATTTTACCTCCAACTGAAGGGTCTTCGAACAGGAGTGACCATAGACCCATGCGTCACAGTCCACAGCAAGACACAACTCAAGAACCAAGCCCATGCGCAGAGTATGTGGCCCCTAGTAAGGGCCCTCTGTCGGGTGGCGTCGAGGTTACGATAGTGGGGACCAATTTTCCTCATACGCTGCCGTTGAGTGTCTATTTCGGCATGAAGCTCGCCGTCGTTGTAAGTTGGGAGCACTTGGTCCATGGCCTATCCATTAACGCAGAACTGGCTCCAGACTCGAAACACTCGAGAGACCATACGATGTGTTGTTCCTGCCGCGTCATCTCCTGGACTTGTCGACTTGCGAATTCTGGTAGAACCCCCAGGATTAGCACCAGAGGTTGATTGCAACATGGCAAAGTTCACGTATGAAGATGAGCGGATGACGGAGTAGGTCCCGAATGTAAACTTCGTGGGAGGTTACTTATTGTCTTGTTTAGGCTTATGATGCACGTAAAGTTCATCGCTTCCCGAAGGAATCCAGCACTTTGGGAAGCCACTGTGACCTTAATGCAGCGTGCAGTCGAGGCGGCTATGGAACAAGCCTCTGGGGGCCTTGAGCCTGGTGCCAGCAACGCTTTACAGTCTCTTGATTACCGCCAATTCGAGGAGGTCGCAATCAAAATTCTCAGTTCTTACTCGACGTACCACGACTGGAAGAGAGCGGTGTCATGTCCCAACGAGTATGGACAAACTCTAGCGCACCTGGCAGTTACCTTGGGTTATACTCGCCTTCTGGAGCGACTAATTTACTGGGGGATCGACCTCTCAGTAAGAGATGCCACGGGAGCGACTGCCTTACGTTTCTATGACCATCCAGATTGCGTCGCTTTGCTTAATCGAAATGGAGCCAATCAGCAGATACGCGACGGCTCGCCCCCACCAGAGGACAGCGGCAGTGGCTGCCCCACAATCCCAGGTCTCTCCGCCCGCGATGACGCTAGCACGATTCTTACGGAGTCAGTGTCCCCTCCTCCATATACCAAGTCGCCCTCAGAAGCAGAACACCATTACACCCTGCGTCAAGCGCCGTCCCGTGCACAGAACTGGAATAGCCAACCCGCCAGTCCACCGAACGTCATGCTCCTTAGTCCACCTCCATCAGCCGTCCGTGTGCATCCAAATCACGTTCGCATTCGTCACAGGCTTCTGCACTATCCTAAAATATTGGGCAAAATTTTCGCATATTCTTCATCCTTGCATCTCCGTGCAGAAGCACCCTTCTTGCAAGACCACACCACCAAGCCATGGTTGGAATCCCTTCGCGACCTCAAATCCTTATGTCTAGTCTCCAGGACCTTTCACACCTCCGCCGCGCCGCTGCTATACACCCACATCCGACTCCGGCGAATTCCGCAGCTCTCTGCTCTGGTTGTCTCTCTTCAACTGAATTATAAAAGGGTCTCAAAGAGCCGCACCTTCACGCCGTCCCTGCGATTGGGCGAGTGCACACAATCCCTCGACCTCTCCTTCTTCATACCCAAAGAATGGAATACCCTATATGTAAACGATCTTATCGCACTCCTCTCAATGCTTCCGAATCTCACGTCATTCCGCTCTCGACCATGCCTCCCGATGTTGTCTCAATCGGGAGTACCTTTACCGCGACCAGTCCCCAGCTCGATTCTCCTGGCACTCGCACATTCGCTACGCAATAATTCTCTCCTCAATGAGCTCGAACTCACCCAGCAGGAAAGCCCAGCGTTGGCCGATCTCACAACACTCTTGCAAAATTCGGTCAATCTCACCACCCTCACACTGGGCTTGTACATTTTCGATTCGGGCTCTGCGCTCTCCACCGCACCAGCCTCTATCCGACTACCCTCTCTACAATCGCTCAGGCTGCACGTCACGATGAATCGGCCGAAAGGTGTCTTGACTGCGAGACCTGCTGCTCACTTCATGGTCGACGCCATTCGATGGGCTATGCCGAAACTTCGTAATCTCTCTCTCGTATTGGACCACGATATCCAGGCACTATCATCCGATTCATCGTTTGGGGGTATCCTGCACGGTTTCCTCAATATGCACGGGCACGGTTTACAACACCTTTCCATAACAGAGACAGCCCCGCATCTTCGATCCAGAGAACTGGACGTCTCCAGTCTCGTTTCCAAGTGCCCAGTTTTGGAGTGCTTGACGGTTGGTATCGTGGGCTGCGCGCCTGTCCGCATGGTGGTACCCCATATCCGACTCAGACGGGTGCAATTTGTCGGGACATTCGGTTGGATATCGGGCGGTGGCGACGTATTACGGGAGCACGGTCGACGAGCACTGAAAATTCAGGCAGACGAAGTTCGGACTGGCAAGTTCCCAGGGCTAAGAGATATCGTGCTGACGGACGAGAGGGAAGTACCAAGAGGGTGGACCGAGGTCATGCGATCAGTCAAGGTATCGATCATGTGTCTGCGAGCCAGTGAAGAGGGTGACGAAAACGTCTGGAGTGATGGCGAAGGCAGCGACGACGAAGATTGGATTCCTTCTCCCAGCGAGGGAGACGACGATCTGTCCAGCGAAGGCGATGAGGACGATGGGTGGTATACGGATGCCTACGCCGCCGGACATGGAGCAGACGGCGAGAAGAGCGATCATGAGATGGTCAAGAATCCGAGCGGGCGAACGACCAGTTACACGGGAGATGACCAAATCGACCATCAGGGCGCCTTGGAAATTTTCAAGAAGACGCTGGAGAGAATCGTTGGTTTGCCGAAGAATGAGGATCCCAACAATGAGGCAGACAACGCAGGACCACCAGCGCTGGTGCGAGTATCGCTTCCTGTCGTTGTACCTGCGCCTATCCCGACTAAGGTATCGACTCCTGCATCCCTCCAGTACCAACACCCGAGCAGCTCCCCGACTCACCACCGTCGTCTCAACAGTGGTGCGGGCGATTTGAGCCGTACCACCACCGTTTCTGGACACCAGCGTAAACTCAGTAAGGACCAGGGACTCAACAGGATTCACCCCTCTGCTCCTCCATCCGCTCACTTTGGTCTCCTGCCCGTCGTGGGTTCCCTCAGGGGCAATTCGTCTGCGCAAGGCCATCACCGCAGGCTCAGCAATGGCGGTGAACGACCCACTCTGCCCCCCTTGTCCCTCTCCGCGCAGCAGAGCCACACTGTTCCGATCACTATCACCTCCCCCACTCCGTCAAGCAGCAAGGGGGCTCCCACACCCACATTCACCTTTGGGTCGTCCTCTCGAGGAGCCGAGGCGAAGGCGGATGGAGATGAAGGAACGGTTGGCAGTGCGAGGAGGAAGGTGCTCAAAACGGGTAGTCTAAAGTGGAAACCCCAACCGTAACGCGCGCGCGACCGTTGCAGCATGCAGCATAATGGCTATGTCGAACAGTCTTTCCGGCGTATGACTTTTGCTTTTGCGTGACTCGACGTCGTGCATTTTTTTTGCTTCTTTTGTTGTTCATATTGTTTTGTTGTATCGTGGTTGAGCGTGTACATATGTGCCCTACTTGTTGTAGTCTCTGCCATCTTGAATTTCATGCTGATTTTTTGGTAAACCCCGCGTCATCACGGTTATCCTCGGATGCCCATCTCAACCCTTATATATTACTCGAATTACGTGCTGTATTTAAGCCTCTGTACTTGGCTACCTCTATAATACTCTGTTTCAGAACACCGTTTCATCACTCTCGGTCTCGATCGGAGGTCTCCCCCCCTCAAACCCAGGCCTATCCTGCACGGGCCACGCGCACCCTGTTTGCAGTGATTGCAGCCTAACGGGACAAGCGAGATGTTCATTTATGCATTCTGCGTGGTCTGCACTGTCAGTATTTGCATTTCCCTGGGTCCTGCGTGCGTGTGGTGCTATGTGCGCGTGGTTCTTTGACATACACCTCAACACGTCATCCAAACATCATTCGACCAGCTCGCTGTAATTTTACCTCCTTGCCTAGCGAACAACCGCACATCGATATATATTTTGTTAGGAAACGAATTGCGCCTCTGAGTCACGGCGCAATGCCTCACCGTCGTCGAGTCTCGAGAAGGTTCGAGAAGGTTCGGAAAAGTGTATATGTACTGATTGTGCAGGGAACTTACCATTGAGCTAACCTTGAAGAAGCCGTTTTCTGACATATTTTGGTCCCGACAGGTGCACTTCTGCCTGACAAATGCCGCACGGTTTTGCATTTGCACTTGCTTGCCAGCTTTGTCATAAGCGCCGAGTCTGTCAAACCAGGAGCAGTTAAGGGTCGAGTTCGTTGAATACGCCTCAGGCAGTCGCGCTACGAGCTCAGAAGCGTCCGTACAATAAAACTACCACACTCCTAGTTCATAAGTCGACTCGCCCTGTTGGAACCCTCCGCCATCCCTGTTCAGTCTGAGAACAGTCATCGGAGGTAATCCACTTAAACCGTCATAAACGTCGAATCCTCTCATCGTTTTAACCAACGATGGATGGAGCAGGCTCAAGGTCCAGCCGTGAGTGAAACACCGCTTGATCCACCTAACTAAATTTCCGAGTTTCGCCTTAGAACACAGCCGAAGCAACTATCAAGAGAATGGAAATGGTTTATATCACTCTTTGGACACCTTATCCATCATATCACAGGGCCCTGACCTGTCAAACCAACATTCTTCTACTGCACCACAGAATGTCCTCGCTCAGAGTATCAATCCGTACATATTAGCGCCCTATCAATTGGAGCCTTGTCAGGAGCTGATTTCCGTGCTGGTATCTGTAGGGCTAGCCCCAGTAGCTACGTCTCTTCCCAAATTCGCCGCCTCCAACCCCTGGACAGTCCCATTGTGACCAAACGAACCACCAGATTGCGGCAAAATGGAAACAAGCGTCCCCGGACGTCATCCGATGTATTCGAGGATGAGCTTGACTCTGACCGACAAGCTGACCGTGGTCCCAAATTGTATGTGGTTTGACACCCCCACACTTATGGGCAGTCCAATTGATGAGGCTCTATAGTCATAGAGCGTGTTCGAGTTGCCGCAAACAGAAGGCATGTCCTCTATTTCCATTTGTCATGCTTGCAATTGAAGCCGAGATTGGGTCTGGCTGACAATATGATTTTACAGAGCAAGTGTGTAAAGAAAGAAACAGAGGAGTGCTGCAGAATGTGCAAAGCCAAAGGTGTTGAATGTGTCTTTGAACACCGCACTGCACGCAAGCAACCAAAGTGAGTCCATTCATCAAGGAATTAATCACCATGTGGTCAACCTTGTTCGTCGCTCCAATAACTGGCAACGCTGAACTCGCTTGCGTTCTGCAGACAACGTGGTGTACTCCTGGAAGAGTTGAAGAAGAAAGATGCGGGCATAGAATCTCTCAGGCAAATGCTAAAACCACATATGCTCACGATGTACTCCGCTTCAGAGGACCCATCATCCTCGTCTCCCCCTTCTGACTCTTCCACCACGTCAGAACCGGTACGGAGGCAAGTCTTGGAGTGGTTCGCCAACGCCGAACAATCGCCCAACATTGGGCTGAACTTCGACTCGAAGACCTACGACTCCTCCGACGGCGAGTCTGAATCGAGGACTTCCATTCCTGCCCTTGCGAAGGGCCACGGCCGCTCGCTCTCCTTAGACAGGGCGAAAGCGAACAAACGCCGGTCGCCTACCCGGTCCCAACGGCGCCTCGCGCTCCCAATGGACAGCCACCCAGTAGGACTATTGGCAAAGTCATCCTTCCGTGATTCACGTGGACGTCTGTCTGCTGCTGGATCAAACGTTGATCTCACTTCGCCCGTTGAGATTGGCGTGGCCCGTCAGGACTACTTTACATCGAGTACGCAGCTCACCAGTACCCTGCATTCGGCTCATCTGCTGACTCAGCCCCCCTTACTTAGGTTCCACCGCAACAAGTAACAAATTGGCAGAGCTTGGGTTGAGGTAAGAAACGGATGCTGGCCTGAGTGAAGAACCGAAGCCACTTCGAAAGGGCCTGATCGTTCCGAACGAACCCAAGCTTGGTGCAACGCGATGCCTCTCGCAGGTGCATTCAGCGGGCGCCTCGATCATGGACACATACCACGCATTCCACTCTCTTTTCAAATTCTCCGATTATAGTCACGTATGCGCCCTATGCCCCAATATGTATGAATTACAAGAGACTCCGCTCCGCTCCTTAGATCTTGCCCACTCCTATGTCGAACTCTTGCTATTTTATCGTCCTCAGGCAACTCGAGTGTGTGTGTAGCAGTGTGTTCGTCCCGCGTGTCTCAGAGAATATTTATTCAATCCTCTCACCCAACGAAGTCCTTGACAAGTCGTCCGATCTCGCGCCTGAGCATGCTCGGGGCATCACAGATAAAGAAGGGACCTCTGTGGTTAGCCAGACCTAACGAGAGGTTCGGTCACCAAGTGTCCCAGGCCAGGGACTTGGTGGGACCTACTGGGTGAGACACAGGAACACCACATCCAGGAATTTAGTGACTCCTAAATTCATGTAACTGCAATAGATAAATATAAAATAAATATATTTTAATCACGTTCATCTTCTGATTCGTATTCAGGTTCCCACATGCCATGCATGACCGCGCGCTCTGACCCAAGGCTTCAATCGATGATCCCCCATTTGGACTTAGAAAATTTCGGTGGGATTGACACTTCACAATACATGCGTATACCCACTTTCATTCCAT
>Ga0307513_10004253_pt1 | contig 19158 bp, 19 predicted proteins | sample 15_EM_MG_FD_202174 | JGI IMG/M metagenome (GOLD analysis project Ga0307513, IMG submission 202174) | Populus trichocarpa ectomycorrhiza microbial communities from riparian zone in the Pacific Northwest, United States - 15_EM | ecosystem: Host-associated > Plants > Roots > Unclassified | place...
TCGCTGGGTATTTTTCCTTCGTACTTTGGTAGGCTTTCCTTACTAGACGACTGAGTTGTTGGTTGTACTTTCCTTGTTACATGAGGCCGCTGGCCCGGCGGAGGAGAAACCTGCGCAGAAAAGTGGATATTTAACTGGTGCCGTGACTTTCTTTTGTTTATGTTTTTGTGATTTATAGGTTTTGTTCTCTCCATAGCTAGCGCTGCATGAGGCTTTTTGTACCTAAAAACAATGAACGCATGATTACAAAAAAAAAAAAAAAAAAAAAAAATGACGGCCTCCTGGGGCGCCACGTGGATAACACCTGGGAACCACCTACAGGCATACTTTGACCTCCGGGTAGTTGTATCGTTAACAGTAGAGGGCTTGGGGCTAACCGGGGAAGCTGCAAGACATCCAGGACAACCACCCCAAAGCCAGTCCCAGGCTACCCCGTGAACTGTAGCATTACCATGGGTTATTAGTGGACTCTAGAGGTGTGAGTCTTGTCATGATTTAAGAGGGTCCCGCATGCTTGGCTGTGGGTAGCGCCCATGCAGTCAAGCAGCGGGAGATTTCTTAGCGTGGGAGCATGCAGTCAGGTTTAGAAGCTTAGTATAGCCAAGTAGATTTGTCAATGGACTGTGCAGCTTGTATAGACGAAACCACCGCTGGGCCAGTGAGTCCCAATGGATATTATCTCTACAGTTGGTATGTCGGTTGGCCACTAACATACTAGCTGTAGGAAAGAGTTTTGACTCATGCAGATGTAGTTGGAGAGACATCACCCGGAGCGCTTCCTATTTTGTGGCGATAGTTAATATCAGAGCAGTCCGACTGCCTCCGAGTGTTAGCTCCCTCTAGGCAGGTGAGTTGGGCAGCCCTGAGCTGAGCAGGGTGCTCGCGACAGGTCAGAATGGTTGACGGGTGTCCTCTGGCTTTACATTATTCTACTTAACTAAAGCGAGAGACAGCCTATTCTGATAACCAACGATCCTCGAGAGAACTTATTGAGTGAAGGTTTCAGGCTTAACGATATTAAGTTTTACGGCTTGATTCTACTTTGAATTATCTTTATTATTATATTTATCCTTACTTCTACTTTGAGTCTTCTGTGCGGTTGCAATCTTAGGATCTGTCTTCCTACAGAGTGCCTCCGTTACAGTATATCGTTAAGCGCACTGGCTTAACTCTCTTCTGAGTATTGTTGATCACAGACGCCTACTATTGACATTGTTTAAATACGAGGCGCTTGTCTAGTACAAGAAGCATTAGGTGGAAAGAACAATGTCTACCTCAGTGGCTATGTGGCCTTCCGGTTCCAATCAAACAGCCGCACTGGTGTTCCAAGACCTCTCCATATTGCATGCTCGTGCAGACTTGATGGCATTGGCATGGAGATTGGTTGCAGGTTTGTTGGAATATGAACCTACTCCTATTGAAGCGGAGCTAGTGGGGATGTTTATCGAGGACCCGTGTGGTCTCTTAGCTAACCTGACCCAAGATAACACTGTGAGGCAGAGAGTGCCAGAACAGAACAGCAACAACGTCACGTTTCAGTCCTTCTTCGGCGATATATTCGAGCCCTATCTTCTGAAGGAAGTGGGCAAGAGATTCCAAGAGGCCCAAGGCCAGCTTGAGAATTTTGTCGAAGAGAAAACGGTAATGTTCCAAGAGGAAATGGTCAAAAGTGCGAACGAATGGATGCGGGATCAGCAGAAGGCCTTCCATCAACAAGCCATGTCAGTGCAGATGTTGAAGGGAAGAGTAGCAGCCCGCGAACAAGCCCGACGCAACAACTATGACATTGACCTCGAAAATGATGTGGTAATGAGAGCCGCACCCCCGCTGCCTTTAGTGCTAGCACCCCATGTTCACTATGCTGCGGAACTGGCAAAGTATATGATCGATGAAAGATATAAGTGCTTCCTAAATGAGCTTGTATCGCAAAACATGGGACAGCAAATGCAGGTAGATGCCCAACAGCAGCAGTTTAGGGAGCAGCAACAGCAGCTGGCACTTACAGCATCACGCCTGTCCCCCTTTGCAACCGCGATCGCTGAACCCCTCAGTTCGAGAGGCCAAACCCCAGCCCCCGTTAGTGGTCTAGGAAAAGGGGGAGCCCTACGAAAAGGTAGCAAAGAACAGAGGCCCGGCCCTGGTTCTGGTCGTGTTTTACCTCAACCGGCAACCCCTACTACCAATCCCCTGGTGGCCGGCTTCCCGGTAGTCGACCCAAGAACCCCTGTAATTGTAGTAGAAGACGAACGTCCATATGGCGTCGCTGCGTCAACTCCTTTGCCAGTTACACCTCACAAACCAACGGCCTTTGCTCCGGCAACAGTGCCTGCGGCTCCAGCAAAACCTTCGTGTAATGCGGGATGGGGCGGATTTCTGGGGCCAGCGGCGCAATCGGCAATGGCTTATTGTTCTGCTGGTTGTACGATCGAGGGAGAAGGAAGTGAACGGACTTGGACTTATCGCGTACCTTGTCTACGAAGCGAGGGAGAACCTATTGTACTTCCCCCAAGTCCTGAGCCATGACCTTCGAAGTTGAAAATGATCCTTTGCCCCTATTGTGATGCATCGATGCATAAAGTGTTGGACGATTGTTGGGATTTCAATAAGAAATTTCCACCCTGACAGAATACCACCAACCGACCTCGCATATCTTCGACTATGTCAATACCCTGTTCCGATAGGATGGATGAAGATAGTGAGGAAGGTTCGAGGTTTAGTGGGTATGATAGGCCTAGGTCTACTCGAGGTAGAAATACCGAAGGTAAGGGAGGAGACGGAGGTAGAATTCCGCCAATGGGTGGTAATGTTGCTGGTGGAGGAGACCCGAGTGATTCCGACCCCTCTTCCAATAGTGACAACTCCGACTGCCTACCTTTTGATCCGCGCAAAATCCTTGGCAGTCGTAAGAACCACTAGGATGATGCAAGGAAGGCGAAGTATGATAAACGGTTAAGGCGACTTCTGAAGCCTCGTAAGAGGCAACGGAAAAGCAAGGGATCCGCTCACAAGCCCAAAAAGCCCACGCGCCTTGGGGTAGACCGTTTCGATGGTGACCCTAAAGACACCCAACGTTTCATACAAGATGTTGAGATTAAGCTAAACTATTTCAGAGAATCCCTCGTGGATGATATGGATAAAATTAGCCTTGTCATTCCCCTTCTTCGTGCTGGAGCCAAAAGATGGTATGATTGCATCCATGTCTATATCAATCAGGATGCAGCCATCTGTGATAACAGGCTGTTTGACCCAAATAATGTTCTTCGAACGTGGGAAGGCTTTCGCAAGCGGTTGGTATCCAGTTTTGGTGGGTACTCTGTTCGAGAATGTGCTCTTCGCGAGTGGAATGGTTTATCCATGCAGCCAGAAAAGATTGATCTATTCGTAGATGAACTAATCTGGCTGGCAAATGAGTTGAAATATGGTGGGGACTATGTGAAGAATAAGGCTCGTGTGGGGATGACAACTGATCTCCGTAATCCGTGGGCTATGAAGACTCCACACCCTGAAGACTATGTTGACTACCTAAACCTTTTGCGAAATACAGGTTACCAGTTAGAAGATGTCGCTTTATTCAAACGTACTGTTGTCAGAGCAAAAGACTCCTCTCATCGTAACAAGAGCGACGATAGGCATACCTCCACTAAGAAGCAGAAGCAGGAGAGAAAAGGTTCCGGCCCTCGCAATCCCAAAGCTGCCAACCCAGCGGCGCGGTCTTTCCGACCGCCAGAATCAGAGCATGCCAAGGCGCATAAAGATATAGCTCAAACTCTGATAGATCGTCGCAAATGGTTGAACCAATGCTCACGCTGTGGCGATCCGAATCACTTCTGGCACAAATGTCCTACTGCCACTCCGATTGTCGCCTCACCCAAGCTTAATCGTAAGTGGACCGTTAATGAGGCAGGACACCAGGACCGTGCTTCAATTCCGCAAGCAAGACGTATTGAGGCTCCTCCACCTGCTGTTAAACGAGGAGAGGCAGAGATTCGCGGATCGGCTCCGCAAATACTGGAAGTGGATACGGATGCGTCGAACTAGGTAAGTCCCCGCCTCTATCCTCTGGGTTTAGAAAAGCACTGACTCTGGGTCCAAGCCCAGAGGGCATGAAGGACGGAGATGGAAGATGTGGACCGTATATTCCTCCCTCAAAGAATCTACAAGCTGAAACCAACATGAACTACAGGAATGACCGCTCGGATTGGTTTTCTTTTGGAGATGGTTACGGCTCTTTCTTTGGTGTTTATGTTGATTTGATTTCCTATCTAATTTTGCCAAAGTGTGCTTTATTTTCATAAGGAAGGAAATGGTGTTGGGCTTAGGTTTCGAGTTATAAGGGTTATCGTTTTGATTTCGTCAGGCTGGAGTTGGCATAGTAATTGAAGTTATTCTGCAAGTTTACCTGAGGAGGGTTAAGAACCTGAAATCATGCTGGCGTGATAGTAAACCCCCAAGCTATTTGAAACCCGGTAATTGTATCCATTTGATAACTACTCACGACCCGCTGTGGCCGCTCTTGTGTCGGAAGGCAAGAGACATTGAGCGGTAATCCCTAAACAACACTACCAGATACCTGATACTAACCAACAAGGTTTAGCGACGACAGACCCGCTAAGCGGTTGAGGCTTGCAGGCCCTCCGCCACATACTAGGTCTATATATGTGAATGTAATGCTCGAGTGGAGCCACAATGGGAAGAAACAGAGCGAAGAGGCTCTATTATTGTTGGATAGTGGGGCTACGGGTGTAGTAGTAAGTAGCGCTTGGGTTAGCAATGCCCAGCTACCATGTATAGGTCGGGAGACTCCGACACCTTTTTCTGATGCAAGCGGGAATCACATCCCAGGCTCAGGTCTCCACTATACGAAGACAGTTGATATGTCAATAGGAGACCATACCAATAAGATGAGATTTGAGCTTGCTGATATGCCTCCAGGGCACGTGGACGGTTATCTGCCGATGGCGTGGATGAAGGAACACCACCCAAATATCAACTGGGAAAGGGGACGTCTGAAGTGGCGCTCAGACTATTGTAAGACCCATTGTCTCCAAAGCAAGAGTCGCATAGAGTTTATTACCTGCGAAGAACTCTTAACTGAGGATCCCAACAACATGTTTATATGTGGGATGCGCCTTTAAACTGGTGAAGATGGAGAAGACATTAGTCTTAAGCTGCTACCAGAATACCAGGATTAGGCTGACATATTCAGCGAAGAAAAGATCAATGTCTTGCCAAAGCATACCGAGTATGACCACCGCACTGACTTGGTCCCGGGCTCTGACTTGCCCAAAAACCACATATACCCGCTTACTGTTAGAGAGCTACAGGTATTAAAGGAGTATATCAATGAGATGGAACAGTCCGGGAAGATCCCGAGATCATCCTCTCAGATAGGTGCTCCTATCCTGTTTGTACTGAAGCCTGATGGAACACTTCGGTTATGTGTTCATTATCGAGAGTTAACTAAGATTACTATTAAGAATAAGTATCTATTGCCCTTGATGAACGAGCTATGTAGAAGGGTCGGGGAAGCCACAGTGTTCACCAAACTGGACCTGAAGAATGGCTATTATCTCATGCACATGGCGGAAGGCGAAGAATGGAAGACGGCTTTCAAAAGTCTGTATGTCTTATACAAATATACTGTCATACCTTTTGGACTTTGTAACGGGCCATCAACTTTCCAAGGAATGATCAATGATGTGTTCTGTGACATGTTGGATGTAGGGGTCATCGCCTATATGGATGACATTCTAATCTATTCTGAGACCATAGAAGAACATGTTGCTATCGTAAGGAAAGTAATGGACAGGCTGCGGAAGGCAGGCCTATGTGTCAGCATGGACAAGTCAACCTTCCATACGAGAGAAGTAGAATTCCTTGGATACAAGTAGTGTTCGTTACGGGGCCCCGTTTCTGACAAACGGGGCGCCAAGAGCAGGTTATTAACTGCAGATTAAAAAAGGAATCGTCCAAATCGGACCAAAACTGAGTGAGATAGAGCTCTTTGAAGTTGTCTAACTTCAAAGAGCTCTATCTCTGTCAGTTCTGGTCCGATTTGGACGATCTTTTCAGCCAGTTAATCAGAATAACCTAGGTTATTTTGTCCTCGCTCCTCGGAAACGGGGCCTCGTAACGAAGCCTAGATACAAGATCTCTGACCATGGAATATCAATGACAACCAAGAAGGTTGAGGAGATTACGGCGTGGTAACCGCCACAAAAGGTTGTTGATGTGCAAAGCTTTATGGGCTTTGCCAATTTTTACAGTCGGTTCATTAAGGGATTTAGTATGATAGCAAAACCTTTAACCGACCTAACAAAGAAGCGCATCAAGTGGAATTGGAACAATGCTTGTCAAGCGGCATTTGATGATCTCAAGAAGCTTTGACAACAGGTCCAATATTGACTCACTTTGATGAAACTCATCCAACAAAGTTGGAAACCGATGCTAGTGACTTTGCCCTAGGAGCCGTTTTATTGCAGCTATGTGAAGATGAGCGATGACACCCAGTAGCCTTTCATAGCCGAAGGTTGGCCCCCGCTGAAGTTAATTATGATGTTCACGATAAGAAAATGACAGCTATAGTTGCTGCATTTCGCGAATGGGAATACATGATGAGATCTGTTGAAGAACAGATAACTGTTTACACTGATCATAAGAATTTGAAGTACTTTAATACTACCAAGATTCTCAACAGAAGACAGCACCGCTGGGCTGAATTCCTGCAATCATTCAATTTCAAGGTTGTTTACCGCGAGCGAAGGCTAAACGAAAAGGCCGATGCATTGTGTAGGCGTAGGGACTACAGCCCTGAAGTGGGAAGTAATTCTGATCCTTGCACTTTTTCCGTCCGCATCAATATGTTGGTCAGGAGCGGGACATCTTGTGACCACAGGTGTTGCAATCCTGCCAAGGGTTTCGGCTACAGTCCGCGTTTAGGATGGCGCTACTCAAAGCAGCCGACCAAGACCATGGCTACTTGGATACGTTCAAGTCGGTACTGAAGGGCGAGAAGAATGTTGATACAAGCCTAAGTATCATAAAGGAATTGCTCTGTTATAAAAACATGTGGTACATCCCCAAGGACGAGGCCTTGAAGCGAATAATTATGGAGGCTGAAAATGATTCACGCATGGCTGGACACTTCGGAACCTACAAGACAATTGGTAGGGTTAGGGCAAACTTCTACTGGCCAAAAATGGAGGAACAGATCACAGAATATGTTTGCTCATGCGACATATGTCAACATAACAAGGTCATCCGGCACAAGAAGTACAGACTATTGGAGCCTATTGATGTTCTTATGAGACCATGGACTTCCATATCCATGGAGTTCATTGTGGGGCTGCCCAAAGCAGAACGGTATACGAAAATAGGGGTCATTGTGGACAGGTTCTCAAAGATGGCACATTTCATCCCCCTCAAGACAGAAGAGCACATTAAGGAACATGCTCTAATCTTGCTGAAGGAAATCTGGCGCCTTCATGGGCTCCCAGAAACAATTATCTCTGACCGAGATACCCGGTTTACATCCAAGTTCTGGATGAGCCTAATGCAACTATTGCAAGTCAAGCTAAAGGTTTCCACCGCCTTCCAACCCGAAACCGATGGGTAAACTGAATGGGTCAACCAGACACTGGAACAGTACTTACGCAGTTACAGTTCGTATCAGCAGGATGATTGGGTGTCGCTACTCCCTTTCGCGGAGCACACCTATAAGATTTCGCTATCAGAATCTGCTAATGCTAGTCCTTTTGAAATCAACTACGGATTCACTCCTCAGACATAATGGTCGGGGATGGTGTCAGAAAATCAAGGGATATACCCAGACAGTAAGCTTGTAGTGAAGGATTGGGAAGGAACTTGGCAAGAGATTAGAGAAACATTACAACCGGCACAAGAAAGACAAAGGAAATGGCATGATCAAAAACGACAGCCTTCTCCTGAATATGTCACACTAGAGGATGTCAGCCAGGGTAGAGCAAAGAACGCAGACCGCGTAATGTTGAACCAAAAAAACATTCGCACAAAGAGGCCTATGGAAAAGCTAGACCATAAAATGTTTGGACCGTTTGTGGTCAAGCGAAAAATTGGATCCAGAGCCTATGAGTTAGAAGTGCCTGCCCGATGGACAATCCATCCAGTGCTCAATGTCGGGATGTTGGACCCTGACCACGAGGATCCTATTGGAGGACCTTAGTTGGCGATACTGGCACCAGACATTTTAGATAGTGAGCCCAGTTATGTTGTCGTGGAGGTCGTAGACAGTCGGTAGTAGGGAAATCCTAAGTCAAAGTTGTTACGGGGTAGCTAACACGGTAGGATTCCGGGCTAACTAGGCCGGAGGATATTCGAGACAACAGAATATAGGTCAGGAAGGCTCAAGAAGAATTATTTGATAAAGTAATAGAAGAATATCGTAATAACTTATAATATTGTTAAGGTCTCTTCTCCGTTGCTTGATGATGTTCTCAACCATCGGGGAGAGCCCTACTATTTATACTTATGTTCACGCTACTTTGACTTCTCTAGTAAAGAAGTATCTTTCTAAGAGTCCAGTTCGTCAGAACAAAGTGCGTACACTGTTTGACCCTGAATCTTGCCCAGATTGACTCTGAGAATCTCCCGACTGCTATTTCTTCTGAGGGTGTCCCCACTCCACCAGTAGTCAGTCTTCGATATCTTCGTCCTGATAGACTATAATGGAATATGCAGTCTAAATGCCTATATACCAATAGTATCATGAATATGGAGTGATCAAGTCCAATATTCATCTATCAATGCATAATGCGTATGCATTAGTAAGAGTAGAGAACTGGTTCTCTGATCATCGTTCCAATCAGGTAGCCATATCTTGAAACGTGAACTCTTTGTGGTTCCTGAGTAGTCTCCCAGATGCCTCCGGGAAGTCCCTACTCAGGAAGCTTGGGTTCGGATATATGCTCTCCCCTATGGTGGCATATACCTCGCCCATAATTATGCAAGCTATTCCTGCTAGGGTAATAAAAGTTTCCTCCCCGCTTTGTGCAATATATAGTTGCTTGGAAAGGGTATGGAGCAGAGGAAAATTCTTGGGAACCATTCGAGATGTTGGAAGGTACTGCTATGGAGACCTTGGTAAACTTCCACGACAGATTATCTGTCGAAACCGAGAGACCATAGGGTTGTTGATGGGCATATGAGTGGAAGGAAAAGACGACGCTAAGATCTGCGGACAGATCTAGAGAAGAGGGGAGTAGTGTAACGACCCTACAGATAGGTAGCTACAGTGGACTAGACTTAAGCCCGTATGGTATAACATGTAGTAACCATATTGAGAATAGGCCAGTATACTTAGGGGGTATTTGACGCGTCCCTGATTCTGATTTGAGATCAGGTCTTGGCGTTTTCAAATCAGATTTTCAGAACCTCAATCAGACTGACCCAAAATTGTGATTTGAGATTGGGACGCGCCAAACACTCTGTGATTTGATTATGATTTTGACTAATATTTTTTACTTTTATAACCTAATACTAAATAACTTTTAACAATGTATTTAACAAATAAAATAGAATCTGTAAAGGATATAATTAAAGTTGGATAGCAAACCCAATTGTAGATTCTCTTAAACATTCATACCTCTTTGTTCATACCTATGCATAAATTATTTATATCTAATATATCTTTCATAATATAAGTAACAATAATAGATAGTATTCATATCCCTCTTGTTACCACTGGCAGTCGAATCAAGTATGATCCTATCATACTATATTATTTTTTTGAACTGAAAGATCTTTCCAAGATGTTAGATATTTGATATGATTCTTTCGTTGTATCTATTGAAAGCAAGGTTTCTTTATAATACTAACTTTATGTTACAAATTTAGATAAAGCACTAGCAGGACTATTTTGAAAAAAAGTTCTATGAAGAACTCACTCTCACTGACTGCATTCTTGGAAATAATATCCTGAGCTACGAGGGCATCAACATTTGCCACAATGGCACTTGTCAAATAGGTGACAGAGAGTAATAAGCAGAGATTTTTTCAAGGAATTGCTCCTGGCCCTGGCCAACAATATACAGATGAGTTATTCAGCTTATAGGATTCATTACATATAAAAAAATGCCTATGAATCGAGCATCATATCTTCCAAAGGCTCGTTTGTACTTAGTCAATTTTATGAACACTATGTTAAGAAACAGGGTCTCATAATAATGATCAAATATATCATATTTTACCCTAACCTAGTGCTTAAGATATTATGATATAATATAACCCCAAATCATGTACAAAAATTTCAAATCAGAATCACGTATCCAATCAGATTTCAAAATAGGCGCGCCAAACACCACCTGATTTCCAATCATGATTTCAAGTCAAATCGTGATTTCAAATCAGAATCATGGCATGCCAAACACCCCCTTAGTATACTACCGGTAGACATGAGTTGGTACAAGGGTCGACAAAATGACTTGGTGACATAGGGTTAGACAGGGTAACCTAGGTAAGCCAAAGTTACCCTACTAGGCAGGGTAACCTTCGGGGGGTATGTTCGCATAAAGCTATGGACCCATAGTAAACATTGCACAGGTCTCCGGGGCAAGAGTATATGAGGTCGCGCAGACTCCCGAAAAAAATAAAGAAATAACAGGATGAAGTAACCCTACGTTAAAAACATGATTACCCTACCTTGGGACCCCAGTTACCCTACTGAGGTACCCCAGTTACCCTACCTTCACTGACAAAGTCATCTGCGGACTTAGGGGAAAGTTACCCCACTATAGTGGGGCACTGCGATGTTCATAGGGCCGCTTCGTATGGTACGAAACGGACTACTGACAGAGCAGGAGTGGTCTGCACCTCCTGTAACTTTCAGGGGATATTCCTACCACCCCCCTGCGGCCCCAGCGTTGGTACGGCCTGACAGCACGGTACGGATATGTAGTTGTGTGCTTCCTAGTAAAGTGCGATCCATAGGAACGCTTCCACAACACTGCATGAGTTGTGGCCGTCCAACAGACCAGAAGCTGTTCGCAGGATATATAAGGGGTATGAGGGTGACCGCCTCCTGGGGGGCCACCTGGATAACACCTGGGAACCACCTACGGGCAGACTTTGACCTCCGGGTAGTTGTATGGTTAACAGTAGAGGGCTTGGGGCTAACCGGGAAAGCTGCAAGGCTTCCAGGACAACTACCCCAAAGCCAGTCCCAGGCTACCCCGTGAACTGTAGCATTACCATGGGTTATTAGTGGACTCTAGAGGTGTGAGTCTTGTCATGATTTAAGAGGGTCCCGCATGCTTGGCTGTGGGTAGCACTCATGCAGTCAAGCAGCAGGAGATTTCTTAGCGTGGGAGTATGCAGTCAGGTTTAGAAGCTTAGTATAGCCAAGTAGATTTGCCGATGGACTGTGTAGCTTGTATAGACGAAGCCACCGCTGGGCCAGTGAGTCCCAATGGATATTATCTCTACGGTGGGTATGTCGGTTGGCCACTAACATACTACAGATAGGAAAAAGCTTTCACTCATGCAGATGTAGTTGGAGAGACATCACCGGGAGCGTTTCCTATTTGTGGAGATAGGTAATATCAGAGCGGTCTGACTGCCTCCGAGAGTTAGCTCCCTCTAGGCAGGTGAGTTGGGCAGCCCTGAGCTGAGCAGGGTGCTCGTGACAGGTCAGAATGGTTGACAGTTGTCCTCTGGCTTTACATTATTCTACTGAACTAAAGCAAGACACACCATATTCTGATAATGAACGATCCTCAACAGAATTTATTGAGTGAAGCTTTCAGGCTTAACGATATTAAGTTTTACCGCGTGATTCTACTTTGAATATTCTTTATTATTATATTCCTCCTTACTTCTACTTGGAGTCTTCGGTGAGGTCTCAATCTTAGGATCCGTCTTCCTACAGAGTGCCCCGTTACACCTTCAGAAGGCTCAAAACCTACTCCTGGAGTCATCTATCTCATGCTTTTCTCTAAGTCCCCTAGCTCACTCTAGTGGGGAAGGTGCGTTGCAACACCGACCTTAGTTCTTTTGTGGTTTTTGCCCTTTGGCCACATTGGCCGGTGTGCAGCTCATTTGTGCTTGTGTACATCCAGAACAACCGACCCCTGTCTGGTGTGCTTGTACCATATAGCATGTTCTCTCCTACTTGATTTCCCCATTATGCACTCCGTCCCCCTAGTGTCGACTCTGGTCGCCCTTGAGCTATTCCCCAGGCTATTTCTTTCCACCCACATGTACCAACATTCATTTTTTCCTTCACTTGTTTCCACGTGCAACTGTTGATTTTGGACTTTCAATTGTCCTTTTGGCAACCTCTCATGATTCACTTAATCTTTCTCTATTTCTTGTATTACTCTTAGCTTATTCTTGGTTACAATATATACCATTTTGTGTCTCTTATGCGCTGCTCCTCGTCTCCCTATACACAAATACAAGAATTTACTTTTGTACGAAAGCTGTTCAATATATCCTATTAAAGGTTTCTAAATCAATCCAATTACTTACATACCACTATTTGATGTCTATTTCAGCTGTCTCTGGTACCACATATGCCATTCCCATAATTTATTTGATGCCAACCATTATCGCGATTGTTCTATTTATTCCTTTAGCAGTCCCAACTGGGACAGTAACTAGTCCTGTAACATCGCTGAGCTTCCCCGAATTCTCAACATAGAGTCTGTCTACTAATACTAGTCGATCCACTAAAGCAGTTCGTAACTTAGGAACTTACATTATGGATAACAAACAAGCCGGATAAAAGGCATTCAATCCTCCGTAAATACTTATATTGCCCAAATCTCCCCATTCCTAATCATTCCTACTCCGCCCGGTTGACCACCAAACCTGAGCTCCTGTGCACCGGAGAAGGTACTAATTGACCTCTTGCGTGTCCTCAAAGTTCTCTACCAGGACACCTAAATGCCGACAAATCTTGACGGGAAACTGTTAACTACACCTATCTCAACCTCATGGTCTATTGACGATTTCCGTTAGTAATAATCTAGTAAAAGGTCTGGCAAGCTTGACAAAATCATCTGCAATTGCAAAATGTCTTCGAGGGTTCACGCCAACCAGCTTGGTTGCTTGGTTACTGATCCGAACTGGCATTTGTGGTGTTTTTTATGTGGTTCGTGCTGAATGGAACGTGGGATATTCGCTTTGAGATTCATTACATGAATTTTGAAGCTGTCCAGTCTAGCATATGTTCATAGTATTTGATGACTCACATCATTCCTATTTGACCGACAATAGCGTTCCTTGATTATTATTTTATAACTTGTCTCCCCGGATTCAGTAGAATACATTTGAATATTCCCAAAGCGCCATACATGATCTCCGAAGTAACTCAACAGATGTATCTTAACAAAGTTAAAGTCCTCATCCTCCTCATATATATCTGCCATAATGCCATCTAAATCGCGATATTCTTCATCTGCAATGCAACGTCTTTTGGCTGCAGTAGCACCTGACAGGCGGTTTTGATTAAGTACTTTTACAGATATAGATGAAATGTATATTAATAAGTTAAAAAGAGGAAGAGGAGTGGAGGAGAGATGATAGGGCATATATTGATTATTGTAGGACCAGACTGGTGTTCTTGTATGGGAAGGTCAGACCCTAATTTGTGTGTGGGTTGAGTGGGCTGACCGTGAAGGTAAAAACGTATAAGAGGAAAGCTCTGCCTTTCTTTGTTTGCTCCTCATGCAACGTCTTCTGTCTTTACTCCAATCCTACCTTACACATACATATCTCTTCTGCTTGGACAAAGTCATGTGGCCTTCTACCTCATATTTTGTGTGCGCCTTTGCGGAACTCCGATCTTTATCCTACCTTGTGTCTCTGTGAGAAGTACTTCACTATTTTCACCCCGAATCCTAGTAGTAACCTCTCTGACCTTCTCATAGTATGCCAATCTTTTCGGTACTCTTTCGAAATGTCTTTGTGATCATGAAAGTCGTTTACATAGTGTTGGAGGTATTGAATCGTCTCATTGGTATGGCTTTTGTATCGGGAGATTAACATATCTGATAGTGAAGCGGGATGGCACACAAAAGCAGACACTTTAACCGAGAAGTAAATAATGCAACTACTCTATCAATTCTGAACGAAATACAACCCAACAAAGATAGGTCAATAGAGAAAGCGTATAAGAACCAGTCCAAGCAAGAGAAGAAGAAAAAATAAGCACCCAGGAAATGAAACTGGGAAAAAAATGAAAATTGAGAGGAAAAAAAGACAAGAGAGACAGAAGAAAGTTCAAACCTTAGGGTTTGGTACAATCAGGCCAAAAGAATCTGTAGGAAACATACGGTTTGTAGGAGTAGCTAGGGGGAGAATAGAGGGTGGCTGTCGAAGGCGGAAGGGTGGTGGTGTAAGTGAAGTGGGGGAGAACACCGGTATATCACTGTCACTACTGACAGTGATGCTTTCTGGAGAAGAAGACGTGATAATTGGAGAAGCGGGGGGTGTAATAAAAGTAACTTGAGGTGGGCGCACATGGGTGGTTTGAATTGGAAAGTTTTTGCGCCTTTTAGAACACGGTGGGGGGTGGGTTTTTGACTTGCGTTTTGGCCTTTTCAGCGTCCTGTTTATCATGAATCTGATAAGGCCGATGTGCCTTAGCAGCATCAAAAACCCGCATAGTAGTTAGGCGATGTCTATCAGCCTTTTGACCAACTAATATTCATTTTTGTCTGTCCTTCCGGTGACATTCTTCTGCAATTTGCAAGCTTGCCTGGGCAGCCTCGCCCATCTCACCCAATCATGAAATGAGCTTACAAAGTTCTTCTGAAGAGACCTTTCCAACAGTAGCCAGTACTTTGTTAGTCTCGCAGCAGAAATCTGTACTCATGCGGGGGGTTTTGAGCTGCCTGGATGAGGTAGTGGAGGAGTGGTGTTGCTGTGTTTGAGTAGATTTGGAGGAGGGAGTAGAAAATTGAAGAGGGTCTAGAACAACCTTTTAACAAAAATGTATCAATCCACAGGCTCGGAACCCAGCAAGAATATTATCAGAGGTTATAGCCTGTGTATGTGCCTTTTTCAATAAAGGCCAAAAAGTACCTTTGTGAATTCCTTCGCCCTGGTGGTGACAAAAGTCATCAACAGCCTGTCCATAACAGTGCTCCAAAGGGCTGAACACTGCAAATCCAGAGGTTGGAGTAGATGTGTAGAATGAGCGGGAAGACATAGGAGAATTATGTTGTGTTCTAAGCAGAACATACAAAAATTCCAGTTGATATAGGATGAATAACTGTCTAGAATGATAAGGCGTTTGTGGTCGGCAGAGGCAGGTTTGTGAGCAAATTTGATAAAGTGCTGGGAGATATACTCATAACCAAGAGAGTCATCTGTCCACCCCTTATTCAAGTAGGCCAATAGCACATTAGGATCGTTGGGACTTGCATACCATCCCATTGAATGACCTGCTTTCGCTTTGAAAATGAGAAATCAAGCCATCGAAGAACCATCACCAAAAATAGTCTCCAAGTTAGTCATAAGCTCCCGTTTACCATCATGTGTGACTCTAGGATTCCTTCTTGCTACCTTTGTCACAAACTTAGTTTTTGCTGATATTCCTATCATAAAGCCCTTCTCGTCAATATTGTAAATATCGTCTGGTTGCAGGTTGTGTCTTGTTCGAAGATGATTAATTTTGAGAAAGTAGTTCTTGATCTTGTTTGGTTCACTTGCATATGCACGTTGATGGTCCAAATTACCACTATATCGGGGTACGATATCAGGATGACATGTCAAAAACCACGTCATCTATTGTTTTCCCACTGGTGCTTCAATAAGGCCTTCTTTCTTCATTCCTACCAACATCCTTGCCATCCCTCTGATCATATCCAACCCCGGTGAAAATCCCCAATCATCCAACTTGTTTCTCTATCAGAGAATGGCGTTCTCTTCAACTGGTCTCAGAAGCTGGTGCTCGATATGTGCAACCTGCCAAGGAACCCTTTCACCATTTAACCTGTATGCAAGTCAAGATTTAGGCAGGTCAGACGTCTGGGTAGTGGGGGTTATTGAGGGGTAATTGCCTTTCTGAAAGGCATGAATTGCTAGAGCAATGTTCTTTTGATGAAGATCCATTTTCCTTGCATTTCCTCAACTGATCGTGTAACCGGTTGATGCTTTTTCTTTACAGAATCATGTCTTTTTAACTTTTTATCTCAACTTTGTTCAGCCTCACCCCCACAGCCCGCTTGGGCATCGCGGTTCGCTTCCCCATTGGGAACGTTAGAGTAATGTCAACAATCAACTGGAGACAAGTCAAAGCCTAAGTAAATATGGGACCCTGCACGGCACTGGGACGACCTAGTGAGATTGCAACACATCGTAGTATAGCTTTAACTACATTTCAGATCTCTTTCGCAGTCCACTGAGAAATAATCCGACTGTACACCTTGTTCGGTGCAGAATAGGCGGGATCAACAGCTAAACTCTTCCAGATAGAATCAAATGTTTGCAACCGCCGGTACCTCTTTAGAAATCTGATTATCCCCCCCATAAGGTGTGTTTCAAATATTCCGAGGTACACAACATGGAGAATATGTAGTTTTGGTAAGTCCGATTGCTGAATGTTTAGAAGCAGCCAAAAGATGCTTGGAAGCAATTTGAAGCCATGATTGGTTAATTCTCTCACAGCTTGCGGGTCACCATCCGCGTATTTTTTGAAATGATATTCGTATTTTCTGTAATCTCACATAGCCATAGAAGGTCTCAAATGGGATCCTAACTGTGGCGGTTGAACCACATAGACAGGGCACTGATTGTGTTGAATGCAGTAAAAGGTGACGTTTGCCAAGTGATCTGCAATCCAAGCAGAGAGATGTAGAAAACATAATCAGACATTTCCATGGGCGTATTCCATCGCAAGTCCAGAAACCTCCTGTGCAACCATTGGCACAAAGATTGCTTCCTGTAAATCATAAAGAATCTCCTTGTTGACTTGCCTTTGCCGTGTATCTCTTGCTACTACACCAAGCATCTTCGGGGAGATGGGCAAATGTACTAAAAGGACAGTTACGCGTTTTGAAGGCTTATTCCTCGTTCTCGATAGGATATTACCAATTCTCATGTAGATTGGCCAGGCTTTCTTATCACAAGACAAATTTTTCACAAGTGTGACATCTGAGGCACATATAATTAGTACAAGTGTGGCTCTGTCCCGCAATCTATCTTTTATTGACTATCAATTTTGTATCCTAATATATATATATACAGTAAACAAGTACCATGGAACATCACATCTAAACCTACCTGCATTTCCCACAACCAATCTGCCATGTGCATCTTCAAATAAACTCGCTATCGTGGTTATTCACCATTCCATTCCCTTACACGGGCGTAAACAATATCTTCCGTAAAGCATTTTTTACCCCGTAGATATCTTGGGCACTCAATCGGATCTCGGAAAACGAATCGCTGTCTCATGAAGGTTTCTTCTGGTTCTTCATCATCTGGAGGTTCCTTTTTTCGGTTAGAATGAGACGTTCTACGGATATACTGACTTATTGCTTCGCTAAATGATAGAAACTCCTCTTTCCAGCTCTTCATTCCAACTGATCAACAGTATCAAAAAGCCGATACCAGATTTCATAGGATCATCTTCTGGCCCCAACTCCTGCTTCAAATATTTATCAATATTGTCTTTTAGTACCTTCACCTCAATAAACCACGCGGCCAGTTCAAAGCAAGTCTTGTTTTTGAATGGTAACGATATCTCCTCTTCAGACCATTCATGCCGTCCAACATCTCTTAGCGACCGCCCTGCAGTCAGATGTTTACATCAGTAATAATATTACCCTGCGTTCTGTGCGTTGTGTGCGTCTGACACACCTGACGCTGAAACACAAATCGCGAATCAGGACACAACCACTCACCCACACAATGCACCTGACACAAGCAGACGCACCACCTAATTCTCAGGATGCATGAGATGTAGCACTTGATTCTCAGGAGGCACCAGATGCAGCACTTAATCCTCAGGACAAACCGGACAAACCACCTAATCCTCAGGATGCATGAGATGTAGCACTTGATTCTCAGGAGGCACCAGATGCAGCACTTAATCCTCAGGACAAACCGGACGAAGCAACTAATCCTCAGGACACGATAGGATGCCAGACCACATCTTCCCAAGATAAGCTTAAGGTCCGCCCTTTACTTCTTTCCAACCTTTGTCACCTGGGTCACAATACATTTCATTCTGTCAAACTATTACATTTAGTACAGGAAGGCTTCTATTACTCTAACAAAGATGCAAAGCCTCAGCCTAGCCTACCCCATCTGAGCCACCCCCCTTCCTGGGACCCTATAGCTCCATAGGCCATTGGCACCTCAGGGCATACCTTATACCTCTGTGTAGCTGGCGTTGAGCCCAACAACCTCCCGTAATCAGATCTAGAATGGGCCCAGTGGTTGTGCAGGATTCTGACATGGAGCTCTAAGAGCACTGGGGAACCTAAAAAGCCACCCCGCACAAGGGTCAGCGATTTCATGAGCTTCGCTGCGACAGGGACGTCTTTTATACCCTTGGGTAGCTGGCGTCCAGCCCAACAATCTCCCGCAAGCAGAGCCATGATCGGAGCTGTGGTCATGGAGGGATCTGCCATCGAGTTCGGGGATCACCAGCACTCCATTCGGCCCTGTAATCTCATGAATAAATTTCACAGAGGGATGGACCTTCCATCATTGTGAAACTGGCATCGAGCCCAACAATCTCCCGCAATCAGATCCAGAATAGGCCCAGCGGTTATGGAGGGATCTAACATCAAGCTCTGAGAGCGCCAGGGTACCGATCAAGCCAACCCTTACAAGGGCCAGCGATTTCATGAGTCTTGATACGACCTAGATGTCCTTCATACCTCTGTGTAGCTGGCGTCGAGCCCAACAATCTCCTGCAATCAGACCCAGGATCGGAGAGGCAGTTGTGGAGGAATCTGCTATCGAGTTCTGGGATCGCCAGAATCCCACTGTTAGGCGCACGGACTCCCCGTAAGGATTTACAGGGCAAAGTTACCCTACCTAGACGCACACGAACTTCGAAGGAAAAACATAACACCCCCCTCCAGCCCCGGCGTTGGGACGGCGCGTCATCACTGGCCGCCTGGGTAGTTGCGTCCCACCACCAAAGACCACTATCACTGGAACACA
>Ga0307513_10004255_pt1 | contig 19153 bp, 11 predicted proteins | sample 15_EM_MG_FD_202174 | JGI IMG/M metagenome (GOLD analysis project Ga0307513, IMG submission 202174) | Populus trichocarpa ectomycorrhiza microbial communities from riparian zone in the Pacific Northwest, United States - 15_EM | ecosystem: Host-associated > Plants > Roots > Unclassified | place...
AATTGATTTTCTTATTCTTTTTTCCAAGCATTTTGAGTATATATTATACAGTGTTAATTTATGTTAATTTAATTATTTTTTTAATTTTATAAAATGAATTTTTTTTTAAATGTTTTTCAATGATTACCGACGGAATTACCGATGGAATTTCCATCGGTAATTCCGTCGGTAAATACGTCGGTAATTTCGTTGGTAATAAAAAAATTATTACCGACGCGTATGTTCCGTCAGTAAATCCGTCGGTAATTATATTACCAACGGATTTACCGACGGACAAAACATTACCGACGAACGATTCACCGACGGATCATTTCCGTCTTTGATTCCGTCGGTAATATAATTACCGATGGAATATGTGTCTTACACCGACGGAAAAATTCCGTCGGTAAAACTGTTAAATCTTGTAGTGATTTCATTTTGGACCAAGTGATCAAATGCATCCCCAAGAGTGATCTCATCAAAACCTTCAATTTTCATCACTTCCGTATACAGCGCATTAACATCAAGTTGATTTTTGCTGAGGTTTTGAATTGCAAGTGCTACATCTCCAATCTGTTTAGACAACTTTTCAACACCATCATCTTCATACATGCGATTTCTCTTTCTATGTTGCCTCTTTTGTGTACTAGAGGAAGATGTCTCTTTTCCCTTAGAAGTTCTTCATATTCCCCTTCATTTTCAATTGAAATTGATTGTTCTTCAGTGTTCTCTTCCAAGTTGAAATCATCATATGATTTGACATAATTTCCGGTTGCCATGTCTTTTCCAACAACAATTGTCATTGCCTCGTACATATCAAGTTTTTTGTTGAGATACTTGTCATGATTGGGATGTGCCTGTTCAGAAAGTTTAGAATATGCAATTTTTTAGTTCATTGTATAACATTTTAGAAACAAGAGTAAATATAAAAATTACAAAGAGTATAATATTTATCATACATTTACTTCTTCATCATATACATCTTTCAAAACTGTAATCATCTTCAAACAATCATCACAGCCAAAGCCACTTTTATTTTTAAGTTTGGTTATTATTCCCCATTCTTTTTTCACAATCTTGAGATGATTGTCCACATGCTTAGGCTCGCATTGCACGTTGAACTTTTGACTAATTTCTGTAGCCACCTTAACAAAAGATTCTGCTTTAAAGGTGCAAGAAGGTTTGCTTCCTTTAAGTGCCTCCTCAGCTAATATCTCAAGTAACATGTGAGAGATAGGCTTAGACCATGTGAAGTGCTTGCCCTTGCATTTTTCATTCTGTGTGGAACTCATTTCTACAAAAAAAAAATTACAAATTTATACAAAATAAAATTATACAATATTTAGATTTAATAAATTTCATATAAAAACTACAATTAATATTTAAAAGAGAATACATAAAATACATAAAAAAATATAATAAAGTCAACATCTACTCCAAATACATAACAAAGATAATACAAACGCAAGCAAGACATAATAAAAACAAACACATATAATTAACACTCAATTACTAGTTTCTTTAAGTGTTATAATCATTCCACATGGTTGATGCAATCATTTCTCTTTTTGTTATCCATTCCCTATTCTCTTCCCTTTCCTCCCATTGACTTAAGTAAATTGTTCGTCTAATTGGTTCACTTTCCGAACATATTTCTTCCATAAAAAAGTCATAGGGATCAACTCTCATTATGTGATTATGAATAATACAACATGCAAGCATAACATCTACTTGTGTTTCATAAGACCAAAAAGATTTTTCATCAATTGATCTAAAACAACTCTTCAAAATATCAAACCCTCGCTCAATAGCGGTTCTCAATGAAGAGTGTCGAAGATTAAATAGCTCCTTTTTATTTTCTGGTGAACGTTCTGTAAACTCATTCAAGTGATATCGAACTCCACGAAAAGGAGAAATGATTCCTTTTCGAATACCGTAACCAGCATCACCAAGATAATATTTCCCTACAAATTAAAAAAAAAAAACTATTACTATCTTTATCTAATAAGACATTTTATATGTTTATTGCATATAATACATACTTTATTATATGCCTTCTGGAATTTTTAGATCACTAGGTCTTGATATTGCATCACCTAAAACCCGTGAATCATGTGCACTTCCTTCCCAGCCAGCTGAAACATATATAAACTTCAAATCAAAACTTATAGCTGCTAAAACATTTTGTGTTGTTCCTTCTTTTCGACCTCGAAACTTTCCTTGAATCTCAATAGGAACATTTGCAGGAACATGGGTACCATCAATTGCTCCCACACAATCCTATATAAACATGAAAAAATAATTTATAAACTTTTCTTGTAGATGTAATTAATTAATGTATAAAAATATTGTTATTGTTCTCATACCTTAAAATAAGGATAGAATCTTTGATTATTCATTATCTCAGCTGGAACTGTATCCTCTGGATCTTTAATAAGGTGTTTGTATAACTTAAGAACTGTTTTTAAGACAATTCTAAAGTAACGATGGATAGTTTCAACAGACCTATAGTATACACCACTAATAAAACGAAATCTTTGGTTTTGTCCTACAATTTGTAAGAACACAATTACTTGCTCCCTAATAGACACATTTTGAGTTGATCATAATAGGTCACGACTTGTGAGAACATCACACAATCTATATAAGACAACAGGTTTCATACGAATTTGTTCAACGCAATGTCTATCACCTCGATTCAAAATGTTGTCAATGTAGAATTCTCGTTGAGCAATTGCATTTATGCGTGGTTCTCTTGGTATATAAATTATATTTCTTTCTTGTTCAATAATAGCTACCCCTGTAGCTATCACAGTTACAGCTGCTCTCATACATACTGCATGAATTATCTTACTATCCATAACATGAAAGTGAAGTTTTCTGATAACAAAACCTAAAAATTTGGGGAAATAAATATTAAAAAAAGCATATAAAATACTTCCAAATCAACACAATAAATTATGCTGAAAGAAGCTGACAATGTATAATAGTTATGGCAATGATATCTGATTCCCTAAACAAACAAGGTCTTAAAATATATTATTTAAGACCATAAAATTCAATTTCTCGATGATAAAACCGTTTTGAAAATTATACAATTCATAAATTCACAATGATCAATAGACATTGCGCAATGAAATCCATATAATTACCGGTATAGTCCCACAAATTTATCCATATGTAACAAATATAATCAAACACTAATAATAAATTAATCAAAGCAAAATAAAACACAAATTTATGTTTATTAGGTTCTGTTATAATTCCTCTTATTAAACTTATAATTTCATTCCCCTCTCTCATTCCCCTGTTCCCTCTCCCTCTCGGTCCCTGATCCTTATCCCTCATGTTCCCTCTCCCTCTCCCTCTTGGTCCCTGTTCCCTCTCCCTCCTATTCCCTCTCCCTCTCGCTCGATTCCCCTCTCCCATTCCCATGTTCCCTCTTCCTCTCGGTCGATTCCCCTCTCGGTTTCTCTCATTCCCCCATTCCCCTGTTCCCTCTTGATTTCTCTCATTCCCCTTCCCTTGTTCCCTCTCCCTCTCGGTTTCTCTCATTCCCCTATTCCTCTATTCCCTCTAGGTTTCTCTCATTCCCCTTCCCCTGTTCCCTCTCCCTCTCGGTTTCTCTCATTCCCCCATTCCCCTGTTCCCTCTTGGTTTCTCTCATTCCTCTTCCCCTGTTCCCTCTCCCTGTTGGTTTCTCTCATGCCCCTGTTCCTTGTCGGTGTCCCCCTGTTCCCTCTCTGTTTCTCTCGCCATTTGTGCACAAAGAAGCAAAGATTCAAGACAAAAAAGCAGGACAAAGATCAAAGATTCAAGGGGCAACAGGGCTCCTCCTTCCCAGTTCTCCTCCCTCTCTCCCCCAGCTACTTGTTCTGATAACGCTGGGACTTGAAAAACAAAAAAGAGCAAGGGTTGATTTTCAACGCTTCCACCCGGGATATGGTGGCTGGATCCGGGGATGGGGTAACAGGGAGGGGCTGCTTTTTGCTGGGGAAGTTTGATTAACACAGTTTGGGGATTTTCAAGTGCCTCTCTCTGTGCACTTGATTTGGTTTGTTTGGTTAGAAGAAAACTGCCAAATGTGAGTGATGAAGAAGAAAATTGTCATGGAAAAATTGTGTTTTTTGTGGCTTGCTTGATAATTTGGTTTGTTTTAACTAGCCGAATCTAACGAGGTCAGATGAAGAAGAAAACTGTGTTATGGAAATGTTATGGAAAAAATATGACAAGTAGTAGATTTATCAAGAATATCAAAGGATTTATTCCATAATTTTTACAGATCTAAACGGAGAAGATAAAAACATAAAGGAAAAAAATAGAGGAAAAAAAATACCTGCAATCAACTGTTCAAGAGAAATGCTTCAGTTGTCCAGAGAAATGCTTCTTCAATTGTTACTGCTTCCAATCGTTTTTTAAAAGAGAGAGAGACCGTAATTTGTGAAAATAGGTGTAATGAAAAAAAGAAAAGTGTTTTCCTTTCGTTATCAGAAGGAAAACACTTTCCTTTGATAAAGTGACTTTTTTATGTTGACTGGAATTAAGTTTCCTTTGACTACTTTTCCATATTGTTACCAAACATGGGAAAGTAAGGAAAATGAATTCCAGGAATTTATTTTCCTGGAAACAAACAAGGCACTAGTTTGAGTCAAGATTGTCACTACTCAGCCCCTGCGTGCGCGCGCACCCGACTGATCTTGCATCTTGCATGTCAATATAGACTAATAATCAGCTTGTCCTAGCCTACAAGTTGAGTCCAACCTCACCAATCTACTGTTATTGTAAAAAAAAAAAAAACCAATCCAATTCCCAATTCAATATATACAGAATCTATAAAAAATAAAAAAATTACATTGCAGCTACGATTATCTCTGGAAAAAAGTTGTTGTTTGAAAATACAGTTGAAATTGTATTTTAAAAAAAATTAATTTTTTTATTTAATTATTTTTTTAATCAAAAATTTGAATGCGGTGAAAATGTAAAAATGAATTTTTTTATATTATTGAATTATTTTAATGTGATGATATGAAAAATAATTTTAATACCTTTTATATCAAGCATTTGGTATCGAATGGGTCTTAATATTTAAGCATTAATTGTTGCTTATCGATGCCTGTGCATAATCCAAGGTCTATGTTTTCGGCCAAAAAGAAACAAAACTCGGATCCATTTTATTTTTTTTGTTTTCATTCTCATGTTGAGATGTTATCATTTTCTTCTATTATATTTGTTAAATACTGCCTTCAAAATTAAAATCAATGATTACGCTTGCTAGTATAGTTGTTTAAATGAAGGTTTGTCATGAATCATAATTTAAGTTTCCGTTTTCAAAAGAAAAAGAGGCCTTCCTTCTACTGACTTGTAGGGTTTATATATATATATATATATATATATATATATATATATATAGAGAGAGAGAGAGAGAGAGTGAGTGAGTGAAGAAGACCAAAAAAATCCAAGTTGTTTAGCAATAGGACTTCCGAGTTAGATAATCAGTTAATCAATTGGTCTTATCAATCTCATCCATTTTCTTTAGCCACGATGGTTGATAGGTTATATTTGGTGTTTGATAAGTTAAGGTGACTTATGACTAGTACCTGCAAAAGATCCATTTTAATAGAGGTGGGGACTCTCTAATGCCTAAGAGCTTGTTTATTTTTGCTTTTCAAAAGCGTTTTTGTAAAAAATTAAAAAAAACTTTATTCAAATTAAGTTTTTTTTTCAGCGTTTTGATCTGCTGATGTCAAAAATAATTTTTTAAAAATAAAAAAAATATTACTTTGTAGCATTTATGATCGCAAAGCACTTTGAAAAGCAATCACTACCACACCGCACTCCCTAAATAAGTATATTTTTAGAGAATGAAAATACAATAATATTCTCGAGAGAGATGCTCTGAAAATATATATGCAGTAGAGAATGAAGATTATGAACATTTGTTTTGAAGGTCTCATTGTGTATGTATAAGCTCATGAGTTTTGTTATGTTGTGAAGAAAATGGATTGGAGAGTAATTTCATCTTCGTGATATTTCGAGTTGCATTGTCAACAATATTCCACTCATTTCATCCAATTAAAAGATGGTGTTATGGCTGGTCATAAAAGACTTTTAACACATTTAAAAGTCTTGGTGGAGTATAGAGTTGTTTAATTAAGTTTATTTGTTGAGAAATAATTTCTCTAAGATTTTATATAAAAATCTATAGAATTAAGGGTGTTAAACTCAATCATCTCTTGGGTCCGACCAGTGTCAAACCCAGCGTGCCCGGGGCTTGGCAGACCCAATCATCTCTTGGGTTCGACCAGTGTCAAACTCAGCGTGTTCGAGGCTTGGCACCCTGTCAAGCCCAATAGCATCTGAGTCTGGCTAACGCGAGACTCAACGTTCCTGGGGCTTGGCATACTGCTAATCCCAATCATCTGAATCTAGCTAGCGCCAAATAAGTTAAGAATTTCATAGCTTTTTATAATACCATTGTTTTTATTGGTATGGAAATTTTGAATTGTGGCGTCTGTGAATTATCCACCTGCTATGACAACTTCTACGATGATAGAGATTGCTGGTAATGAAAGGTTGAGATTTCTACAATGTTTGATTAATGCATTGAATTTAACATTATTTAATATGAGAGGATATCAATTGATTAGGACCTGGTAGGGTGATGAATCCATCAGTCTGAAACGCCATCGCTGTGTTTCATGTTTGCTGGGCTTGCGATTGGTTTTTTCTATGTGTTCGGCCATGGAAAGGCCAGACTCGGCAAGTGCTTGGATGTTTGGTACGTTATAATTCTGGGATGTGTAGATATTAGCCAGTTTGCCCCACAAAAATGAGAAGCTTCTCCTTATCAGACCCTTGAGAACGAGACTTGGCTTGAATACAAATCGGGGGTTAATTTTAAATTTTTGAGAAAGCAAGGTGGGTTTTTGCATGGGATTTATGCAAGTTGTGGAGTTCTAATTGCTTTCCTGTTAGTGATTTTGTGGGTTTTTTTTTTTAGTATGTTTGTATTTTAGGTTAAAAAAATATTTTTGAAATTTGTTTTATTTTAAATTAATTTTTTATATATTTTTTTACTTGTTTTGATGTTTTGATGTTTTGATATTAAAAATAAATTTTAAAAAAATAAAAATATATATATTATAATAAAGTGTTAAAAAACATGTCACATAAAATAAATATAAAATTTCACTACTTACAAGGTAGAAAGGTCCTTTTAATTAATGTTTGATAAGTGGTTCAATTTATCTTTATATAATTAGACAAGTTTTTAACACATCAATACATTTCTAATTGTGTCTATATTATATTCTTGTATTCTTCAATATGTTATTTTATCAAGTTTTTTCATCTAATGTGATAGAAAGTATATATTTTATTTAAAAAAATGCTCTGTTATGTAAGTATATAATAATAAAAAAAATTGCTGAAAATGCTTTTAAAAATTAAAAAAAAAATTATAATTACTCAACAATTAAAATTTAAAAAAATAAAATTTTATTTTTTCAATTAAAATTATATTTTTGTATAAGCATTTTCATAATGAAAAACATTTAATTATATCAATTTTTATGAAATATTTTTGACAGTGTAGGAGAATTGAATATTATACAATGATATAATGATATAAGAAGCATAAATAGAAATATAGAGACATGTCAAATACTTAATAACTTAAGTAACTATGAATAAATTGAGTAATTGTTTTATAATTAATTGTTTCATTGATACTCTCACAAAATCTCCCAAGTTTTTTTTACTGTACTCTTGAATAGTTGTCTAAAGCCTGGACAGACAAAAGGATTATCGGATTGACCCAATTGTAGTTTACTGGCAATTTGCTTATAGTATTAAAAACAAGTAAAAGAAGAAGGACAAAAATAAAAATCAAAATAAAAAATAGTGCCCTTTTCATTATTTTCATCCATAAAAACTCAATTCGAAAATGTTTGTTACTGTGGTTTTTGTAATGTACATTTTTACTTTAGACTTTATTTTTTTTAATAATTTAGTTCTTGAATTGAAAAAAAAAACCTGCTAAAAAAAAGAAAGAGATCAGGGCGCCATATCTCGACAATAAAATAAGCTGATCTTTGTGTCAATAAACCCATCTTATCAAGAGGAGTTTTATTAGGATGGTTTGGAATTTTCATCGGTTTGGGAAAAAAATTTTCTTTTGATTTAATTTTGGGTTTTTTAATAGATTGAATGGTGTTTTAAAGTTAGAAATAAGTTTAATATAGTTTAATAGTATTTATTAGAGTTTTTCAAGTGAAAAAATTTAAAAATAGATTTTTGAGGTTCCAAACTTGGATCCTAAATTTTCAACAACAAGAGGTGGCTAAAATCTTAACCACGATGGATTATCTACAAATATAGATAATGTGTCATTCATTTATTTTTTTAAAAAAAATTATAGCCAACAACATATCATCTACTCTTATAAAAAATTAAGATTCATAAACCTTATTTTCTTTCTATTAGGCTTGAGGTTTGTGCCTCTTATGTCTAGTTGCTTGGGCTCTTGTTGTAGGTAGCACTTTAGGTTTTTTTTTTTTTTCTTTTCAAAAAATAGTTTTTTATTGTGATTAAAATGAACTCAAAATAAAATAATATATAAATTATTATTCAGTTTTTTATTTTTTTTAAATAATATTATAAGTTGATAGTAATATTATTAATTATTTGTTTAATTATTATATAACAAATATGGAGAAAATTTTAAGAATGTGCTAATGAATATTTAATGAAAATATTTTTTTTAAATATATTTTTTAGTTAATTTTATAATATTACTTAATTTTTTTTATTTTTAATCATGTTCAAAATATTGAGGCATTATTTTATTTTATTTTATTTATTAAAACTTTCTTTTAAGATTTTGATAGGTTTTTATTTTTAAACAATGTTGCTTCTGATTATAAAACATGTTTTCGTTACAAAAAAAAAATTAAATTTATTAATAATAAAATAGATTTTAAATTAAGAAGATATAGTTTAAATACTTATTCCAATCATTTAAAATTTTTACAAACCTTTATTTTAATTGCTGTCCCCTTTTATTCAAAAATGTGTTGCTAATAAAAAACACATATATTGTTCAAATCACAAAAGTTACATGAATGAGAAAAGAATAATTCATCTACCATTTTTTTTTCAGAATTTAAACTATTGTTTTTCATATAAATATTTATTTTAATTATAACAAAAAAAAATAGTAATGAATACTAATGAACCATATAGAACTTAGATTGATGTATAAGAACCTCAACGACAACCTTTTCTTGTAATCATGGCACGATAAAGATATGAATAACATCTCATCCAAATTGTTTATTAGATTACCAGTTTAATATGTTGTTAAATAATGAGGTATTTTTATATTTCTAATTGAATCAATTTTATCCATAAATATATATTGAATTTCTAATCTATTTTTCTAACAAAATTTTTAGACTTGACCACCAAAATAAGTGACGTGATTTGTATGTAAAAATTATATTGACTTGGAAACTTAACGAATATTCAAGTATAAATATATTTTCACATGATTAATTTTAGTGGATTGCCAGAAAAATCTCATCTGAATGATCAAATAGAAACTTAATTAATTTAATTAGAGGTATATGGATAAATTTTTAAAAAAAAAAACAATACTCCATTACATAAGGATGAATTGAGATCAAACCAATTCTTTTGTTTTTTTGCTGTCTCTCCCCACTCCATCTATCCGGCCGCTCACCTAAACAAGAAAACCGACTCTCCCTCTCCAAGCAGGCGACCACCCCCCAGCCTTTTCCCTTTGGCTACTCCTTCTCATCTGAATGATCAAATAGAAACTTAATTAATTCAATTAGAGGTATATGGATAAAATAATTAAAACTCAATAGATCTCTTCGATGTCTAACCTCCAATGGACCATTAGTTTTTATTTGTTTTTCTATGAAAAGCTCAATAGATCTTGGACTCCACAGCAAGGATGATCCTATTTCATTAAATAATTAAAACTCAAAGATTACAATCATTGTGTCTTAAAACTTAAAGATATACAACTGCTGGCTAAACGTGCTCGGATATAATTTCACTCGCAGTTTTGTTTGCGAAGAAAAAAAAGCCCATAAAATGGCTTGAGATATTTCAGTGTACGTAGGCCTCTTGTGTGTGTCATGGACCACTTCATTTGGGTTCCCTAATTGGTGTATGAAATCCAAGCCTAGATTTGTTGGTTCATAATTCTTTTCGATTAATCTCCATGTCAAGATTCCACAGCTGAACAACACACACAGAGAGAGAAGCATTGAATGACAGAGAACTAATTAAATTTAAATTTTCATTGTATTAAATATTAATAGTTCGGTGACCATCTATCATCTATCTCTTGGTATGAAGTGACAGAGAACTGATTATGCCCTTTCTAGTCATGGCTCAAGGTGGGTTGAATGACAAAAATACAACCTTTGGCAGGTATCTAGCCAAACCCAACTTGATGTAAGGGAGTGCCATCCTTGCATGATATGGTTGGTTATAGGTTCAACTAGCCAATATGCTTGTAAGCTTCGGCATGATAGTCTTTAAAATCTATTTTTATTTAATTTTATAGCAATTAAAATAACTATTTATAAGGAAAATAAATATATTTTTTTTCTTATTCAATTTTTTTATTTGAAAACGACACATATTTTTTTATTAGTAATATGTTTGTAGAATAAAAACTAAAAGTAATTCAAATAAATATTCATAAAAAATTCAAATAATTTGATTTAAGGATGAAAAAATATATCTCTTCAATCAAAACATCCTTTTCTTATTCATGTATTTCTTATTTTAAAAAAAACATGTTTTTTTTATCACATGCATTTTAAAAAAAAGCTTATCATGATCTGAAAAACAAGTTTTAATAAAAAAAAAAAAACATAACTTGATAATTTTAACGCGATTGTAGAAAAAAAAAAGAATAAAATCATGTAAGAAATTTGCAATAAAAATTAACAAAATGTATATTTTATTCTCAATAAATATTAAATATTCATAAGAAAAGTTTTTAAAATGTTTTGCATATTAGATTCATATATAATAATTTACAATATAATTGTTATCATTACCATAAAAGGTTATATCTTCTATGAAAAGTATGACATAATTAGATAATTTTTTAAATATTCTTTAATAATTTTTTTTATAGTGAATTTTATTTTAAATTAAAAGATAATTTAAAAAATTAAAGGGAGGCTAGGCAATCTAGGAGGACAGGCTCGTGTATCTGCCCAAAAAAAAACAACTCAGGTGTTTAGGCTTGGAAGGCCACACCCACATGTCATAAATTGCTAATATTTTGTTGGTTTATGCTATGATGGTCTGCGTGTAATATTCCTGACTCTGGCGCAAGTGAATATTTAACTACGGATACTTCCAACTCTGGCGTTGGTAAATATTACGTAGCTATAAAAACAAAATAAATTTAAATCAATATTTTTTATTCCTCACTCTGATGTCAGTGAATAAAAAAAATAAAAAAAATTATTTTTACGCATACACAATTTTTTATTTTTCTAGCTAAATAAAATAAAATAAAATGAATAAAAATAATATAAATTTATTGGTTTATTCACTGACGCCAGAGTCAGGAATAAAAATACCGGTTTAAATTTATGACAAGACCAGCAATGCAGCCTGCCTCAGGCAGGACGTTTAAGTGGTGATAATATCTTTCCTTTTACATAACCAGTCCCGAACTATAGAATCTCTGTTGACCAGTTAGGGTTCCTAGTGACCATAATACTAAGTGGCGACTCCTTAAACAAGACCATTCACCATCAAAGAATAGGATGCCAGAAATCTATTCTTTTTCCATAATCGAGATAATTTTTAAGGTCGTCGCGATGTCGGATGCGACAGAATGGCGACTCCACTGGAGACTTTAAGATTAAGCTTCGTCTTTTGTCTTATTATTGATATTTTGTTTGTTGTGTTTATTTGTTTATTTTTCCTGCATTTACTGCTTTAGCATGCATCCTTGTTTATGTTGCCATGCATCACTTTGAGAGCACACACTTTACAACCTAGGATAAGTGGGGGAGTAATGGTACCCCAATGGTTTTAGCCTGGGTAAGACTCGTGAAACCATCCAACTCTCACTTGATTATTTACTTGGAAGTGGTTTGATATGCCAAACTGATATTACTCAAGGCCTCTATCTTCACACTCCTTGTAAGCCTCATATCGACCTTTCAAGGATGATCACTGAGCATGCGAGAGACCCTTTGAAACTAGATAATGACCAACCCCTTGATGCACTCAACAATTAGGATTTTCCTACTAGGTTGTCACCCCGTGAAGGGCAAGTTTGCATTTCGTACGCATTTTTTTTAATCAACATTTTTGCATAAATTGCATGATTTACATTAAGCAGGTTGAAATATAGATTCCCCGTTGAAACCTACCTCTAACAATCATTTGAGAAAAAGAAAATGGAAAACGAAGAAAGAGCCCAGTTGGAAGCCCAACACCAAAAAGAGGTGGACAATCTTAAAGAAGAAGTCGCAAGGCTTACTAGTCTACTCGAACAGGCCTTGAGAGACATATCTGGAAAAGCAACACATATGAACCTATGCCCGTAAATCCCTTCAATTCACAGAATCTGGGGGTAAATGGTTTGTCATTTGATTTTCAACAAGCCATGCATTTCCAACCAGTGTACCCCACGAGAACGTCGTTAACCATTGATTCTACAAAGAAGGAATCTCAAAAAGACAAGATGGTAAAACAAGATGATCTAAACAAATTCATTGCCATAGAGTAAAGGATGAGGGCATTTGAGGGAATTCACCTATATGATCCCATAAAGGCTGCTGAGATGTGTTTGGTGCCCAACGTGGTCATTCCGAAAAAGTTTAGAATGCAAGAATTTATCAAATATACGAGAACTTAATGCCCTATAACTCATCTCAAAGCATACTGCAACAAAATGGCTGAGGTGGTTGATGATGAGAAATTGTTGATTCATTTCTTTCAAGACAGCTTGAGTGACGTTGCCCTCACTTGGTATATACGGTTGAATAATACCAAGGTTAAAAAATGGTAGGATTTAATTGATGCCTTCATGAGGCAATATAAGTTCAATATAGATGTGGGCCCTGATAGGTTAAGCTTGCAAGCTATGGAGAAGGACAACAAGGAATCCATAAGGGAATACGCCCGGAGATGGAGTGAGGTAGCTGCACAAGTTAACCCTTCCATGTTGGAAAAAGAGATGATCAGTTTATTTTCCAACACCTTTAAAGCTCCGCACTTTGAATACTTGGTTAGAAGCTCTGCACAACATTTCACTGACCTGGTTGTTATAGCTGAAAGGATTGAACAAGCCATTGGGTTAGGTAAGATTGTTGACCCGACTGAGAAGAACGGTTTCACTGAAAAAGGAAAGGACACTGAAGGTGGTTGCCAAGGCACTTATCGTTCATATAGTTGATTTCTTCACACCAATTCCTATAAATCAACTATCTTGAAGATAAAGCTATGGTGATAGTAGGTAGAGAATGGTCTACATATGACTTCAACTGACTGTTGAAAAGATGCCTTTATCAAGAAGAATGAATGATTCCAGAAATTCCAATCAATGATTGCTAAATGTTTAGCCCCTTTATATGTTATCATGTCAGTATTCATAGCCCAAGATGTTGTCATAAGTTCTTTATTGTTAAACTTCTTTTCCAAAGTTTCAATGAAATAATGAGTTTGTCATTCAATTGGGTTTACGACCAAGCATTATTCATTTTTCTGAGAGAGTTTTCTTATAAAGACTCACAAATACATCTTTGAAGCCTTGCGCGATCTCATAGACGCAATTCATCTCTTTTACCAAAATCAGTTTCCCTATTGGAGTTTTGAAAAATTGATCTTGCATTTTGATTTCAAAAATAATTTAATGTTTATTCAAAAATGATATTTTTAATATTCTACTTGTAGAATGACAAGTGAATCAAGCAACTCCATCATTGAGGTGACTAAATTATAAACCAAGAAAAAAAAAGAAAAAAAAGAAATGAATAAACACTCTTACCTCATGACTCTTGAATCATGTGTTTTTAAATGTATGAATAATGGTATGTAGTGAACTCGTTGCTCATGACTCATTAAATGCATCTTTGCAAAGACCAAACCATCACACTAGATGAGGTCAAAGTTTATTGATCATAGTTGCTTGCGCTTGAAATGAGAAAAGGCCATCTTTGTTATTCCTTTCACGTTTTGAAATAAATACATCCATTGCGATCCCCTTTTGAGCCTGAATAATTTTTCTTTCATGAAAAAAAAATCCCGACTAGGATTACAACCCACACTAGGGGGCAAGAGAAAAAGCTGCAAGAAAGCCAAAAAGGCATAAGAGCTCAAGAAACTCAAATGCTAGGGGGCATGCTCAAATCACTACAAAAAGTGACATCCAAGATAAAGTGAGTATGTCCTAACAAAGCAATAAAAAAATAAGAAGCGGCAAATCAAAGAAGAGCGGCAAAAGAAAATATGAATGACATCAAGAGTCAAACTGTTGATAGTGATCCTCAGTCTTTGAAACCCTGAAACACTCTTTGAGCCTTATGAATCATTTTCTTTCATAGCCAAAAACCACAGCCTATGTTACGTGCTTGTAGAAGTCCTTTCTAATCAAGCAAGCAAGCAACCTAGAACAATAAACAATGCTCTCAACATGCAAAGAATGCTTTTTCATAAAATTCATGACATCAAGAACAAACTACTCATTATTATTCATGTTAATAAAAATAAGTGTTCAAAAAGAGACAAGTTTTTTTTCAAATAAAACCTCGAGCTTTTTCTCGAGCCCTTCACTTTGAAAACCTATAAAAACAAAAGGTCATCTCGGGATGTATTTTCATCGAAGACCTCATTGCCAAACACAAGAACGAATAATCTCTTTTCCAAGAATGAAAATAACCAAGGAGTTGAAAGATTTCAAAAGCAAATTGTTTTAGACTCACATCGAAATAATTTTTGTTTTCAAAATGCAAGATCAAGATTTCAAGATTTATTCTAGACCCATATTCCTTCACCAAACTGAAAAGGAGAGAAATGAGAGATCGGTCTCTTAAAACCATTATTTGTCTAAGTCGCTAACAGAGCACACTTAGGGGCAATGACCAATACAAGGGGGCAACATTGTGTTTAGAAAAAAAAATTCTAGAAAAGGAGATGTTATTTTCCTTCAACAAGACAAGGGACATTTTGGTTTACAAAAGACATCTTGATCCTCTCAGCTAGTGACATCGAATGTTTTAGTAGTGAGACGAGGGGTAATGAATGATCCTCACAAATTATTTGACGAGTCAGAAAATCTTTAGCAAGCAAGTGGGTCACGATGGGCACCACAAAGGCTGAGTTGTGCAAACAAATCTGGAAAAAAACTTATATGGGCTAACTCGAGTGGGCTAGAAAGCCAAACGACAAAAATGACTCAAATCAGATAGCAAGATCTCACAAACCAAGCAACAAGAAGACTAAGAAGAAATGGGGGGCCTATATTTCAAATCAGGTAAAGATGCATGCATATCATCTAAACTTTGAGATATTGGACAATGAGTTTTGCAAATTTCTGACGAAATCCATCAAGTGAAGGCCAACTTGAAACGGCCAAGATTGAAATTGCTTTTGAAAATTTTTCACTTTTGACTTGGGCAGGCCGCCCATTAGAATTAGGCCACCTGAAAAATCTCTGTATTTTTCCACCACCTTTCATTTTCCATTCCCAAGGTAGTGCGTTTCTTACCCTACCTCCTTTTGAGTGCGCCTTCGAGCCCTCGACCATCAAAGGTAGTGCATTTCCTACCCTACCTCCTTTCGAGTGCGCCTTCGAGCCCTCGCCTTATTTCTTTTCGAGTGCGCCTTCGAGCCCTCGACCATCAAAGGTAGTGCATTTTATATCCTACCTCCTTTTGAGTGTGCCTTCGAGCCCTCCCCTCATTTCTTTTCGAGTGCGCCTTCGAGCCCTCAACCATCAAAGGTAGTGCATTTTCTATCATACCTCCTTTTGAGTGCGCCTTCGAGCCCTCACCTCATTTCTTTTCGAGTGCGCCTTCGAGCCCTCGACCATTCAAGGTAGTGCGTTTCCTAACCCTACCTCATTTTGAGTGCACCCTCGAGCCCTCATTTCCTTTCGAGCACGCCTCTGAGCCCTCATTTCCTTCGAGCTTCCATCTCTTGAATAGTGCGACTTCGAGCCCTATCATGTCATCTTTTGAAAAATCCTCGTATTTTTCAAATCACTGGGCAGGTAACCCATTACAATGTGACTACTTTTGAAAAATCCTTGTATTTTTCCACTGGGCAGGTAACTCATTACAATGTGACCACTTTTGAAAAATCCTCGTATTTTTCCACTGGGCAGGTGACCCATTACAATGTGACCATCCTAAAAAATCCTCGTATTTTTCCACTGGGCAGGTCACCCATTACAATGTGACCAATCTGAAAAATCCTCGTATGTTTCAAGCATCGGGCAGGTGACCTATTACAATGTGACCACTTTTGAAAAATCCTCGTATGTTTCAAACATCGGGCAGGTGACCCATTACAATGTGACCATCCTGAAAAATCCTCGTATTTTTCCACTGGGCAGGTCACCCATTACAATGTGACCATCCTGAAAAATCCTCGTATTTTTCCACTGGGCAGGTCACCCATTACAATGTGACCAATCTGAAAAAATCCTCGTATGTTTCAAACATCGGGCAGGTCGCCTGGAACAATTAGACCACTCGCGAAATTCTTCGCGTTCTTTTATCATCGGGCAGGTTGCCCAAAACAATTTGATCCATCTCAAAAAAAAAAAAACAAAAACAAAAAAAATGGGCCGTCTTCCAAATGACTTGTTGTCTCTGTAAAAGTCATGTCAATCTATTGTTTTTGAAGTTTTCAGGACTCTCAGAAAAGCAAAAGTTCTTTTGTGTCTACTTTTTTTTTCTTTATAAATTTACCATGCAAAGCCAAAGGAAAATAAAATTTGCCAATGACTTTGTATCGTAAACATTATAAAGAGAGGGCAACTGTCATAACTCAATTTTTGAACAAATAATAAAATTAAATATAGTTGACATTGTGGTTAAGACAACACAAAATTCAAAGTTTGGGGATGTAATTATGAAATTTGAGAGTCAATTGATCAATAATTGAAGAATTAAAAGTTAAAGAGTTAATTAAGGACCAAATTGAACAATCCAGGAATTAAGGACCGTTTTGTAAACAGTGCTATACTTTAGGGATTTAGGTGAAATTAATTCAATGGCAAAATTAAAAGATTTTTTTTTATTATTTGGGATCCAATTGTTAAATTTCCAGAGGCAGGGGTCAAAGTGAAAATTCCCATTTCTGCCGAAACGGCACCGTTGCTGGGGAACAGTCGTGCGTTTTCTCCATCCCGATTCAACAGGGTAGCTGAAAATCTGCAACAAATCCGATCCAATCATGGACCACGTCTCTTGCCCACGATCTCGTTCGTGGAAAATAACAGTCCTGCAAAGGCAGGACTGGTTGGAGGCAAACTACTGGATCTCTATAAAAGGGGAGGAAAAACCAGAGCAAAAAAGAGAGTCAGAACCAGAGCAAAAACCCAGAGAAAGAAATAATACATAGAGAGAAGGAGAGGAAAGGAAACCAACATACACAGAGAATTTTCCCCGCCATTGCCTTCATCTCTGCAGACACCCCTGCACACAAAAAAGAAAACACCTCAAAACAAATTCCCAGCACGCCGGCCTCTTCATCATCTTCTCGGCTTCAAAAGCTGCTGAGAAAACAAAAGGAACACGCAGACAAGTGAACACAGAAGGAAGATAAAGGGAAGCAATAGGCGAGAATCCATCAGCGCTGCAAGCATCTTCGCCTCCTGAAGCAGGTACGCTCTTTCCTTTCTCCTTTCATTCTCTGCATATTGTGTTTGTAAACACTGTGCAAAGGTAATTTAATTACCTTCGCACAGTGCAGCACGCGTGAAGTTCACTTCACGCGTGCAGGACTTAGCCCAACCAGGTCACTGGCTTGGGCTAGTGACCGGGCTAGGCTGGCTGGGTCCAGCCCAGCCCATGTGGGCTGAGCTGGGCCCAGCCCCAAAAAATAAAAAAATAAAAAATAGAAAGATAAAAAAGATAAAAAAATAAAAAATAAAATGTGTATGCATGAATAAAAATAATATAAATTTATTTATTTATTCACTGACGTCAGAATCGGGAATAAAAATACCGGTTTAAATTTATATTATTTTTATTCATTGTGTTTTATTTTATTTAGGTAGAAAAATAAAAAATTGTGTATGCGTAAAAATAAATTTATTTTACTTTTTTTATTCACTGACATTAGAGTGAGGAATAAAAAATACTGATTTATATTTATTTTGTTTTTATAGCTACGTAATATTTACCAACGCCAGAGTTGGAAGTATCCGTAGTTAAATATTCACTGGCGCTAGAGTCAGGAATATTACACGCAAACCATCATAGCATAAACCAACAAAATGTTAGCAATTTATGACAAGACCAGCAATGCAGTCTGCCTCAGGCAGAACATTTAAGTGGTGATAATATCTTCCTTTTTACGTAACCAGTCCCGAACTATAGAATCTCTGTTGACCAGTTAGGGTTCCTAGTGACCATAATACTAGGTGGCGACTTCTTAAATAAAACTATTCACCATCAAAGAATAGGATGCCAGAAATCTGTTTTTTTTAAGAAATATTATTTTTAAAATAGGCTGTATTGTTGTCTTAACCACAATATCAATTATATTTAATTTTATTATTTATTTAAAAATTAGATTATGATAGTGTTGATCAGGTTAGTTATTGTTTATATATATATATATATATATATATATTAAGTGGCTCTAGAAGATCCCAGCGTCTTCGAATTTTACTATATTCCTAGGGAGAGAAAGCTGGTACCTTTTTTCTACAGGAGAACAACTCTACAAAAGCCAAAAGTCAGGTATGAGTTAACATCATCTCATGACCCCCCAAGTTTTTTCAGAATTTTTATTTGAAAAAGCTGACATAAGTGTTTGATAGCTGAGGATCTGTTTGGTCTTGCTGAAAATCACAGCACATAAGCTGTTTTTTTCACTTCCAATATGATACAAGTATTTGATAAAATCAGGCGTTCTTCTTATTATTTTC
>Ga0307513_10004256_pt1 | contig 19152 bp, 20 predicted proteins | sample 15_EM_MG_FD_202174 | JGI IMG/M metagenome (GOLD analysis project Ga0307513, IMG submission 202174) | Populus trichocarpa ectomycorrhiza microbial communities from riparian zone in the Pacific Northwest, United States - 15_EM | ecosystem: Host-associated > Plants > Roots > Unclassified | place...
GCGGTCGATCCCGAGATCGCCGCTGCCCTGGCGCTCACCACCATCAAGGGGCTCGGTCCCAAGGTCGCCGCAATGCTGGCCGAGCGCGGTTTCACGCGCGTCGATCAGCTCGCCGCGCTTTCCGCCGAGGACGCGAGCGCGCTCGATATCCAACTCGGCGCGTTCACCGGGCGCATGACGCGCGACCGCTGGATCGAACAGGCAAAGCTGCTCGCCGCCGGCGACACCGCCGCTTACGAGGCGGTGTTTGGGAAGCTGGGCTAGACTTGATCTAATCCCCGACCACGGTCGCCACGACGAGGATGACGATCCCGGCCAGCGACAGCAGCGACAGCCGCACTGTCCGCTCGATCCAGAACGAGCGCCGCCGCGTGAGGGCAAGCGTGGCGGCGATTTCGCGCGAAAAGGTCGTGAGGTCCGCGACATAGCCCCAGCGCGCGCGAAACAGGAAAAGACAGATCGCGCTGGATCCGGCGAGCAACCCCATCAGCAGCAGGATCGGCACCATGTGCGCCGTCGCAACATCCAGCTTCGCAGTGTCGCGCGCGATCAGCCCGAGAAAGGCAAGGATCAGGCCGTCGAACGCCAGAATCCCTCGGGCCTTGGTCAGTTGTCGGTCGACGATGCGATCGACATAGGCGACCGCGGCATCGCCATAGGTCGGATGCTCGTCGATCACATCGTTATCGCTTTTTTCGAATCGCGCGGTGAGCGCTTCGTGATGCCCTTCGGTACCGCGCGGAATGTCGGGAAACCACGTCATCGCCCATATCGTCGCGACGAACAGCACGCCGACGAAGATCAGGTTGAACATTCCCATCACCGCGCGCCGAACGTCCAGGCGGCGATCCCGCCGAGCACCAGCAGGAGCAGGTCGGCGGCGACCGCGACCGCCAATATCGACCGCGTCACGCGCCGGCGAACCATCGCGACCGCCAGCCACAACCAGACGAGCAGCAGCACGACGCACGCGGCGATCAGGCCGTTGATCGCAAGCGTGCCCAGCGTACCGCAATCGAACTCGCAATAGCCCGTCGCCAGCGCGGTCATCCAGGCAAGCGGCACCAGGCCGATCGGCAACAGGATCGCGCTGACCCAGGCAAGCATTCCGGCGGCAAGCGAGGGGCGCGGCCGCGCGCTCATGCCGCCTCGAGCAGGCGTTCGGCCTGCGCGCGCGCTTCGTCGGTGATCGTCGCGCCCGACAGCATCCGGGCAATCTCCTCGCGCCGTGCCGCGCTGTCGAGCGCGATCACGCCGGTCCGCGTGACGATGCCGTCCGACGATTTGGCGATGAAATAATGCTGGCCGCCGCGCGCCGCGACTTGCGGGCTGTGCGTCACCACCAGCAATTGCGTGCGCTCCGCCAGCCGCGCGAGCCGCTCGCCGATCCCCGAGGCGACGGCCCCGCCGACGCCGCGATCGATCTCGTCGAAGATCATCGTCGCGGCGCCACCCTCTTCTGCCAGGCTGACCTTGAGCGCGAGGATGAAGCGCGACAATTCGCCGCCCGATGCGATCTTGGTCAGCGGTGCGAACGGCGCGCCGGGATTGGTCGCAATCTCGAATTCGACACGGTCCTTGCCGCCCGGTCCCCATTGCTCGTCGGGTAGCGTCTCGATCATCGTCCGGAAGCGCGCGGCATCGAGCTTGAGCGGCGCGAGCTCGCCGGCCACCGCCGCGTCGAGCCGCGTCGCGGCGGCATGGCGTTCGGCGGACAGCGCGTCGGCCGCAGCCTCGTACGCAGCGCGCGTTTCCGCGACCCGGCGATCGAGCTGGGCGAGCCCTTCCTCTCCCGCCTCGATCGTCGCGAGGCGGCCGGCCATGTCCTCGGTGAGTTGCGCGAGGTCGTCGGGCTGAACGCGATGCTTGCGCGCCATTGCCCGGAGGTCGAACAGCCGCGCCTCATCCTCTTCGAGCGCGCGCGGATCGAACGTCAATGCCCGCCGCGCGGCCGCCATCTGATCCTCGGCGAGCGCCCCGTCGTTGATCGCGCGGTCGAGCGCGGCCAGCGCCTCGGCCAGCGCGGGATGCGCGTCGGCGACGCGTTCGAGCACGCGCGCCGCCTGACGCAGCCGGGCAAGTCCGCCGTCCGAGCCGGCGAGATAATCGTCGAGCGCGGCCATGTCCTCGGCGATCTTTTCGGCGCGCTGCGTGGCACGGCGGCGCTCGGCGAGCGCTTCTTCCTCGCCGGGTTCGGGCGCGAGTTGGCGGAGTTCGGCAACGGCATGTGCCAGATAGTCGCGGTCGCGCGCGGCGGCATCGATCTCGGCGCGGGCGACCGCCAGCGCATCCTCGGCGTCGCGCCAGGTGCGATAGGCCTGTGCCACGATTCCGGCATGGCTGCGCCCGAATGCATCGAGCAAGGCGCGGTGACCGCGCGGATTGAGCAGCCCGCGGTCGTCGTGCTGGCCGTGTACCTCGACCAGATATTGCGCCAGTTCGCGCAAAAGTCCGGCGGACGCCGGCTGGTCGTTGACGAATCCGCGGCTGCCGCCATCGGCCTTGACGATACGGCGGATGATCAACGGCTCGCCGGGATCGACCTCGAGCGCATTCTCGGCGAGCAGCGAGGCGATCGGGCCGCCATCATGCGGTGTGTCGAAGCTGGCGGTGACCACCGCCTGCGCCGCCCCCTGGCGGACCAACCCGCTATCGGCGCGCGCGCCGAGCGCGAGCCCCAGCGCGTCGAGCAGGATCGACTTGCCCGCGCCGGTCTCCCCGGTCAGCACGCCCAGCCCGGCGCCGAAATCGAGTTCGAGCGCCTCGATCAGCACGACGTCCCGGATGGCGAGCGAGGTCAGCATCGCGCCATCCTTAGCGGCAAGTCCGCCGCGCGGTCATCCCGATATTTGGCGCTTATTTGGGAATCGGGCCGCTGCCCGCGCCGCCGGTGTTGCTGGTGCCGGTCGAACCGCGGCCTTCGTCCTTGGCGGCGACGCCCGGCGTTCCCGGCGCGATCGGCTGGGCATCCTTGAAGCCGACCGGAATCGGCAATTCGCCCGCCGCCAGCGGCGTCGCCGGCTTGTAGGGATGGTCTTCCATCAATTTGTAGGCGCGCTTGTACCAATCGGTGCCCGGATAATTGGCGCCGAGCACGGCGGCCGATTTCTGCGCTTCCTCGGGCACGCCGAGCGAGAGATAGGTTTCGGTCAGGCGCATCAGCGCTTCGGGCACATGGGTCGTGGTCTGATAGCCATCGACCACGGCGCGGAAACGCAACGTCGCCGCCAGCCACTGGCCGCGCGTTTCGTAGAAGCGGCCGATCTCCATTTCCTTGCCCGCGAGGTGATCGCGGACCAGGTCGATCTTGAGCCGGGCATCGGCGGCATATTTGGTGTTGGGATAGCGGCGAACCAGCTCGCCCAGCGCGTCGAGCGCCTGTTGGGTGATCTTCTGGTCGCGGGTGACGTCGGCGATCTGCTCGTAATAGCCGAGCGCGACGAGATAATAAGCATAAGGCGCGTCGCGGTTGCCGGGATGGACCGCCAGGAAGCGCTGCGCCGACTGGATCGACTGGGTGTAATCGGTGTCCATATAATAACTGAACGCGCTCATCAGCTGCGCGCGGCGCGCCCAGATCGAGTAAGGATGCTGGCGCTCGACTTCGTCGAACAGCACCGCCGATTCCTTGTAGCGACCCTGGTCGAGCCGCGTCTTGGCGAGCGTGTAGAGCGTGCCGACGTCACGCGCGATATAGGGCACGTCCCCCTTCTTGAGGCCGCCACCGCGGTTGGCACAGCCCGCGACCGGCAGGGCGAGGACGGCGATCAAAACGAGCGCGGCGGAACGGGACTTGGCAATACGCATGGCGCGTGGTCTTAGCGCAGCGCGCGCGGGGCGCAAACTATCCTTTTACGCGGCCCGTCGCGTTGGCATGACTGCCTGCGGGATCGGTCGCGCGGCCCGTGCGTTCGCTTCCGCGAAGGACCAACCGGGAGGGTCACGACCGATGACTGCCACCTTGCTTGCTACCAAACGCGTCGAAAAGCCGTGGGGACGGCATAATTTATGGCCCGGCTTCAGCGATCCCGCACCGGGCGGCGCCGCGGTCGGGGAAGTGTGGTTCCAGACTCCCGACGCCGGCATGCCCGATCTGTTGATCAAATATCTGTTCACCAGCGACCGCCTGTCGGTGCAGGATCATCCCGACGACGCGGCGGCGCAGGCGGAGGGCTATCCGCGCGGCAAAGACGAATGCTGGGTGATACTCGACGCCGAACCGGGCGCGACGATCGCGCTCGGCACCAAGCAGCCGACCACGCGTGAGAAACTGCGCGAGGGCGCGCTCGACGGATCGATCGTCGATATGCTCGACTGGAAGCCGGTCAAGGCCGGCGACTTCCTCTATTCGCCGGCGGGCACCGTCCATGCGATCGGCGGCGGCATCACGCTGGTCGAGGTGCAGCAGAACGTCGACCTGACCTATCGCCTCTACGATTATGGCAGCGATCGCGAATTGCACCTCGACGCAGGATTGAAGGTCGCCGATCCCAATCCGTTCGTGCCCAAGCCGATCGTCGGCGAAGTCGAGGAAGGCCGCACGATCCTGTGCGAGGGCCCCAAATTCGTGCTCGAGCGCTGGGTGGGCGGCGACCGGACGGTGACCTTGCCCGATGGCGTCACCGGCTGGCTGACGCCGCTCAAGGGCGACGGCGTGGCCGATGGCGTCGCCTGGCGCGCGGGTGAATGCGTGACCGTCAGCGGTACCGCACACGTCTCCGCCGCGGCCGGCAGCGACCTGTTGTTCGCCTATCCGGGCACCAAGCGCTTTTGAACGTCACGAACTCCAACGCTCATTAACCATCTGGGGTATAGGAAAAGCGGATGCTACGCGTCCTCACGCTTTCAACCCTGTTTCCCGACGCCTCCCGGCGCAATTTCGGGGTGTTCGTCGAGCGCCAGACGCTCGGGCTCGCCGGGCATCCCGATGTCGAGCTGCGCGTCGTCGCGCCGATCGGCCTGCCCCCCTTCCCGCTCGCGCTGCGCGGACGCCATGCTCAGCTGGGCGCTCTCCCGCTTGGCGAACAATGGAAGGGGCTCGACGTCTATCGTCCGCGCTTCCTTGCGCTTCCGGGCACCGGCGGCCGCCTTCACCCGCATTTCCTGACCCGCGCGCTGATCCCCCTGCTGACCGACTTGCGGCGCGAGTTCGCGTTCGATGTGATCGACGCCTCGTTCTTCTTTCCCGATGGGCCCGCGGCGGTCGCGCTCGGCCGGCGATTCGGCGTCCCCGTCTCGATCAAGGCACGCGGCAGCGACATCCATCATTGGGGCAATGCCGCCGCGACCGCCGGCCAGGTCCGCGCCGCGGGCAAGGCCGCCGACGGACTGCTCGCCGTGTCGCAGGCGATGAAGGGCGACATGGTCGCCCTGGGCATGCCGGAGGAGCATATCCGCGTCCATCGCACCGGCGTCGACCTGGGCCAGTTCGCCCTCCGCGATCGCGCCGGGGCCAAGGCCGCGCTCGGCATCCGCGGGCCGCTGGTCGTGTCGACCGGCGCGCTGATCGAGCGCAAGGGACACGACATCGTGATCGAGGCGATCGCGGCGCTGCCCAACGCCCATCTGCTGATCGCTGGCGAGGGAGCCTATCGCGACGCGCTCGAGGCCAGGATCGCGGCGCTGGGGCTGACCGATCGCGTCAGGCTGCTCGGCGCGGTGCCGCACGGCGAGATGGCGACATTGCTCGCCGCCGCCGACGTGATGGCGCTGGCGTCCGAGAACGAAGGCCTGGCCAATGCCTGGGTCGAAGCACTCGCCTGCGGCGTGCCGGTGATCATTCCGGATGTCGGTGGCGGCCCCGAAGTCGTGACCGAACGCGCTTATGGCCGGATCGTCGGGCGCACGCCGGCCGGGTTCGCGTCGGGCATCGCCGCCGTGCTGTCCGACCATACCCCGCCGGCGACCGTCAGGGCCGGCGCCGAACGCTTCACCTGGGAAGCGAACACCGCCGGCCTGTACGATCATCTGTCTGGACTGGTCACTTCTTCTTAGGCGGCGCGATCGGCGTCCCGCGCCATGATGCCGCCTGATAATCGCTGAGGTTGACCAGGTTGCCCATCTCGACCGGCATATCGATCAGATGCAGGCCCCAATCCTTGAGCATCGTGCCATTGACCACGACGTCGCCGACGATCGTATCGGTCCGCGCATCCTGCGGGTTGGCATTCACCGTCACCGCCAGATAGCCGAACCCGTTGTTCGAGACGCATTCGGCGGAGATCAGCCCGGGGACCGAAACGAACGGCGTCGTCACCGGCGCATTGTCCCTTGTCCAGGGGCCCATCGGCGCGCTGGCCAAACCGGCCCCCTTGGCCCCCAGGATCGCGTCGGTCACCGCCTTGCCGCCGGCCAACGCCGCCGGGTTGACGCAGGCCGCGACCATGCCGGGCTGCGGCACCTTGCCGAAGCGGCTGTTTTCCGGCGGTGGCGCGTCCGCACGAAAAGTCACGTAGCTGACGACGCAACCATATTGGTCCATCGACTTGCAGAGCTTGGTGCGCTTGAAATCGCCGCCGACATCGCCGCCGGCCGGGACCGCGACATTGGTGCCGAGCAGATAGGCGGCGATCATCAGACGGCGCTGGCCAGCGTCGTTCTCGATGACGTCGGCGATCAATTGCTTGAGGATGCCCGAGCCCTGGCTATGCCCGATCAGCACGACGCCGCGGCCGGCCTGATATTTCTCGCGATAGACGCGCCACGCCGCCTCGATGTCGAGATAGGCGAGCTTGCGGTCGGCGGTGGTCGCCTTGCCGGCCATCAGGTCGCGCAGCGCGGTCAGCGTGACCTGGCGATAGAGCGGCGCATAGACCCGGCATTTGGCCGCAAAGCGCGCGGCCTGCGACGCCGCGACCTGCTTTTCCTCCGGCCCGATATTGAGGTCGCTGTTCGGCGTCGGGTCGAGCGACACCGTCGGATAGACGTAGAAGCAGTCGAAGCGCGGTGCAGGTTCAGCCTTGAACTTGACGACCTTGCGCTTGCCATCGGCGGTGATGACGGTGACGTTCTGGTCCGCCGTACAGGCATCCTGGCGGCCGGGCAGGCAGAGCCAGCCGGCATCGGTGTTATAATCGGGGGCAGGAATAATCACGGGCGGCGGCGCCGGAGGAGCGGCGGGTGCCGCGGGCAGCGGCACAACCGCCGGTGCCGCGGCCGGCGCGGTCTGCGCCATTGCGGGTGCGGCGAACGCCATCATCAGCGCGCCGACGAACAGCAACCTCTTCATGCTATTTCTCCCCTAGCTCCCATGCCCGCGCGAACCCTAGCCTAGCCCGCGGCGGGATCAAGCCACCGGATAGAATGCCCCGACGATCCAGCGCCCCTCGCCGCGCAGCACACCCCAGGCGCGCGCCGCCGCGCGGCTGTCCATCGCCTCTACACCGATGCCACGCGCCTCGAGCGCGCGAATCAGCGGCACCGGCGGCCGAACCAGCGTCGGCCCGGTACCGAGCAGCAGGAATTCGGGACGCGGATCGAGCGCCAGTACCGGCTCGAGCGCGGCCTGGTCGAGCGTCGCGAGCGACGGCGGCGTCCAGCCATCGGCGCGCTCGGGCGTGATCGCCAGCGCGTGATAGACATTGTCGTCGACGCGAAAGCCGGCCGCGCTCAGCCCCGAGACGACCGGCCCGTCGGTGCGGGCACGGTCCATCCGCATCAATTGTTGCCCGGTCCGACCCGCTCGGCGCCGGTTGCCGCATTGGGCCTGCCCGGCTTGTCGGGGGTCGGTTCGGCGCGCAGGCCGAGCGTGATCAGCAGCGAGGACGACACGTAGATCGACGAATAGGTACCGACGAACACGCCGAGGATCATCGCCGCGGTGAAGCCGCGCAGCACGTGGCCGCCGAAGATCAGCAACGCGAAGAGCGCGAGCAGGATCGTCAGCGAGGTCATCACGGTCCGCGGCAGCGTCTCGTTGACCGACAGGTTGATGATCTCCCTCATGTCCATCTTGCGATAGCGGCGCATATTCTCGCGGATACGGTCGTCGATGACGATCTTGTCGTTGATCGAATAGCCAATAATCGTCAGCACCGCGGCGACGATGTTCAAATCGACCTCGAACCCGGAAATCGCGAAGAACCCGATCGTCATCAACACGTCGTGCATGATCGCGACGCCGGTCGAGATGCCGAATTGCCATTCGAAGCGGAAGATCGCGAACAGACAGATACCGATCACCGCGAGGACCACCGCCAGGATACCGCGAAATTTGAGTTCGTTGGAAACCTTGCCGTCGACCGTCGCGTAGCGCGAGAAGGTCGCACCGGGGAAATTCTGCGCCAGCGCCGCCTCGACGCCCTTGACGACCTCATTGGTCTTGCCGGGCCCGCCTCCCTGCTTGGGCAGGCGGATGCTGACAGTCTTGCCGTCACCGATCGCCTGCAGATTGGCGTCGCCATAGCCGAGCCGGTCGATCACGTCGCGGACCCTCTCGGTCGGTGGCGCCGACACGAAATTTTCCTCGATGGTGATGCCGCCGATGAAATCGACGCCGAAGTTCAGCCCTTTGAGCGGCACCAGGGCCACCGCCGCAATCGTCAGCAGCATGGTGAGCCCGAATGCCCAGAAGCGCAGGCGAACGAAATCGATATTGGTATTATCGGGAACGATCTTGAGCAGGCGCATGTCTCGCGACCTCAAATATGGATGGTCTGCGGACGATTCTTCCGCAGCCACAGGACGACGAGCATCCGGGTGAAAGTGACGGCGGTGAACACCGAGGTACAAATGCCGATCAGCAGCACGATCGCGAAGCCCTGTACCGGCCCGGTCCCGACGAATGCCATGATCACGCCCGAAATAGCGTGGGTGATATTGGCTTCGAAAATGGTGCGGCTGGCTTCCTTATAGCCGAGATCGACCGACTGGATGACGCTGCGTCCTCGCCGCCGCTCCTCGCGGATACGTTCGTTGATCAGCACGTTGGCGTCGACCGCGGTACCGATCGTCAGCACGAAACCGGCGATGCCAGGCAAGGTCAGTGTGCCGTTGATGAGCGCGAGCACGCCCATGATAACGACCACGTTGATCACCACTGCCCAGTCGGCATAAAGGCCGAACCGGCCGTACGTTATCAGCATGAACAGAACGACCAGCACCACGGCAATGATCGATGCAGTGATACCCGCTCTGATCGAATCCTTGCCGAGCTCGGAGCCGATGGTCGATTCTTCGACGACCTTAAGCGTGACCTGCAGCTTGCCCGAGCTTAGCGCGATGGCAAGGTTGTTCGCCGACTGGACGGTGAAATTACCCTCGATATAGCCTGACCCACCCAGGATCGGCCCATTGATCCGCGGGGCCGAGATGACCTGACCATCGACGATCACCGCGAAGCGCTTGCCCTCGCTGCTCTGGGTGATTTGCGCAAAACGCTTGCCGCCAGCACTATCGAAGCTGAAATTGACGATCGGCGAATTGTCTTCCTGCTTATAGCCCTGGCTCGCGCTCAACAGCTGGTCGCCGGTGAGGATCGCGCGGTGATTAACCAGGATTTTCGCGTCCTTGCCGCCCTCCGGATACGGAAGCTGTTCCGAGCCGATCGGGAGCGGCTGGCCGGGCACGACCGGCGTCTCGTCGACCATTTTGAACTCAAGCTTGGCGGTTCTGCCGACCAGATCCTTAAGCGCCTGAGGATCCTTGACCCCAGGCACCTTGACCGAAATGCGGTTCTCACCCTGCTTGCGGACGTCGGGCTCCGTGGTGCCGAACTTGTCGAGGCGCTTGCGGATGACTTCGACCGCGTTGTTCATAGCGCCGGTCACCGCCTCGTCGATGCCCGCCTTGGTCGGCGTCAACACGAAGGTCGATGAATTGACTACCCCGATATCCCAGACGCGTTGGCCAGACATGCCGGCACCGCTACCTGTGATGTTGAGCAGCCGCTGGCGAGCTTCCTCGAGCTGTCCGACATTGCGCAGCATGAAGCTGACCTTGCCGTTATCCGAGATGATCGGGCCGACATCGATCTTCGGATCGCGGCGCATTTCGTTGGTGACCTGCTCGCGCATATTGTCGACGCGCGTATTGATCAGATCGTCGGTATTCGCCTCCATCGTCAGCGACACGCCGCCGGCCAGATCGAGGCCGAGGTTGATGCGCGGATGAACCGGCCAGCTCTTGGTCATGCTCTCGGGAACGAAGCTCGGGATCGCGAGCGCCATCAGCACCGCGAGGAACCCGAAGATCGAGAGGACTTTCCAGCGCGGGAAATCGAGCATCAGTCGTTCGCCGGCTTGGCCGTGGTCGGCGACAAAATCTCGGTGATCGCGGCACGCGCGACCTGGATCTTGACGTTGGGCGCGATCTCCAGCTCGACATAGCTGCCGTCGGTGGTCTTGCTGACCTTACCCAGGATACCGCCCGAGGTGATCACCTGATCGTTCTTCTTGAGCGAGTCGATCGCGTTGCGCAGTTCCTTCGCGCGGCGCTGCTGCGGGCGGATCATCAGGAAATAGAAACCGACGAACAGCAGGATGAAAGGAGCGAATTGCATCGCGATGGCGATGCCGTCCGAACCGGAAGCGGCGCCGCCGGCGACCTGGGCATAAGCTGATGGAATGAGCATGAGCATCCTGAAAATAGGCATAGCTGACGCGCCCGTCAGGGGCGCCACCATAAGCGCCGCGCGCTATCACCATGCGGAGCGCGGTGCAACACATCGCCAACGTCCCGCGCCCCGGCGCCAGGGTGCTTGCATCACACGCGCCAAGCGCTTAGAGGCGCCCGCTCCGGCCCGCACCTATATGGCGCGGGTTCGCTCTGGTCGGGGCGTAGCGCAGCCTGGTAGCGCATCACACTGGGGGTGTGGGGGTCGCAGGTTCGAATCCTGTCGCCCCGACCAATTTGCCACACAATTGCAATAGCTTAGCGTCACCCGAGAGAGTCGGGAATCGCTAGCCGTTGTTGACGAACCTCGCTTCGCCAATTTCCGCAGCGTGGACCGTCGCGAACCGCCAGACCAACACGGCAATGGCAAGCGTGCCCACCGCAATCGCGGACAACGCAACATAATTGCTTGAGGTGGACGAGTTCGCCACGAAGATCGCGCCAGCAACGCCCGTTGCGACAACGACTGCAACCCCGCTCCATCGCGGAGATGGATCACTAGAGCTGGGCGTGTCTACTTTCGGACGACAAAATGAACTGAGTAGATAGAACGCCCAGAATGCGATGGGCAGCCATGCCCTGACATTTTTCAACGGATGTTCAGGTTGGCGAGTTGAGTAGGTAAGATAAATAGCCAAGAGCCAAGCACCCGCGACCATTAGCGTCGCGGCGTCGCATATTTTGCCGAGGCCACGGACTAGGCTCTGACGTTTGATCATGTTGATGAGCCTACTTGCATTGGAGCGTTCGTCAATGCTCGCGGAAACCTCGGATTTTGGTGACAAGTACGACGCCGTTGGCAGCTTCGCGGCATCTCTCAGCCAAGCGTTCGACCAAGGAATGACCCTCGCGCCCGTCAAACCGCGCCAAGCCGGACCAGCTTAAGCCTAATAGCCGTCCCATTGAACAAGCACAGGAGATCGAGATGAACGATCGAGCCGCACGCGCCGCGCTGGAACGCCATTGGCATGCCTCGGACGCCGGTGATTTCGCGGCCGAACATGACATCTACCGCGAGGACGCAATACTCGATTACCCGCAATCGGGCGAGCGGATCCGCGGCCGGCACAACATCCGGGAGAGCCGGTACGTCCAGCCCAGCAAGAAGCGTTTCACGGTTCGGCGGATCGTCGGCAGCGGCGACCTCTGGATCACCGAGTTCGTCCTCACCTATGACGACACGCCGTCCTATGTCGTGAGCATCATGGAGTTCCGCGAGGGACTGGTGGCGCACGAAACGCAATATTTCGCCGGGGGATTCGAGCCGGGGCCGTCGCGCGCCCATCTCGTCGAAAAGATTGCGTGAGTGTTCTAGCGGTTGAGGAATTCCCAGACCCTGGAAATCACCACCGAGCCCTCGCCGACCGATGACGCGACTCGCTTGACCGAGCCGGCACGCACGTCGCCCACCGCGAAGATGCCGGGGCGCGAGGTGGCATAAGGCGATGCTCCGCCGACCGCATCGCCGGTCAGCACGAAGCCTTTCTCGTCGAGATCGACCAGGCCGGAAAGCCAGCCGGTGTTAGGGGCCGCGCCGACCATCACGAACAACGCGCAAGCCGGTACCTCGCGATGCTCGCCACCTTCCGCGTTGCGGACCGTCACCGCGTCGAGCTTGTCATCCCCATGCAGGCCGGTGACTTCGGCGCCATATTCGATGCTGATCGACGGATCCGCCTCGAGCCGGCTGGAGAGATAGCTGGACATCGACGCGGCCAGCGATGCGCCGCGCACCAGCAACCGGACATGCGCGGCGGTGCGGCACAGGAACATCGCCGCCTGTCCGGCCGAATTGCCGCCGCCGATGATCAGGGTCTCGGCTTCGCGGCAGTAACGCGCCTCCATCTCGGTCGCCGCATAATAGACGCCGGCGCCTTCGAACTCGGCGAGCCGGTCGATCGGCAAGCGGCGATATTGCACGCCCGTCGCCACGACGATCGCCCCGGCGCTGACGCGTCGGCCGTTGTCGAACGTGGCGCAGAAACGCCCGCCCTCGAGCGTTTCGAGCTTCACGACGCGGCGCGGCATCGCGAATTGGGTGCCGAACTTCATCGCCTGGATTTCGCCGCGCCAGACGAGGTCCGCACCGGAAATGCCGGTCGGGAACCCCATGTAATTCTCGATCCGGCTCGACGTGCCGGCCTGGCCGCCGATCGCGGTATCCTCGATCACCAGCGCGTTGAGCCCCTCGGCCCCGGCATAGACGCCGGCGGCAACGCCTGCGGGTCCGCCGCCGACGATCAGCACGTCGAATTCCTGGTCGTCGGCGAAATCATGGTTGAGGCCGAGCAGCCGCGCTACCTTGTTGGGAGTGGGGTCGGGCACCACGGTATCGCGGCCGAAGATCACCGCGGGCTGGCCTGGGGAAATCGCGCTACTTGCCGCGATCGCCTCAGCTTCGGGCGAGCCCAGCTCGAGTGACGTGAAGGGAAGGCGATTGCGGCTGACGAATTCGGCCACGCGCCGGATGTCGCGGCTGGCATCCTCGCCGATCAGCACCAACGATCCATCGCGCGCCTCGAGCTGGCGGCGGCGGCGGGCCGACAGGACGGTGATGACGATGTCCGACATTTCGGGGATTTGCGACATCAGCCGCAGCATCTCGGGACGCGGAACCTCGATCACCCTGGTATCGCTGACCGCGCGGAACGGCATCGACCAATTGCCGCCGCTCAGCAACGCGATCTCGCTCATGAACTGGGTGGGGCCGAGCGTGGCGGGGACGAGGCGCTCATCGGTAAACGGGTTGACCACCTCGATCTCGCCAGCCTCGACATAGACGAAGCGGTCGATCGGCTCCCCCGGGCGGCAAAGCACGGTCCCCGCGGCGTAATCCACGACCGTCCCCGCAGCGCGCAACGCCGACACATGCGACGGCGCGAGCGGCGTCCGCTGCATCTCGCGCAAGTCCCGGCCGATCGTCTCCATCACTCGTCCTCGTTCGTGGTAGCCCTGTGCGTCCTATCCGTTGCTAAACCGGCGGTTTCAACCCGCGGATCGCCGACGGTATCAGCCGGCCGTAGTCGTCGATGAAGCGCGGGATCGGGCCGCGCTGTGGCGTGGTGGCGCCGCCGAAATCCAGCTCCACCTCGTCGATAAAGCACCAGCCCCAGCCTTCGGGCGGGTCATAGCCCTCGATGATCGGATGGCCGGTGTCGCGGAAATGCGCGGTCGCGTGCCGGAACGGCGAATCGTCGCAGCACCCGACATGGCCGCACGTCCGGCACAGCCGCAGATGCACCCACCAGCTGCCGTTCTTCAGGCATTCGGCGCAGCCCTGCGTTTGCGGGGTTACCGTGGCGATGGTGTCGAGATGATCGCAAGTCGTGGCCATCGTTTCCTCCTTGGCGTTTCCTCCCTGGCGATTCCTCCTCGCGCGATTCCATCATGGCGCGCTCCGGCCGCGGAGGCTACCGTTCGCGCGATGGATTTGACGCGATGACCCGATACGATGCCATCATCGTCGGTGCCGGCCAGGCGGGGCCGCCGCTGGCCGGGCGGCTGACCGACGCCGGGATGCGCGTCGCGCTGATCGAGCGCAAGCTGGTCGGCGGCACTTGCGTCAACACCGGCTGCATGCCGACCAAGACGCTGGTGGCAAGCGCTTATGCCGCCTATCTCGCGCGGCGCCGCGATCTCGGGATATTGGTGGGCGAGGTCGGCATCGACATGGCGGCTGTGTCCGCTCGCGCGCACCAGGTGACGATCAACGCCCGGACCAATGAAGAGAATTGGCTCGCCGGCTTGAAAGGGCTCACGCTGATGCGCGGCCATGCCCGACTGACCGGTCCGACCAGCGTCACGGTCGATGGCGTCGAGCTCAGCGCGCCACGCATCTTCCTCAATGTCGGCGGTCGAGCGGCGGTGCCCGATATGCCGGGCGTGCCCGACGTCCCTTATCTCGACAATACCGACATCGTCGCGCTGGACCGCCTGCCCGCTCATCTCGTGGTCGTCGGGGGGAGCTATATCGGTCTCGAGTTCGCGCAGATGTATGCACGATTCGGCGCGACGGTCACGGTGGTCGAACGCGCCGAGCGCCTGGTGCCGCGCGAGGACCCGGAAATCTCCGCCGCGATCCAGACGATCCTTGAGGAGGAAGGCATCAGCGTGCGCACCAGCGCCGACTGTATCGGCTTCCGCCCGCATCCCAATGGCGTCGCGGTGTCGGTCGATTGCACCAGCGGCGATCCCGACGTCATCGGCAGCCATGTCCTGCTGGCAGTCGGACGGCGGCCAAATACCGACGACCTTGGACTCGATGCGGCCGGCGTGGCGGTCGACCAACGCGGCTACATCATCGTCGACGACCGGCTCGAAACCAACGTGCCCGGCATCTGGGCGCTGGGCGACTGCAACGGGCGCGGCGCGTTCACCCACACCGCCTATAACGATTTCGAGATCGTCGCGGCGAACCTGCTCGACAGCGGCGACCGCAAGCTCAGCCAACGCATTCCCGGCTATGCCTTGTTCATCGACCCGCCGCTCGGACGCGCCGGCCTGACCGAGACCGAAGCGCGCGCCAAGGGGCACGACGTGCTTGTCTCGACACGCCCGATGACGCGAGTCGGCCGCGCGATCGAGAAGGGCGAGACCAAGGGCATGATGAAGGTCATCGCCGACCGCGCGACGCGCCGCATCCTGGGCGCGGCGATCCTGGGCACCGGTGGCGATGAGGCGATCCACGGCATCCTCGACGCCATGTCGGCGGACGAGCCGTTCGATACGTTGCGCTGGGCGGTGCCGGTGCACCCCACCGTGTCGGAACTCATCCCGACATTATTGCTCGGGCTGGAGCCGAAAAGCGGCTGAGGCCGTCCTGCGTCACTTGGCGTCGCGTTGCTCCATCTCGGCAAGCACATTGCCGAGGTCGCCGCCGGCGCTTGCGAGCCGGTCGGCCGCCTCCTGCGGGCTGAGGCCGCGAGCGATCAGCACTGCCCGCCTGAGGTCGTTGTCCGCAAGCGCGAGCGCATCCGCGGCCCGGGCCTCGTCGATGCCGGCGAGCGTCGCGACCATCTGCCGCGCGCGGTGGGCCAGTTTCTCGTTGGAAATCCGCATGTTCACCATCAGCCCGCGATGGACGAGGCCGCAGCGCAGCATGATCGCGGTCGACAGCATGTTGAGCGCCGCCTTTTGCGCGGTGCCCGCCTTCATCCGGGTCGATCCCGCCACGATCTCGGCGCCGGTATCGGCGACGATCGGATGATCGGCTGCCGCCAGCAACGACGTCCCGGGGTTGTTGGCGATGGCGATGGTCAACGCGCCACGCTTATGCGCCGCTTCGAGCGCCGCGACGGCATAAGGCGTGCGACCGCTCGCCGCGACCGCGATCAGCACGTCGTTCGGCCCGACGTCCGCCGCCGCAACCTCGTCCCGCGCCATCTCGACATTGTCCTCGGCGCCCTCGACGCTGCGCATCAATGCCCCGGTACCGCCGGCGACCAGGAAGACGAGTCGGTCCGACGGCCAGTTATAGGTCGGGGTAAGCTCGACCCCATCCTGCACCGCCAGCCGTCCCGAGGTGCCGGCGCCGGCATAGACCAGCCGTCCTCCCTTGTGCATCCGCAAGGCGGCAGCCTCCGCCGCGGCGGCGATCGCGCCGGTCTGGTCCTTGAGCGCGGCGATCGCGGCAAGCTGCCCTTCGAGCATCGTTTCCACCACCGACAGGGTCGGCCAGCGGTCGACATCGGCGAAGCGGGGATCAACGGTTTCGGTTGGCATCGGGATCCCTCGAAGGCAGACGGCGGATGGGTTGTGGCTGTCCTGATTACCGGGACTGAACCGACGCGCAAAGCGTCCGGGCCATAACCAGGACGGCGGCACCCATAACCGAGACGACACGCTCGCCAGATTGAGGCTCGACACCGCCCCGCCCATCCGCAATGCCATGCACATGCCAGGTACGATTCAAGGTCGAGCGGCACGTCACCACGGTGCTGCCTCCCCCGGGAAGCGGGCGCGTGGCTGAACTCTTTCTCGGCGTCGATGCCGGCGGCAGCCATTGCCGCGTTCGCGTGACCGACGCCGGCGGCCAGGTGCTGGGCAGTGCCGAAGGTGGCCCGGCCAACACGCGAATGGGTCTGTACCCGCTCTACGACCGACTGTTGCACGTGACGGAAAAGGCCCTCCAGGCGGCAGGGATACCCGAGCAACGCTGGAACGAGGTCGCCGCCGGCATGGGCATCGCCGGGATTCGTCGTCCTGGCATGTCGAAGGCGCTCGCCGCGCTCGATTTCCCGTTCGCAAGCATCTCGCTCGACAGCGACGCGGCGATCGCCAATCTTGGCGCGCATAACGGCGCCGATGGCGCGATCCTGGTGCTCGGCACCGGGTCGATCGGTTTCGCCCAGATCGGAGGCGAGCGGTTCACCGTGGGCGGCTATGGCTTTCCGATCTCGGACGAAGGCAGCGGTGCCGCGCTCGGGCTGAGCGCCGTTCGCCACGCGCTGCGCGCGATGGATGGGCGCACCAAGCGCACGTCGCTGTCCAAGGAAATCGCCGGAAAATTCAGGCACGACACATTACGCGCGATCGCCTGGATGGATCAGGCGGCGCCGGCCGATTATGCCAGCTTCGCCCCACTCGTGATGGATTATGCCGAAGCGGGCGACGAGATCGCGCTGTCGATCGTCGAGGACGCGGTGCTCCATGTCGAACGATTTATCGCGACGATCTTCGCCCGCGGCGCCCCGCGGCTGGCGCTGGTAGGTGGGCTGTCGGCGCGGCTGCGTCCCTGGCTTCGCGTCCGTACCTCGGAGCGTCTGAGCGAGCCACTCGGCGACCCGGTGTCGGGCGCGCTGCTGCTGGCGAGAGGAGACGTGAAGCATGACTGAACGAGGCTCGGTAACCGGGAAATACAAAGTGCTCTTGCGAACGCAGGAGCCCAGGGTAGCGAAGACCCTGACGGCCCTGGGTTCCTGCGTTCGCAGGAACACGTATGTCGGGCACCGCCTCTGCCTAGCCGTCGCGGCCGGCGCTCTCATCCTGACGGGCCAGCCCGGTCCTGCCGCAACCTCGTCTCCCGCGCCGGCGCGGAAGCTGACGATCGCGACATCCGCTCAGGACGCACGCTTCGCGCCCGCGTTCGCCGAAGTGGATTTCTGGGTCGCGAAAAAGGCCTTTCCCGGCGCAGTGCTCGCGGTGGGGCAGCATGGCCGGTTGTTGGCGCTCAAATCGTTCGGCCGGATCGATTCGTCGGCCGATGCGCCGCCGATGCCGGTCGACGCAATCTTCGACCTCGCCTCGCTCACCAAGGTGATCGGCACGACCACCGCGGCCGAGATCCTCTACGACCGTCACCGGCTCGACCTCGATGCCCCCGTGGTACGCTATCTACCCGAATTCGGCGGCACGCCGGGGCACGACCGCATCACTGTGCGCAACCTGCTCACCCATAGTTCGGGCCTGCAGTCGGCGGACGGGCTATGGCGAAACGCCAAGGATCGGCAGGATCTTCTGCGCCAGATCTACGCCACGCCCATGCTCACGCCGCCAGGGACCGTGTTCGCCTATCGCGACACCAACATCATCCTGCTCGGCGAGATCGTGCAGCGCCTGTCCGGCCAGCCGCTCGATCGCTTCCTCGCGCGCGAAATATTCGGCCCGCTCGGGATGAAAGACACCGGCTTTAGGCCATCGAGCGCGCTGCTGCCGCGCATCGCGCCGACCGAACAGGACGACAATTTCCGCCACATGCTGGTACGCGGCGTGGTCCATGACGAGAATTCCTATGTCATGGGCGGTGTCGCCGGGCACGCCGGATTATTCTCGACCGCTCGGGACTTGTCGACGCTCGCGCAGCTTTATCTCAACCACGGCAGCTATCGCGGCAAACGGCTGATCAAGGCGAGCACGATCGCCTTGTTCGAAACGCCGCAGATCATCCCGCCCGGCAGTTCGCGCGCGCTCGGGTGGGACATGCCGTCACCCGGCGGCTTTACCGGCCCGCTCGCCTCGCCCCACGCGATCATCCATACCGGCTTCACGGGTACGTCGATCTATATCGACCCCGATCGCGACGCGTTCGTTGTCCTGCTGACCAACCGGGTCAATCCGACGCGCGACAATGCGTTGATCGGTCAGGCGCGGCCGGCGATCCATACGGCGGTGCTGTCGGTGCTGGATGGGACCGCCCCTAAACAATGATGCGCGGATTCTTCCTCGTGCTGCTCGCGCTGGTCGCGGCGACACCGGCCGCCGCGCGCGTCCGGACGGGGATCGACGTGCTCGAGGATCAACGTTTTGCGCCGCTGCGGGAGATAGCGGCGCGCCATGGCGGGCATTTGCGGCTCGGCATTCTCGCCAACCCGGTAAGCAGGGACGGGCAAGGTCGTCGGACGATCGACGTGCTGCGAAACGACGCGCGCGCGGCCGTGCAGGGGCTCGAGGTAGTGAAGCTGTTCAGCGGCGAACATGGCATCGACGCCGCGACCGACGACACCAATATCGACGACAAGATCGACAAAGCGAGCGGGCTGCCGATCGTCAGCCTGTACGGCAGGACCGATGCCGAGCGGCATCCGAACGCACAACAGCTTGCCG
>Ga0307513_10004257_pt1 | contig 19151 bp, 18 predicted proteins | sample 15_EM_MG_FD_202174 | JGI IMG/M metagenome (GOLD analysis project Ga0307513, IMG submission 202174) | Populus trichocarpa ectomycorrhiza microbial communities from riparian zone in the Pacific Northwest, United States - 15_EM | ecosystem: Host-associated > Plants > Roots > Unclassified | place...
CCCTAGGGGCATTGTAAACCCTTGTCACCATTTATTATACCGAATAATCAAGGGAGATGGTTAGTAAAGCGTTTCTAATTACTCGAGGTACTCGGGAGGGTATGAGAACTTTGCGAACGCGGCTGTAGATAGATAGTTTCTTTTTGTTTTTTTCTTCTTCTTAAAATGCCATTTTTTTATTTGTATCATACATTTATTGCCTGTACAACTACATAGTGCCGTGTCGGGCACCAACTCTGGCGACAACTTTTTCCTCAAGAGCATGGCTGCTAGGGGTTACCACGGGATGGGAAGTTGAAAAAGTGGAAATTTGGTGCGACAGCCCTTTATGCGGTAGTGGCTCTTTTTGGGATGTTTTTTTTGTTTTGTTTTTGAGGTTAGGAGTGTGGGGGCGTGGGGGTGTCTTTGTTATCTGTATTCTGGAATGTTTGAAGTGTTTGGTTTTGTAGCGCGGCTGGTTTATAGATTGGCGTTCCCAGCGTATGATGATGGATTTACTAGCTCGAGGGGGGGGGGGGGCATGGTACGGTGAGTGATTGGGTGGTGTACGGTGCACTGCGAATGGTCGTGCTTTGGAATCTGTCGTGGATGGGATGTCGAAGCACGATATCCTACCTGTATATCGAGGGCGCAATTGGGGATTTGTGGGAGAGTTATAATGCCGGTATTCTTATCCAGCCACCCTACCTCCTATTGTAATTTCCGTTTCGTCTGCAGGGTACCTCTCCAGGTCGTCTGGGACGTACTAGTACGAGTACAGTAACTCAACATCTCCCCAGCTATGCCGTAGGTTTCTCGCATGCTGTCCAGGGTTGCGATAAGGGGGGGGTGGATAATGGTGTTCACTCGCATTCTGGAGACTGATGACTAGATTATTATTATTTGCTACTGGGATTATCACAACACTGGGGGAACAAACCTATCTGCACACGCTTTGTAACAGCTCGCTCTCTGGTGCTACAATGATATTATGATACGGTACGCTGCATGGCGTTGCTGAGTGACCGACCGCCTGTGGGGCTTGGCGCCAGGCAGAACCCGTCCTATATTTATCGTACCTTATTTGTGCCGACATGGGTCCTGATTACGAGTACCGGTAGATGCGGATACTGTGCTAGTGCTTCTACGGTAGCCGGCCGGAAAGCCACAGTGCTGTCTCGTATCAACATCATGGAGGCGCTTTGCTGAGAAGGTGAATCTCAATGGCTGACTAACACCACCGACCGCCGGTATCGAAAGAGCTGAACTTAGACCCCGCGGCGCTGCCCACTTGGGATTGAATATTTAGAGATTGTCTTGCTGGGTGAATTCTCTGGGGGATAGTCGGGGTAGAACTAACTTTAGTCTATGAGCTCGCTTTACTGATCTCTTTTTCTTTCATTCTTCCTGCCGTTGCGTGTCTGCCAGAATGCGACGATATCTTTGCTTAACCTCTCGGACAGAATCGCCTTGGTAATGGCCGGGGTCCTTGATAGGCTATAAGATGTGGTGCACCCCCTGTTGACGGATCGGCGGTTTAGATCGCTGCTGATTCGCTCTCTGGAGGATCTTGCATTAAGAAACGAGGAGGATTCCGCTACCTCTCCATCCCGTCGGAGAGTATGACAAAGAAATTATTAGAGGGCAGCCCTCCATTCTCCATCTTTCTGGAAAAGAGTGGAATACACGAGTGCACCGCACCGAGGTGATGCAAAGGTGGTGGTATTACGGGATTGTTACGGTGTGAAAACCGTCTACTTATTAGAGATTCTTACACTACGCTGTCGCTGCTGGAGAGGGTGGTGGACGATGGCCTCTTGTCGGCTTTGGAAGCATGCGTTTCGGATGGGGATGCTCGAGGCCGAACGGCACTCCACCCCGCTGCAAGATTTGGAAATGCTGCTCTCGCGAAGATACTCCTATGCCTGGGGGCGGAGGTGAAGGCGCGATGCTATATCCGCACCACCACCATACCTCATCGCGCAATAAGAGAGAAGGCGACGGAGATTGTGGAGCTCTAAGTGAAGCACGGGGCTGACACAACTTTAGAGCAGGCCGGCCCTGGTCCAAACACCCCCCCATCTGCACTGCGAAGCCCTGAGGATACGACAAAGCTCTGGAGTTGATGTTGTCGAAAGGGGTCTCTGAAAATTCGAGGTTTCGGTTTAGGAATGGATCTACGAGTCCGCATCCTGCTATCGACACTGGAAACCCGCTTGTGGTGAAAAGCACTTTTGGAGGAGAGTGTGGATCTAAACTCCTTAGATGATTCTGGGGAGGCCCCGCTGCATGGCGCTGCTCCTAGAGGTCCCAAGGGGATTATTGAAATGCTCCTGAACCACGGGGCACGTATCGATGCGAAGGATTTTGAGTAGATTACGCTATTGCAACTAGCGACGTGGAATCGCCGCGCTTCTGCTTCAAAAAAAAACTTGTTAGAAAGGGGCTCCTTTGTTGATTGTTCGGACCATTCTCGGGCCACGCCCTTACACCAAGTGATTGACGGCGGGGGGGCGAAGGAGCTGCTGGAACTCTTAGCGTCTCATTCTGCGGGTGTCGCTACTCAAGAAAAGTACGAGATATGATACTGCGTATGGCTGCCCGCCGTGGCGATGCGAATATCCAGGATGTGTGAATATCTTCGGTGGGGGAGGTGGATTTTGAAGCTTCGAAGTAACAGGGGTGAAACACCACTGCACGTTATCTCCTGGTACGGATACGCAGAGGTTACGAGCTGACTGTTATGCGCAGGCATACCGTAAATGCAAGAGTAGTGGACGGGGAAGGAAATTTCGTCATTGGCCTCGCAAGAAAGCATGCACGCACTGCGCCGGTGAGAATTTTATTGGAGGAGGGGGGAGGGGCTACTTAAGTGGTGCCAAGAGTCTTTGTATGCGTGTATGATATGCAGGGTCTTAGATGGGTGTATGGGGTTGGAAGAGTACCATTATGTCGATATATAACGGAAGAGAAGGATTGGTGGGGTTTCGGAATGGAGGATTGGATGGCCGGTGAGTTCAGGCTAATGCTGGGAGGTGCTGTGTACGGTACTGGTACTGTACTATATACCACGGGCGGGAGATTTCCGGGTTGAAGTGGGTTTGGATTTGCGATGGGGGTATGATAGGATTGCTGGGTTCGAGAAATCGGTAAGTGTGGGGCTGTGTGCGTGGGGCCGGTTGTGGTGGTGGTGGCAGGTGAGGGGTGAGTGAGTGAGTGATTATGCATGATTAGCCCGAGGTGGGAAGAAGTGGTGCGGTGGGAATGATATAGTTAGCGGTGAAAGGTCTCCGATGCTACATGTTTGTCCGTCTCATATTACCACAAGATTATCGGATTATCTTGAGATCATCAGATGGTGAGATAGATAGATTTTAGGCACTCTTTGGTAAGGGCAATAAAAATAACCGTTGGTAATATGATACTTTGAAAACAGCATATATTATTAATACAGTCAGAGCAAGCTTAAGATAATACTGTAGTCCAATAGCAGATGCTCCTTCACTAATTCTAGAGGGGAAAGAGTAACAAGAGGCTTACATATTGCGAAGTAAGGGAAATCTTAATGTTGTAAAAATCTTTCACATGTTTCCCTACTCTGCCACCTGTGGGGCTGGTCGTCCTTTCCCCTGTGCACGGAATGGGCGCAGTTGCTATGTGAACAAGATATCCTTTCCTTTGGAGCCAGCCTGGTCTGACTGTATGGAAATATGCTACTTTGAAAGAGATACTGAAGTTTGTTTTATTTGACGGTACCTACCAAACAGGGGGCATAAGTTTATTTATCTAGTTACCTCATGAAATTAAGCTGGTCTGATAATCTTGTGGCATAAGAGGGATGGTGGGATGGGCACTGGCAGGATAAAACATGAAAACCTGTGGCATCGGAGACCTTTGCCGTATAACCTAATCATAGTAGGGTGGAACGCCGTATATACGAGAGGGAAGTTGAGCTGCTGTCCTGACTAAGCCTACAACAATGCCCCATCAGAACATACCGGAAATTCGACCCATGGGAAAGTGCATGATCTAGATTGATTTTGGGGCGCTGCTTAACTCTAGTGCATTCCTCTACTAAATCCTCACCTTTGTATGGCTGCGAGGAAGGAGGTTGAAAAAGAGGGTGGAATAAGGATTGCCCGATAGTTCCTCTATTGCGTCCTCTGATAGATGTCTGATGTTCTAATGAGAGCAACAAAGAATGGGGATGACAGAATTGAGGATATAGCACTTCTACGCTTGTGGTTCATAGTTTCCCCTCCGCAGGTCTCTCAGATAGGCCAGGTCGGACCTAGGGGGGTGGGGCCTTGGGGATCTGCAAGCAGCCCTGGTAACGGAATCCGGGGCCCTATAGTATGCTAGGGGTTTAAACTTGCTCACCGGGCCTTGGAAATGCCAAGATCTCCAGGTGCCATATTATACTCAGTGGGGTGAGCACATTTACCATCGGGTAGTAGCGAATCGCTGCTTTATTGGGGAGGTAAGATAAGCTCTTAAATGCACTGGGACCCAAGTGTTGTGCGGTGCTAGAGGTTTCCGAGCGGTAAGTTCTGGCCGAGAATAATTTTGGAACTAATCGGAACCTAGATGTGATGGAATTTTTGCACCTTTCTGGGCTTGAATTTGTGGTGGGAGAGGACACATGGGGTGGAGTGGGAATATGTGTATATATATTGGTCTTGGGCCGGGTATCCCCTTGCTATTATAGTATTACCGTCCATCCCCAGTACCGCTGAATCAATGAGGAACAGTCGAGTGTCATATCGATGTACATAGGATTCTCCCTGTAAAATAGGAGAGTATCTGATGGATGTAGCGAGGGAGAAAGGCGAATGGAGAAAAACTCTCTTCTCCGCTTATGTGAACTATCCAAGTTCACCTTACTCCCAATCCACTGCCTCGCCGCATGATCTCAGACAAGCCTAAGTTGCTCACATCTGTAATATGGGATTCTCGATCTTCCGGACAGACGGCCAGCACCAACATATCCTAGACCAGTTAGCCGACTGACCCTCCAAATTGAAACAAAGGTCATCCATTCAGGTTAACCACTCAGTTCCCAAGGCACAAGAATAGCCTCCCCAAGGGCTATCGTAGTTATAGCAAATATGCTGGGAGGATTTCCTTTACTATATCGCCAATTCCAATTCCTATCAAACAACCACTGCTCAACCCCAAGAGACGGGGTGCTGGATTTAGGCCAACAGCGAGGTCATCAAACATCACTCGAGCTACAAAGATCGCATTGTTCATTGAACAGCACCCCCGATCCGATCATTGCAGGGAAAGATCCCGAGGTTGGCCTAGTGGGAGAAACTGTTGATTACTACAGTTTTCTTACCACTCGTATTACCGGCTAAAGCTTGGGTGCTATGGTTGTTGTGGATGTCTTTCGGACAGGAATTGCACCTCGTCGGAATGCCCTTTTGAAGTGTTTCCCTTTTCCTTCGACAAGTAAAAAAAAGAAAGAAAAAAAGAGAAGGTGGTTTCAAAACCACTCTAAAAAACTGCCCTCCGAGCGCTGTTAAAATTTGATCGCTATCCCAGGGGAAGGAAGCCAAGCTAGCGCTGCCCCAAGTGCTAGAAGGTGCATTATACCATTCGATAGTCTACATCACACCAAGTAGTAAATTTGTTGTCATTTCGAAAATAATATAGAATTGTGAAGCACAGCCTTCTTGCCAGATGTGGAGCCATAGTGAAAAACGAAACCTAACCCGGAATTCATCTTGAGTGTGTGCCCACGCATAACCAGTACGACAGCCAAAGTTTAACAAACAAATTTGTCAGGTCAACACTTCATAACCCGCAAACCTTCTGTCTACCAACAAACAACTCTTTTCACTCCATCCGTTACTCTCATTCTCCTTAAAAAAAAATCTACACGTTTTGCCACACCTCGTCATGGCCTGGACATTTTCTGTCCGACGGAGGCTCATGGTACCAGTTCTAGTGGTGCTTCTGACGGCTGTCCTGCTTCTCGGATATAGAGCTCATGTGCACCCCGAAGAAGGAGTCATTAGTCCCCCGTCCATGCCGTTCGTAACTCCTATCCCGGACGCTAAGCCTGCGGTGGAGATTTTTCCTGCAGCTGTCGAGGGTCGAATTCCGCAAATCCTGGCTCTCAACCAACCTCCGAAATCTCATCACCCTACTCCACTCTTCATCGGTTTTACAAGGAATTGGCCAATTTTACAACAGTCTGTCGTTAGCTATATAGCTGCTGGATGGCCTCCAGTCGATATCTATGTGGTGGATAATACCGGCACCATGGACTCTAACGAACTCGGGTTGCTGTCTCTGCAAAATCCTTTCTTCATCGACTATCCGAGGTTGAGGGCGCTGGGGGTTAATATAATTACAGCTCCAACTTTGCTCTCCTTCGCTCAGTTGCAAAATTACTTTCTCTACACCGCTATTCGGAAGAAGTGGGGGCATTATTACTGGAGCCATATGGATTCCGCTGTGCTTTCTGAAGAAGGAAGACAACCGTACATGAGCCTTTACCAGAGGATCATTGAGAACTGGAATTCCATGGACAAGGCGGAGAAATGGGCCATCAAGTTCTTTGCGTACGATCGTTTGGCTTTGTCTAGCGTTGCTGCTTATAAGGATGTTGGTGGATGGGATACCCACATCCCCTTCTACAGTACGGATTGCGATTTCCATGCCAGGCTGCACATGAAGAATTACACTACAACGAACCAGAATGTTGGGCATATCTTTGACGTGGGAGGAACTGTGCCAGATCTTTCTGTCTTTTATCCCGAAACACCAAGTGAGCCTCTAAATAGCGAGAGGCACAAGTCTTTGAAGAAGCTACTCGACGATATTCAGCGTTCGAAGGGCGACGCAAAATACGGTCGGAATCTTTGGCAGGCAGAGCAGCGTGGGGGGAAAGGGGAACCCTTCTACCGGAACCCAGTGGTGAGTATTTCAATCCTGTGCAGGACTAACCTGAGAAAACTGACATTTTCTGAAAACCCTTAGGGATTCGAAAAAGCGATAAGGCACTGGATTAAGACTGGTAGGGCTATTTTCGCTGAAAAGTGGGGCCACCGGGATTGCGACATATGGGAAATTGGGAAGGAATCCGACAAGGCTTGGGAATACAAGAAAGACTGGTGGATCTAGTTTTTCATGCAGCTATCGACCCAATGTGGGCCGTGGTGGGGGAGGATAGGGCTGGTCTGTAGGTGATGCCGGAGTATTATAAAAGGATGATTGGCTTTACTAGACAACAGCTCATTGCTTTGCCCCCAATAAATAAATAAATAAATATGCTAAAAACCCCTATAGTGTCTCGTGATAACATATCGGCGAACAACAACCATTGTGTAGCAGGACGGATACCGAAGGCGAGGGCTCAAAGGATGATCTAAACCAGCCATGCGGGTAGCAGCAGAACGATCTACGTATGGTACGTTGTGGTATGGATATAATAGGTTAGCGCTCACTGTAGGGAGGGTCCATACTAAAGGGACTTTGATTATACGGCGCAAAACACTTAAAAACTGCGCCAGAATTGAAACTCAATGAAGGGCAGCTGCATCAAATTGCGGTTACTTACTTAACACTCGGAGAGTCCATACTATGAGAATCCGACTAGCCAACCAGGTAGAATGCTCTTTTATCCAGTATCCGTGCTGTAAATATCCGGGAACTTGATTCAAGCTCTCCTAAGGTCTTCAGGTCTACATTACATTGGCTCCCCGAATTCCGCTGTCTAGAAGAACAAAAACAGAACTACAGGTGACTAGTACTAGATCTTAACTATCATGCAGGCGGTTTTATTGGTGTAAAATTCTGAATTGGTGGATACTGTACCTATCCGATTTCAAGTCCGAGTGATTTTGGAATTGATGGTACTAAGCGATTTGAACTGAACTGTACTCGTGCTTGTCAACCAAGATTTTGGCGCCCCCATTCGTAGTACTAGAGTGAGTCTCACTAGCCCTCTCGTGAACAAAGGATAGTGGTAGTGTTGAACTAATGTATGCTAGAATCCGGAAGGTCAAGATTGTCTAAATATGTTGTGGGAGGGTTCTTATTAACATGTGGAACATTTCCAAATCGACTAAAGTAGTCATTAGAATTTCCTATAATAAACCCCGCCGATCTTGCGCTGTTAAAAAAACTTTCTAGTTATCATACCTCTTCGTCAGAAATGGATTGGGAAACCCTATTACGACAAATGGGGAAGGCTAACAGGAAGTAGGAATAGTTTACGTAGGGCTTCAGCTGTCAGGGTGTCCAACATCACCCTAGCTGCTGACGTAATTAACTGATTCGACGAGGACAAAAATGTGTTTCCTCAGTCTCTCCTTCCCCCAATAGAGCAACCTTCCATCACTGCAACAACCTTCACCTAAAAAAGCATCACCTGAGAGTTTATTTCCCACAACCAACCTTCCTATTCAAGTTGCTTTTCCACCTTCCGCCCACCTATTCTCATTCAGTTTTTAGACACTGATATTAATTCCTATTGGGTTAATATACCTACAAATACTCAAATTTATCATATTGATGCTAAGTTCCTTGGTGCTCAAGCACAGGTAATTATTCTGGGGGTGGAATGTCAGTCACATATACCATGGAGCTATGATGACCACTTAGATAACTTGGTAAATCCAAATATTTACTTTACCCAAGAACCTTCAAGGTTTCCCTTAGACCTACACAGCACTGGCAGCTTTTGCCCAATCCATTTCCTGTTATTTGATCAGCATTGATGTCTTCAGAGTTCCGTTTGAATTGGGTTAGAACAAAGGAGGTTTCTCCGATCTTGGATCCTGGGACAGGGTATGTTAGACAGTATGTGAAAAGGAATAGGAAGTAGAATTCTCAAAAAAGTGCTCTGGGCATTCAACATAGTGAAGATTCTGATACTAATGTGATTATCGATATTGAAACAGGTGATTTGTTTAAACTGAAGAAAGCTTTAAAGATGAATGCAAATGAAAGATAAGATTACTTCTCTTTCCTAACAAAATATTTGCTTAGTTGTATTAGATTTCAAGATTCTCATGGAATTTATTGTCCACTCTACTTAAGCTCTATTGTACACGAAGCTCACATCATGAAGAGGCTGTTTCCACTCTTTCAACTGTTTTCAAAGAATTTTGCACTGTAAGCCAGAGTCTCACTACTGGCCTTTTTAGAAGAATTTCTGTTGTTTCAATGAAACACTTCACAGATTTTGAAGGAGTATATGATAAATGTCAAAAGACACATGATTGTGCATTAAAAAAAATGCGAAATCTGATGGCTGATATTGATATTAAATTCGTGTGGGAAGTTGGAGTTTCTGAGACTAATGACAAGCTGGTTCATAAGACTAGAATGTGGATAGAGGGAAATGTTGCCTTATTAATGATTAGGCTTATCAAACAGGAGGAGAATCCAACATTGGCATATGATACTCTACCTGGAATTTCAGCGATAACAAGTTTGCTGAAAAGGAATTTTATAAAAGAAAAAGGATAAGGACACGAATGTTCAGTCTTGATGGCCAGTATGGGCATGCCAAGTAGAAGGGCTTGACATTGGTTGGGAAAATCTCAGGATTTGTCATTGAAGTTTGGGTATGAGATCCTACAATACAATTAGGTAAGAGCTCAGCTTTAGGTTGTCTAATAAGTTTCTTATAAGATGTAAAGGAGTTTGTACTGATATATGAAAAACCCTGTTGAGAGACAGAAATGAGAAGGATAAGTGTAACATCCCTACAAATAGGTAGCTACAGTGGACCAAAATCCAGCCCTTATAGGAGACCAAGAGGTGACCTGACAGAGGCTAGACTGGTCCACTTAGTCTACGCTTGGTAGCCATGAGTTGGTACAAGTCCCTACAGAGGAGCTTGGGGACATAGAGTTAGACAGGGTAATCCAGGTAGGTGATAGGTACCTTGCTGGGTAACCTTCGGAGTGCATGTTCGTGTAGGACCAAGTAAATATAGTGAACATTATAGGGCTTTCTGAGTCAACATTATATATGATGATGGAGACTCAAGAAGAGAATAAAGGTATAAGAGGGTAAAGGTAGCCTACTTTAGGAATATCATTACCCTACTACCTGGAGGACCTAGTTACCCAATCCTCACTAACAAAGTCATATGTGGACTTAGAGGAAAGTTTTCCCACAATAGTGGTGCTCTTAGATGTTATTATGAGAGTTTTATATGGTGAAGAACAGCTACCAACAAAGCAGGAGTTGTGTGAACCTCCAGTAACTTTGAGGGGATATTCCTAATACTCCCCTCCAGCCCCAGCGTTGACACAGTGTGATAGCATACTCTGACTATGTAGTTGTCAGCTTTCTGGTAAAGTGAGATCAATGGGAATACCGTAACAACATCAGAAATATTATGGTTGTCGATCAGACCAAAAGTGGTTCTCTGGAGAGATGAGGGGGAAGAAGGTGACTACCTCCTGGAGCACCACGTGGATGATATCTGAGAACCACTCTACCATTTGTCCCAGATTATACTATGAACTGTACAATGACGATGGATTATTAGTGGACTCTTGAGGTATGAGTCTTGTCATGATATGAGAGTGTCCGGCATAGTTGCCTTTGCATAGCATCCATGTACTGGCAGTCCAGTAATATGAGACTTCTCATGATGTGTAACAGGTTTATTCCTGTCAAATGAAAATAGAATAGGGCAGGAGATAGACATGCTAGCGCTAGTTCTAAGGAAGGCTTCAGGGGACTGGAAGTAAGAGATAATAGTTGAAGGACAAATTGGACTCAGGGATTGCTGTTCAATCAAGTGTATTCTTAGACTGAAGGTCTGTCAAAGTCTGCTGTCTCCTGCCCGCCCGGAGACTGGTTTAAATACAAAACCCAAGAGCGATAGCCTTTCTGCAATCACGATCATTACCAGTGGCTGCGCACATACCGGAATCCTGTAATCTTGCAAGACCAAGGAAAGAAATAAACAAAGCTGAGCCTTTCTCCAGTGTTACATGACTATTCCATATCTGGAATCCTAAATATAAACTTCCAGCAAAGCAAACTAAACATAGCAATACGATGGTATTGCCTATCTGACTCAGAGACAGTGGCGGAGCTGAAATTAAATCAAATAAATCAAATATAAATCAACTAAACATAGGAGATCCTGCACTGCCGGCTCCTGTGTACCGTTACCGGAACATATACACATGTTAGATTCCCTTATTCTGAGAAATCAACAATTATTCCAAAGTTCTTGCTATCCTCAGCGCTCTCGTCAGTGTGCCATAGGAGGCTGTCGTCATCTGTGGGGAAATAGTCCTACTCAGAGATGCTAGAATCAAATTCCTCATCGTCATGGGGTTCCCCGAAGTCGTCTGGGCAATTATTAGCTGTGCAGGGTGTGGAGGAAACTTCCATAGGTTCCCAGGAAGCTTTAATGTAGTTGGAGGTGATCTGGGGTGTTGGTTCTGCAGGGTGGTTGGCCTCCCAGTATTCCTGTATGAGTTCCAGGGAGTGGTCGAGGTCCTCGATAGGTTCCCAAGAGTTGTCAGCTCGCTCATTGCCTTTCCAGTGAACCAGTAATTCGTGCCTGTTGTTCTGGCGGCGGTAATTGAGTATCTGCTCAGCTTGTCATTCTTCTGCATTGTCGATTAGGTTGGGTGCTGGCGTGTCCAATCTGCGGGACTTGAATCTATCGGGATTGTTCTCTTTCTATTCCCTAACGGAGGAGAGGTGGGGCTAGGGTTTCTGGCGGGCCATTCTGGGCGGGAGGTCTAGTTTGTAGTTATCTGTATCAGGTTGATGTTCTAGTACCTTGAACGGTACGAACCAGCGTGGCTCTAGCTTCTTGGATCGTCCGAGGGAGGAGGTATAAGGCTGGCCTCTGATAAGAACTCTGCTGCCATTCTTGAAGGGTTCCGTTAGGTGTTTGCTGCATTTGTTAGCTTGGACAGTCTGGTGGGAAGTAGCATGCTTTCTGGCCATGTCTACTTCCATTGTCACTGCTTCATGGGTGTTTAGGATATCGTCCACAGCTGGTACCTTGCGGGTGGATCTCTGGATAGGGCCGAATATCTTCCAGGGGCGTCTATAGAGGGCATGATATGGCGGGATGCCTAGGGATTCAGGAGGGGCGCCGTTCATTGCTGCTGAAATAGCTGGGAGGGCGCCTGACCAGTTGTTCTGTCTGGGGTTAACGAAATTCCTCATTAGCTCTTTGAGGGTGCAAATCCTTTGCTCAACCTGGCCATTTGTTTGGTGGTGGTATTGGGTCACCATCCAGACCTGTATATCAAGGGACTTTATCATTTGTGACCAAAACTTAGAGGTAAAGCGAGAGTACTAGTCAAGGACAATGCTGAGAGGGAGGCTATGGATGTCGAAGATAGTACTGTTGAGCTTTTTAAAGATCTTCTCAGAGGTAGCTGCATCCGTGAGGGGGATGAGATGTGTGTAGGAGGTAAAGTGGTCCATAATGACCATGATAGATGTATAACCATCAGATTTGTTGAAAGGGCCGGCGAAGTCTAGGGCTCGTCATTGTTAGGCTTTGTCGGTCTCAGGGAGGGTAAGTAATCGTCCATAGGGTAGAGTAGTGGGCTTGTTGTTGATTTGGCACTTATCACATGACCGGCAGTATAGGACAAAGTCCTGGCGCATCTTTGGCCACCAGAAGAAGCAAGCTGCATAGGAGCAGCATTTGTAGGCTGAGAAATGTCTGAGGCCTTCATGGACAGTCTTGAGGATAAAATCCCATAGGGATACTCCCTTCTCAAGAGGCCGCACCGGTATATAAAGGTTTTCATACCCATTGGTGTTCTGGGCAAGTAGAAGGCCATCACGGATGGGATAGTGTAATTTATTGTCAGTTTGCTTGACTCTGGTGTAGAGGGCATCGGTTTCGAGGGCCTCTCTGACTCTCTGGGCAAGGATACCTATAAGGCGGGAGTCGAGAGTGCTTAGGAATTGGTTGGCATTGGTAGCCTCATCGGAGTCATAGCCTGCATGGCTGTAGAGGGGGCTAAAGGCCGGTGAGGCCATGAGCAGTGTGGCTAGGATGGTATCGTTCATGCAGAAGGGTGGGAGGTTCTTGGAGAGGTATGAGATATCAGGGAGCGAGGCCTGGCCTCCCTCAAGGGCTGTATTCGATCTTGAAGTCCTATCCTGCTCTTTTCTCTTCATCTTCTTACTCTGCTTCTGGAGCTTAGGGTCCTTCGGCCAGTAGCCTGCACTTTCTTTTTCATTCTTATGTATTTCACACCCATCGTCAGTGCATGACATCTAGCTCATTTCTGAGTATTGTTGTTCCATTTTACTAGGGATTGGGAGAGTTCTATTATCACCTCAAGAATTTCCAATCAGTATTGGGCTATTGTTGCTGGGTGCGCTGGCTGTAGCCGGCGAGGAAGCAGAGGCCTTATGCTTCTGGCGGCGGGTCACTGAATTGCTGGTAATCTCGTCCATAAGGTATTCAGGGCGGCAGCGATTGATAGAATCACTGCTGGTTAGGGTGGAAGAGGTCGGAGGTTCGCCTGAGTGATACATGGCGCTGTCTGATTGAAAGCTAAATTCGGTAGAGGAGGCGTAGCTTGTATTGATTTGTAGGGGTTGGGTAGGGTCAGGTAGCTCAAGGCTGTCATAATTGATAGTGGGGTTCTTGAGACTTATATCTAATGGACCTGGGGTTCCTTCATGGATTCTTGATAGGTAATCTGCGAGGAAACCTTTCGCTGCTAGCTGGTATTCTATTTTAAAATCAAAGCAACTGATGTGCGTTAGCGATCTCTGCTGTTGTCCATTGAGATTCTTTTGTGTCATGAGCTTACTGAGACTCTGGTGGTCTGTAACCACTGTAAATTGCCTGTGTAGCAAATGGGGAGTGAATGCTTTCATAGCCTCAATGATTGCGAGTGTTTCCTGTTGGTGTGTAGGGTAGTTGCTTTGTGATGGCGTCAGCTTCCTGCTATGGAATGCTGCAGGTCTGGCTGTATCTCTGGTTGGTCCTTAGCCTATCCAAGCGCCCCTACCTGTAGGTAATGCATCGGTATAAAGCCATATCATATCGGGGTTATTATAGTCGATCGGTCTAAGGACTTTGTGCTTATCTGCAGCTCCCTTGACTGCTTCAAAGGGTGCTCCCTACAGATCCATCCACAGCTATTCAGTGTTCCCACTCAGCTTTGTGAGTGGGGCGGTGATGGTGGCAGTGTGGGGAATAAACTCTGAGATATAATTAACTATTCCATTGAATCGCTGCAGGGCTTTCTGGTTCTCTGGTCTTGTCCAGTCGATTATGATCCGGATTTTCTCTGGTGCAGGGTGGATACCATCATCGTCAATCATATAGCCTAGGATATTGAGTTTAATGGCAAAGAAAACACTTTTCTTAGAGTTGGCATAATAGCCTGTATTCTGCAGCTTACTTAAGGCATTCGTAACCTCCTTAATGTGCTCTTCAAAGGTGTCACTGAAGACAAAAATATCGTCAATGTATACACATGTGTTCTTGTCTAATTTGTCATGGAACTGGTCCTCCATTGTCCTCACAAAGGGGCCGGGAGCATTCATATCTCCTTGCATCATGACCTGGCTGGTAAAGCCACCGAAGGGTGTTTTGATAGTGTTGTACTTGACATCATCTGGGTGTACTCTCATCTGGAAATAGGCGTCACTGAGATCTATCTTGCAGCGGAATTGTCCTCTGGCTACCACATTTAGTATAGTGTTCTGCTCTGGAATCTGTGTGTGATCGGCCTGTATCTTATCATTCCCGAAGCGGAGGTATACCAAGGGGCAGATTCTGCCATGGACTTTTGCTTCCACAAACATGCTGGCTCCACCAGGCAGACTGGTCCTATAGAGGATACCCGCATTCATCTGTTGTTGATCCATGCCTTGTATTTGGTCATTAGTGCTTCTGGTGCGTTGAAGGTGGGTCTCTTTAAAAGCTTCATCTGGTCTATGAGGTTTATCCTGTGTATTATCTTGTGGGCTGGGGGTAGTTCCTCAGGTACTTCTTTGACAAATACCTTGGGGAACATCGCCAGGAAGTCGGGTACTTCCTGTGGCTTCGTCATGGCTGATCTAGACTTCTTTGATTTTCCGTCACAGGAAACTCTGACCTTGTATTTGGAGAAGTAGATGCTCTTCTTTTGACAATCGATGACCACTCCTAGCCTTATGAGATCATCCATACTGATCAGGATATCATAGTATGATACTGGCATGACCAGCATAGGTACCTTGTCGACTCTCATCTGGCCTAGCTGAATCATACCCTCAACAGAGAAGTTGCTAGTTGATCGCGATCCTTTAACTGCCACTTTCAGCATGACAGGGTTCTTCCTAGCTGTGTAGGGAATGTTGTATGTGGTAACGAATTTGTTGGATATCAGGGTACCGCTATTGGTTCCTCTATCAGTGAGGGCTCTGGCGGGCTTGCCATTGATATTGATAGTGAATTCGAGTGCCTGGAACAGCCTATCCTTAGGTGTGCCCACTGTAGTCTTGTAGGTTATGATAGCACCATAGCCATCTAGCTCCGCAAGACTGTCTGTATTGGGCTCATATTCGCCTTCGCTGCTATCTGGGCTTTCCTCAGAGAGGCGAACATGGTTGGTCGTTACTCTTTTCTTTGGGCATTCATGTGCCATGTGTCCGCTTTGGCCATAGTAGAAACAGGCTCCTTCTGCCTTGCATCGATCCATTTCAGCCTTACTGGGCTTGTTGGACTTAGGATAGGTCCTCTTCTGAGTGGGGGCCTTTCCTTTCCCTGTGTTCCTGGACGTTGATGTGATAGAGGGCTTGCGGTAGGTGTTCTCTTTCTTTGGTGTATGGGTTTTGCTACTAGAAGCCTGGCTTCTATCGCTGCCTTTGTAGCTGTCAGTTCTGTACATGATAGCATCATAGCATTCTGCCACAGCTACCATCTGGTCCCAGGTATCTTCTGGTCTGAGCTGGGGCTCAACATTGCTGCCTAGTCTAGAGTCCATAGCATCAAGGAATCACTACTTCTGTGCATAGTCTGAGATGGATCCTGCTGGGAGGGATTCTTTAAGGTCCGCTAGCTCTCCAGCTATCTTTGTTATGCATGCTGGCTGTCCACCTGCTGTCTGGCAAACATTCTGGCATTTGTGGTATGTGTTATCAGTATTTGTAGAGGCTTCGAATAGCTGCTGAAGGCGTTGTGTTAACTGTACAAGGTTGAGGTCTTCTACTTCTCTGTCTAGCGTCAGATATGAGTTGTTGGCCTTGCCTTCTGTGTAAGCGCCATAGTAGTCTGCCACTCCAGGGGAGTTGTTGTTTAGTCCTGATCTCGCCAGGTGCTTCTTGGCTGTTCTAAGCCATCGCTTGAGGTTGTCTGGTTTTGGGTCTTCTCCTTCACCGCTAAACATAGACGGTTTGGGGAGCTTGGGAGGGGGCAACCTGGCTGGGCCTGGGTCTGCCATGGTGCATGTAGGTGGGTGTGGGACTGGAGGTGGTGGACCTGGTCATTCAGGGGGCTGTCTGCCTTTCCTGGGTCTTGAGGGTTATTCTGGTGTATCTCGTATGAATGTGCTGGGTAAGTTAGTAATTGCTCTGTTGAGTGTGCTCTAGTTGATGTCTGACTTCCAAAGACTCCTAGAATGCTGAGTGCTTACCACCTGCTTGTAGAAGGGCGTTCTGGTGGGCGTTCAGTTTCCGAAGTTTGCTGGGCTGTTCCTTTTGCTGCTGCTCTTTCCTCAAGCCACTGGGTTTCTCTTTGTATCAGTTCCTCAATTGTGAGGTCGCGGTCTTCATCTGAATGTGTATCTAGATATGCTGGAAGGCGGTGACTGCTTCTTGCTCGTGTATCTGGTGAGCTTGGCCTAGGCCTAGGGGTTGGTTTCTATATGGTTGGTTCTGGGGTATTATCTGTAGGTTCTGCTGAAGGAGGATTGTCGGCCCTGCCGGACCTGGTAATGCTTCTGCTCCTGCGTTCCTCTATTGTGAATGTAGCCCCTGAGCTGGGAGTTCCTTTCCCTGCCGCTCCTGCTTCTAACTAGGTATCAAGATACTGGGAGGGTGATCAATCCTACCAGGCTGTTGCCAATCCTGAGAACAAAAGGGTTTTCATCTGCCGTAGGCAAAAAAATGTAACAGGTTTATTCCTGTCTAACGAAAATACAATAGGACTAGCGATAGACCTGCTAGCGCTAATTCTAAGGGGAGCTTCACGGGACTGGAAGTATGAGATAATAGTTGAAGGACAAATTGGACTCAGGGATTGCCATTCAACCAAGTATATTCTTAGACTAAAGGTCTGTCGAAGCCTCCTGTCTCCTGCTGGCCAGGAACTGGTTTAAATACAAAACCCAAGAGCAATAGCCTTCCTACAATCATGATCATTACCAGTAGCTACGCATATACTGGAATCCTGTAATCCTACAAGACCAAAGAAAGAAACAAACAAAGCTCAGTTTTTTTCCAGCGTTACATGACCATTCCATATCTAGAATCCTAAATATAAACTTCCAGCAAAGCAAACTAAACATAGCAATACGATAGCATAGCCTATCTGACACAGAGACAGTGGCGGAGCTGATATTAAATCAAATAAACGAAATATAAATCAACTAAATATAGGAGATCCTGCACTGCCCGCTCCTGTGTACTGTTACCAGAACATGTACACATGTTACATGATGTAAGCAAGCAGCCAGGTTTTGTTACAAGGATATTTAGAGTTTGTTACAGGGTGGACAGTACTCTGAAAAACATGGACCACCAGCCCTTTTCCCTGCTCCGCCCTATACAACAGCCAGGAGCGGAGTGTGTTTTTAGGCATTCCCTGCCCCTGTCCCCACTCAGCCCCCCCCCACCCATCCACCAGATGGGTCCCCATTAAAAATACATGGTAACAAACGGAGCCCCGTCCAGAGAATGAGTGTGGGTGGGCCCCAGATGAGGGTGGGTCTGAGATTACCCGAAAAATACCCCCTCCGCCCTGTCTAAGCAAGGGGTCTGGCCTGTCAAAACTCGCCCCACTGCACCCCGTAACGAACACTAAGTATATTGTTCTCATATTATGATCCAACAGTTAATGACCTGTTTTACCAATATTGTAATGCGTTACAATCTTGTCAGATAAGAGGGAACTGTCTTGTCTTCTTACAGTTGTACTATCCCCAGAGATAGTATGGAACTGTCTTATCATCTTGGAGTTCTCCTATCTTATCAGATAGTGGAAAACTGTGTTGTGGCTATATAGGACTATCATGATAGTTCTATATTATTGACGCAACACTTTGGACTGTCACAACAGTCATCAGGCGGGAGAGCTTGGTAGTGGAATATTTGTAAAACTCAATAATATAGTATAGATAAAGAAGAACTAGCATGCATTGTAAGATATGGTGTAAAGAAAACCTTAATTCCAAAAATGACTCACTTCCTCTCTTCAAGAGAAAAATCTGTACTCTCAGGACTCTGTAGCCTGGGCCTAACCACATATTCTACCCCAAGGAATGAAAAACTCTCTCTCAAGACACCCTATCCCTCTTTACGCAAATAAAGAAGGCTAAGCTATATTCAATAGAAAGACCCTCAAACTCAGCCACTGTAGACACGAAAGCATGAGAAAACCCTTGCGCACGCACCTATAAAATAAAAGTAATAAAAATAAAAACCACTGTAGTGGCAAAATGTAAATACATAGTAGAAATTAATATTTGGTATACAATGCATCAGCCTTAATAATTGCCTCAATTCTATCCATATGAACCATTGCAACAATACCTTCAGTGATTGAAATCTTAATACCACGAGAAATCATTGTCACTTTCCCCCACCCACTTCTCATCTCCCACGATGGCTACTGCCTAGGAGTTGACGTTAAGCCATCTTGCCTGCTCCACTGGAGCCTGTCGGCCCCCCCTCCTTGGGGTTCTCGTTCCTGTTCTTCGTTGACTCCCACTCATGAAGTTCGGTTCTCCCCCTTACCCTGCACTTGCTTTGCACCTCGCTTAGCATTTTGCACAGTGGGAAACCTTCTCACTTGGTTCACGGTCGGCGTTACGGTGTTGGACTCTCGGTCGAAGTAGGCCTCGGCTTGCTGGGCTTGTACTGTTACGGGGTAGCTAACACGGTAGGATTCCAAGCTAACTAGGCCGAGGATATTCGCGATAACGGATTATAGGTCAGGAAGGCTCAATAAGAATTGTTTGATAAAGTAATAGATGAATATCGTAATA
>Ga0307513_10004258_pt1 | contig 19149 bp, 21 predicted proteins | sample 15_EM_MG_FD_202174 | JGI IMG/M metagenome (GOLD analysis project Ga0307513, IMG submission 202174) | Populus trichocarpa ectomycorrhiza microbial communities from riparian zone in the Pacific Northwest, United States - 15_EM | ecosystem: Host-associated > Plants > Roots > Unclassified | place...
TCCTTTTCTTTCCTTGTATCATGGTTGGCGGTCCAGGGGGGTACTCTTTCCTATCGAGCCATTGGAGTAGATATGGTTTTAACGAGGCCCGCTCTGGACTGGCTAACATTTTCTTATTTCCTTAGCTTGGGGTTCATGAGGAGGTTCCAGTATGCAGAACTCGGATGTCTGTGTACATGGGAATTAGGAAGCAGTAGGAGTGTCGGACATAGCTTCCTAATGTGGTGGTGTGAAGTGAGACCTACCGGAGTGTCCCGGAGGTGCTAGACACGCTAATAGACCTTTGGGCTATGGAAGATATATAGCTACCGCTAGTAGATAGGGAAAGAAAACAACACAAGAAATACACACGCGTTCTCTCCGTTAAAACATCTTTATCTATCACTATATTTCAACAAATGGGTTACCAAGCTAGACTAACCAAACCGGACCAATCGACCCCTGGCACACCAACCCTTCTCGTCCCCCACTTCCAGCTCCTAGGTACAAGTACTGTAGAAAACGCTAAAGCAATAATACCGTAGTTCTCATAACCGGCAAAACGCGATTCACCGTGCACGATGTAGCCGGTGGTGAGGATGTTATTAAAAACAAGAAAACTATTTCTGCTGATCCCATGAGGTGATTTAGGAAGAGAAGGGCTGTTTCCTCCGGTTTTGATGACCCGTCTCTCCAGCCATGGCCCCAAGGGCGCCAGTTTGTAATTAGGTATGTAATCGCGCTGTGAAAGGGAGAAACTCTGGATGGGGAGCTCTTCCATGCCACATAGTATTAGTCATGGATCCTCCCAGGATGGAGGCGGCTGAGGGCCGCTCAAGCATTGTCGCACCACAAAGCACATCACCCCTCATTCTTCATCTCTTCATAGAAAGTCTCCAACCCCCCGCAATACCACTACAAATTGCCCTGCCATTTCTACTTCTAATAATAATTTTTTATAGAGTACCATGGCCCACACTCTGCATACACAGTCCGTCAACATCGGCGATGGCAATTACCAGTCCGGCAACATAACAGGTAGTTTCAACACCACCTTCTATAAGTCTGACGAGGATGCGCAGATCATGCGTTGGCTCTCCCCACTAGAGCCTAATAATAGACATCACGGCGTGCGCAACGACCGGTTTGCTGGTGTTGGGGATTGGCTTTTGGAAACGGGAGAGTTTCAGGAGTGGAGAGGGGGTCAGAGTGGAGTCGATAAGGCTGTATTGTTTTGCTCCGGGGGTCCAGGGGTGGGAAAGACATATATGAGGTAAGTGGTAGCATTGTTTGAACGAGGCGACACGGCTGATAGTAAGAAATACTAGCTCACTAGTGATCGACAGCCTATGCGACGAGGCAAGGAATGAAGATATTACCGTTGCATGCCTGTACTGCGATTTCCTTGCTCAGCAAGAGCAGACCATCACCAGCATGATGGGAGCTATTCTAAAACAACTAGTCGGCAAGGGTGACATCCCAATCTACCTACGCGAGGCGTTTGAACAAGGTAAACAAGAGATTGGTGGCAGGGGACTGCTACTTGTGGATTTGATGCGAATGTTAAAGATGACTATTGCTTCATTGCCCCAGGTTTTCATCTGCATCGATGCGCTCGACGAATTCCAACCGAAACGTCTGCCAGAGCTTCTTAGGTCGCTCAGAGATATCGTTCGGGAGTCGCCTAACACGAGGATATTCCTCACCGGGAGGCCCCATGTCATGGAAGATGTTCAGGGATATTTCCCACGGGTAGTTTTGATACCCGTCAGTCCGAAGACAGATGATATCAGGAGTTATCTGGAGATGAGGTTAGACATGGACGCCGAGCCGGAGGCGATGAGCGATGATTTGCGGGCGGATATCATCAGGATTATGATGGAAAAGATATCTGATATGTGCGTAGGAACATTTAGCGTCCCTAGTCTATCACCGATGTATACTTACTAGCGATTGTGTGTAGGTTCCTCCTTGTTGCGCTACACATCGATGCTGTTTTGGGAGAGGTGACAATTCGCCAGCGGAGAAAGAAACTTGAAGAGATGGTACAAGGCAATGGACTGAGCGACGCCTATGCGGCAACTCTTACCCGAGTGAAGGCACAGAAGGGAAATAAATCAGTACTCGGGTTAAAGGTTCTGATGTGGGTGTTGTATTCGGAACGGCCGTTACTAGCCCAGGAGCTCTGTCATGCCTTGGGGGTGGAGATAGGGTCCTCGGATTTTGATCCTGAAAACGTTCCTTCGTTACGGACACTACTAGGATCTTGCCTTGGTCTTGTAACCATCGAGGCGTCTTCGTCCACGGTCAGACTAGTACACTTCACTCTGCAAGAACATCTCTTAAGTAATCCCACCCAATTCCATAGCCCCCACTCAACAATTGCCGAGATTTGCTTGACATACCTGAATTATCGATCAATCTGTGACCTTTCTCCAACTCCATACTGGGCCCCCTTGACAATGCCCCTTTTAGAATATGCTTCTTGTTACTGGGGCGAGCATGCAAGAATGGGGATGACGGAAAACGCCAAAACTCTTGCGCTGAGGCTTCTCGATAGGTTTGATGAGCACATATCTGCACAGTTACTGTTATTGCGCTACAAGAGCGAGGGGGCCCAATTTAGGCCATATTTTGGCGGGGCGGGGGGACCTATGGGATTTACGGGACTCCACGGAGTATCATTTTTCGGGATAGTGGAGATGGTTTCTAGTGTATTAGAAATGAGGGACTGGGATCTTAATGAAAGCGATTGCATGGGGTGTACGGCTCTCACATGGGCAGCAATAAAAGGGTACGATGGGGTTGTAAAGATCTTGTTGGAACGAGGGGACATCAATCCCAACCAGGCGGACATCCACTCTGATAGAACGCCACTCTTGCGGGCTGTCAAGAATGGGCATGAGGGGGTAGTAAGGATACTTTTGGAGCGGGAGGACGTCAATCCAAACCAGGGATGCAGCCGCACTGGCTTAACGCCACTATTGTGGGCGGCTCAGGATGGGCATGAGGAGATGGTAAAGGTGCTTCTTAAACGAGAGGATGTTGATCCCAACCAGGCGGAAACCGTAGAGGGCGGAACGCCACTCTTGTGGGCGGCTCAAGAGGGGCATAACGGCGTTGTAAAGATGCTTTTGGAACGGGGGGACGTCAATCCCAACCAGGCAGACACCGACTTTGGCCGAACACCACTCTCGTGGGCTGCCATGAATGGGCACGAGGGGGTAGTAAGGATACTTTTGGAACGGGAGGACGTCAATCCCAACCAGGCAGACACCGAATGTGGCCAAACACCACTCTCGTGGGCTGCCATGGATGGGCACGAGGGGGTAGTAAGGATACTTTTAGAACGGGAGGACGTCAATCCCAACCAGGCAGACACCGAATGTGGCCAAACACCACTCTCGTGGGCGGCTGAGAATGGGCATGAGGGGGTAGTAAAGATACTTTTTGGACGGGAAGACCTCGATCCCAACCGGGCAGACATCAAATACGGCCGAACGCCACTCTTGTGGGCCACTAAGGAGGGGCATGAGGGGGTAGTAAAGATGCTTTTGGAGCGAGAGGATGTCAATCCAAACCAGGCAGACCCCCATGGCCTAACCCCACTCTGGTGGGCGGCTCTAACCAGACACGAGGGGACAGTAAGGATGCTTTTGAAAAGAGAGGACATCAACCCCAACCAGGCAGACACCGAATACGGCCGAACGCCACTCTCGTGGGCGGCTGGGCATGGGCATGTCGCCGTAGTCAAGATTCTTTTAGAACGGCAAGACGTCAGCACCACCGCACTAGATCACGAAAGCCAAACCCCACTATCGCTGGCCCTCTCTCGAGGATATGATGAAGTTGTGAAGATCTTACGTGACAATTCCAATTCCCGCGCGGCACATCTTGGTGTCTAAGCATCCCTCCCGCCGTCCTCTATGCATGGCGACGAGTGTCCGGCAGACATTCCATCTGGAAATCAGATCCCAATAGCAACCTCACAAACCCCGACGCCCAAACCTCCACCCCCACCCTCTCGCCCGATGGCCGAGAAGGGTCGTCGAGCCTCAAGGACCCTGTTCCTAGCCCTCAGATAGCGACCCCACCTCAGCCAAACCTACCCTACTGCCTCCGCCCTCATCTGTGTCGCCCCTATAGCTCTTATCCCCTCCAAGTAAAGCTAACACCCATCCAACACTACCCCGATCAATCCACCCCCTCGCACTCAGCGGGTATTTCCTCACCGCCTCCTCTCTGGATTTTTCTCTGCTTTTCTCGTTCACGCCCCTCCGTCGCCCCCACGCATACTTTCACCCCATATATAATTTTCGCATGTACAATTGGTCTTCGCGAATCGCGAGCCCTCCGTCGATTTAAATGCATCATAACTAGTATTTGTTAACCGGCGTCCCCCCCGATTTAACCGGCCATATTTCCTTCCTTCTTTCTTTCCCCCCTCCTTTTCTCTCCCCACCCCCCTTCCCTTAAGTTCTAGTTAGACCTTGTTTATAAAACCATATCTCTTGGGTCTTCGCCTCGTTTAATCTTTAAGTTAATACTATATTTATCTTACGTCTTGTGAGCAACCATGTGCCAGTACATTACAAGTAAATATATCATAGAAGTCGACGCTCAGCCCGGAGAAGCCCTGTACTATTCGCAAACAGCAGGCCTATCTCCTTCCAGCAAGTTCTCTCAATACTACCAGGTGATCACAATCCACTCATTTTACACAACACCCCTCCTACCACTGTTCGAGGCCTCCCGTGCACGAAAAGGAGGGGTGTTGTTCTTGATAAGATCTATAAAACATCACAGGACTTAAATACATGACGAAGACCCGCTCCATGCCTCCAATATGCATACACTCCTTCGGTCATAATCTACGACGAGCCCATCCAAATGTCCGATACCATCTACCCAGGATCCCAATTTCGTTATTTAAACCCTAACTCTTGGCTACTGCACATTACTAGTATGTTGCATTTAATACCGGCGAAAAGCCCATGTGGATATCAACAGGACACCGACTGTGAGTGATGTGGCCTACAACCTAGGAAAACAATGTAGAATAAAGTGTCAAGCAAAAAAAACAAAAACCCCCCTTCCTACCAATCCCTGCTTCTACAATGAATCAAGTGAAAAACAGGCCATCTCCTTCAACGCGATCACTAGCTCTCACTCACACTCACCCCCGGTAGTGATAGCCGGAACCAGCGATCAGAAGAACCACCATATGCTTGTTGTTATGAGATGCCAATTGCGTAAAGACAGGCCATAGCACAAGGCATGAAGTAAGTCAAAGAGGAAAAGCCCGCAGATTCTTCGGATTTTTATCTTGTCTTTCCTTCATATCTATGGTACAACAAAGGACTTACTTATATAGAAAATACAAAGATCCTCCCTGAACTTGCGCACCTGCGGAAATCCTCCCGGAGGTGAACATAGATCAATGGAGTTTTGGTGCCCATTGCAGCTTGTATCCTGATTCATCCTCCATTGTGCTCTCGGGTCATTCCCGGGCGTGTATTCGGATGCTCGTATATGGTATACTAATGAGGTGACTTACTGTAGGTCCTCGCCTGTAAGGCCTTACACGGCTCCTGGGTTCAGGTATAGCAGTGGTGTTAGTGAAAGGAGGTTCGTGTGAGTAACACCCCGGTGGTAAACCCTCTTGCAGATCACGTCGTCCCCTAGAAGCTTTGCTTTAAATATCCACCCCCCCACCGGCAACCCTTGGTAGCGCGAGCAGTCCTCAGCGAATCCGGAAGTACTACCACGCTCGGGCAGTACAATTTCCTTCCTGAGGGTGTTGGTGCCTAGCTGGGAGGGTCCGGTAGGTATCCCTCTCCACTTTTTTCACCTTTCCCGAGGCAGTGGGGTAACATGAAAGGTTCATGATGACGGGGGATGTGTATGGCAGCTTGAGATGATAGGGATAAGCGTATTTCTCGACGAAAAGGTTGAAGAACTTGAATGTCAGAGAGTAGGTCGCCCTGGGAAGTGTCCGGTCCAGTGCCCGCATCTCTGCTGTATCGGGGATACGAGGGTAAATAAGTAAAAGAAATAAACAACCATGTCAATTGACCTACGCAATCTGCGGGCGTCGGTGAGCGGGGGATTAGAGAATGGGACAGTGTCGGGGAGGTGGGCTATGGACCCGCAACATTTTTAAACAAAGATTCTCTTCAAGGGAAACAGAGTAGGTATTTCCACAAACTGGTGATCAGCACTTTACGAGAATTGTGCAATTTTAGTTACGCCCTGCTCACGCTCGCGGATAGGAAAAGGAAGAGATAATATCAGCCCTACATCAGTTTGTGCGCGTGCGAGGACCGGTATATTACATGTTCCCACCTCACCACACTCTGCTCCTCTCTGCTAAACCCAAAAAGAAAGAAAAAACCCCTCCACAATCGGTGAGCTAGTTGAGAGGGATAAAAGGCATCGAATGAAGAGGAAGAAAGAAAATCATAAAATCGGTACTTTGTTAATACAAAAAATACCCCCGCCCCGCATCTCCCCCCTGCTGCCCCTTGGCAAGCCTGCAGTCGTGCTCCTGCCTCTGAAAAGCACTGTCTCACCTTACAGGCCCCCGCGCCCGACCCGAAGAATGCCGTCCCTGGATTTTGCAGCCCTGGAAAGACTGCTAGTGGTGTCCAGTGCCATCCGGGGCCCCCGGTAGTCTCAGCACTGGGCCCCTGGCCCTTCGGAACACTAGGTCGGCCGGGTTCGAGAATTCGTCGCCTAGCTCGACCCATTATGAGGCTTGGGAAATAAGTTGGTGACTGGGTGTCCTGTGTTCTCGGGTGCAAGAGTTGCTTCCCCACATGTAGAAACATTGATGCAGATCAGCCAGCTTTCCCCGACCCACAAGAAATTCACAAGGAAATTTTACCATACCAAGTCAGTAGGCAGAATACCAGCACGGCGGTGAAGGTATGGAGGAAGAGCTTCGTAGGGCATATCCAAAGACGGACAACCTTCCCAGTATGATACTTCTAAACCTAGGTTACGCAATCAGAAAACCTATGCCCACGCCTTCCGTGGCATTTGCAGATGCACTTGGAAGGGCCCTCACCAAGAGATTTCTTGAGTTGGGGTTTCAGAGTCAACACACTGGCTCTGCCGGTAATTCCACGTTACCCTCGGCCTCTGATTTCCCTCTATGGGGGTTCATGTATCGTCCCGCCGTGGTAGAAAAATTGACAATTGGCCGGACACTTCCTCTAGAAACACTTCCGGAGGTGGCAAATTCATGAAGAAACTAGTGCAGGCCAAGTTCGACAAGGCTGTTTCAAGAAGCACAGCTCGCTGAAGGTCTGATTCCATCCATTTCAATTCCAGCCCCGATAGAGCAGGGAATATGTGGCCAGGAGTATCCCACTCCTAGAGGGCGAGTATAGCCTTCCTCCGCCCTCCAATGGCAGATACACCAACTGGTTGATTACGTCTTAGAGCTAAGATTTACCTCTTGTTCGCTTCTCTATTTGTTATCATAATATTAATAATTATTACGATTTCTGTTGTCCCTGTTATCTCTTGGGCGGTGTGAAACCCTAAAATTCAGTGCGGGCCAGATCAAGCAGCTAACAACCATGATTGGTGACGCAATTGCATTTCTCAGTCTTTTAATACTCAAAGAACTCAGCACTCGGGTATGATTTGAGGCTTCATGACGATCGGCAAACGCCAGCGGGTAACTTTAATGTACGTTACAGTATGGTACTGTATCGTATCATGGGTAACTTTACAGTACCTTCCTTTCTACCTTAAAAGTAGCCGAGTGACGAGTGAGAACGGCCTCACGAAATTGAAACTTCCTCTGGGAGCGTCCCGTTGAGTAATCTAATAACGCGACTAGATGCCGGAATGCCAAGCCCGTCTAGTATATCTTGTTTCATCGCGTGTCCATCCTACAGTAGCTGTGCTCAGGTAGGGACGAAAAAAATTCGAAAGGCCGTGGTGGCAAAGCAGGGAATACCGCAAAAAATGGGATAATTGGACCTCGTGCTAGGAGGTTGAAGTCGCCTCTCGTAATAAGGTCCAAACTTTTTCTCTTTCTCCGTTTGTCCCCCGCGGAAGGCTGAAAGAGAGATTTTTCGCTGTGTTTTTTCCCCCCCAATCCAAGGGATGGAATTCTAGACGTCTTAGTGTGTAACTTATTCCAGTTTTACGGAAGAGGGATGGCGACTATGGCAACGGATGAGGAGTGTTGGAAATGATAAGAAGCGAGCGAAGCCCAGTAAACAGCAGTCGGCATAGAGAGTTTGCACAACTGCTAGTTGGGCACCGCGGAGGATAAATCTGGCTTTACTTGGTTTGCATATCTTAGCTAGTGTGCGCACGACCTAGACAGAATGGATAATGGTTCATGATACAAGTATGCCTTTGCTTGGGGAGGGGAAGTACGCTGAGCTTGTACTGAATGGTGGGTGGGGGTGTGTCACGTTTATTACAGGGGTAGTTGTTGCTTAGTCCTCTCACCGACAGGGGTGAGGGCAGAGGCTCAACTGAGGTACGGGCCTAAGTCCCGCAGGTTCCACAGGGGTTGAAGGCAGCAAGCTCGCTTGTGGAACCTACGAAACTTAGGACTTGTACCACCGTATGAGGGGATGATCTTTCTTTTCAGGATGCCGACAACAATAGTAGTGGTTTTTTTCAGGCAACGGGAGAAAAAACTTAACTTTGGGAGAGCAGGCTTAAGAGGAGGATCACCTGTGCCTGGATAGTCGGACAATCGGACAAGGTTGGGCTTTCCTTTCGCTTAGATTTTTTTCCTTCTGTGTGTTCTTCTCGGGTGAGAGGTTTGCCGATTAGATGAGGAGAGTGGAATTGACCGTGACTTGGATGGTTTACCTTTCCAGGCAGAATTTCTTGGTAGGGACGATTGTTGGCTGATACATCTTGTGCTTCTAAATTTAGACAAACTAGCCGGTATATCTTTCTTTCTGTATGGAAGATGCAAGGTGTAAATTTACCGAACCTGAAGGCGAAATAGGAATTGCAGTGACACTAGTCGTATTGATTCGGTTTACCGGAAGATAAAAGGCTGATGTGGAGGAGAAGAGAGAGGGAGGAGATTTGCAAGTGACCCGCTATGGATGGTACTGGTGATAACTAAGACAGCTTCATAGCCTAAGCAACTACCCGACAGCGTGCAACCCACGATTTCCGATAAGAATAAAAAAAGGTGAGAAATCCTAAGCCCAGAATGTTGCGCAAAGTTATCGGGTATGACGCCTGTTCAAACCTCACCCACCTGGAGTGTCCGTGCAGGAAATGTGAACTCCGGGACCCTGATTCATCCAACGCTATCAGTCCGGCTAGGGGTACCGGTCCCTCTTACTGTCGCGCTAGTATCTTAGTAATTTCCAATTGTCAAAAGTTTTACGGAACAGTAGATACAGCCGCGCGCTCGAGTGTTTCCCCCAAAGCATCATCCATCCTGCCAAGCCCTCTTTTCATTTCCAAACTTTCCCTACCTCTAGACTTACTTCCTTGATCTGAGAAGATTTCTTTCTCGCTTGTCACGGTTTCCTTTTGTGCTCGCGTCCGGTGGCACTTTTAGCAGCCCCCGGAGAAGTTGAGGTATGCCGCCACGGAGCTCAGGGGCTGAGGGGTCTCATGCGGAAGTCACTAAGAGATCATAAATCGTCACTCGCTTCCGAACTTGCTCATATCGCGGAAGAAACTTGGGGCATCCGTGTGCGGGTCAGCGATACGCGGGGGGTCCTAAAACTAACCGATTCCCGTGCGGTGGAGACCTTACTTGCGCTCCTTCACCCGGAAGTGACATCCTTACCGACGAGCTTGGTGTATGATCCAGGGATGTGCATAGACTAGCAGGACCCCCTTTTCAAATTTAGTGAAATATGCCACACTTGATAGAATGGGTTTGCCAAGCTACCGTAGACTAACAAAACCGGGCCAGGCGACCCCTGGTACGCTGCGGAGGTACAGCGCCTAAGTTTTGTATGTTCCACAAACTACTGTAGAGTTGCTCCCCTTACCCCCTGTGGAACATACAAAACTTAGGAGCAGTACCGGTACCTCGGTAGTGGGGTCATTAAAGGCTGGAAAATTATTTCTATCGACCGCATAATAATATTATAATGCTTTAAAGAGAGAAGGGCCATTTCCTCAGGTTTCGATGGCTCGTCTTTCTGGCCATAGGCCCCAGGATGGCAGTTCGTAGAAGTACGGTAGTCGAGGAATTGGGAATATAACCCCGCGCTTAAGGGGAGAAGCTCTGATTGGGAAGTTCTTCCATGTCACATATTAGTCATAGATCTTCCAAGGGTGGAGGGGGCTAAGTACCACTCAAGAATTTTTACACCACGAGCTACATCGCCCCGCTTTCTTCATCTCTGTTCATAGAAAGTCCCTGAACTCCCGCGATATACCACGACAGATTGCACTGCCATGTCTATTTCTAACAAGAACTTTGTATAGAACACCATGGCCGAGGTTCCACATAGACATTCCGTCATCATCGGCGATGGCAATTACCATAGCGGAAATATAACGGGTAGTTTCAACACCACCATCTATAAGTCTGATGAGGATGCGCAGATCATGCGCTGGCTCTCTCCACTAGAACCTAATAACAGACATCACGGCGTGCGCAACGACCGGCTCGCTGGTGTTGGGGATTGGGTTTTGCAAACAAGAGAGTTTCAGGAGTGGAGGGGGGGTGGGGGTGGAGCCGATAAGGCTGTATTGCTTTGTTCCGGGGGTCCAGGGGTGGGGAAAACATATATGAGGTAAGTAGTAGGGTTCTTTAACCAAGCGACCACGACTAATGGTAAAAAATACTAGTTCACTAGTGATCGACAGCTTATGCGATCAGGCAAGGAATGAAGATATCACCGTTGCATGCCTGTACTGCGACTACCTTGCTCAGCAAGAGCACACGATCACCAACATGATGGGAGCTATTCTAAAACAACTAGTCGGCAAGGGCGACATTCCGATCTACCTACGCCAGGCGTTTCAACAAGGGAAACAAGAGATTGGTGGGAGGGGACTACTACTTGCCGATTTGATGCGAATGTTGAAGATGACTATCGCTTCATTACCCCAGGTTTACATCTGCATCGATGCGCTCGACGAATTACTTCCGAAGCATCTGCCAGAGCTTCTCAGGTCGCTTAGAGATATCGTTCGGGAGTCGTCTAACACGAGGATATTCCTTACCGGGAGGCCACATGTCAAGGATGATATCCAAAGACATTTCCCCAGGGTGGTTTTGATACCCGTCAGTCCGAAGGTAGATGATATCAGGAATTATCTGGAGATGAGGTTAGACATGGACGACGAGCCGGAGGCGATGAACGATAGTTTGCGGGCGGATATCATCAAGATTATGGTGGAAAGGGTATCTGATATGTGCGTAGGAACATTTAGCTTTTCTAGTGTATCACTGATGTATACTTACAAGCGATTGTGTGTAGATTCCTCCTTGTTACGCTACACATCGATGCTGTTCTAGGAGAGGTGACGATCCGCCAGCGAAGAAAGAAACTTGAAGAGATGGTACGGGGCAATGGACTGAGCGACGCCTACGCGGCAACTCTAACCCGGATGAAGGCGCAGAAGGGAAATAAATCACTACTCGGGGTAAAGGTGCTGATGTTGGTGCTCTATTCGGGACGACCATTACGGGCCGAGGAGCTCCGTCATGCCTTGGGGGTGGAGGTAGGGTCCTTGGATCTGGATCTGGAAAACATTCCAGCATTACGGACACTCATGGCATCTTGTCTTGGTCTTGTCACCATCGAGGCGTCTTCGTCCACAGTCCGACTAGTGCACTTCACTCTGCAGGAGCATCTCTTCAGTAACCCGACCCTATTCCGTAACCCCCATTCAACAATTGCCGAGATTTGCTTGACATACCTGAATTATCGATCGGTTTGTGACCTTTCGCCAACTCTATACTCGGCCCCCATAACAATGCCCCTTCTAGAATATGCTTCCTGTTACTGGGGCGAGCATGCAAGAATGGGGATGACGGAAAACGCCAAAACTCTTGCGCTGAGGCTTCTCGATAGATTTGATGAGCATATATCTGCTCAATTACTGTTATTGCGCTACAAGAGTGAAAGGGCTCAATTTAGCCCATATTTTAGCGGGGCAGAAGGACCTATGAGATTTACTGGACTCCATGGAGCATCATTTCTCGGGATAGTGGAGTTACTCCCTAGTGTGTTAGAGATGAAGAAGTGGGATCTTGATCAAAGCGATTGCACGGGGTGTACGGCTCTCATATGGGCAGCAATAAAAGGGTACGAGGAGGTTGTAAAGATTCTGTCGGAACGAGAAGACATCAATCCAGACCAGACAGACACTAAATATGGCCAAACGCCACTCTGCTGGGCTGCGGAGAAGGGGAATGAGGGGGTAGTAAGGACACTTTTGGAACGGGAGGATGTTAATCCCGACCAGGTAGACACCGGTGAACGAACGCCACTCTGGTGGGCGGCTATGAAGGGGCATGAGGGGGTAGTAAAGGCGCTTTTGGAACGAGAGGACGTCGATCCCAACCGGGTAGACGACAACTATGGCCAAACGCCACTCTCTTGGGCTGCCGAGAAGGGGTATGAGGGGGTAGTACGGATATTTTTGGAACGGAAGGACCTCAATCCCAATCAAGCAGACACCGAGAGTGGCCGAACACCACTCTTGTGGGCGGCTAAGGCTGGGCATGAGGGGGTAGTAAAGATACTTTTTGGACGGGAGGACGTCAATCCCAACCAGGCAGACACCTTCTGTGGCCAAACGCCACTCTCGTGGGCTGCTGAGAACGGGCATGAAGGGGTGGTAAGGATATTTTTGGAACGGAAGGACGTAGATCTCAACCTGGTAGACACCTATTATGGCCGAACTCCACTCTCGTGGGCGGCCAGGGGCGGGCATGTCGCAGTAGTAAGGCTGCTTTTGGAGCGAGAGGACGTCAATCCCAACCAGGCAGACACCAAATCCGGCCGAACGCCACTCTCGTGGGCGGCTGGGCATGGGCATGTCGCGGTAGTCAAGATCCTTTTAGAACGGCAAGACGTCAGCACCACCGTACTGGATCACAAGAGCCGAACACCACTATCGTTGGCCCTCTCCAAGGGGCATCATGAGATTGTCAAGATTTTACGTGAGAATGCCAATTCCCGCACAACAGATCGCGTTGTCTAGACATCCCCCCTGCCGCCCCCCACGCACGGCCACGAGTGTCTGGTAGAGGACCTCACAACCCTTAACGCCCGAGTATTCACCCCGATCCTCGGCCCGGAGACCGAGAAGGGGTATCGAGCCTCAAGGACCCTGTTCCTAAGACCTCGGATAGCGACCTCCCTCGGCCAAACTCGCTCCCCCTCTGCCTCCGCTCTCATCTATGTCGTCCCTACAGCTCTTAACCCTCCAACTAAAATTGACAATTTGTCACCCGTTCAACACTGTTGTACCTGATTAGTCCTCCCCCTCGCACTCAGCCGGTATTTCCTCCTCGCCTCCTGCCTGGATTTTATCCCTCTGCTTTCCTCATCCATGTCCCTCCTCCTCCTTCGTTCCCTCACATATTTTCACCCCATATATAATTTTCGCATGTCAGATTGGCCTTCGCAAGACCTCTGTCGATTTAGATGCAAACCTCATAACTAGCATATGTCAACCAGCCTTCTTTCTGAGTTAACCGGCTATATTTCTTTCTTTCTTCTTTTCTATCCCCTTTCCCCTTTTCTCTTCTGCCCCCGCTTCTCTAGAGTTCCAGTTTGTCCTTCTCCATAAAATCATATCTCTTGGGTCTTTGTCTTGTCTAATCTTTAAGTTAATTTTGGACTACACTAGAAGTGGAAGGGAAACGAAAAAAATGAACAAACATAAATGCGAACTGGCAATCAAACCCAAGTTCTGTTGCTAATTGGCTAGGGAGTTCGCGTTATGATGCCCAGGTGATCCGAATCTGCCCACCAGTGCTACCTACTCGCCAGGAGAGGCTGTGACGCCCCCCCGTCCACGCTATTGGCCCATTACTCCTTAGATGACGAAAGCGAAAGGCTCACATAATTCGGGTAACGTTCACCCTAATTTCCATAACACCAAGTGGCTTCCTCTTCGTTGTTCAACCAGACACCAGCGACCAACTCTCTCATCCTACCACTTCTTCAATACGCAAACGATTGTGGCATAATAATCCCAGTAGTGGAGCACTGCCAGGAGCAGGGATTGTGGAGGCAAGGGGAGCGCTCACATATATGGAGGAACACTGAAGTGTGGACAGCAGGAATGTTCTAGGGCAAGAATGCATAGGGCATATACGGAGACATAGGGCTATCACATGTGCGAGCACGGTTTTCCCTACTTAAGATGAACCGTAGCTAGCAACCTCCATAGAGAATACACACCAGAACCTCTCCTCCTGTCAACACACGAGCACACGGTTGATAGTACCTCCATCAAACGAGACAATCATCATGGACACCAATTCAGCCACATACAAAGAGATTCAGATTGAATGCAAGAGGCTTGGCCTTCAGGCTGCGGGGACCAGGGAGGAGTTAATAATACTCCTGGAGTCAAACACGAGCCACCAGCAGAATTCCCTTACTCTGCAAAGTCAGGAGGACACAGAATTACAACCCAGCCAGGTTGACAGAGATGAAATCCATGAAGAGGGAATACCAGAACTGGCCACGAACTCCCTGGTATCGGCAATGCAAGGGTGCCGAGGGGACCTGGAGGGTGAGATCTCTGATCTGTTGGTCGAACGTCTCCGTGGCCCTTGTGTTGATCTTGCCACACGCGTGGAGTTCGCTGAGAAGGCAATGGCATTGGGCAAGAAGCGGCGCGAATCGCTGGATAAGGACATTGCCGAAAATCAGCTCCGCCTAAATTCGCTCGAAGAGTCTGTTGGCAGGATGACGGCTTCTATGGGTACCTACCACTTTGCGCGCAACCGGTTCCTAACTACCTTTAAAGATAAGCTTGGTAGAGCCACAGAAGCCGACTTGAGGATCATTGCCGAAGGAGAGTTCATTCCGGAGGGGGGAGATGCTGCCACTGATGCCATGCTTTACAAAGGGATTAATGGCAGGAGAGATTTTACAACGTTCCAGAAGTTGTATGGCTTGCAACCGGAGACGGTACGAAAGATTCGTGAGTCTTCCTGCTATTTGCAAACCCAAAATTAGTATCCATCTAACCCGGTCAGACCATCAGGAAACCCTTGCAGTCCTAAGCATGCATGCCAGGGTTCTCGCTTCGCACAACCAGACTGGTAGCCCCAAGTTTTACAAGCTCTTTAACGATTTTATTAAGCTGTTTGTGGGATCGGGCAACGGCTGTGATGTGGGGTACTTGGTTGGTAACCCAACGGAGGTGACAAATGCATACCGCGCATTTGTCCATTGTATTGAGACTGAGGTCACAGAGGTGGCACAGTAATCATAGATACTTTAGTCTCCGGTGTTTCACTGAACTGATACGGTAAAAACTCTTATAACCCCTATTCCAGTAGAAGGGGCTAACCTCCATATTCAAAAACAGACACCTCTAAGACGGATTAGTGTTTTCCTCACGGGGTAAAGCTTGAGAGTGCTGAGTGTGTTGGATCTCATTCGCCGGGGTTCGCAATTCTTGTAACCTATCTGACTAATGCTATTCTGGGTGGACCAGAGATTAACCCCTGCTACGGAGATTGTGAGCCATAAGTGTTTTTACATTATGGCTTCCAAGTTTGATTGTTCTCCTCATTTTGCTGTCTGCCGAATCCTGCAATTCATCTCTATATATCCTCCAACTTTAAAAACCACAACATGTAACCCAAAGATCAATTACACTTTATCCTGCTGGGGGTACCTGCCGGAGGAGGCATAAGTGACGATGGAAGTTTTGCTTTGGCTCTTTCATCGCGCTCCTTTGCCTCCTCGGCTTATATTTTTCTAAGAGCCTCCTTTCTCTTCTCCATTAGTCCCTTATCCTCTTCGTCTGGCATTGACTCGCTTTTCATATCTTCCCGAGCCTTTTTCTCGCCCTTCTTGGGACGTTCAATCGCTGATACCTCTCCATCGTCCTTGGTCATGAGTTCGGCGAGTTCCTACTTCTGTTTTCAAGTTCCGGTGAAGTGAGCTCATCTACGGCGGACCTGCAGAATCCTAATTAGCACAGCACCAGGTTTTCCAATGAGCCGCCTCCCTTACGTTTGGTTATTCTCTAAGAGTCTTTCCACCCTTCCTCACCCCACCCTCCGGGCTCAGAGCTGCCTATGAATGATTGACAGCTTTCTGCGGATCCTTCAAAACCAACCACCAGATCGGCCACGTCACGAGATAACTCCTAGCCCCCAGAGACTCCCCACCTTAATCCATCTCCTAGAACCTGGCGTGCCTATGGGCCCTGGATCGATGTTATAAATACGAACATTGTTAGGCCGCTTGTCTGACCGAGAGTAGGGATCTGGGCTCCTTCGAAACTCAAAGCCGCAACCCATCAAGGTCTTTTTGGAAGCTCCATAGCTTAATGGTGTTCCGAGAGGGTAGTTTCGTCTGAAGATCTGAGGGTAGTTAAGATCAAAATGGCAATTATATAATGAGGGCATATAAAAAGTAAAACACGGACATCTCTGCCCGGAGGCTAAGCTCTCAAGCACGGTGCAAGAATAATCAACAGCTGGACGTTGGCCAGAAAGTTCGGTCCCCAGTGGGTTTCGATTCCGTCCCCAGTCGTAGTTCCTGGGGTAAACATTGGTGCCATCACTGCAACACGACAGACAACCATATCCAGTCTTCGAGGGGGGGTGTTGTCTATGAACTTGGCAGAAAACAGACGGATGCTGTTCAGAGAGGGGAGGTGGCATTCTTTCACATATATAAGGAGAGTTCCATGATGTCCATGAAGGTCTTCGATGTAATCCACCTTGAAAATTTCTGATGTATTCCAGACAAGAAGAATGAAGTGTGTCCCTTTTGCAGCAAGATGGTGGGCTACAGCAGCGCCTACTCCCGATGTTCCACCCTGGAATCTAGAGCTTTAGCTTCCACTTTATTGCAGGTGGTTGGAAGAGTGAATATACCATTGATATCTCGACCTCCTCAAGCATGGCACACTCATTTCTATTTCAGTATCTGTGGAAGTATATCTTGAATTAGCTACTATAAGAACTTAAGATAAGACCTTGAGAACCGGTGATAGATATGGCACTAAATCAATATTTATGTTGGAAAATCATGGAAATGCTGTGATATTTGCCATGTCTCACAATAGGATAGCTCGGGCTTGTTGAAAACCCCGGGGCACAATTGCGAAGCTTGATATTTGCTCTTAAATTTTCTAAGGTCCCAAGCCACCCCCTGTTACCACGTATGTCAGCTGCTATCTCTACCTCCACCTCTACATAATGGGATAATAATCAGAGTAGTGGAGCACTGAATTGGGGGCAGAGATAGCTGAGGGAGCAGAGGCAAAGAGAACGCTCACACATATGAAGGACCACTGAAGTGTGGACACCAGCAATGTTCTAGGGCATGAATGGGTAGATAGGGCATATGTGAAGACATAGGGCTATCACATGTATGGGGAGAGTCTTTCCTACTTAAGGGAAGCCATTGCTAGCACCCTCTACTGAGAATACACACGAGAACCTTTTCACTTATCAACACGCTAACACCCTGCTCAAGTTGATAGCACCTTCATCCTTACACCCCTCCTTTTCTCCTTCCTTCTCTGCTCTCTTGTATTATTCTATATCTTCTTCTTATCTGATTCTATAGGCAATAAAAGTTGTTTTCTTAAGGTAGGAACAACTATTCTGTTGAAACATGTGATACTGCTAAGTTCTACTGGATCACTTCTAGTGGATCTCAATATCTTCTATTCTTTCTTCATATCTCTTCTCTTTCTTTCTCTCTTCGGTTGCTTTGTAGCAATACCTATAGCTTCAAGGTTGTTCTCTTACTAATAGATCAGCTTTCAATTACTTGAAATCAACAGAATTTTACTTGTTCCCTTCCAATATAACTAGAAGGTTTGTTGACCTTAATCCCCTTTTTCAAGCTCGAAACTTCCTAGTCTATATAATTTAATTTACATTCTTACACTAAGGCTCGCTCCTGCTACAATAGTAACAACTTGCATATTCAAGACTGCTAAAGTTGTGAATAACAATTCCAAGAAATAATGAGATAACGATCTAGAGAAAGAGTTAACTCAACTATAAAGATATGAGTCACAACCAGAACCTGCCTTACTCAGAATATGAGTCATACTTTATAGAATATGATCTTTATTATCAAGTCAACATCTCCTGATAAAGTTGAAATAATGGGGAATGCAAATGGAACAGGAGGTGAGCACTTGAGAGCAGGATAATTACTGCATTATGATTGGTCATAGGAGGAATCTGTTTGTTAGCAATCCTGTTGAACTTATGTAGAGGAACAGCAACCAGAGTCTGTATTAGTTCCAGACTGAAGTAATATCTTATATAATATTGTCCACTTATCAAAGTTGGCTATTGGCAATGATAAAAAGATGAAAGTGGAGCTGAAGGAGGTTCTAACTTAAAACTAAGAATTTAAAAGCGAGATATGCTAAAATAGAGACTATAAGAGGGAAATCATCAGCAAAAATTATTATATGCGTCCTGAGCGTCCCGTGCATCAGACGCTCAGGACGCTCAGAACGTTAACCGTTACTCTGGACGCCATTCCCTATCTACCCCTGCGTCCTCGACGTCCGGACGACGTCCACCACCAAGCCCATGCGTCCAGATGCCCTCAGACCCTAAGCTCTCCCGCATCCCGACGATCTCCTTCCAGTGCCTCCCTCGTCATGGCGGAATCCAACTCGACTCTAGCATCCGGAAGACTATCCGGATCCTTACTCTTCCGGATGCTACACAGCGATATTTGAACCCCCTCTGCATCAATTGCCATGTCTGGCTATAGGCTCCCAATGCCTTCCAAATAGGTCACATGTTCGTCGCGACGGCATCGTGATGGCTCACTTGCATACTCTCGACGGCGTCGTGATAGCACACATATTCCAGACGCCGTCTTGACGACGTTGTGATAGCTCACATGCATACTCTCGACGGCTTCGTGATAGCACACATATTCCAGACGCCATCTTGACGACGTCGTGATAGCTCACATGCATACTCTCGACGGCGTCATGATAGCACACATATTCCAG
>Ga0307513_10004259_pt1 | contig 19142 bp, 28 predicted proteins | sample 15_EM_MG_FD_202174 | JGI IMG/M metagenome (GOLD analysis project Ga0307513, IMG submission 202174) | Populus trichocarpa ectomycorrhiza microbial communities from riparian zone in the Pacific Northwest, United States - 15_EM | ecosystem: Host-associated > Plants > Roots > Unclassified | place...
CTAGTTTTACAAATGTGATACGGCAGACTTTCCGTCATACATTCTACGTTCTCGAAATGAGCAGACGGTCCCTTACCACCCACTGCCGCCGTCACCATATCCTCTAGGTGCTCCTGGGAATTGAGGTGGTGGTGGTGTACTACCATACTGGTGTTGTGGAGGTGGACCTCCGTGCTGGTGTGGTGGAGGTGGACCTCCGTACTGGGGCTGAGGTGGTGGACTTCCGTACTGGGGCTGTGGTAGTGAACTTCCATACTGGTGGTGTGGTGGTGGATCTCCGTACTGGTGGTGTGATGAACTTCCGTACTGATGTGGTGCACCATGTTGAGGTGGGGGACCAGGAGGACTGGAGTAGGAAGGAGCGTATCCAGGCGCAGAAGGAGCTGGCGAGTATCCACCCCCAAACTCCCCTGGCATAGATGGCATTGAGAGACCCGAAGCCGACGGCACATTGGGAGGTGCGCCGTAATGGTGTCCTGGAGGGCCCGATGGCGGCGCGTATCCAGGAGAGGAGTACGAGGTCGCTTCATGGCTGTCAGTCCGTGCACTACCGGAAGCTGAGCTCCACTCAGCTTCGTAATGGCGATGGGCTTCTGTATAATCGGAGGTATCCTCAGCCTCGCGAGAATTGTGGTGATAATGTTTATCCTTCTTGTCCTTCTTGTCCTTCTTATCCTTCTTATCGTTGTCCTTGTCCTTGTCCTTGTCCTTCTTGTCCTTGTCCTTGTCCTTTTCCTTCTTCTCCTTGTCCTTCTTCTCCTTCGGGGGTTTTCCGCCCTCACCGAGATTCAGCTGCTGGAATAACTGATCTACTTTCGCTGCACCTTGGAGCCCTGGAATCTTGGAGATGAGGCCAAAAGGCGAGGGTCCAGCCGATGACGACTGATGAGAACTCTGAGCAGAACCGCCCATTCCTACGAGAGTGGGTAAGCACGGGAAATTCTCAGTTGTGGCAGGACATACCGGGAATCGCGACACCGGGGATGGCAAAGTTGGAAGTATGAGAAGACCCATGGTCGGTGGTGGATGCATAGTTCTGATCACCCTCTGTGGAGTATATGAGTATAGCTCACTAGACCTGGTGGTGGGGCACTTACTGTTGCGAATGTTGCGGTGCAGACGGACCGACTCCTTGGTCAAACGTTGAATGACACTGTGTGGCCCAGAATCATGGCTGTGGATCCATTTTTCCATGTAGTGGATCTAGAAGGTTGTAAGATTAATGACATCACAAAGATCAGATTGAATGCGCCATACCATCTCACGTTGAATATGAGAATTGGGATTATGGAAGTCGGGATGGAACAAGCACTCGAGGATCGGTTCGGTAACTTGATGAGTGGGAACATTAGGATTCTCCCAAGCGTTCACAACGGCCTTGACTGTATGGGTCTTTCAAGGTATTAGTATGTATGACTTGACAGACCGAGAACCGCGAAACTTCGTACCACAATAATTTTGGCGATGTTTCCAGCAGGTTCGTTAACTAGATGCGCACGAGTGAGCGGCAGCATTGACCTAGGTCAAGGACCTAACTCACGAATGAGGTTCTACATTAGAAGGGTAGTGTTTCAGTGGACGCAGCAGTAAGCGAAGCATTCAACTAACGAAATGATCTTTACTTAGATATGAATGGGTCGGGTCGCTGGCGTAGGGATCCCTAAAGTTGAAGATTTCAACATATATCACGTGCAAACAAATACGGAAGACAGCACCTGAAGCACTCCTCCTGATCGTGACCCTTGATGACATCTCCAGATGCGGACGAGAGTTGCTTGGTTGCATTTTGCATGAGCGGTTTGAGGTAGGGCTGAACGAAGTTAATCCGGATCGAACATAAGAGTGAAATGTGAGACTGACTTCAAGGCTCGTGAACACCAAAACGGCAATGGAGTTCATCAATTCCTCGATCAATGACCCCAATCCGGGAATCTTTTCGATGACCTTTTCGATCTTCTTCACCACTGTGCCAGGGTATGGGTCACAGCAACAAGAGTTTGTTGCCAAAGAAACTTACAGTTATCGCGAATTGTCAAGATCCTCCAGATGTTAGCATAAAGCTCACGGGGGTCCATTGTCTCGGGGTTTTTTTGAGGTGGTGCAGTCATCTGGTCAACATCCGCGGCCATGTTCCCGCCTCCGCCACTTGGAATTTTGCTGATCAATGTTTTGAGTTGGTTAGCACCTGCACCTTGTTTTTGCTTGTCCTTGGCATGGTTGACGGCAGTATTCAGCTCCGAAATCGATGTTTGACTCTGATTAATGTGGGGGTGAGTAAGATTAATCGAGCATAAAATTTATATGCGCACAATGTGGTCAGAAGCTTCACCAAGAAGGGAATGAATGAAGTCATCTCCACCAAAAGTTCCTGGTCAGATGTCAGAGTAAAGTGTGAAACCAAACACGATACTACTAACCGGTAACAAGTGGTGAAACGGTCTTCCCGCTTGGGGCGTGCAGACGGACCGAGTCGCCGACATGAGTGAAGACCTCGGGGTGGCCCATGCGGACAAGGGTCAGTTCACAGAAATTGGAGTGTGCGGGGAAATCTTCAAGGGTATGCAACGCCGTTCCCAAGAGTCGGTATGCCTCATACGAATCAGGCTTACTACCCGAGGTGCGGTCTACAACTGATGCTTAGTGCGGAGAACGATTGGAGGGAAGGAAGGCGCAACGGACATTGGCGTCCATACTGGATGCACTTCTCCAAGGTGCGACGGACGTGTGCCGTCGATGTATCCCAAGACCCAGTTTCGTTCGCGATATAGTTCTTCATTCCGGTGCGCAAGTCAATTTCGAGTTCTCGGGGATCGACTGGACCACGGAGTTTGGGGTGATACTGCCGTGCATTATCGGGGTATCCTCGAGGGTTGTCTAAAGGCTAAGATAAGCGAATACTTCCAAGTGCGCTCGTGAGATAGAAAAGCCCACCTATGTGTTCGACCTAGCAACTCTCTTTAGCGCTCTGATTAAGCAGTGGATCAAGGGATGACTTACAGGAAGATATATACCAAGCCGCTCCTCTGTGACCTGGAACTCTTCGGTGGCATAGCCATGAGCCAAGAATCCGAGTACGGTGACAATATTCATTATATTTTGCATTGTCGTTTGCTTCAACATAGCTACATCCACAGCTTGACTGGGCGGCGGATTTAGAACAAGGAAACGAATGGAGATCGGAAACGCTCACGAGTAATCACGTAACCTATGGTTGGGTTCAAAGGGTCAACCGTACATTAGGGAGTCATTTGTTCAATTATAACTGACCAGTTACTGCGAAGAATGTGCCACAAAGAGCTTGAGTACCTAACGATGAACACTGCACACACAGACTCACCCAAAATAAACACGTTTGATATCTAGACCTCCGAACTTGCGTCCCATGCTGAGGAGACCGGATCCGCTTTGCTTGAGGAGCTCGGCGAGTATATCTTCCTGTAGCGGGGTTAGATCGCGAGCGCGGATCGTGGAGAAAACACGCACGATATCACCGTGTCGGAAAGCGATTCCTTCCAAGTATGCATAGCTATTCCGAATCCGTTAGCACCCCCCCCAAAGGGCATCGAAAGGTGATGTACCTCGGGATATTCCCAGCGCCAAAGGCGAACGCGCCTTGTGGAGCGATGACGAGCAGAACGCAGACTGCGATGAGCAGCCAACTGAGCGACGGCATGGCGAATCCGCAGGTGTAGTGCAGGCCAAGTGAAGCGACCGATTGCGCCCGTTCCAAAAAAAGCCGACTTCGATGTGGCGATGACGCTAATACGGATTGTCGGTCTTTGTCTTTGTGCCCTCGGTACCTAGAAGCGGTAAGGAGGACATTGGACATATCAATCAATCATCAGGGGTTCCTATCCTATTTAGGGGACAAGGAACGCAGAAGCTCATCACCCATTGTCAGTTACCATCGATTCGACTCTTTCATGTCCTGATGTGGTCATCGATGACCATCGATCATCGAGCGCCGAGGCGTTCGCAGCGCTCGGCGACCTCCGCGGCTCTCACGGATAGACTTAACTAATTGCGGGCCAGCCGCTTCGAATGTGAACGTATATGGTAGAGCACAGGCCGTGAAGCTCTTTCACGAAAGACCGAAGACAATCGTGGGATACTCGACATTGCAGAGTCCATCAGGATCACGGACATTAGACTCACATCACCAGCAGTGTATCTAGCAATGGACCCTCACCGCCGATGCCACTCATCATACATTTTGACGCATATCGCACGAAATTCAGGCGAACAGCTTCCAGTCTTTCCAACGCCTCGGCATCAGATTCGAGCTTTGTCCGTCTTAGTAACGCGACGAGATACTCTCCAGCCGATCCTTGTCCATAATGTTCGTTCGCGCAGATCTCTTCCAGTCGAGCAAGGAGTGTATGTACCTCATTGATCGTCAAGATCATGTCATCCTCTATAGAGCGAGTGTGAGCCTTTACAAAGGATGAAATAGGACAAGGACGCACCACCGCTTAGGAGCTCGGCCGCATCGACGAGCAACAGTCCCCACCACGACCGCGGTACGAGGTCGTTGCTAAAAAGATCTGTCAGCTCTCCAGCAGCGTCTGCTCGTCGCCCTTCTAATCGCGTATGGTGAAATTCTGCGTAGCGAACCATGAATCGGAGTGTCTCTCCGAATGGTGGCGGTGGAGCACCAGGTAGATCAGAGTATAGCAGGTGGGCTGAAATGCCATCGACGAGGGCAATAAATACCTCGGAACCTATCAATAGCGTGTGTCGTGAGCGTTTCGCCCGCTTCGAAGGTGGTCGGAATTCACGGACCTTGCTCAAGGTAGTCGTCTAATAATAGGTCGACCACCCGTGTCAAGGAGACAATATCCAACGTCCGCGCACAATACTCAATTGCCCGTCCATACTGTTTTTGTTTGGCGAACATCCGGGAGGCAGTCTAGAGCGCCATAAACTATTGGACGATCATACAGCGAGGAAGAACACCACCTACCCGACAAATATTGGTTTTTGTATCCAGGAAACCATGCTCGTCACAGACCTCGAGTAGGTCTTCCAAGTGTGACCTTTGAGAGGCAGCATTGTCGCCGTCACTAATAGCTTTTGGGGCGGGCTCTAGTATTCGCAAAGGTACGTGCGAGAGTACCTCGCGTGCTGTCTGCAAGCCAATCTCGTCGCATGTACCCATATACTCTACAGCCATTCGCCAAAGCCCCGGGTCGGATAATATTGACTCTGCATAGGCGAGGGTGAAGTACCGTCGGAGACCCCTGTTATACACGGAATTAGCGTATGCGTCCATAGCATCAGGATGGGGATGAAAACGCACGAAAGGACAGAGCCCTCTGGTAGTTCGAGCGGAAGCATCAGGTCAGTGATATGAGCCGCTAGCCAAAGATCCATATCATTCGCCGTGCTCGCCACTTTGGCTGCTTCCTTCTTTAACAACGCCGCATGTAGAACATCCTCTATACTTGTTGAATCCATGGGCATGTCTGCCAGTACAGCAGCGGTTACATCGCTGTCGGAACAGAATAAGCGATAACATTGAGATTTATTTAGAACGGACTCACGGCAGCTGCTCTCGCGAGAGACCCTCGTTGATCCAAATGCCCCACACGCATACAGCTTCTCGGAACCCCCCACCGGTTCGTTCACAGATATCATAAAGGGTTTTGGTGTTCCCCTCTAGGAGACAGAGCATCTCTTCGAGGTCAGCTTTCCCCTCGTATTTTGCGTCCTTATGCTTTGTACACTCCCGTCGCAATTTATGGAGCCCAGTCTTCCACAACCGGTGCGCATCATAGAAATCTTGATCGTGCTGGAAATTCTCCAAGTTTGGCATGCCCATTATCGCGCGGACGATAAGCGAAGTGACTTCGCGTGTTGCGACGGATGGGTGCTTTTCCGAGACAATTCCCAGAAGCAGGGATACCGGTTCCAGAACGCATCGCAGCGCACAACTGAAGCAGGATGTTAGAAAGAAGGATTCAGACGGCGAAGTGAGGAGGCATACTGCTTGATGAAATTCCAAAAATTCAGAGCTTTCCAGGGTGTTTCGATGTTTAGAAGTATTCCCAATTCGTCGGAATTGACAGGGAGGTTGGAGTTGAGCCACTCTAATAGTTCACGCGCAATGAGGGCGTTGAGGTAACCATGACTTGGCATATAAACGACTTGGAATAGATCCAACGCTGGGAACAATGCTTCGAACAATGCTTGCTCGTTCTCATTCATTCGCAGCTCGGGCTGAGACGAATGCAAATTAAATCAAATTCCAATCTTGAAAGAGATGGACATACCTTCGATTCTTTGTTCTTTTGGAGGAGTCTCTGAATAATATCGATGTAGCTTTGACATGTCCCCGCATATAACGCGATAGATTTATTCGAAAGGAAGCTGCAAATTATTATGAGGGAGTGTCAGGAGCTGGTATATGAACCAAACTGACTCTTGGGGTCTCGTGTAGATAATACGCCTCACATTTTCGCGGTGATTTGCGTAGACGAGGAAAGATTGAGTTACAAACTGCCAGACACCAACACGAGATTCAGCTTTGGGATCCTCTACGGCCATTTCAAAGTACCAAACCTCTCTTCTATATGGTTCAACAGTGTCCCACTGCGCGAACCATATCGGGTGTGTTTCCTTTAAGACTGGCGGTTGCTTGTCGAGCTACACGCGCCGGAGTAGTATACGAAAATGGGTCGAGCATAATTTATCAACATACAGCCAGACTAGAGGTGGTTAGACGCGCGTACAGTGGTCACAGGCGTGGTGTAAACAGCCAAAGATTGTGCGCGTGGGGACAACGAAGTTGAGACTGTTTTGTTTGCGCCAAGAAGCTCCCGAGCAGTCTTCTTCCCACCGGGAGGAGGGTCCAGCCATAGATTCCGGCTTCCCATTTTGCGGCGTTGTCGTGGGTCGTCGTGGGTAGGCACAAGAACGCGTCGAACCAAATAACGCGAAACTTGGACTCGGTCTTGTCAATCTTCTTCGGCTTTCGGACACACTCAAGTGAGCAGTACCATGTTATACCCTGAACGTTGCGAAAATGGTTGTTGCGTCATTTGCAGCGCGGACGGTTGGATTGGGATTTGCGTTCCCAGAAGTTCCGACTTTGAACAACGCGACCTCTGTGAAATACACGTAAGCACATGATCTGTGTATCGACCCCTCTAGAAATAGTTGCGCATACAATGAGATCGGCAAACTTGGGAGGCCTACATCACATTTCGCCTTCACTTCTCTGTCCTCAAGGGCAACAATTAAACCAATTCTGACCTGCATAACCGATGAATATCGCACATGGGCATCCACTAGACACGTAGTTCTCCAAGTCGAGCCGGATGCTCCGAGGCCTCCCGCATTGACTAGCCTAAGTCCTCTCTTGACCAAAGGGAAACCAATGATGCATAACCTTTTCACGATGCAGGCTCTTGACTTTATTCTTCAGCGTCTGGGTTCATTACATCCACACTGCTGGGGTTAATAAGAGCCAATTACCGACCTACTTCTATCGTCCCCTCCACTGGCTTGTCTTTCGGCTGCGTGGTCATTGAGTTCTGACCTGGCTTCGGCTAACTGTCCGATAGTGTACGCCTCCTCAGCCCGAACCTGACAACATCACGGTGGTGAATTGCTTGTCCGAGATCGCCTCTCCGAACTCCTGTTCCTATCAGCTGCGATAGGTCTTGGCGACCGTAATGCCTCCTAGAGCCCGCCGACCTCAAGCCCCTGACCCAAGCCTTCTCGCAAACCCCATACCTCAGCCTCCACATAGTGCCGGGACACCTCTTGCGGGTCTAAAGTTCAAATTGAGCCAGGCACAAATCCCTTCGATTGTCGAAGAACACTATAATGACCAGGAACGATGGCGCGTCGAATCCTACGTCACAGCTGGAACTCAGCCGATACCTCTGGCTACTTCTGAGTACTATGCGATTGACCAAGGTCAGGGGAAAACTACGGGACGAAGCCTTGATGAAGTCTGAAGTCGACCACAGGAAATTCAACACCAAGGTTCATAAGATCAACATTATACTCAATACCATCTACTCCAAAACTCGCCAAGACGGTACATATTCCGATCGCATTGCATGTCCAACCGTTTGCGGAGCAGCCACCTGAAGAGGACCCGATACCTGTCGTAGACTACGGTGACCTTGGACCACCTAGATGTGGCCATTGTCGGGCGTATATCAACCCTTGGTGTCAGTGGAAACTTGGAGGTACTCGATGGGAATGCAACCTGTGCGAGCATGCGAATGAAGGTGAGGGATTATCCCGTCTGTTGTACTAGGCCGTGGGCAGCGAATGTCCCTCCGTCCAAGGAACTTATCATAAATGTCGTCTAATACTGTTCGCAGTCCACACCGACTACTTCTCCCCAATCGATTCCGCCTTCCGACGCGTGGACCACGAAGCACGACCGGAGCTGAATCGTGGAACGGTTGACTTCGTAGTCCCAAAGGAGTACAACGCCCCTAATGCGCCGAAGAGACTCCTCCACTCCTTTCAATCTCCAGACCCCCCACCACCTGACAGTTCGACTCGTCCACCATCACCTATGAACTACATCTTCCTTATCGACGTGAGCCACGAAGCGATTGTGAGTGGCATGGTCTCCTCGGTATGTTTTGGAATCCTACAGACGTTGTATGGGGCCGAAGGCGAAGGATCTGGGTGTTGGCCTGCCGCAAGTAAGGTCTCTATTATGACGTTCGATCGGGTTTTGCACTTCTATGATATCTCTGTGAGCCTAAACGCCATAGATTCTGCACATGCTTCTTGGAGTATTGACGTACATTTAGCCCCATCTCTCGCAAGCCGCCATCCGAGTAGTACCAGATATCGATGAAGTTTACCCTCCAGGACGCGGTGATCTTTTCGGGGATCCCGCCGAATCCAGGTATGCAGTCCATAGTGCCTCTTTGCCGGTTTGATACGAAAACAGTTACGGGCAGGCACGTTCTAGAGCCGCTCCTTCGCTCCATTCCGCGTATATGCTCTGAACCCCAGGTTGCGACTTCCGCTCTTGGTTCTGCTCTTGGCGGTGCGCTCGCTCTTCTTTCCGAATCCGGTGGCCAAATCATTGCATTCCAATCTACACTGCCGATGGTGGGTCAAGGAGCGCTCCTCGAACACCAAGCGGAAGAGCAATTACACGGAACGGACAACGAGAACATGCTTTATCGCAGTCGGGACAATTACTGGAAAGAACTCGCCGAGGAGTGTGTTGACCATGGAGTTGGTGTCAGCTTGATTCTATTCCCGAATCGTTATATAGATGTTGCGACTCTGGGTATGTATAGTGAACCAAAGCCAGCAGTACTGCTAATACGTTCTTGTAGGCGTCCTGCCAGGGATCACGGGCGGTGATATGCACTTCTTTCCACGATTCGATCCTGAGCGCGACGAGGCTGTTTTGTCCTCTTACATATCCCGAATCGTGCGTCGCGAAACAGGCTACCAATGCACCTTCCGCGTGCGATGCTCAAACGGACTTGAGGTGAAAGCCCACTATGGCAGCTTCCTCGAGAGAACAGCGACAGACCTCGAGTGTGGAACCATGGATGCGGACAAGTCCATACTTGCGGTAATCGAGCATCGAGGGGATGCACTGGACGAACGGAAGCCTGCCTTCTTCCAAAGTGCGCTTTTATACACGACGAGGGACGGCCAAAGGAGAGTGAGGACGTGTAACCTTGCGGTGAATGTCGTTCGGTTAGCGGGAAGCGTATTCGAGAGTGCTCAGGTGCAATCTATCGCTGGGTGTTGGGCAAAGCAGGGTATGGGAGGTACCCACCAACACTTTAACTCAAGCTGATTCGAGGTCACGTGCAGCCGTAGTGCAGATGCCAAGCAAGTCTTTGAGGACAATCCGGGATAACTTGACTGTCGAGTGCGCAGAGGTTATGTTAGCTTATCGAAAGTATTGTGCTGCTTCTGCAGACCCGCGCCAGGTGAGTAAGTGATACCATGGCAATAAATACAAATTAACCGCGATTTCAGTTAACAATGCCCACTGAGTTGAGCACTTTGCCCGTCCTAGTGAATTCCATCCTGAAGTCTAGACCACTAAAGGGTATACCTAATGCCTTTCGGCTTCAACTGAAAACCCGTTGACCAAAACGCTCTCGCAGGGTCACGAGTGGTCGCGGATGTTCGCAACATGCATGTCCGAAAATTCCTAGCAGCTGGCTTAAGTGCGCTTACCTTCTCCACTTACCCGCGACTGTATCAGCTGCATGGAGCACCAGAGACAATGGGGACTTACGACACAGAAACTGGAAGGATGATCCCGCCCTGGGTCGTCCGGTCCTCGCACATCTGGATGCAAGGTCATGGCATTTACTTGCTCGGTGAGTCATCACTGTGACGCCAGCCGTGACGAACTGGTTAACCGAACAAATTGGGTAGATGATGGCGATGTGGCTATCCTATGGCTCGGCGGAGACGCTGACCCAAGCGAAATGAAGGATATCGTAGGCGTGGAAAGTGCTCATGAACTTCCGTCACCGCTTCCGGTGAGTTCGGACGTTCATTCGCAGTTGGGCCCATTGTAATAACGATGTTGACCTTGGTTATCACCAGACACAGCTACCAGAGCGAGACACGTCTCTCTCCGAGCGAGTGCGAACGTTCCTTAGTCATCTAGAGAGACAGAGTGGTTCTCGAAGACGATTTCTCATGGCTCGGCAAAATCTCGACGGAACCGAGTTGGAGTTTGCAAATATGCTGGTCGAGGACACGAACAATGGTGGCATGTCGTACATGGATTGTGGGTGGCATGGCTCTTCTCTACTTCGCCATTTCAATCGTGCTTGCTGACTCGGGAGTCTCGCGCTCCACAGTCCTCCAATTCATCCATCGGCTGATTGCAAATTCGGTAAGCCTGGATCCATCCTCCGCGTGTCTTAAGCTGCTGGGGATTTGCAGGGAGCGTGCATATGCTGACGATTGACTGTTACCATTTCTCCCAGCTAAGCTCTGGAGGTGCCATCGACTTGTCACTCGGGCAGAAGAAGGTCCCATGGTGAAGGCCATACGCTTGTCCGTCCTTGGAGGAATGCTGGTGTGCTGGTGTTGTCAAAAACATAGACTTGCCATTATTTTTGGTCGAGTGTGCTTGTTCTTCCTCCCTGCTGAGCCGGGTGATTCGCATCACTCCTCAATAAGAAACCTAGGCGAAAAAGCTGTGCTGCATAGAGCATCAGCCGAAGCTGACCGCGCCGAAGCGGGAATGCTTAACTCGGTTTGGTCAACCCACGGTCTCATCGGCCCAACGGTATCAAGTACCAGTGCGAACACCGGCGTGATCGTCTCTGAATACCTTCGCCAACCGGCGAATGAGCGGGCGCGCATTGCAGTGGTCGGGACGTATGGACAGCGGGTACAAAGCCTCGCTAGTATGTAGTCAGCTGCACCTCAACGCCCGTCCTCGCACCCATTCGCCATGTCCAGAATTGCCACCACGAACACAGCCTTCAATGAGGCCCGCGCATTTTTCAAGCCACTTGCAAGGGGTCCATGCCCAACTGATTTGTATGAGAGAATGCGCTGGGACATGGCTGGAGCGTGCGTACCATTTCAGCCCACATTCGATCATTGAACATATACTCTCTCCCTCTGGGTAAATCCATACAAAAAACAGTCACGTCGTCATCACAGAGGTATTGGCAAACATTTACATAAAGGTTGACTGGATCTCCCCAGCGGAGCACGAAAAATTCGCCCACTTTTCGCTGCTTGGTGTACAGTTCCTTACTCACCACCACTGGCTAGAAGAAACAATCATGTGTATGTCATCCTTGACCTTGTCTCCATTGCTACTGGTATCTAACTACGAATTAGTCCCAGCATTGGAGCCTGAATTTACATGCCCGGCCGTAGAGGAACACGCCACATTTTCCGATGCAATGCACAACCTTGAACACTACCTGGAAGGTGTCTGCGGCTTTGAAAAGAACGAGAAGGGCCATGCCGTAGCGATCCAAGGAAAGCAAAAGACCGCCTTCGATGGGGCAAATATCAAGCGTCTGATTGAAGAGCTCTGCGAACCCTTGTTCATTCACGTAAGTACCCGCACATAAGCCGTCATATATCGCACCCTGGAAACTGAGACATCGCCTTCTCAGCTCAAATCAGAAATCGGCTACCTCGACCCTGCGGGGATGCGCGCTACGGGCCTCCCAATTGAAAAACTGGAGAAGATGAATGCTGCTACCGAGAAGCACCTTCAAAACGAGGTCGACCCGTTCAGTTACCTCGTCCACGGTTGCCTGCACGTCCCGCCCACTATGGCCGACTTCCCACCTATCCCACCTCCAGTCCGCAAACTTCTCGTACCGTGGGTCTTCTACTGGAAACACAGGAGTCTATGGAAGTATGTGCCAACTTATACTGCGGACGACTGAAATCTCCTGGTTCTCGTCTCGATGTTGACGTGATATGGGAGAAACTGCTGGACGTCTCGCCTCTTGGTGATGGGAGGAATCGTCTGCGGGGCATCTGGACAGAGACCCCGTGTTTAGTTTTAATGTGGACGCTGGATTTAGCCTCGTATTCACTTGTCTTGCACTATTATTAGGGCGTGGATATTGCTACGAAACTGAGATATATACACATTTTTGGTTTTCATCCACCAACCTTCACCGCATTCTTGGATCGTGACCGGGTCTAAGCTGTTTAGGGATAAATTAAAATTATCTACATACCATCTTAGCGTCGACTCTGAAAGCACCACACCCCGCCCGATCTGCGCAGTGAGTACCACTACGCGGGAATCCTGCGTGCTGTGTTTTTTTTGGATTCTCAAGGATTACATTCAAGTTTTTTCTCCTCATTTCCGTCCCTACAGTGCGTTCCGCCTCTGCTCGCGCGTCCGCGTCCGCCTGCACGTCCGTCTGCTGCGCCCATGCTAACCCCAACTCCGGTACCTGCGTCCGGCGCTCGCGCCAGTGCCTCTGCCCGTGCTGCCCCTTCCACCGTCTGTTGAAATACCCACCCATGCAGATCAAATTCTGTGCTCTCTGACCTTGGTAGCATATCTCGATTCAGGCTTAGAACGGTTGGTGGGGGTGATTGTGTTCCTGATAGTGGTTCCAATGCACCTTTTTAATGTGCCCCAAAGTTCTTAGCGCCCGTCTCCTGTCTCCTGTCCATCTCCTGAGGTATGTCCCCTTTTGAAGCACTCATGGCAGACCATTGCCCTCACAATACTGCCTCCTGGCCACATACTCTGGGCACAATCGCTTCATCTCCGAAAGGCAACGCGAAGAGCGTAATCCCCCCTTCTGCCGCCCAATATCCGAAACGCTTTAGTTGCACCATCCACTAATTCTGGATAGAACATCGCGTGACCAGTCTTCGTGACTTCCTTGCGTGAATTTTGAGTACCCCCATCGCAGAAGAAGCATCGGTGTTCGCCTTTCTCCCACTTCTGGGGGCTGTTGCAGTGCTAGTTTTATTTATCCAAGGATCCGATGTTGTATATCGGCCTTGGGAAGAGCATAATTGACTCATGGATGAATCCCGACATCAATCAATTCACAATCGAAGGCTTCACATTCCTGGAGAGGAAGGAATGTTTGTGTTGGTAGGTGCATTTGTTGGAATTTGGTGAGGTTCGACGTGGGACTCGGTACGACCATTTCAAGGGTTTATTTCAAAGAATAATGCTTGCTTGTCCTGCAAATTATTGCGACCCAGTTGAACCCATTGGGATATTATTTGGGAATCGTTTGCACGACGACATTGAAGAGGATCTGTTTCGCACCCACAACTCTCTTCGTGAGGAACTCGCTAGATCAATTACTGGTTAGCCCACCCGATCCGGAGACAGAGGACCGCGAATGTCAGCATGACCAACAACCACTTCCCATTTCACACCCTTTCCCTCTCCATTCCAGGGGATTCTTGCCCATCACCATTGTGAAGTCACAGAAAGCTAATATCTGAGCTAGCAAATCTGACACTCACGACTCCTATAGACAGTCCTTTAGCATGGTCGACTACACTCTTTCTGTGCTGCAAGGGGAGTGTGAATCCTCCACCTTCGGATATGAAGAGCGGCATGAAACTCACGATTCTGACCTCCTCCCTCTCGATGGTTCCAGTCCAGGTGAGGTCCCTCGTGTCGTCTTCTGCGCAGCCTGTCTCATTTAAGATACTCGGCCTTGTGCAGCACGGCAACAGGTCAGACTTCGCCGAACGACTTGCAGCAACTCAGAAGGTGATTTGAAGCAACGTATATTTGGACCAGTACATAGATTTCCTCGATGGTCATGCAGAAATATTCCAATTGGTAGTCACACCGGCCTCCCAAAAGGAAAACATGTTCTCCACTAATGCACTAACTACTAACTGCCACGAATGAATCGCACTATGACAGACAGCTAAACAAGGCCAATACTCAGGTGGCGATAGCAGACTGAGTCTGGATGGTCCTACAATTAGGTGGTTATATAGGAGGGGAATCCGGGCTGAGCAGTGACTGGCACATGATAGAAAAGGATAGAAAGCACTGTTACCATGCTATATTTATTTATTTATTAATATAAGCACAGCGCACACCTACACTGTCACAATTACTTTGCAGGCGCCTAAATCCCTTGAGGCTAATCCCCGATGCTTGAATCAATTCCAGTGGGTCCTTTTGATCACCGCTTGTCCAGATGCGAAAGCTTTGCAGGTAGAACATCGATTGTTGCCTCGACTGGATAATGGATTTGAACACCGGAATCAAGTCAAAATGTTCACCTGCTCGCAACCAACGGCGATATCGGAGCCCAAATCGCTTAAGCGATAGACATACCGGTGTAATCCGGCCCCCAGAAGTAGAAGTGGTACCCAGATTGTTTGAATGGACTGGGTGTCTGACTAGCAACTCCAAGACTTTCACTCCAAGTGAAGAAGGTTGTGCGTTGCCAATCATCAGTTCCTCTAAATTTGACATCAAAGTAAATGCTTTTGTCCAAGCCTGGCTCGTGGCTTCGATACTGATATGGAGAATTCGTGGCGCAAGTCGGCTCTCTTGTAAAGCCTGATTAGAAATCCGAGGTAATTCTTGATTTCCCCGTTGTTTGTTAGAACAGACGCATGTCACAGAGAGATGAGTGAGTTTGTGCGTTGAGACACCATCAAGTATATTGAGAGGATAACCTTGAAAGGTCAAGTGCGTGCAGTTCGGGAGGGTGGTATGGAATGTGTGCAGAACGTGACGATGAAGTGGAAATAGAATGGTGCAATTCTCAAGAACGTGGAAGGTCCTGTCGCTCATCCACTGAATTGAGACTGATCTGAGTGTGAGATGACGGAGTGTGTGAACAAACGGTAAGTCGACGTCATTGTGATAGACGGGAAGTGGGAGATGAAAGGCCGTAAGTGTTTCCAGTTGGTGTAGGTGAGGTAGAAGGTCTACTGGATCGCGTAGCCGTGGAGTGTCAAGAGAGAGCACCTTGATGGAACGGAAGATGGACGAATACGTAGGAACAAGGAGTGATATGACATTTGGTGAATTTATTTCCACTGTCGTAAGCTCTCCACTGGCTGATGTGCCAAGAATGCACAAAAGGCGGTTGAGGAGGGGCGACATCTCACAAGCGGTCCTAATCTTGAATGTTCTAAGGCGGTTCATGACAGCATCGGAGCATCGTTGGAGACCACGGTTCACCAAGTCTTCAGGCAAATCGGCCTGTGTTGGGAACGTCTCAACTATGAAGGTTCGCCATCGTGAAGCTGCTTCTATGGCAGCGAAAATAGCCTCGTAAGCAGCCTCTGACGGGGTGAAGTCACTGTGGTCGATCTCCGTATCAACGGATATATCCAAAAGCCTTGGATTCCTTTGCAACTTGCTTGTGACAGCAGCCCTTGGAGTGCTTGTCCGCAGCCTGAGCGATGCCCAAATACCAGTGACGGTGGTGTACCAGTGTTTGCATATGAGCATCAACACCAACGGTGAATTACTCGCTTCGTCGATGATAAAGAGTAAAATTTGTTGGAGTAACTCTAGTGGAAGGCGGGTGACGGGTACAAGAATTTGGATGAGCCACCAGTATTTTTGTGAGCTGCGCCATAGACGGCGTGCAAGCCTATGACGATAGTAGGAATTGATGGAGTAAATGATGGTCTTGAGTTTCGAATCTGCCAATACCTCACCATATGTAGGCGTAAACGACGTAAACGACGCCAGCGCCGGCCACTCCGCCCACACCCCCACCCGCGCCCGCACCCGCACCCGCGCCCGCACCCGCGCCTGCACCTCCATTCGCGCCTCCCACTCCGCCCGCGCCAGCGCCAGCGCCGTCGGCGTCCGCACCTCTTCCTGGCCCTCTGTCGGCGACATGCCCACTTGCGCCCATACCCGCTCCCGCATCTGTGCGTTCACCACCTTCTGTGCGCGTACCAGGTCCGGAGCCGACGTCTGAGTCCATGCTCGATTCTGCGCCTGCAACTCTCCCTGCGCCCGCGCCACCTCCTCCGCCCGCGCATGCGCCAGCGCCAGCTCCAGCGCCCGTGCCCTCTCTTCCCCCTCCAGCGGCCATTGGAATGGCCGTTCATGCTTATCAATTTCTGCACTATCTGATTTTGGTAGCATCTCTCCGTCTAGATGGTTCAGGGTTAGAACAAGTCGTGGGTGTGACCCTGTTACTAATCTTATCAAGAGCTTTCCGTGCACATAAAAAGGGGCATCGTTGAACGGACATGCCCCTCGCATGTCCCTTTTGAAGCACTCCATGGCAGGCCCTTGCCCTCAGAGCACTGCCTCCTGCCCAAATGACGGAACTTAGCACAATCGCTTCATCCATCACGAACCGCTCTGCTCTTGCGCGTAGCTCGCAATGCCCGTGTCCCATACCGCCAACTCTGCACAAGGTACTCTCTGGCCCTTCGTTGCATGGCACTTGGCCTCACTGAGATCCACTCCAGAGTCTGATCAGACCATCACAGGTGTTCAGTATGCCAGATATATATATATCGACTCAATGTTCGGCAACGCGAATCTTCGATATATTGGAAACGATGGACCGGTCTAGATCACTAGCTGGAGGGCCCGACATGGATCTTGATCCTATCAGGTCGTGAGTTTGATCTTACCACCTGATCACAGTCTGACCATTTCGTAGTCTGAAATTTGTCCTCTGAAGGCAAAAGTCAGAAACACGTCGTGGCTCAATGCCAGCTTCCAACAAGCCAGGGAAAGAGGAGGAGAGCGCAGGTTGAACAAGACCTTCCAACCCCTGGACCACGTGCTGTTCGATGTCGAATGGACGAATGGATGAGCAAACCCACCATCCAGCAATGGACATCGACCACCAAGCCACCACTAAAGTCATTCAATCCTACAAAGACAATACATTCAGGTCGCCTCTACTTAAGCTGCCCTTTGAGCCGCATCGGAACGCCTCCAGCGCGTTCCCCAGCGCCCGCACCAGTGCCTCCCCCTGCCCCCCTGCCCGCGGCCCCGACCGCGCTTCCGCCTGCGCGTCCGCCATCACGTCCGCCAGCGTCACCCGTTGCACTACCGCCAGCGTCACCACCCGCACCGGCGCCCATTCTGCCTGCACCTATGCCCTCTCCATGGCCCACGCCACGATCCGTGCCATTGCATATCTCTTTAGCCTTAGAACGAGTTGTGGGGGTGACTAGTGTGTGGCTCTTCCTATGCGCATTAAAGATGCAGACGATAAGGACTACGCCCCAACCAAGCAACCACGCCCGTTTCCTATCTCAAGAAGCCGCCTGGCCAAATCACCCAATCGTTCGCCCGCCTTCGTTTTCCACTCATCTGGAGTACGTGAGTGTGCAACAATCAGAAATTCAAACAACAATTGCATCATAATCACCTGTGCCCCCGTAGGAGAAGAACGGTTCGGGCTTCATCCTGACCCTTACTCAAGCTCAGTCCAATCGCGCGCGCTGCGCTCAACGAACTCTCGATCGCCGGCTTTGATCAACCCTTGTGTTGTGATGTTGTGACACTTGGTCTGTATTCCTTTCACCTTTCTGGTATAGATGTCATTGCCCTCCTTCGCCTGTAAATAAAGGGGTACTCCTGTGCACCTGAACAATACGTTGTTTCTACCCACCATTTCTCCTCTAGTCACCCTTTACGTGCGCTTCAGCCCTTTTAGTCGCATCCCACGCCGTACGTTTTTGTGCTCTTCAGGAGGGCCGTGGGCCTATTTGATACACTACCTACATACCGCCTTTGAGCTTTATGCGGGCTTTCTGCTGACGTCTTTGGGACTCCTAACTGTTAGTGGGATTTCACATGCGAGGGTTCAGTGCTCCGGTTGTTAGGGGCGGTGATTGCTTGGGAAATCGTGTCTCACATGGTCATGTCCCGGGTATATAAGAGCTCGAGAATCGCATTCTCATTATTGTATCCTTACGTGTTTGTTAGCGGGCCCCAACAAACACGATTATTCTGGCGTATTATCGGCTGTGCGGAAATTCTAACAAGCCTATATGTGAATATGGACTGTGGGCACTGGCCCCACAATCACCGATTCACACCACTGATGGCTTGCAATTTACAATGGGCATGACTAAACATGTGCTGATACACGCGCTGACTGCATTCCTGTGTATGTGAATATATAGGTTCAATTTTATTTTAATGTCATATCTCAGCAAGGTGGTGGCTTTGTTGGGAATACCTGATATATTCCTGGGAGGTGCTTACATGCATATAAACTATATTATAATATGTGAATAATTAAGCTAACTAATATACACTTTATTCTGAATTTTAGATGTGATAGCTCTGTGACACAGGTGGCAGCTTCATTGGGAATATCTGATATATTCCTGGGAGGTGTTTACATGCATGCTAACTGTATTGAAATATGTGAATAATTAGGCTAACTAATATATACTTTACTCTGAATTTTAGGTGCAATAGCTTGGTGACACAGGCGGCTTCGTCAGGAATATCTGATATATTCCCAGGATGTGTTTATATGCATACTAACTGTATAGAAATATGCAAATAATTATGATAACTAATATATACTTTATTTTGAATTTTGGATGCAACAGCTTGGCGACACGGTTGGTGGCTTTGTTGGGAATATCTGATATATTTCTAGAGGGTGTTTATATGTGCACTGACCATATCCTTGCATGTACGTAATTAAATAGAACTATATACATTTTAGGATAAT
>Ga0307513_10004260_pt1 | contig 19139 bp, 23 predicted proteins | sample 15_EM_MG_FD_202174 | JGI IMG/M metagenome (GOLD analysis project Ga0307513, IMG submission 202174) | Populus trichocarpa ectomycorrhiza microbial communities from riparian zone in the Pacific Northwest, United States - 15_EM | ecosystem: Host-associated > Plants > Roots > Unclassified | place...
CGTCGACGAAGTTCAGGCAACCATCGTTCTGCACAGTGGTCAACTCGAAGTGCCCAAAGCGGGAGTAATGACTACAACTTACGGGCACGAAGGCAGTGACCTTTTTGCCGTTCTTGATCAGCTGAACGCGAACGCATTTCCGGATGGCAGAGTTGGGCTGCTTGGCCTCGACCCCGACCTTCTCCAGAACGATGCCCTTCGCATGTGAGGATCCTCCAGTTGGCGACGTCTTGTAGACATTTCCCAAGGCGCGCTTTTTATATGTCTTGTCCGCCTGTGAATTCGGGGCGACATAGTCGCAATCAGTTCAAGGACGTCCACTGTTGAACGAGATAATGACAGACCCATCGGTTCAGACGACGGTCGGTGCGGAGCTTACGAGCTGCTTGGAGACCACGGGGTTTGTTGGCTAGAATGCAGGCGTGTTGTAAGTAAACGAGAAGGTCATTTGTCGTGGACGGTGCTTACAGCCCATTGTTGTTCTTGAGGATTACGCCTTGACGGAGGTGTGGGATGCCTTGGAGAGTGGCTGGGTGATGTCTGAACCTTAATCTGCCAGTTTATCCACGTGGTCGTGGGAACGGCTACAATAACAGTCGGTATGCATGTGACTAGGTCACGCTTTCGGTCCGCCCCCCCGTCCCCCGCCGAAACAGGCCGACGATCGTCGCCGGCGTGGCTGAATGCCAGTTGTCCATTCTTACCTGAAGTCGTGCCTGGCTTTGTTTCAGCACTAGAGCTCGATTCGCCAGACTTTGGTCTGTAATCTCGTTGACCGCCATCTATATTTTCATGCCTGTTTGTGGATAAAACTCTGGATTTTTGGCACCGGAAAGGGGTGTGATCTGGCGATTCACGACTGGCCCTGGTCGTAACAGTGGCGCAAACTTCTGGTCGTTCTATGGAGTTGGGGAGTTTCCGCTGGTTGCGCTGTTCGTGAAGTTCCCCATGTTGGTATTGCACCCAGAAAAACCACGCGATTCAAACTCGGTTTGGGATATTGATAGATCACAGCATTCTTCCGGCCATTCAAAATGTAGCTAGGTCTACCTCTGATGCCGCTGACGCTTTCAGCACCCCACCTCCAAACTCGCCCGTTCCACCATGAAGGTGTTCTAGAGCCTTACGGTTGGGTTTTTGTCCCTGCTTGAGTCTGGTATCCTCATTTCGTCAGTCCCATAAATCCATTCACTCGACTCCTAATCGTCGGAAAGGCCGGCTCGGTCTGGACAGACCCCGAGAACGGTACCACTTCATACAGATAGGAGTAATATCAACAACGGCGAGTCCCCCGCACATACGGTCTCAGAGCACGGCTGCCCGACTCGCGTCCAGCGATAATCGGTCTTGCTATCCAGCCTCGAGCGCGTTTGTCGTCCAGATTGTGACCGGGAACCTGGGATCGGCTTCTCCACAGTCGAGGCCATGCAGAACTTGGATCTTCTTCATGTGGGCTGGGTCGATAGGGGTAGTACCGCCCTCAGCACCAGATAGGCTGCTGATCACATTCAGCCATTACTTTTTTCCGGTCACCATGCAGCTACCCGTCTCTTATGTAAGCTCAGCTCACTTAAAGTGAATCTTCAGGCCCTTGGTTGCCAGCGGTGTGTAGGTGAGTGCCCTCACGACGTACGCGCTGTCAGATCTGACTCCGAAAAGTTGAAGCCGCGGTATTTTCGGCCCTAGCGCTTTTCAGCCTTATGGAATTATTGGCTCACCCGACCACACCGGTTAACACATCACCGAACCTCGGTGTTACCTTCAATAAACACGGCGACTGTGAGCGCGACTCAATTTTCACTCTACCACGAACCGCATACTTACTTTGGTATCTCAGCTGACCTCTGGGAAGCGAGCATCCCACGGGCGTATACGGGTCTAGAACCGACATCTACGAGTACCACTACCGTCGACGGGCCGGCCCACACTGCAACCCCCTATGATTACATCATCGTTGGCAGCGGGGCTGGTGGTTTAGTCGCTGCCGATCGACTTTCCGAGGCGGGAAAGAAGGTCTTGGTCATTGAGCGCGGCGGCCCTAGTACTGCAGAGACCGGGGGGAACTATGTTCCACCGTGGGCTGCTGGAACTAACGTAGGTTGCGCCTCCGTTGCTTCTACCAAATCGTCCTGACACATATCCAGCTCACCAAATTTGATGTTCCCGGATTGTTTGAATCGATGTTCAGTGGCGTGGACCAGTTCTGGTGGTGTGGAGACCTAAATGTATTCGCGGGTTGTCTCGTTGGAGGCGGAACTTCTATCAACGGAGGGTGAGTTGGAATGACCGGGTTGCTGTCCCACCGTCTTACCGTCAACCAATAGCCTTTACTGGTACCCACCAGATATTGATTTCGCTACTTCGGGTGGATGGCCAAGGGGATGGCAAGATCACCAACCTTACACAGATAAATTGAAAGCGCGTCTCCCCTCGACAGACGCCCCTTCTCCAGACGGTAAACGTTATTTACCCGAAACATTTGATGTCGTCTCCAGTCTCTTGAAGTTCGGAGACTTCCGCGAAGTCACCATCAATTCCGTTCCAAACGACAAGGATCGTGTCTATGGATGGAGTTCTTATAATGTACGGTGCTTCATTTATTTCCCCAAGGCCACACCTTGACTTTCAGTCTAGTTCCAGGGCGGGAAGCGTGCAGGGCCGGTTGCTACGTACCTCCGCACTGCGAGGGCCAGGAGTAATTTCAAGCTGCAAATGTGGACTACGGTTCACAGCGTCGTTCGCAATGGTTCCAAAATCACCGGGGTCCGCACGAACGACACTAGCTTGGGGCCGGATGGCGTTGTTCCTCTGACGGCGAACGGAAGAGTCATTCTCTCTGCCGGTGCCTATGGATCTCCGAAGGTCCTGATCCAGAGTGGGATCGGTCCCTCTGATATGATCCAGATCGTGGAAGGGAATGCAACCTTTAGCCAGTACTTGCCACCGTCTTCTCAGTATATCGATCTCCCTGTGGGCTCCAATGTTTCTGACAATCCTTCCATCAACGTGAGTCAAGGTTACCCAAAGCTCGAGTTCCCTCTGTTGCTGTGTCTGACTGAACAATAATCTCAGTTGAACTTCAAACACCCGTCGGTCGACTCCTACGACAACTGGAGTCGGATCTGGACGAACCCAAGGCCTGCTGATGCCCAGCAATACCTGACCAATCAAACTGGGGTTTTTGCCAGTTCCTCTCCACGAATCAATTTCTGGCGGAAAGTTGTTTGTTCAGGAGGAAAGACAAAATATGTACGATGTTCTGACAGGAATGCCCTTCGTAAAATATCTGATCAAACGCTGCGCAGATCCAGGGGGGTGCCCGTCCCGGTGGTTATGATGACCCCAATGCGTTCACAATTACGATGTACTTGGCCACCGGTCTTACCTCACGTGGTAGGATAGGTCTCGATGCCAACCTACAACCCAGGTCATTGCAGGAGTGCGTGGTTATGGTTCTACATGACTCTTTCACGGCACTGACTTCTGCGTAGTCCATGGTTCACGGATCCCGATGACAAGGCTGCACTTCTCGTCGGTATCAATGAACTCGTCAACGACGTTAGCAAGGTGGCGAACCTGACACTGATCGTTCCCGACTTGACCAATACTACTGTTCAAGAATACGTCGACACGTACCCGACGGTCAGTATTCAGCAGACCCGCGCTGAACTGCTTCCCTGACGTGGTCTCCTTAGAGTCAAATGGGATCTAACCACTGGGTTGGCTCCAATACTATTGGAACAGACAGGACGAAAGCCGTCGTCGACGTTAATACCAAGGTCTTTGGTACTGACAATCTGTTCGTTGTTGATGCCTCGATTATCCCTTCCATACCCATGGGCAATCCGCATGGGATGATCATGGCCATGGCCGAACAGGCGGTAGCCAAGATTTTGGCGCTGCCTGGCGGTCCGTGAAGGGCCTAAGCTTTTTGATGTCACTGAGGAACCTCTGCTTCTCTTGTGCAAATACGAAGGCAAAGGGCATTCCGCAACCGGGCGAGTTCGTATGCTTTGCACCATATACCTTCTTTTTTTAAATCTATCCCTGTACTACGCAAACGTGCTCAATGGTATGTTCTGCCGAAAACGAGTCTCGGGGCTATCCAGCGATAATCGGTCTTGTTATCCAGCCTCGAACACATTTGTCATCCAGAATGTAGCCAGGAACCTGGGACTGTCAGGTGGGTCGGCTTCCCCAAAGTTGGGGCCATGCTGGAACTTGAATCTTCCTCATGTGGGCCGAGTCAATGGAAACAATATTCTCCGCAGCACCGGGGCTGCTGGTCACATTCAGCCACTAATTTTTTCCGGTCACCATGCAGCTACCCTTCTCTTATGTAAGCTCCACTCACTTCAAGTGAACCTTCAAGGTTCAGGCCTCAGTTTCCAGCGGTGTGCAAGTGGGTATCCTCACGATGTACGCAGTTCCAGATCTGATTCTCCGAAAGGTTGAAGCTACGGTATTTTCGACCCTAGTGCTTTTCAGTCTCATGGCATTATTGGCTCACCCGACCGTCCCGGTCAACGTACCGCAGAACTTTAACAGACACGGCGACTGTGAGCATGACTTAACTTCCACTCTACCGCGAACCACCTACTTACTCTGGAATCTCAGCTAACCTCTGGGAAATTAACATCCCACGGGCGTATATGAGTCTAGAACCGACGTCTACGGGCACCACTACCGTCAATGGGCCGGCTCACACTGCAACCCATTACGATTACATCATTGTTGGCAGCGGGGCTGGTGGTTTAGTCGCTGCTGATCGACTTTCCGAGGCGGGAAAGAAGGTCTTGGTCATTGAGCGCGGTGGCCCTAGTACCGCAGAGACCGGGGGGAACTATGTTCCACCGTGGGCTGCGGGAACTAACGTAGGTCGCGCCTCCGTTGCTTCCACCAAATCGTCCTGACACATCCAGCTCACCAAATTTGATGTTCCCGGATTGTTTCAATCAATGTTCGAGGGCGTGGACCAGTTCTGGTGGTGTGGATACCCAGATGTATACGCGGGCTGTCTCGTTGGAGGTGGAACTTCCGTCAACGGAGGGTGAGCTGGAATGACCGGGTGGCTGTCCCACCGTCTTACCGTCAACCAATAGCCTTTACTGGTACCCACCAGATATTGATTTCGCTACTTCGGGTGGATGGCCAAGGGGATGGCAAGATCACCAACCTTACACAGATAAATTGAAAGCACGTCTCCCCTCGACGGACGCCCCTTCTCCAGACGGTAGACGTTATTTGCCCGAAACATTCGATGTTGTCTCCAGCCTCCTGAAGTTTGGAGGCTTCCGCGAAGTCAACATCAATTCCGTTCCAAACCACAAGGACCGCGTCTATGGATGGAGTTCCTATAATGTACGATGCTTCATTTATTTCCCCAAGGCCGCGCCTTGACTTTCAGTCTAGTTCCAGGGCGGGAAGCGTGCAGGGCCAGTTGCGACGTACCTCCGCACGGCGAAGGCCAGGAGTAACTTCAAGCTGCAAATGTGGACTACAGTTCACAGCGTCGTTCGCAGTGGTTCCAAAATCACCGGGGTCCGCACGAACGACACTAGCTTGGGGCCGGATGGCGTCGTTCCTCTGACGGCGAAGGGGAGAGTCATTCTCTCTGCCGGTGCCTTTGGTTCTCCGAAGATCCTGATCCAGAGTGGGATCGGTCCCACTGATATGATCCGGATCGTGGAAGGGAATGCAACCTTTAGCCAGTACTTGCCACCGTCTTCTCAGTATATCAATCTCCCCGTGGGCTCCAATGTTTCTGACCATCCTGCCATCACCGTGAGTCAAGGTTACCCAAAGCTCGAGTTCCATCCGTTACTGTATTTGGCTGAGCAATAATCTCAGTTGGTCTTCAGACACCCGGCGGTCGATTCCTACGACAACTGGAGTCGGGTCTGGACGAACCCAAGGCCTGCTGATGCCCAGCAATACTTGACCAATCAAACCGGAGTTTTCGCCAGTTCCTCTCCACGGATCAATTTCTGGCGGACAGTTGCTTGCCCAGACGGAAAGACAAGACATGTACGATGTTCTGACAGAAATGCCCTTTGTAAGATATCTGATAAAACCCTGTGCAGGTCCAAGGGACTGGCTTTCCCGGTGGTTACGATGACCCCAATGCGTTCTCGATTGCGATGTACCTGACTACTGGTCTCACCTCACGTGGTAGGATCGGTCTTGATGCCGACCTGCAACCCAGGCCGTTGCAGGAGTGCGTGATGATGGTTCTACATGGCTCTTTCACGGCACTGACTTCTGTGTAGTCCGTGGTTCACGGATCCCGACGACAAGGCTGCACTTATCGTCGGCATTAATGAACTCGTCAACGACGTTAGCAAGGTGGCGAACCTGACACTGATCGTTCCCGACTTGACCAATACTACTGTTCAAGAATACGTCGACACGTACCCGACGGTCAGTATTCAGCAGACCCGCGCTGAACTGCTTCCCTGACGTGGTCTCCTTAGAGTCAAATGGGATCTAACCACTGGGTTGGCTCCAATACTATTGGAACAGACAGGGCGAAAGCCGTCGTCGACGTTAATACCAAGGTCTTTGGTACTGACAATCTGTTCGTTATCGACGCCTCGATTATCCCTTCCGCACCCATGGGCAACCCGCAAGGGGTGATCATGTCCATGACCGAACAGGCAGTAGTCAAGATTTTGGCGCTGCCTGGTGGTCCGTGAAGGATCCCAGCTTTTGGGTGTCGTTGAGAAACCTCTGCTTCTCTTGTGCAAATACAAAGGTAAAAGGCATTCCGCAGCCTAGCGAGTTTGTATGCTTTGTACTATATACCTTCTTTTCTGATCTATCCCTGTAATACTCAAACGTGCTCAATGATATGTCCCGCCGAAAACGAGTCTCGGGGCTATCCGAATGAGCGATGTTAATTATCATCCGACATCTACAGAATCGTACACGGTTGGCAAGCGAGCTAATGAAAAATGGGCCTAGCCCCGCTGTACAACAGTATCGGCAGAATTACTGTTGTGTTCAGGCCAGTTCACACGCGCCGTGGTCACTTGTGAGTGAATTCGTTCTCCGCGGACATCGCCGCGTAATTGGGTTTAGTATTCGGCGGCGTTCGACATAACACCTGACGACGGTACCGTTATCTCATCTCTCATATATATTCGTTAGGATACCTGGAAAGGACGGATCTCGCCGATCTTTGGGTCAGTGATGGCGTGACGACGAATTACGAACAAGAGTACTGCACTTTCCCGCTGCCCGTGGGTCTTGACCTCTCCAACGAGATTGAAACGTTTGCTGCCGCCATCGAGCACGTCTCTCTGACCTCGACCTTTCTGTCAACGAGGCCGAACCTCTGTTATTGACAAGAAGATCCTGGTATGATGGAATGCCTACCGACAACGCGTTGATAAAGTCGACTAAATGTTTGATCTCGTAGACCCTCACAGAGTTGGGGTGCACCCTGGTGTCTGTGATCCCGCGCTGACCCTTTGTTTGGCCAGGATGACCGTCTCGCAACTATCCTCCGCGACCGCGTGCCCAAAGGCCTTACGCTACCCGGAGTACGTTCCACGGAAACTGCTCCTTGGCCGCCGCGCTCATCAAATCACCACGCCCCTGGAATATACTTTCACAATGGCCAAGTTTACATCAACTACCGATGGGACCCCATACCAGATACGCTGCAAAGTGGGTGGGCCCGCTGCATAACCCCTATCGATCGACATATGTGGGCATGGAATACCAGTTGTCTTAAGAGCTTTCCGAAGATTCCACGTTCGAAAGTGGATCAGAATCCGGATTGAAAGAGACAACAGGACGACATTTTGGCAATATAATCAAGCTTGGGCAGATGCCCGTAATATTCACCGCATTGGAGGATTTTATCACGAAGTGGCTTGAACTGTTACCCAGACACCGACAGGTCCGTGGTTTCTATCCATTTCTCACGCCATCTCTGAAGGATTAGTTAGTCTTACCCGGTGCACGTCCGTTTGTTCGACAAGGGGGGAGAGGCAGCTGGCCGCGGAAGCGTGACGCTTGATAGCTCTACCCTCCCCTCTATCGACGTGGAGAGTCTTGCGGCCATCGATCCTCGGAAATTTTTGTTTCAAGTTGCTTCCGAAAGCCAAGAAGGTCTTGATGTTAGCTTACGGCGGTTTTGCATATTTGAACATTCGGGCATTGAGGTACCTGTCTCCAGGTTCGAACAGATGCTCGGACCAGTCCAGCAGTTCAATTCATCGTAGGAAGATTAATGGCTGGCCGATGCACATTTCTGCGCGACGGCCCATGGCTGAAGTCATTCGATAGTCCCAGTGGATAAACTGGGATCATGGCCATCACGTAGGTTTAGAAGATCGCCCCTACCCCGGATCCCACTAACACTTTCAGCATCCCACCTCCAAGCTCCTCCGCTCTACTATGAAGGTGTTCTGTCGAGGGTCCCGCGGTTGGGCTTTTGCCCCTGGTTGCGTCTGGTATCATCATCCCGTCGTTCTACACCCATAAATCCATTTACTTGGCTCCTAGTTGTCGGAAAAGCCAGCTTGGTCTGGATAGACCCGGGAACGGCACCACTTTCCAGGCAGATAGGAGTAACGTCAACAACGACGAGTTCTCTGTACGTATGGTCTCGGATCATGATTGCCCGACTCTCGTCCAGTGATGATCGGTCTTGCTATCCAGCCTCGAACACGTTTGTCATCCAGGTTGTGACCAGGAACCTGGGAATGTCAGATGGATCGGCTTCCCCGCGGTTGGAGCCATGCTGGAACTTGGATCTTCCTCATGTGGGCTGCCAAGTCAATAGAAACGACATTGTCCACAGCGCCGGATAGGCCGCTGGCCTCACGTTTCAGCTATCATTTGTCCGGTCACCGTACAGCTTCCCTTCTCTTACGTAAGGACAGCTCACTTCAAGTACTTAAACCTTCGGGGTCTCAGGTGCCAGCGGTGTGCGAGCGGGTGTCCTCACGACGTACGCACTTCCAGATCCGACTTTCCGAAAGGTTAGAGCTGTGGTATTTTCGACCCTAGCGCTTTTTAGCCTCATGGAATTATTGGCTCACCCGGCTATCCCGGTTAACGCACCACCGAACCTCGACGCTAACTTCAACAAACACGGCGACTGTGAGCGCGACTCGATTTTCGCTCTACCGTGAACCACCTACTCACTTTAGTATCCCAGTTAACCTCTGGGAAGCGAACATCCCACGAGCGTATACGGGTCTAGAACCGACATCTACGACCACCACAACCATCAACGGGCCGGCTCCTACTGCGACCCCCTACGATTACATCATTGTTGGCAGCGGTCCTGGCGGTTTAGTCGTTGCCGATCGACTTTCCGAGGCGGGAAAGAAGGTTTTGGTCATTGAGCGCGGTGGCCCCAGTACCGCAGAGACCGGGGGTGACTATGTTCCACCATGGGCTACTGGCACTAACGTAGGTTGTGCCTTCATTGCTTCTACTAAATCGACCTGACACATATCCAGCTCACCAAATTTGATGTTCCCGGATTGTATCAATCGATGACCAGCGGCGTGAACCAGTTCTGGTGGTGTGGAGACCTAAATGTACGTGCGGGCTGCCTCGTTGGAGGTGGAACTTCCGTCAACGGAGGGTGAGTTGGAATGACTGGGTGGTTGTCCCACCATCTCACCATTGACCAACAGCCTTTACTGGTACCCACCGGATGTTGACTTCGCTACTTCGGGTGGATGGCCGAGGGGGTGGCAAGACCACCAACCTTACACAAATAAATTGAAAGCGCGTCTCCCCTCGACGGACGCCCCTTCTCCGGACGGTAGACGTTATTTGCCCGAAACATTCGATGTCGTCTCCAGTCTCTTGAAGTTCGGAGACTTCCGCGAAGTCACCATCAATTCCGTTCCAAACGACAAGGATCGAGTCTATGGATGGACTGCTTACAATGTACGATTTTTCATTTATTTCCCCAAGGCCATACCTTGACTTTCAGTCTAGTTCCAGGGAGGGATGCGTGCAGGGCCAGTTGCTACGTACCTCCGCACGGCGAGGGCCAGGAATAACTTCAAGCTACAAATGTGGACTACGGTTCACAGCGTCGTTCGCAATGGTTCCAAGATCACCGGGGTCCGCACGAACGACACTAGCTTGGGGCCGGATGGCGTCGTTCCTCTGACGGCGAAGGGGAGAGTCATTCTCTCTGCCGGTGCCTATGGATCTCCGAAGATCCTGATCCAGAGTGGGATCGGACCCTCTGATATGATCCAGATCGTGGAAGGGAATGCAACCTTTAGCCAGTATTTGCCGCCGCCCTCTCAGTATATTGATCTCCCCGTGGGCTCCAATGTTTCTGACCATGCTGCCATCACCGTGAGTCGGATTTATCTAAGGATTCGAGTTCCCTCCGTTACTGTGTTTGACTGAACAATAATCTCAGTTGAACTTCAAACACCCGTCGGTCGACTCCTACGACAACTGGAGTCGGATCTGGACGAACCCAAGACCTGCCGATGCCCAGCAATACCTGACCGATCGCACTGGAGTTTTTGCCAGTGCCTCTGCACGAATCAATTTCTGGCGGACAGCCGCTGGCGCAGACGGAAAGATAAGACATGTATAACATTTCAGCAGGGGTGTCTTTTGTAAAATATCTGATAAAACCTTGTCCAGATTCAAGGAACTGCTCGTCCTGGTGGTTATGATGACCCCAACGCGTTCGCGGTTACATTGTACTTGTCTACCGGTCTCACCTCGCGCGGTAGGATCGGCCTCGATGCCAACCTGCTGCCCAGGTCATTGCAGGAGTGAGTGATGATGGTTCTACAATAATCTTTCACAGCACTGACTTCTGTGTAGTCCATGGTTCACAGATCCCAACGACAAGGCTGCACTTCTCGTCGGCATTAATGAACTCGTCAACGACGTTAGCAAGGTGGCGAACCTGACACTGATCGTTCCCGACCTGACCAATACCACCATCCAAGAATACGTCGACACGTACCCGACGGTTAGTATTCAGCAAACCCCCACTGAACCACCCCCTGACGTGGTCCTCTTAGAGTCGACTGGGATCCAACCACTGGGTTGGCTCCAATAGTATTGGAACAGACAGGACGAAATCCGTCGTCGATGTTAATACCAAGGTCTTTGGTACTGACAATCTATTCGTTGTTGATGCCTCGGTCATCCCTTCCGTACCCACGGGCAACCCACAAGGGGCGATCATGTCCATGGCCGAACAAGCAGTGGCTAAGATTTTGGCGCTGCGTGGCGGTCCGTGAAGGGGCTATGCTTTTTGAAGTCACTGAGAAACCTCTGCTTCTCTTGTGCAAATACGAAGGTAAATGGCATTCCACAGCCTGGCGAGTTCATATGCTTTATATTATATACCTTCTTTTTTATCTATCCCTGTATTACGCAAACGTTCTCAGTGATATGCTCCACCGAAAACGAGTCTCGGGGCTATCCAAATGAGCGATGTCGATTATCATCCGACATCTGCAGAATTGCACACGGTTGGTAAGCGAGCTAATGAAAAATGGACCTAGCCCCGCTGTCCAACAGTACCGGCAGAACTATAGTTGTGTGTTCAGGCCGGTTCACACGCGCCGTGTCACTTGTGAGCGAATTCGTTCCCCGCGGACATCACGGCGTGATTGGCCAGGTTAACCTTGTTCTCACCGATCCTGAAATCTAACAAATTGCCACGCAACACATGCGCTGAGGTCGCTCAGCCTACCCCATGTGGATGATGGCAACGTTTCCTGAATCTTGCACCATTGGACCCATGGGGTGTCTCCGCACGTTATTGTTCCGTCTACGCTACTAGGGCAGGCAGCGGTTGTCATGCTTTCAACGTAATTACTGGCTGCGGGTGTTGGGCCATCCCGTTGTCACCAAGATGTTACCCACCTTTGAACCCTCTCGAGTCCACAAACACCCTCGTTGAAACAGCCCCCTCCCACGTGGACCAGTACCACCACTCACTCATCCCATGAAACTTCGGCAGCCCGAGCGACCCCCTCTCCACCAGCTGCTTCGTGCGTGCAGAGGAGTTGGAAGGGTATGGGGTCGTTTGTCCACTTTGCCGATGTGGTGTCCATTTCGTGTATTACAGGTATCCGGAAGGGCGTTCGCTCGCTCGGTATGACGTGGATTTGGACGGTGACGGGAAGACAGCACAATACTGATACTGTCATTCCCAACCCCCTCGGAGGTTTGGCAGAACGGAACTTCGGGTAAATCGCGACATTTGTTCAAGCTTTCCAACACTTTCACCTCGACCTCGTGTTTCCTTTGTGAGAAGCCGCCGTGGGGAGGCACCACACAAGGGATGGAATGTTCGGAATTTCACCGTTCTGTCCACCCTGGGTGTCTCTCCCGTGTATCTCCGAAGAACTTAATCGTGTGCGAAGGCCGCCCGACCTACGATGACCGCATTCGCATTCCTTGGGCCACTTGCGGAAACTTACGAAGGGTTCATTTCCGAACCGGATCGGCTCAATGACAAGCCATACGAAGAAATTTGCGTACTACACTCAGCTCTATGAATTCAACTACAAGTGTTGCAATCTGGCGTGTCGCTCGGTTCGATCGTCGTGGAAAAACCACCACCCGAGGCGGGAAACGGACCAACGAGGAAGCAATTGGGCAAGAAGGGGATCGGGAAATTCGAATTGCAATACCTCACCCAGCTGTACCATTCGTTCCTCACAGGGGGAAACTTCAGGGTCTCACCGACATTTGAGGAGCACTTCTTGGAGATCATCAATGCCGAAAACCATCTTATATGTTTCGACTGAGTTTCCCTGGTATACATCTAGACGGTCATCAAGTCACCACCGTCCCACGGAGTCCCCGCCGCTTGCGAAAACCCATCCGACTTGCTCGATCTAAATTGCCCAGAGGGAAGCCATATGATCAAACCCCCAGCGAATGACACTGTGACAACACGTACGTACGAAATAGCTTCTTTGGCTCATATTCGAGACACACTTGGGGCGGCGTTCGACATAGCATCTGACGACAGCGCCCGTTATCTAACCTCTTACCTACATTCATTAGGACTCCTGGAAAGGACGGATCTCGCCGATCTTTGGGTCAGTGATGACCCAACGACGAATTACGAACAAGAGTACTGCACCTTCCCGCTGCCTGTGGGTCTTGGCCTCTCCAACGAGGTTGAAACGCTTTCTGCCGCCATTGAAGCGTGTCTCTGACCTCGACCTTTCCGTCAATCGGAGGTCGGACTTCTGTTGTTGACAAGAAAGTTCTGGTACGAAAGTATGCTTACAGACAACGCATTGAGAAGGTTGATTAAACGTTTGACCTCGTGAGTTCTCACAGAGGTGGGGTGCACCCTGGTGCCTGTGATCCCGCACTGACCCCCCTGTTTGGCCAGGATGACTGTCTCGCAACTATCCTCCAGCGCAACCACGTACCAAAAGGCTTTGGGCTACCAGGAGTACGTTCCACGGAAGCTGCTCCTTGGCCGCCGCACTCACCAAACCACCGCACCCCTGGAATATCCTTTCGGAATGGCCGAGGTTACGTCGACCACCGACGGGACCCCATATCCAGACACGCTGCTAAGTGGATGGGCTCGCTGGATAACCACGATCGATCGGCGCATGAGGACATGATATATCAGTTGTCTCAAGAACTGTCCGAAGATTCCACTTCGGAAAATAGACCAGAACCCGGATCAAAAGAGACGGCAAGGCGGCATTTGGGGGCTTGATCACGAAGTGGCTTGATCTGTTACCCAAAGGCCACCGATAGGTCCTCGGATTCTATTAACTTCTCACACAATCTCTGACGAACCTGTTAGTCTTGCCCGGTGCTCGTCCGTTTGTCCAACAGAGAGGGAGAGGCAGCTGGCCGCGGAAGTTGACACTTGATAGTTCTACCCTCCTCTATATCGACGTGGGGTGCCTTGCAGCCATCGGTCCATGGAAACGTCCCCCAATGCACCGACGAAGCGTCTCGGCCTACCCCGGATCGGGCCACTAACACTTTCAGCATCCCACCTCCAAGCTCCCCCGCTCCACCACGAAGGTGTTCCGGAGCCCCGCGGTTGGGATTTTGCCCCTGGTTGCGTCTGGTATCCTTATCCATCCATAAATCCATTCACTCGGCTCCTAGTTGTCGGAAAAGCCAGCTTGGTCTGGACAGACCCGGGAACGGCACCACTTTCCAGGCAGATAGGAGTAGCGTCAACAACGGCGGGTTCTCTGTACATATGGTCTCGGATCACGATTTCCCGACTCTCGTCCAGCGATAATCGGTCTTGCTATCCAGCCTCGAACACGTTTGTCATCCAGGTTGTGACCAGGAACCTGGGAATGTCAGATGGATCGGCTTCCCCATAGTCGGGGCCATGCTGGAACTTGGATCTTCCTCGTGTGGGCTGAGTCAATAGAAACAATATTGTCCGCAGCGCTAGATAGGCCGCTGGCCACGTTCAGCCATCACTTTTCCGGTCACCGCCCGGCTACCCTTCTCTTACGTAACCTCAACTTACTTCAGGTGAATCTTCAGGCCCTCTGTTGCCAGCGGTGTGCAGGTGAGTGCCCTCATGACGTACGCACTTCTGGATTTGACTTTCCGAAAGGTTGGAACTGTGGTATTTTCGACCCTAGCGCCTTTCAGTCTCATGGAATTATTGGCTCACCCGACTATCCCGGTCAACGCACCGTTGAACCTCGACGCTAACTTCAACAAACACGGCGACTGTGAGCGCGACTCGGTTTTCGCTCTACCATGAACCACCTACTCACTTTGGTATCTCAGCTGACCTCTGGGAAGCGAACATCCCACGAGCGTATACGGGTCTAGAACCGACATCTACGACCACCACCACCGTCAATGGGCCGGCTCACACTGCAACTTCCTACGATTACATCGTCGTTGGCAGCGGGGCTGGTGGTTTAGTCGTTGCCGATCGACTTTCCGAGGCAGGAAAGAAGGTTTTGGTCATTGAGCACGGTGGCCCTAGCACCGCAGAGACCGGGGGTAACTATGTTCCACCGTGGGCTGCTGGCACTAACGTAGGTTGCACCTCCGTTGCTTCTACGAAATCGTCCTGACACACTTATCCAGCTCACCAAATTTGATGTTCCCGGGTTGTATCCATCGATGTTCAGCGACCCGAACCCATTTTGGTGGTGTGATTACCCAAATGTATTCGCAGGCTGTCTCGTTGGAGGTGGAACTTCCATCAACGGAGGGTGAGTTGGCATGACTCGCTGGTTATCCCACCATCTTACCATCGACCAATAGCCTTTACTGGTACCCACCAGATGTCGACTTCGCCGCTTCGGGTGGATGGCCAAAGGGATGGCAAGATCACCAACCTTACACAAATAAATTGAAAGCGCGTCTCCCCTCGACGGACGCCCCTTCCCCGGACGGTAGGCGTTATTTGCCCGAAACATTCGATGTCATTTCCAGTCTCTTGAAGTTCGGAGGCTTCCGCGATGTCACCATCAATTCCGTTCCAAACGACAAGGATCGAGTCTATGGGTGGAGTGCTTATAATGTACTGTACTTCATTTATTCCCCCAAGGCCACATCTTGACTTTCGACTCAGTTCCAGGGCGGGAAGCGTGCAGGACCGGTTGCTACGTACCTCCGCACGGCGAGGGCCAGGAGGAACTTCAAGCTACAAATGTGGACTACGGTTCACAGCGTCGTTCGCAGTGGTTCCAAAATCACCGGGGTCCGCACGAACGACACTAGCTTGGGGCCGGATGGCGTCGTTCCTCTGACGGCGAAGGGGAGAGTCATTCTCTCTGCCGGTGCCTTTGGTTCTCCGAAGATCCTGATCCAGAGTGGGATCGGTCCCTCTGATATGATCCGGATCGTGGAGGGGAATGCGACCTTTAGCCAATACTTGCCGCCATCCTCTCAGTATATCAATCTCCCCGTGGGCTTCAATGTTTCTGACCATCCTGCCATCAACGTGAGTCAAGGTTACCCAAGGGCTCGAGTTCCCTCCGCTACTGCGTTTGACTGAACAATAATCTCAGTTGGTCTTCAAACACCCGTCGGTCGACTCCTACGACAACTGGAGTCGGGTCTGGACGGACCCAAGGCCTGCCGATGCCCAGCAATACCTGGCCAATCGAACTGGAGTTTTTTCCATGTCCTCTCCACGAATCAATTTCTGGTGGAAAGTTGCTTGCCCCGACGGAAAGACAAGATATGTACGATGTTTTGACAGGAGTGCCCTTCGTAAAATATCTGACAAAACTCTGTGCAGGTCCAAGGAACTGGCAGTCCCGGTGGTTATGATGACCCCAATGCGTTCTCGATTGCGATGTACCTGACTACCGGTGTCACCTCACGCGGTAGGATCGGTCTTGATGCCGACCTGCGACCCAGGTCATTGCAGAAGTGCGTGGTTATGGTTCTATGTGACTCTTTTACGGCACTGACTTCCGCGCAGTCCATGGTTCACGGATCCCGATGATAAGGCTGCACTTATCGTCGGCATTAACGAACTTGTCAAAAACGTTGGCAAGGTGGCAAACTTGACATCGGTTGCTCCCGACTTGACCAATACTACTATTCAAGAATACGTCGATGCGTACCCGCCGGTCAGTATCCAACAGACCCGCGCTGAGCTACTTCCCTGACGTGGTCCCCTTAGGGTTCGTTGGGCTCCGGTCACTGGGCTGGCTCCAATACTATTGGAACAAGCAGGAAGAAAGCCGTCGTCGACGTTAATACCAAAGTCTTTGGTACTGATAATTTGTTCGTTGTCGACGCCTCAATTATCCCTTCCCCACCCATGGGCAACCCACATGCGATGATCATGGCCATGGCCGAACAGGCAGTAGCCAAGATTTTGGCGCTTTCTGGTGGTCCGTGAAGGACCCCAGCTTTTGGGTGTCGCTGAGAAACCTCTGCCTCTCTTGTACAAACACAAGGGCAAGGGGCATTCTGCAGCCTGCCGAGTTGATATGCTTTGGACTATTTACCTTCTTTGATCTATCCCTGTAATACGCAAACGTGCTCCGAGAATTATATGTTCCGCAATGATATGTTCCGCCGAAACGAGTCTCGGGGCTATCTGAATGAGCAATAATCATCCGACATCTGCAGAATCGTACATGGCTGGCAAGTAGACTAATGAAAACAGGCTTAGCCTCACTGCACAACGGTGCCGGTACAATTACGATTGCGTATGTTCAGGCCGATTCACACGCGTCGTGATCACTTGTGAGCGAATTCGTTCTTCAAGTTCGCGGACATTACAGCGTGACTGGGTTGTTTTCACCGGTTCTGAAACCTAACAAGTTGCCATGCGGTACATGCACTGTGGTCCCTCCGGCTGCACCGTGTGGATGATGGTGACTTTTCCCGAATCTTGCACCGCTGAATCCATGGGGTGTCCCCGCCGCATGTCTTGGCAGTAAAATTGGGATCGTGACCATATTCACACAGAAGATCATTCCATCCCCCAACACACCAGAATCCTCCGGATCACTCCACCCAAAGAACCACTTGGTGCTCCGGGACGCAGGTTTACTGTCTTGCCCCGAATTCCGGCCTCTCCCACGCTAGGCTGGCACTTCAGTACTTCAGCCTTCGGACGAGATCCTTGCATCTAGGATGAGACGCCGTTCTCTGTCGCCTTCTTTACGCTAATTGATACTTCTGACACTATATTCTGGAAAAAGGAAGACTGGTTCCCCGTGAGTATATTGTAATGTTCACCGCCAATGGCATGAATCTCCTGATCTCACGAAGCAGGGTGATCGCCTGCTCCCAGGGACCGGACGAGTCGTGAGCCGAGAATTGCGGCGCTGGCACCCCTATCCTTCCGGAGAGTGACTGGTCTGCCCTCTCTCAGAGGGTAACCTATGATATATGATAGGCCGTCGGCTGGTGGCGCAACATAAAGTCTCTCCTCACCCCTTCGGAGATTGATCGTATCATCAACAGCTCGTGGAAAGTCTGATATATGCTGGTGATTGGGATGCTTCCTTGACAAGGGGCCCCCCTGTAACCCAACATAACTCATTGTAATTCTTTGTAACTCTCTTGGGGGGCGCTTGGGGCTGGACTATGTATCGCGATACAACGCGTTGTACCCCCCCTGACATATAATCGCGGAGTTATAATCGATTACCGGACATTCCACGATTTGCTGGTTGGTGACCTACCAAATGGCCTACGATTCACCTTTAAACAGCGTGGGGTCAGACTTCTTACCCTTTGTTCTGGCTTCACCGCCCAGTTCATACCCCTCTTCCACACCCCACACGGGCTCCTCTATATCTACTCGATGCATCTGCGGTCCTTTGTCGCTCTTTTCCTCCTCGCCCATTCCGCTTTCGCCGCCAACAACTTTTATGGGATCGAGATTTCTAGTTTCAACGCTAATGGCCAGTGTCGAAGTGCAGGTCCGTAGGGTGATCTTGACATCAGTAACGGCTAAGGCTGACCCACTTGACCTATCAGCTGAGTGGAACTCCATCGTCTCCAACGCCAAGAATAATGGGTACAGGCGGTTCAGGATCTACGGAAATGATTGCGGTGCGTATGGTGCCCTCTCCAGGGGAAGAATCCGAACGAGCGTATTTTGTACAGGCACCACTTTTGACCGTGCCGCTGCTGCTGCCAGGACATACGGACTCCCTGTCCTCGTTGGTATCTGGGTTGGTGGGTTTGTCTCCGCCACATTACAGAGCTTCATTAACTGACAGCACAAAACCAGGCGGGACTATCGCCAGTTCTGCTTCTAGCGTAAGTCCCAACTCGCCAAGGAGAACCCTGGTCCTCGAAGATGAGGAACTCAAGGTCTTCCCGATTTCATTCAGATCGACAACGATGTTGCTGCGTTCGTCGAGACCGTAGAAACGTATGGTGCGGGCAATATCGACGGCCTGACCATCGGAAACGAAGTCAATGATACTCCTTCGAACATCATGCAAAAGGTTAAGGACGTTCGTGAGTACCTCAACAACGATGCCGGATACAATGGTCCCATTTCGACCGTTCACACCTGGGTCAACGTGGTGAATAACCCTGTCTTGTGCGACGCCGACCGTGTCACGGTCAACGCACACGCCTTCTACGATGGAAACGTCCAAGCCGCGGACGCTGGCAATTTTATCATAGATACCGTCCTTCCCAGCATCAAGAGGGCCTGCGCGCAG
>Ga0307513_10004261_pt1 | contig 19137 bp, 14 predicted proteins | sample 15_EM_MG_FD_202174 | JGI IMG/M metagenome (GOLD analysis project Ga0307513, IMG submission 202174) | Populus trichocarpa ectomycorrhiza microbial communities from riparian zone in the Pacific Northwest, United States - 15_EM | ecosystem: Host-associated > Plants > Roots > Unclassified | place...
CGAACTGGGCGATGGTGGGGCCGCCGCCGGGCAGTATGCCCAGGATCGAGCCGATCACGCTGCCGCGCAGGGCGCTGGGGATGATGCGCTTGAATTCGGGCCAGGTCGGCATGAGCTTGATCTCGCCGTTGAACGGTGTCAACACGTTTTTGTTGTCGAGATTTTTCACCACCTCTGCAATGCCGAAGCACCCCAGCGCGATGCTGATCAGGCCGATCCCGTCCATCAGGAACGGCAGATCCATGGTGTAGCGCGCAGTGCCGCTGTTCACGTCGGTACCGACCATCCCGAGAAGAACGCCGACCATGGCCATGGCCAGGCCATTGAGCAGGCTGCCGCTGCTGACAAAGCTCACACAGAAAAACCCCAGCAACATGAGGGCGCAGTAGTCGGCCGGCCCAAACAGGAATCCCACCTCGCCCAGTGGTTGCGCCAGAGTCGAAAGCACCACAATGGCCACAGTGCCGCCAATGAAGCTGGAAATGCCCGCTGTGAACAGGGCCAGGCCGGTCTTCCCTTTGAGCGTCATCTGATAGCCGTCTATACAGGCGACGATGCTGCTGGCATGCGGGATCTTCATCGTGATGGCGCTGACGCTGTCGCCGTACTGGGCTCCGTAGTAAATCCCGGCCAGCATGATGAGTGCGCCACCAGTGGGGATGGAATAGGTCAGGGGCAGCAACAAGCTGATGGTGGACAAAGGGCCCAGTCCAGGCAGCAGCCCGATGAGCGTGCCGACTGTGCAGCCAAGGGCGCAATAGAGGAGGTTCTGCCAGGTCAGTGCGTGCTCGAAACCTAGCGAGAGGTTATGCAGGATGTCCATCAGTAGAGGGGCAGGCTAAGGCCGAGAAAGTTTTTAAAGGCAAAGGCAACCGCGATCAGGCCGAGCGAGATCTTGATGTTGCGCACCACGGAATAGGACGTTCCGGCGAAGGTGGAGCAAAACACCAAAAATACGATGGCCAGGATCATGTTGAGGTACTGGGAGATCACGGCAAACCCGACAAGACTCAGCAGGATGATGGCGATATTTTTGACGCTGTAGTCCAGGGGGACGGGGTCATAGAAGTGCGATCGCACCACCGTGAGCACGCCAATCAGAAACAGCAAGGAGCTCACGATCAGGGGAAACATCCCTGGCCCGGACCGGCTTAATTCGCCTATGGAGTAGTTCAGCGAAACCAGGCCAAACAGCAGGGCGATCGCCATGAGGCACAGGCCCCTGACGAAATTGCGGTTGTTCATGTTCATGTGGGCTTGCTCCATGGTTGCGCCGTTGCAGGCGCTGTCACAAACGGGGGGTGTGTCATCCGTGTCTCCTTGTGGTGGTGTCCCGGTCTTTGGGCTGGTGCATAGAGGCAACCGGCGGGGTGTTCGGGGTGGAGCGGATGTTAGGAAGCGAGGCTTCCAATCGGCTTTCGTTTTACACGGCCGAACTCAAAATACGTGTTATCACTAACAGGCGCCGACAGTGCTTGTGAAGCCGCCGGTGGCAGCTCACCTGTGTCGCTTAGTCCGGTGAGCCGGATGCGAGCGGCAACCGCAGGATGGCACGCAGGCCGGTGCCGGAAAGCGGGTCGGCCAGTTCGATATCGCCCCCGTTGCGCCTGGCGTAAGCGCGTGCAATGGCCATGCCCAGCCCGGCGCCGCGTGAGCTGTTGCCGGACGGGCCGGCCGGATGGAAACGTTCAAACACCTCTGCCCGCCGCGCCTGGGCGATGCCGGGGCCGTCGTCGCGTACTTCGGCCAGCGCTGCGCCATCGTCGATGCTCACCATCACGGTGATATGGCCACCTGGCGGTGTGTAAACGATGGCGTTGTGCACCAGGTTGGAAAGCGCCTCGTGCAGCTCAGGGCCGCGAGCCAGTACCGGGACCGCGGGGCCCGTTGCCGGTGCGTCCTCCGCTGCGTCTGCGGACTGTGAGTTCTCCCGGGCGTCCACCCAGCCCAGGTCCTGCTTTTTTTCATGGGCCAGTGCCAGGTACTGCAGCACCACGTCTTTGGCGACGCTGTTGAGGTCGATGACATCGGGTGCGCCATCCGGCGGCGCACTCTCGTTCGCATGGGCCAGCGACAGCAGCTGCTCGCACAGGCGCCGGCTGCGCGAGATCTGCACAACCATCGCGCGCAAGGTGGCGTGAAGCTGTTCGGGATCTTTTTCACGCAGCGCGACGCCGGCCTGGGTCAGCATGATGGCCAGCGGCGTGCGCAGCTGGTGCGAGGCGTCGGCCAGGAACTGCGACTGTTGCTCGAGCAAATCGCGGTAGCTGGCCAGGTGCTGGTTGACGGCATCGACCAGCGGCGCTACTTCATGCGGCACGTTGACGGTGTCCAGCGGCCTGAGGTCGCGGCCTTTGTTTTGCAGCACGGTTTTGCGCAGGCGCTCCAGCGGGTGCAGGGACCAGGTCACGCCCAGCCAGACCAGCAGGATCATCACCAGCACCATGCGGGTGTCGCGTATGAGTCCCTGCCGCAGCGTAGCGGCTTGCGCCCGGTCGCGCGGTTCGGTGCTTTCGGCCACCTGGATCAGCAGGTCAAAGGCCTGGCCACGGTCGTCGAGCACTTTGCTTTGAAGCGCCACCACGCGAACCGTATGGTCCCGGTAGCGGCTGTCGTACCAGACCACGGGGGAGGCGCTGGAAGAGGGCGCCAAGGCCTGCTGCGCAGGCGGCGCGGGCAGGTCGGTTACGCCCAGTAAAGTCACCTCACCTGTAGAGGCCATGCCTTGCGGCGTCAACCCGATATGCAGGTGCTTTTGCAGCGGGCTGGCGGTATCGATCACCGCCTGTACCGCAAGTGGCGCGTTCAGGTGCAGCAAGCCGTCCGGCCCCACCGACAGGCTGCCGCGCAGCACATGCACGGATTCCAGCATGGCCTGGTCGTAGGCCTCCTGTACCTGGTTGCGCAGGGCGCGGTAGTCGTTCCAGCTGTCCAGGGCCAACAGGCCCAGGATGGCCGGGAGCAGCAGTGTCAGCAGCCGCGCGCGTATGCCGAAGCGGCCGGGGTCAGTCCGCAGTATCTTCATGTGCCTCTAGCATGTAGCCCAGGCCGCGCACGGTGACGATGCGCACGTCCGCGCCGTCGAGCTTGCGGCGCAGCCGGTGAAGCACCAGCTCGATGGCATCGGGGCCGGCATTGCTGTCAGCCGGAAAGACTTTGGCCGAGAGCTGAGACTTCTCGACCGGCGAACCGTTGCGCGCCAGCAGCACCGACAGGGCCGCGCTTTCGCGCGGCGTGAGCTGCAGCAACGTGCCGGCCAGCGTGAAAGCGCGGCTGTCGTGGGCGCATGAGAGCGAGCCGCACTGCAGCGGCGCGTGCGAGCGCCCCCGGCTGCGCCGCACCAGCGCGGCGATGCGGGCCTCGAGCTCTTCAATGGCAAAGGGTTTGGTCAGGAAGTCGTCGGCCCCGACATTCAGGCCTTTGACCCGGTCCTGCAGCGAGCCCTGCGCGGTCAGCACCAGCACGGGCGTGCGGTTGCCGGCCTTTCGGATGTCCGCCAGCAGGTTCAGTCCGTGTTTGTCGGGCAGCCGCAGGTCGAGCACCACCGCGTCATAGTCGTTGCCGGCCAGCAGCGACTCGGCGGTGCCGGCGTCCGGCGCGTGGTCGGGCACAAAGCCGCTTTGCTTGAATGCGCGCACCAGCCACGAGGCCATCTCGGTTTCGTCTTCTACAAGCAGCAGGCGCATGTCGGTCCGATTCGCAGTTCGCTGTGAGTGAACAGCTCAGCGCTGGATGTCCCCGAGACACAGGTACTTCATCTCGAGGTATTCCTCCATGCCGTGGCTGGAGCCTTCTCGGCCCAGGCCTGACTGCTTCACGCCGCCGAAGGGTACGTGCTCGGTGGCGATCACGCCCACGTTAATGCCGACCATGCCGTATTCCAGCGCCTCGGCCACGCGGTAGATGCGCCCGATGTCGCGGCTATAGAAGTAGCTGGCGAGGCCGAACTCGGTGTTGTTGGCCGCGTCAATGGCTTCTTGGTCTTTCTGAAAACGAAACACCGGCGCGAACGGGCCGAAGGTTTCTTCTTTGGCGCACAGCATGTCGGCAGTGGCCTCCGACACCACGGTGGGCTCGAAGAACTGGCCTTCGAGCTTGTGGCCGCCTACCAGCAGCTTGCCGCCCTTGGCCACTGCATCGGCCACATGGCGCTGCACTTTCTCGACAGCGGCGTCTTCGATCAGCGGGCCCTGGGCCACGCCGTCTTCAAAGCCGTTTCCCACTTTCAGCAGCTTGACCTTGGCGGCGAATTTTTCGACAAACTGGTCGTACACGCCGTCCTGCACATAGATGCGGTTGGCGCAGACACAGGTTTGCCCGGCGTTGCGGTATTTGCTGGCCATCGCGCCTTCGACGGCCGAGTCCACGTCGGCGTCGTCAAACACGATGAAGGGGGCGTTGCCGCCCAACTCCAGCGCCAGCTTTTTCACCGAGGGCGCGCTCTGCGCCATCAGGATGCGGCCGACCTCGGTGGAGCCCGTGAAGCTGATGTGGCGCACCGTGTCGCTGGCGCAAAACACCTTGCCCACGGCGATCGAGTTGTCGCTGTCGGCCGTCAGCACATTGAGCACACCGGCCGGGATGCCGGCGCGCACGGCCAGTTCGGCGGCAGCCAGAGCCGTCAGCGGGGTCAGTTCAGCGGGCTTGATGACTACGGGGCAACCGGCGGCCAGCGCCGGGGCCACCTTGCGGGTGATCATGGCCAGCGGGAAGTTCCAGGGCGTAATGGCCGCGCACACGCCGATGGGCTGCTTGATGACCATCAGGCGGCGGTTGTTGTCGAACTGGGGAAGCGTTTCGCCGTTGACGCGCTTGGCTTCTTCTGCAAACCATTCGACAAAACTGGCGCCGTAGGCGATTTCGCCCTTGGCCTCGGCAAAGGGCTTGCCCTGCTCGGCGGTCATGATGCGGCCCAGGTCCTCCTGGTTGGCCATGAGCAACTGGTACCACTTGAGCAGGATGGCGTGGCGCTCCTTGCCGGTTTTGCTGCGCCAGGCGGGCCAGGCGGCGTTGGCGGCGGCAATGGCGGCTTCGGCGTCCTGGGGGCCCAGGTTGGCCACGTCGGCCAGTTTGCGCCCGTTGGAAGGGTCGTTCACGTCAAACCGGGCTTTGCCTGCGACCCATTGGCCGTTGATCAGGGCGTCGGTCTTGAACAGGCTGGGGTCTTTAAGCAGGGAAATCGGGGAGGTTTTCATGTCCATGGCTTGTCTCTTTCAGGTGCGCTACGGGGCCAGGGGCGGCTCGGGACCGCTTTGGGCAGCTTTTAAGCATAGCGTGTTGATGTAATCCCCGCTGTCACCCCCGGAAAGCTTGATCGCGGTCAGGCTCTTCCCCGGCAGGCAAACTTATAATCAAATGTTTAAGTAAATCAAGCATTTAGCCGCAGCCAGAACGCGTTGTTTTGGCTGCAGGCGGCCCCAACTGGCAGAACATGAGCACATCCACCCCCACGTCCACCACCGCGCCTGTCATCACCGTTTCAGAAATCCGCAAGACATTCCTGGATTTCTTCGCGTCCAAGGGCCACACCGTGGTGCCGTCCAGCTCGCTGGTGCCGGGCAACGACCCGACGCTGATGTTCACCAACTCGGGCATGGTGCAGTTCAAGGATGTGTTCCTGGGCACCGACAAGCGCCCTTATGTGCGCGCGGCCTCGGTGCAAGCCTGCCTGCGTGCCGGCGGCAAGCACAACGACCTGGAAAACGTGGGCTACACCGCCCGCCACCACACCTTCTTTGAAATGCTGGGCAACTGGAGCTTTGGCGACTACTTCAAGCGTGAGTCGCTCAAGTGGGCCTGGGAGCTGCTGACCGAGGTCTACAAGCTGCCGCCCGAACGCCTGCTGGCCACCGTCTATGAAGAGGACGGCGAAGCCTACGACATCTGGACCAAAGAGATTGGCCTGCCGCCTGAGCGCGTGATCCGCATCGGCGACAACAAGGGCGGGCGCTACAAGTCCGACAACTTCTGGATGATGGCCGACACCGGCCCTTGTGGCCCTTGCAGTGAAATTTTTTACGACCACGGCGACCACATCCCCGGCGGCCCGCCCGGCAGCCCCGATGAAGACGGCGACCGCTTCATCGAGATCTGGAACAACGTGTTCATGCAGTTCGACATGGCCGCCGATGGCAGCGTCACCAAACTGCCCGCGCCTTGCGTCGACACCGGCATGGGCCTGGAGCGCCTGGCTGCCATCTTGCAGCATGTGCACAGCAACTACGAAATCGACATCTTTGCAGAGCTGATCAAGGCTGCATCACGCGAGACCGGTGAAAAAGACCTGGGCAACAAGAGCCTGTTCGTCATTGCCGACCACATCCGCGCCACTTCCTTCCTGGTGAGCGACGGCGTCAACCCGTCCAACGAAGGCCGCGGCTATGTGCAGCGCCGCATCATCCGCCGCGCGATCCGCCACGGCTACAAGCTTGGCAAGAAAACGCCTTTCTTCCACAAGCTGGTGGCCGACTTGGCCAGGCTGATGGGCGACGCCTATCCCAAGCTGAAGGAAGGCGAAGCCCGCATCACCGCAGTGCTCAAGGCTGAAGAAGAGCGCTTCTTTGAAACGCTGGAAATCGGCATGACGATTCTGGACACGGCCCTGGCCGGTGGCGCCAAGGTGCTGCCTGGCGATGTGGCCTTCAAGTTGCACGACACCTACGGCTTTCCGCTGGACTTGTCGGCTGACGTCTGCCGTGAGCGCGGTGTGGAGGTCGATGAGGCGGGCTTTAACGCCGCCATGGACAAGCAAAAGAACCAGGCGCGTGCCGCAGGCAAGTTCAAGATGGACCGTGCACTGGAGTACACCGGCAGCGGCAATATCTTTACCGGCTATGAACTGCTGGAAGAGCCCGCCAAGGTGGTGGCGCTGTATGTTGATGGCGTAGCCGTTCAGGCCATCAATGCAGGCCAAAGCGGCGTGGTGGTGTTGAACACGACCCCCTTTTACGCCGAAAGCGGCGGTCAGGTTGGCGACCAGGGACGGCTGACGGCCGCCGGCGTTACCTTCACGGTGGACGACACGCTCAAGATCAAGGCCGACGTGTTCGGCCACCACGGCACGCAGGAAGCCGGCACGCTCAAAGTTGGCGATGCGGTGACGGCGCAGGTCAACACCGCAGTACGCGCGGCAACCGTGCGCAACCACAGCGCCACGCACTTGATGCACAAGGCGCTGCGCGAAGTGCTGGGCGACCACGTGCAGCAAAAGGGCAGCCTGGTGAACGCCGAGCGCACGCGCTTTGACTTTGCACACAACGCACCGGTCACCGACGCGCAGATCCGCGAGATCGAGGCGCGTGTGAATGCTGAAATCCTCTCCAATGTGGCAACAGACGCCAGCGTGATGGACATGGAAGCCGCGCAGAAAACTGGCGCGATGATGCTCTTCGGCGAGAAGTACGGCGAGACAGTGCGCGTGCTGACGATCGGCTCCAGCAAGGAACTCTGCGGTGGCGTTCACGTCAAGCGCACCGGCGACATCGGCCTGTTCAAGATCGTGGCGGAAAGCGGCGTGGCAGCGGGCGTGCGGCGTGTCGAAGCCGTGACCGGCGAGAACGCGCTGGCGTATCTGCAGTCGCTCGAATCCACCGTGCAATCGGCGGCCGGCTCGCTCAAGGCCAGTCCGTCGGAGCTGCAGGGCCGCATCGGCCAGGTGCTGGACCAGGTCAAGTCGCTTGAAAAGGAAATCGCTGCACTCAAGGGCAAGCTGGCTTCGTCGCAAGGCGATGAACTGCTGGCCCAGGCGGTAGACGTGAAGGGCCTGAAAGTGCTCGCCGCCAGGCTCGAAGGCGCTGACGCCAAGACGCTGCGCGACACCATGGACAAGCTGAAAGACAAGCTCAAGACGGCCGTTATCGTGCTGGCTGCAGTCGACGGTGACAAGGTGCAGATCGCCGCCGGCGTGACAGCCGACAGCGTGGGCAAGGTCAAAGCTGGCGAGCTGGTGAACTTTGTGGCCCAGCAAGTGGGCGGCAAGGGCGGCGGCAAGGCCGACATGGCCATGGCCGGCGGCACCGATGCGTCCAAGCTGGGCGATGCGCTGAAGTCTGTGCAGGCCTGGGTGACTGAGCGAGCCTGACGAGGCAGCGGGTTCCAGGCCGACTTGGCCAGAACCCGGTTGCTATCAATTCAGGAGCTACTTGCCAAGGTGGGTAAAGGGCTAGAGGCCAATTTCGCTTAAGAAATTGGCCTTTTTCTTTGGTCGCACTAGACGCATCAAACGCGTCAAACGGTGGCCCAGAACACTGCAAACCAGCTTTTGGGATCGGTCCAGTATTCAACCTGGTTGAAGCCGGCTTGCCGCAGCAGTGCCGTCATGCTTTCGACCGTGTATTTGTAAGAGCATTCGGTGTGGATGCGCTCACCGGCGGTAAATCGCCGTTCACGGCCCGGCCAGCGCACCGTCAGGTCGCACTCGGCCTCCAGATGCATTTCGATGCGTGACTGCTCCGCATTGAAAAGCGCCACATGGCGCCACTGCCGCACATCAAAATCCGATTGCAGCAGCTCGTTGATATTGAGCAGCAGGTTTTTGTTGAAGGCGCCCGTCACGCCCAGGGCGTCGTCGTATGCGGCTTCGAGTAGCGCCGTATCCTTGACCAGGTCGATGCCCAGCAGCAGGCCCTGCGCCTTGCCTTGTGCCGGGTCGGCGATGTGCTGCAGGAACTGCAAAGCCTGGTCGGGGTGGAAGTTGCCCAGGCTGGAGCCCGGGTAGAAAAACACGCGGTCGTGGGTCTGAACTTCATCCGGTAGCACCAGGCCCGCCGAGAAATCCATGCCCAGGCCCACGATGTCGAGTGCCGGAAAGCTGTTTTGCACCTGTTCGGCCGCGTCCCGCAAAAAGTCGACGGAAATGTCGACGGGTACGTACTGGCGGGGCTGCAGGTGGGGAATCAGCGTCATGGCCTTGGCGCAGTTGCCTGCACCCAGGTCGATCAGGCAGGGGTTGCTGATGCCAGCGCCAGCCAGCGCCTGCGTGAAGTGCGCATGGGAGGCTTCGAAGATGCCGGCTTCGGTGCGGGTGGGGTAGTACTCGTCCAGGCCGGTAATGGCTTCAAACAGCTTGGAGCCGAGCGCGTTATAGAAAAATTTCGGACTCACGGTCGCCGCTTCGGTCAGCAGGCCTTCAGTGATTTCGTCCGCTGCACCGCCTGAGGGGCCCGAGGGCCTTGGCAGGGTTTCGTCGTAAAGGTTGATGAACTGGGGGGACGCCGTTGCCAGGGCTTCGGCAAGGCCGGGGAATTTGAGGGGCAGGTTCACGGTAAATCAGCCAGTTAAGTGATATCGAAAGATTTAAAAGCAGTTTGCAGACCGGTTGTGTAGGACTGTGCCGCTCAAACCGCCGTCAGGCAAGACGGCTCGGGCTTATATAGGACCAAATCTGTCCGCCTGACCTCTCTGCCTCCTCTATAGGTCTGTCTGTTAGTCTGCGGCTGCTGCTCTTTCTTACATTTCCATGAAAAACCCATCGCTGCCGCACCCGTACTGCCTGTCGCGCCGTTTGCTGCTGCAATACCCGCTGGCCTGCGCCGCGTCAGCCGCAGCTGCGACGACCTTTGCACAGGGCTTGACGGGGCCCGCTTACGAGGTGTCACGGTGGTCGGGGCTGGTGACCGCTTTTTCGCTGGTCGACACGAACGGCAAGACCTGGCGCGCGGCCGACCTGCGCGGCCGCGCGGTGATGCTGAATTTCTGGGCCAGCTGGTGCGAGCCTTGCCGGGCTGAAATGCCCACGCTGCAGCAGGTGGCCGATTTCTATGGAGCCGACAAATTGCTGGTGCTGGCCGTTAACTTCAAAGAGCCAGCGGCGCGGGCCCTGCAATTCGCCAAAACCACCGGGGTGACGCTGCCCGTGCTGCTGGACCTGGACGGCAAAGTGGCGCGGGGCTGGGGTGTGAAGGTCTTTCCGACGACGCTGATGATCGACCATACCGGCAGGCCGCGCCAGCGGGTGACAGGGGAGGTCGACTGGACAGGCGCCGCAGCCGAAAAGCTCATTGCCGGGCTGCTCAAGCCCTGAACGGGCTGCGCAGGCGCGGGCCGGGCAAGGCACCGGCGATAATTGCGGCCCAGACATCCCACAGCATCTTTACCTGCCGTGGTGCACGTCGCCCTCACCCCACCCGGAGATCTTTTCATGACCACCGTACGCCGAGCCTTCCTGAAAAACACCGCGGCCGTTGCCGTGGCCGCGGCATTGCCCGCCATCACCTTCGCCCAGCAGGCGCCTGCCGCCGCGCCCAGCCGCCGCCACTTTGCCCCTCAAAGCGGCGCCTGGCGCACCTTTGACGTGACCACCCGGGTGGACATCGTCAAGCCGCAGGGCGTGACCAGGGTGTGGTTGCCCATTCCGTCGGTCAACAGTGACTACCAACGCTCGCTGGAAAGCGGCTTTTCGAGCAACGGCACGGCCACGCTCACACAAGACGGCCAGGACGGCGCGAAGATGCTCTATGTGGAGTTTGCGGCGACCGAGCCCAAGCCTTATGTGGAACTGACCAGCCGGGTGCGGACGCAAGGCCGCGCCATGGACTGGTCGCAAAAGACCGCCGCGGCCGAAAGCGCCGACACGCTGCGTTACTTCACACGGCCCACCGCGCTGATCCCGACCGACGGCATTGTGCGCAAGACCGCGCTGGCGGCCACCCAAGGCGCAAAAACCGATGTCGAAAAGGCGCAGAAGATTTACGACTGGATCGTGGCCAACACCTACCGCGAGCCCAAGGTGCGCGGCTGTGGTGAGGGCGACATCAAGACCATGCTGGAAACCGGCAACCTGGGCGGCAAATGCGCTGACCTGAATGCGCTGTTTGTCGGCCTGTGCCGCTCTGTAGGTTTGCCGGCACGTGATGTCTACGGCATTCGCCTCGTGCCTTCGGCCTTTGGCTACAAAGAGCTTTCGGGCAACCCCGCCAGCCTCAAGGGCGCGCAGCACTGCCGCTCTGAGGTCTACCTCAAAGGTTACGGTTGGGTGGCCATGGACCCGGCCGACGTGGCCAAGGTCATGCGCCTGGAAACGGCCGACTGGATCAAGACCACCACCAACCCGGTGGTTGAACCTGTGAACAAGGCACTCTTTGGCGGCTGGGAAGGCAACTGGATGGCTTACAACACGGCGCACGACGTCGCCTTGCCGAAGTCGGCCGGCGAGAAGCTGGGCTTTTTTATGTACCCCGTGGGCGAAAACGCGGCAGGACGTTTTGATTCTTACGCGCCGGATGACTTCAAATACCAGATCACGGCGAAAGAAATTACGGGCTGACAGCTTCTCGCCTGGACCGAAGCAAGCCCTCCTCGCGAGGGCTTTTTTCCGCCAGCTGAGCGCGGCTCAGGTGAGCGGCGTGGCCATCAACCGCACCAGCAGTGCTTCATAGCCGGCCACCACGGCGGTATTGGACGGCAGGTAGCGCGCAATCAGCTCGCGCTGCCGTGCCGTGTAGGCGCCGGCCTGTGCATCATGGTTGCCGAACACGTCGAGCAGGCGCGTGCAACCCGCCTGCACATCGTTGCCTTCGTAGTAGTAGCCCAGGTCGGCGCACAGGTAGGCGTTGTGCACCAGCGGATAGCCTTGCCAGCAGACCTCCAGGTAAAAGTAGTTGAGCGCGTTCTCCCATTGGTGTGAGATGACGACGTCGGTCATCTCGCTCAGGAATGCGGGCGTTTCAAACACTCCCAGGAAAGACGCTTTGTGTTGGCGCACGATGTCGAGCTGGTTCATCAGTGCGACAAATTCCTTGCTTTCCTGTGCCAGGCGCAGGGCGTTGGTGACATGCAGGTACGAGACAGCATCGGGATTTTTCCGGTAGGCTTCTTCGGCGATCAGGATGGGGTAGAGGCAGAACTTGACTACGTCCAGGTTCTGCTCCATCACGCTGAGCCGGCGCGGGCCGGGCCGCGGCTTGTACTGGCCGGCGTCGGGGAAAGCGCGGCTGCGCTCTTCAATGAACATCGGGTCCCAGACAAAAGGCACGACGGTGGCGGGCCTGCGGCGCAGCGTTGAAAAGTAATGCTGGCTGATGGGCGCCACCTGCGGGATGACCCACAAGTCGTCATAGCGCTGGTTGACGAAGAGGTCGTAACCCCACAAAGGCCTGCCAAAGAGGATGGACTCCATGGTGTGCACATATTCGAAGCCGCAGCAATAAGACACGAGCCGGGTGCCGCGCTGCTTGAGGTAGTCCGTCTGGACTGCGCTGATTTGCCCGCCTAGCTCGATCAGTACGTCCAGCGAATCTTTGGCGTCTTCAAAGGTGACGGTAGGCCAACGCTGCTGGTCCCAGGGCAGTGCGGGAGTAATGCGCACCGCAGTGGTGTTGACCAACTGCACGGAGCGGACCATTGAAGAGGCCTTCAGGGCTTCGGCCAGGAAGACGGCGTTTTGCTTGATGCCGTTGTTCCAGAGCGTTTCAGCTTCCTGGTGCAGACCGATGGTGATGCCGATGCGAAGACCGGAAAGAGAGGTTGCCATGGCGTGCAACAGGGCTCAAGCCGCCCGCCGCACCGGAAGCGCCGCAAGCAGTTCGTCGTAGGTGGCCACCAGTTCAGGATTGGCTGCCGTGTAGGCCAGCAGATGCTGCCTTTGTTTCAACGCGTAGGTCTCTGCCGTGCTGTCATGGCTTTCCAGCACTTGCATCAACTGCCAGGCGCCTTCTTCTACATCGTTGCCGGAGTAGTAGTAGCCCAGCTCAGCGCACATCGAGGCGTTGTGCACCATGGGGTAACCCAGCCAGCAGACGTCGAAGTAAAAATAGTTCAGCGGGTTGTCCCATTGATTGGAGATCACGACATCCGCGTGTTCACTCAGAAAGTTTGCGGTGTCGTAGCGGCCCAGGAACGAGGCCTTGCTGGCATTGACGATGTCGAGCTGGAACATCAGCAGCTGGAACTCCCGGCTTTGCTCGGCCAGATGCTTGGCGCTGCACACATTCAGGAATTCGATAAGCTGGGGTTTCGCCCGAAAAGCCGTTTCGGCGATCAAGATGGGGTAGATGCAGGCCTTGACCACATCCATGTTGGGCTCCATGACGGCCAGCCGCTTGGCGGGCCGGCCTGGCTGGTAGCGGCCGCCGTGAGGCAGGCTTGCCACGCTGCCTTCCAGCCAGCGTGGGTCCCAGACAAAGGGCACCACCTTGGCAGGACAGCGCCTGAGCGTCTGGATGAAGGCCAGGGAATTGTTGGCCACCTGAGGAATGACCCATATCTCGTCGTAGTGGCGGTTCATGTAGACGCCGTGGGGCCAGATGGGGCGCCCGAAGAGGATGGACTCCAGCACCACGACGTACTCGCTGCCGCAGCAATAGCTCACCAGCCGGGTTCCGGCGGCCTTCAGTTGCAAGGACTGTTCTTCACTGATGCCACCGCCCAGTTCAATCAGCACATCCAGGTCGTTTTTGACCGACTCCAGGGTGACCACCGGAAAGGTTTTAAGGTCCCAGGGCAGTTGATCGGTGATGGGGACGTCGGTGGTGTTGACCAACTGCACGCGGTGCCCCTGCGGTGAAGCGAGCAGCACGCAGGCCAGGTTCAGCGCGTTTTGTTTGATGCCGTTGACCCACAGGCTTTCGTCGGGCGCCCGCAGGCCTATGGTGATGCCGATGCGCAAGGCCGGCATGTTCAGCGCGCTCCGCAGTCAAGTCGGCCCGGATGGGCGCATGGAGATGGGAAAGTTCTCGGCCCGGCGCTCATCGGCTTCTTGCCTTCGCCGGGTCTTTCCAGTCGTACTCGACGTGGCGCCGGATGATGAGGCAACCGGGAGGCGAATCGATGAGCGTGACGGATGCCCCCGGGTCACGTGGATCCACATAAACCGTGAAGGTCGCCAGCAACTGGGTGACCCTGTAGCCGCCGAGCTCCTGTTGCGCGATGCTTTTGCAGGCGAATGGGGCGACCGAAATACGTTCCGCCGCGACCGAGCAGCCACCCGCGGCATCAGGAACCGCCGTCAATGAAAAAGCCAGCGAGGCGTTTTTGTACTCGACGCCGCTGAGGGAGAAGAACGGTCCGCCGTCAGGGTTCTTGCGGTCCCAGTCGACCAGCACGTCATTGCCCGTACTGCCGTTGACCGTCAGCGACGACAGGCGGGAAATGGCGGGCAGGCAGCGCTTGATGCCGACATTGGTGGCGGCGGCCGTCAACGCATCCAGCGGTGCGGCCGCAGGTAGGGCGGCGGCGGGGCGAGGTGGCGACACCTGCGCATGGCCGCTGAAGCCCAGTACACAAAGAAGGCCGGCGGCCAGCAGCCCGCGCAGGCGGGGAGCACGGCGTGAAGGTATCGGAAAAGGAATGGAGTTCATGGTGCGCCTGTGTTGTACAGATTGACCAGCGCTTCATTGTAGGCACGCACGTTGTCTTCGTTTTCCGGATGAAGGATGCGCAAGAATGCCTGGGCACGCTGGCGGTAGTTGGCCAGGCCCGCGTCATGCTCGGCAAACGCCTGTATGACGGCCAGACCGCCTTCTTCACAGTCGAAGCCGGGATAAAAGTAGCCGCAATCGCCAATGAATGTGGAGTTGTGGATCAGGGGATAGCCGCCATGCAGCGCTTCGTAGTAGATGTAGTTTTGCCCGTTTTCCCACTGATGGCAAACCACGGCGTCCACTTGCGATGACAGGCATTGGTACACCGGAAAGCGCCCCTCGAAGGTGGCCAGGCCGTGCCTGACGATATCCAGGCTGTTGGCGAAGCCGACAAAGGTGATGTGGTCTTTGAGGTGAAAGGTGTTGTAGACCCGCAGCAGCTCGATCATGCCGGGGTTGGCCCGGTGTGCCATGTCGATGAGCAGCATGGGCAGATGGCTGGTTTTGACCATGCAGATATTGGGCTCGAAGATGCCCAGGCGCCATTTTTTGCGGCCCGGTTTGTAGCCGAAGCTCAAGCCGTCCGTCAGCGTGGCGGAAGCCCTGTCAAGAACCATCGGGCTCCAAAGGTGTTGCATCAGCCGCACGGGAGCTCTCATCGCGCTGCCAAAGTAGTGCATGCAGCTGCGTTCATACTCCGGCAGAGTCCAGATCTCGTCGTAGGGTGTTCCTGCGATCAACAGCCCGTGAGGCTTGTTGAAAATCATGCGTTCGATATCGATGACGTAGTCGTTGCCGACGCGCATGGTCACAATCTTTCCGCCGCGCTCGCGGAAACTGACCGCCCATTCGCGGTTCAGCTGCGCACTCATCTCGATCATCACATCCAGCTTTTCGGCAGCGGCGGCCATGTCGATGATAGGTACCGGGGAGTCCGCCATGAAACGCTGGGCGTCGTCTGCGTCACCGTCGCCGCCACCGCTGACCAGGTAGGTCTCGCCCACATTCGGCGCGCGTACCAGCAGCATCACCAGAAACAGGCAGTTTTGGTAGATGCCGTTTTCCCACAGGGACTGTTCGCCCTTGCGGACATAAATCGACACGCCTACCCTGAGGCGATCGGGCGTTGCGCGGCCCGCAGCGCCTGCCTGTTGCCGGGCCGTTTTGGGTTTCGTCATGCTGCCACCCCTTTGCCTGCCGTGTTGTGGAAGAGGTGCTGCAGCCTTCGGGCGTAGTTCTGCAGGTTGCGGTGGGCGAAGGGATCAACGGATGCGATGACCTTGGCGGCCTGGCTCTGGAAATGGTCCAGGTGCGTGTCATGCTGGCTTGCGGCCAACAGCAGCTTGCGTGCGCCTTCGTGCGTGTCGAAGTCGGGATAGTAGTAATCAGAGTACCCGGCATCGCGCAGCCACGGGGAGTTGTGGATCAAGGGGTAGTTGCCATACAGGGCATCCAGATAGTTGTAGTTCTGGTCGTTCTGCCACTGGTGGGCGACCACGGCATTGGCATGCTGCACCATGTAGCCTGCAAAATCATGGCGGCCCTGGAAGATGGCTTTTTGCTGCTTGACCAGGTCAAGGGAGTTGGCCAAATAAAGCAGGGTGGGGTGATCTTTGAGGTGCAAGGTGTTGAGGACATGCATGAACTCAATTTGCGCGGGTTCTGCACGGAACGCCTCATCACAAATCAGCATCGGGATGTTGGAGCACTTGACCACCGACACATTGGGCTCGAAGGTCGCAACGCGCAGGCCGGTGATCTTTCCGGTGGCGTCTGGCATCCGTTTTTTAAAGCCAAACGAGTATTTGTCTTTTTCGAGCTCCTTCACGCGTTCGGCCAGAAACTGCGGGGACCAGATGTAGGGAACCTCATAAACAGGACACCGATGCAGGGACCGCAGCAGGGGTGCGAATTCGGTGAAGTCCTTGGGCAGTGCCCAGATCTCGTCGCAGCGGTCGGCCCGGCTGAAGAAGCCGGGGCTTTCAAAGACGGTCGGCTCGATCAGGCCAACATAGGGCTGGCCGGCGCAATACCAGATTACTTTTTTTCCTTGGGCTCGCAGGTAATCGAGCCATTTCACATCAAGCGCACCTGCCATTTCAATCGCGACATCGATCTGGTCTGTTGCCTCGTGGGTCGACATCATCCGAAGGCCCAGCGCGTCCATGTTGACCTGTGGGGGCATGGTGCTCTGGTCGCCACCATTGAGCAGGATGACGGATTCGACAAAAGGGAGTTTCTGGAAGACCTGGGCGAGGAAGACGACATTTTGCCCAAGACCGTTTTCCCAGATGTTCTGGCCGGCGTGTGTGAGAACTGAAATGCCAATGCGCATGGGTTTATCTCTTCAAAAGCCGTGAGCGCCGGCAGCACTTAAGCCGCTCGGCGCTCACTGGGAGCCGGCAGGCCCCGTTTGGTTGACGGAAGGCACTTCAGCGCATTCTACTTAACGCCATTTCCAGCTTGCGCCGAAGTTAAGACCCCATTCCTTGCCGGTGGTCGAGAGGCCGAAGCCCCATGCGCTCTTGCCGTCGTTGTTCAGCGCCTTGAAGTTGATGCCCAGCGCACCGTAGCCTTTGTAGTTACCGAGGCCAATACCCAGGGCTTTCTCGCCGCTTTCCATGTTGGGCATGTAAGTGCCTGCCATGGCCATGCTCATGGCGATGCCGGAGTAGGCAATGCGCCTGACGTCGCTCAACTGGGATACGTTCACGGCATCCGTGGGGGCAATGCCGGGAGCGACGTTGGTAATGCGCCGCTCATTGCCGGGCGAGCCCACCGACACCGTATTGGGCTGATCAGCCACCGAGTAGGCGCCCAGCGCGACGGCGCGATTGGCCGTGGCTTCGGCGCTGGCGCCCAGTGCCACAGAATCGTTACCAGATGCCAGCGAGTTGGAGCCGACGGCGGTGGCTGGGTCGGCAATCGCCCGGGCCTGGAAGCCGATGGCGACCGAGCCTTCATAGGTCGCGGTAGCGCGGAAGCCAATCGCTGTCGTGTTCTTGTCCTGGGCAAGCGACTGCGAACCGTAGGCCGTGGCGCCGGTGGCCACCGTCGTGGCGGCGGCGCCATTTACACCGGCACGGGTACCGGCGCTGGCGCAAAGGCCCGTCGCCGTCGTGTCTGCGCCATTGGCCACCGTGCAATCTGAAGGCGACACGATGGTTTGGATCGCGGTGCTGTTAAACGCATTGCCTTGTGTCGTCAACCCGCCGCCCGCGGCGCCGCCTGCCGTGGATCCGATGACGGAGCCGCCGTTGGTGTTGGCCGCGTTGGCTGCACTGACCAACGGCGCCAGGGCGGCAGTCCCCGAGGTGGCCGTCGACAGACCTGTCGACAGGGAGGAAATGCTGCTGTTGGCGGTGCCCAGGCCCGTCGAGAGCGACGTCACAGTGCTGTTGGTGGTGCTCAGGCCCGTCGAGAGCGAACCGAGGCCCGTCGACAGCGAGCTGATGCCGGTCGAAGTCGAGGTCGACAGTGAACCGGTGCTGGTCGACAGGGAACTCAGCCCGGTGGACAGCGAGCCGATGCCGGTCGAGACCGATGTCGACAGCGAAGTGACGCCGCTGGTTGCGGTACTCAGGCCGGTGGAAAGCGAATTGATGCCGGTCGAGAGGGAACTGAAACCTGTCGATGTCGAAGTAGACAGCGATCCCAGGCCCGTAGACAGGGAGCTGATGCCCGTGGAGGCCGAGGTCGACAACGAGGTGACGTTGCTGTTCGTGGTGCTCAGACCTGTGGACAGCGAGCTGACACCGGTCGACAGGGAACTCACGCCTGTAGACAGTGAACTGATGCCGGTCGACGTTGAGGTCGAGAGGGAATCAAGCCCAGTGGACAAGGAACTGATGCTCGTGGAAGTCGATGTCGACAGCGAACTGATACCTGTGGACAAGGAACTGACGCCAGTCGACAGAGAACTCACACCGGTGGACAGCGAACTGATGCCCGTGGAGGTTGATGTCGACAGCGAGCTGACACCGGTTGACAAAGAACTCACACCGGTAGACAGCGAACTGATGCCTGTGGAAGTCGACGTCGACAGCGAGCTGATGCCGGTCGAGAGAGAACTCACGCCCGTGGAAAGCGAACTGACGCCGGTCGACGTCGAGGTCGACAGGCTATTAACCGCCGTCGACAGCGAGCTGACGCCCGTGGAAGTTGACGTCGACAGCGACGTGACATTGCTGTTGGTGGTGCTCAGTCCGGTCGAGAGCGAGACCACACTGGTCGACAGCGAGATAAAGCCGGTTGAGAGTGAGCCGAATCCGGTCGACAGGGAGCTGAAGCCCGTGGAAGTCGAGGTGGACAGCGAACTGAGGCCGGTGGACAGCGAGCTGTCGGCGGTTGATGTCGAAGTCGACAGCGACGTGAGGTTGCTCTCTGCGGTGCTCAGACCGGTGGACAGCGAACTGATGCCCGTCGAAGTCGAAGTCGACAGGGAACTGAAGCCGGTGGAAATCGAGCTGAACCCGGTCGATACGGAACTGAATCCAGTCGACAGCGAGCTAAGGCCCGTGGACAGCGAAATAAAGCCGGTCGACGTCGAGGTCGACAGCGAACTGAAGCCCGTGGAGATCGAGCTGAATCCAGTCGAGACCGAGCCAAAGCCGGTGGACAGTGACGAGATGCCGCTCTCAGCAGTGCTCAGGCCGGTGGACAGGGAGCTAAAGCCGGTCGAAGTCGAGGTCGACAGTGAGCTGAAGCCCGTGGAGATCGAGCTGAATCCGGTCGAGACCGAGCCAAAGCCGGTGGACAGTGACGAGATACCGCTCTCAGCAGTGCTCAGGCCGGTGGACAGGGAACTGAAGCCAGTCGAAGTCGAGGTCGACAGCGAGCT